>Ga0315289_10012178_pt1 | contig 12138 bp, 9 predicted proteins | sample YL17G11_40_MG_FD_203452 | JGI IMG/M metagenome (GOLD analysis project Ga0315289, IMG submission 203452) | Sediment microbial communities from Yellowstone Lake, YNP, Wyoming, USA - YL17G11_40 | ecosystem: Environmental > Aquatic > Freshwater > Lake > Sediment | place: USA: Wyoming | collected...
TCGATCCGGCCTCGCATTTCGAAACGGCCGTACATCCAGTGGTGCAAACCCCTGGTCGTGATGCTTGCGGACGTATACTCAGAATATTCCCTGTTCTCCTTCCAGTTCTTGCTATCCGGCTTGTAACGGGGGTTCTGCTTGCGTTCGCGTCGGGCCTCGATGATGAGCAGACCCTTTTCGCATCGGGCGTTGTCCGGCTGATACCATTGAGCCTCATTGTTCCGAACCCATCCGGTTTCGTAGGTCCACTTCGTGGGGTCCGGCCGCCCCTCTTTGTCGAACTCATCGGCCCAGACCAGCTTGTATTCGGCTGATGACGGATTGTCCTTCGTGACCTGTCCCACAGAGGTTGCCTGCCAGGCAATGACGGCCGAAGTGGCCATTGACAAAGCGTATACTGTTACAAAGACATGCCAGAATCTCATGTCTGCTTCCTTTCAGTTGCCTAAGGGCAAAGCTCACCCGCCCTGCGAAGCAAGGATGGTTCGTATATCGTATTGCGTATCGCGTGAATTCCTTCGACACAGTCTACCCTGAGCGCAGCCGAACGGGCTCAGGACAAGTTTCGTGTGGCGTATATCGTATTGCGTTTACTGCATTGCGTTTGGATTCCGCAACCAACATAATCTCATTAACCGCAGAGATCGCAAAAACCGCTGAGAAGGCAAAAATTATATTTCTTGACCGCATATAGCGATAACCTCTGCGACCTCAGGGTTCTCGGCGGTGAGAAATAACGTGTACGCCGACGGCATTATGGCGGGATTGGCCGACAAAGCAACGAAAAAGGGCAAAAGACCACAGGTGCACAAGGGCACAAGTTTAGCCCCCACCCCTGTGGTGGTGGGCCGGTGCCTCCTCGAAAACTGAGGGCGGCGAATTCGCCATCATACTTCGTCGCGGCACGGTTGTAAGCCTCGGCGAGGTCAACAGCAATAAGAAAAATCTCAAATTTTCAGATTTTGGCTCAGGTGCGCGGCTTTTTGGCAGAATATGCTTGTTTTCCCCGGCAAAGATGGGCATAATCCTATTTCTGAGAATACAGAAGACAGAATACAGAACACAGAAGGCAGAATCGTGTATCCTGACCTTTGTCGTCTGAGTTCTGCTCAGGAGCACATAATAGGCTTGGATGACAGTATCTTGCTGTTGGTAAGATTCAAGATAGGAGGGAGGCTAAGGTTCCTTTCGCACGCCGAAACGCTGCGGGTCTTTCAGCGAGCCTGCGCTCGGGCAGGGGTAAACATCCAGCATACCCAGGGTTTTAATCCTCATCCGCGAATAAGTCTGCCTTTGCCCAGGCCTGTGGGCGTAGAGTCGGACGATGAACTGCTGTGCATACGGGTAGTTTGTGCCCCGAATGAGCTGGAAGCTGCGGCGTACGAAATGCAAATCAGGAGCTCACTATCTGAGCAATTGCCGGAGGGTTTTGAGCTGCTTTCGGTAAGCATCGCAAAAGCCGGCACATCGTTTGTCCCGAGCTCTGCCACTTACGTATTGCCCCTGCGCCGGCAATGCGTGGCCGAAGATCTGAAGGCCAGGATTAAGCAAGTATTGGCCAGCGAGAGTATTCGCCTTGAGCGAAAAACAGGTCCGGAAAGTCTGAAATTCAAGACTCTGGACGTTAGAGGTTTTCTGAAATCAATTGAGTTGGAAGATAGTTGCGTGATTGTCCGGTGCAACGTCAGTCCTGCCGGCTCAATACGCGTCGAGGAGATTCTACAGGTGCTGGAGCTGGATATCGAGAAACTGGCCGCGCCGATCAGACGTACAAGTGTGCAATGGAACAGTAATTGACGATTGAATATTGACTATTGCAAAGGACGTTGGCAGTCTCAAACAATAGTAAATAGTCAATAAAAAATTGTGAATGCAGCAGGGATACGAAAATGGCAAGAGAGATGTTGATAAATGTAGCTGAGGCTGAAGAGTGCAGGGTCGCTGTAGTTGAAAACGGCTCAATCGAGGAGCTGTACATAGAAAGAGCGGGTCTGGGCAGCCGGGTCGGCAATATCTACAAGGGCAGGGTGGTAAATGTTGAATCCGGCATCCAGGCTGCGTTTGTCGAGCTCGGCACCGACCGCAACGGTTTTTTGCACATTAGCGACCTTCATCCGCGTTATTTTTCCGCCGGTCGCGGCAGCATAGTTGAGAACGTCGGGCGAAGAAAGTCGCTAAGGGAGCGACCGCCCATCCAGAGCTGTCTTCGCAAAGGGCAGGAAATTGTCGTTCAGGTCACTAAAGAAGGAGTAAAAACAAAAGGACCGACCCTCAGCACATATCTTGCTTTGCCCGGCAAGTATCTGGTGATGATGCCCTGGATGCGAGGGCACGGAGTCTCACACAAGATAGAGGACGAGGATGAACGCAAAAGACTAAGGGAATTTCTTGAGCAGAGCAACCCTCCGAAGAGCCAGGGCTTTATTATCAGAACCGCAGGACAAGGATGCTCCAAGAAGGATGTCCAAAACGATTTGAGATACCTGGAGCGGTTGTGGACAGCTATCGAAAATCGCATCGAAAACGGCAAAGTGCCCGGTGAGCTGTATCAGGAATCGGACCTGGTCATAAGGGCGATGAGAGATGTATTCAACAGCCGAATAACCAATATAGTATGTGATTCGGAAAATGTGGCGCGCAAAATTAGGGAGTTTCTTTCTATTGCTGCGCCGCGCGTGAAACAGAGGATTACATATTACGACAGCAAAGTTCCGCTGTTTCATAAGTACGAGATCGAGGACGAAATAACAAAGATCCAGTCGCGCATGATTGCGCTTAAGGGCGGCGGCTCAATCGTGATTGAGCAGACCGAGGCGTTGGTCGCGATAGATGTCAATAGCGGACGCTCTCGTAAGCAAAAAAGCGCCGAGCAGACCGCTTACGAAACCAATATGGAGGCGGCGCCGGAAATTGCCCGACAGCTCAGACTGCGAGACCTGGGCGGACTGATAATCTGTGATTTTATCGATATGCGCAATCAGAGACACCGCAAAGAGGCGGAAAAGACTTTCCGTGACGCCGTCAAGCCCGACCGTGCCCGCACGAGAATATTGAAGATAAGCAGGTTTGGCGTGGTGGAAATGACGCGCCAGAGGATGCGTCCCTCGCTGCAGTCCAGCACCTATCTGGCATGTCCGCATTGCGCCGGCACCGGCTTTATCAAAAGTCACGAATCGTTGGCTATTGAGCTTATTCGTGTGCTCAATCTTTCAGCCGCCAAGAAGCAGATAAAGCGGATCGAGCTGTCCGTGTCGCGGGAAGTTGCCGAATACCTGCAGAACGAAAAGAGAGTGGCGATTATACAAATAGAGCAGCTTAATGATAAACGGGTCGTCATTCATTCGGTTCCGGAATATACCGCCGAAAAATACGAATTGCTCTGTTATAACGAGCGAGGGAGCATGCTAAAATTGTAGCATCGGTTCTTATATGTCTAAAAGAGCACACGCACAGTTAGTCGCCAATATCAAGGAGATAGGCCTGCCCACAAAGGCAAAGTTGGATAAGGTCGTTTGGGTTGGCAGGTCGGTGACATTTGACCTTGACTACGCCCGAAGTGTGATCAAAGCGGAAGCCGACGCCATAGCTGCTGTTGCTCCGATTGTGGATGCATCTTTTGCCAGGGCTGCGGAGATGATCTATAATTGCACCGGCTCCTGCATCGTAAGCGGCATCGGCAAGGCGGGAATAATCGGGCAAAAGATCAGTGCAACTCTCGCCTCCACCGGCACGCCAAGCCATTTTCTTCACCCTGCTGAGGCTGTGCACGGCGACCTCGGCAGACTGCGCAAAGGCGATATAGTGATTGTGCTAAGTTACGGCGGCGAGACTGACGAAGTCGTTCGGCTGATAAATCTGGTCAAGCAGCTGGAGATTGAGCTGATTGGCGTAACCGGCGAAAGGGATTCCACCTTGAGCCGGCACGCCGATGTGGTGCTTTGCATGGGCCGAATGTCCGAAGCTTGTCCGCTTGGTGTTGCTCCGAGCGTATCCACTACCTGTATGCTGGCGGTCGGGGACGCGCTGGCTTTTACCGTAATGAAGGCACGCCATTTCAGCGTTGAGGACTACGTCAGGTTTCATCCAGGAGGCTCACTCGGCGCAAAGCTGATGACGGTCGAGCAGTCGATGATGTTCAAGCCGGGCGAGAAACTGCCCATCGCCCAATTCACCGATACCATAGAAAAACTGCTCCGCAAGACCAGTGACATCAAACGCCACGGAGCGGTGATGGTGGTTGACAAGGCCGGCAGATTGACCGGCATCATAACCGATGGGGACCTGCGCCGTCTGCTGACTAAGGAAGGAGGGCGCGCCTTTGAAATGAAAGCAGGCGATGTCATGACCGCCAACTGTAAGAGAATAAGAGCCGACGCCCTTGCCTCCGAGGCGACAGCTATTTTCCATAAGCATAGAATAGATGAGCTTCCCGTGGTCGATGCGGATGACAGGCCGGTCGGCTTAATCGATGTGCAGGACATCGTAACCATAAAAGTTGTTGGATAGAATTTGGTGTTGCTCGGATCAGAGCCGCGACCTCGGATCAGAGCCGCGACCGTAAGGGAGCGGCAAGCGGTATGCCAAATCTCGCAGACATCGAAATGCTGGTTTTGGATGTTGACGGTGTTTTGACCGATGGGACGTTGACAATTAGCGCCGACGGCAGCCAGAGCCAGACCTTCAATGTTCTGGATGGGCACGGAATCCGGCTGTGGCAAAGGGCAGGTCTGAAGGTGGCATTTCTTAGCGGCAGGGCGTCTGATGCGATAATGCACCGAGCCAAACAGCTCGAAGTCGAATACGTGCTGCAGGATTGCCGCCACAAGCTTGATGCTCTGAAAGAATTTCTTGCCCGGATTGGCCTTCCGCCGGGAAAGGTGGCCTATGTTGGGGATGATTTGCCGGACTTGCCGGCAATAAGATATGTCGGGTTTGGCGTAGCGGTTGCCAATGCCGTCGCTGAAGTAAAGCAGCATGCCGATCTTGTAACGATTCGGCCCGGCGGCGCCGGCGCCGTGAGGGAAGTAATAGAGTACATTCTGAAAAATACCGGCAGGTGGGACGAGCTTATGAAAAGGTATCTGCCGCAGTGACGAAAATGCAAACGCTATGGACCTTAAGCTTCGCACAATTATTATAGGGCTTGTTTCGCTGGGCGGTCTGCTGGTCGTATATCTGCTTTATAGCGGGATAAGCCAGACGCCACAGATGGATATTGGTCAGGCAGGCAGATCAACTGAGTCGGCCGACCAGAGCGATGCCGATCACTTTGACAGTGAGCTCGGCAAGATCGGAGATGTCGGAGTCGGCGCCGTCAAAAAATTTGAATACTTGCACCGTAACCAGAACGGCGGCGTGGATAGAAGATTCGGGTTCAGAGAGCTTCTGCACCAGTCAAAGGGCCAGTGGGAAACCGACAAACCCTATATGGAGGTTCTTTTGCCCGTTAAATGTAACGTTACCGCCGACAGGGCAAGGGTGCAGGTTGAAGATGCTGCCGGCGGGCTTAGTATAAAAGACGCCATATTTACCGGCAACGTCGTCATGCATATTCTGCCGGGCGAGGATAGTGACATCAAGGAGAGCTTTATTTACCTCGACGATATCGCCTTTGACAGTAAGAAGTCCCAGTTTTCCACGCCAGGGCCGGTTAGATTTGTCTGCGAGGATGGTCAGATGCTGGGCCGCGGTCTGGAGCTTATCTATAACGAGGCACTCAAACGCGTTGAATTTTTCAGGATAGTTGATTTGGACAGCTTTCGTATGAAAAGCTCGCCCACAGCTTTGTTTGCCCGGTCGCCGCCGGTCAATACGGGCCCTAACGGTTCAAATAGCCCCGGCAGTCCCCGGCAGGCTGACCGGAAGCAGGGCGAATACTATAGATGTATGTTCTGCGAAAATGTGGTGGTTGACAGTCCGGAACATCTGGTTTTAGCCCGGGATAAGATCTCTATTAATAACATCTTCTGGTCCGCAGCGGCGGGCAAAAAGGCCGCCGAAGCGCCGCCGGGCGATGCCAATGATGTCAAGCCGGTCGAGAATCCTGTCACGACGGACACTGAGCCGAACAGACCTCCGACGGAATCCGGCCAGATAGTGATTACCTGTGACGGAGGCATCATTATCGCGCCGATGAGCTCTGACCGCGCCGCGGCTGGTTCCGAGGAGCTCAGTTCCGAGCCGGCGAAGGGCGAAAGAAAACTTCCGGCGGACTTCAACGATGCCGCAGATAGGCCCACCACTGTCGCTCAAAGAATTGACTATGATGTCTCCACCGGCGACACTATTCTTGGCGGGCCGGTCGAGCTTGATTTCTACGCCGATATGAATGACCTGGTCAGAGCCGAGGCCGGCAAAAAAATCTTGCCCGTACAGGTAACCGCCCAGAAGGAAGCGAGATTTGCAGCAGCATCAAAGCAGGTCGTCCTGCAGGGCGATTGTGTGGCGACAATGCTGCTGGAAGACCCAAACGTCCAGCAGAAATATACGCTCTCATCCGAAACGTTTACCATAGACTTGTTGGACGATATGGCCTCCGAGTCCCGGCTGCGGGCCGGCAATATTAGGCATCTGACTACGGACGGCGGCGTGGTCAGGCTCTCCATTCTTAAAACAGCGGGACAGGAGCTGCTCGGCGGCGTCGAGCTGAAATGCCGCAGGATCGATTATGACGCGGCTCAGCAGGTATTCGTAGCCGCCGGGCCTGGGATATTAGTGGTGGATAATTCCCAAGTCTCCGAGCCCAGCCCCAAACCGGGCGGATTTAGCCTGCGCAAACGCTGCTACGCGTTTTTGCAGTTTTTCGATACGTTGAAGTATTATATGAAAGCGAACCGCGTGGTTGCCGATGCGAAACCGCCGGACACGCTGCAGATCGATTATTTCCCCGTGGTCAAAGACCAATACGGACAGCACGCGGTAGCTACGGCGGCTCACGTCGAGTTCAACCTGGTGGAAAGTGCCGACCGTCGAAATGAGCTCTCAACCCTTACCGCCTCGGGGGCGGTCACGTATGAGGACGAAGATAATCAATTCGCCGGAGGCGATCTGTTTTATGACCGCGAGAAATCGCAGCTTTTGCTCAAGGGCGACGAATTTGCTCCCTGCTACTTCAATGGGGCGCTTGTTCAGAGCATCTTGTACGACCTCAAGACCGGCAAAGTTCAAGCCCCGCTTGCCGCACCCGGCGCAGTGCAGATAAAAAGATAATCGTTGCCATTAGAACAGAGCCGCCGCCGTAATTTGCCCCCCCAGAGCCGCGACCGTAAGGGAGCGGCAACTGCCCGGTCGTCAGACACAAAGCTGCTGCAGATCTTCTATACTAAGCTCGTCCAGGCGGGCGACGATTTTTTCCGCCAGGCTCAGTTGGTCGGCGTCGTAAGAGTTGGTCACGGCAACGGCGTGCATCCCCGCGGCCTTAGCGGCTTGAAGACCCCAGTGCGAGTCTTCAATAACGATACATTCTTTTGCGGCGATGGAAATCTGCCGGTTGTGGTTCAACTTTTGCAAGGCCAGCAAAAGCCCTTGCGGACTTGGCTTACCCTTTTTAACCTGTTCAGCGGAGACTACCACAGCAAAAAGTTCTCGCAGCTGCGCCTCTTCCAATATGATTTCGATCTCCGGCAGCAGTGCGCCGGAGCATATCGCCATCGGGACGTTATTGCGCCGGAGCATCTGCAGGAAATCGGGTACGCCTTCGATGATTCGGCCTTCGGTTTTTGCCAGTTGCTCGAATATCTGGGTCTTTTGTGCCATCAAGTTTCTCATATTCCGGCAGTCCAGTTTCAGCCGGTTTTTCTTGGCAACCGACTTGAAGCAATCCGCGTCGGTTAAACCCAGATATTCTTTGTAATAATCCTTCGTTGATATCTCGATGTCGAGCTGTGCCAGTACCTTGTTGAAAGCCCGAAGGTGCAGAATCTCCGAATCGGTTATTACGCCATCAAAATCGAATATCACTGCTTTGAGCATAAAATTTTATTGATTCCCAAGATTTTCTAACTTTGTAACCCATGCGTTAAAACGCGGGCATTTCTGCCTCATTTTTTGCAATCCGATCTTGCGAGCCGCTATAATACCATCCAGCGTTTTCACATAATTTGGGATATGTTGCTTTATTCGTCGGGAAGGACAGGTCTGGTAATTATCGTTAATCTCTTCGGGGGAAGAAAACGACTGTAGGACATGCTCAAGCTGAGCAGAAACCCTCGATTCGCCCGCGCTCTCGGCCAGTATCGATGTATCTGAGAAAAGCAATGCCTCAAATTCGTGCATCTGGACATACGGAATAAACTGTTCACGATTCCAACTGCCACCCATTTGAGCAGCAATATCTTCCGATAATGCCTGCTCGACCCTTTGAGCTTTGTCTTGATAATTCCCACAGGACTTAGATTCCGTCCTTCCAGGCCAATCCTGCGGCATACCATAGAAATCCACCATTGTTGTACAAACAAGAGCGGTATCTTCATTCAAGGAATTAAGTATTTCTTTTCGCGCTCTTTGATAGGCAAAACTGCCGCCTTTTTTGCGAAAAAGAAAAGCATAAGGATACACACCCATCTGATTTAAATGAGGGCTTAGAATATCGTTGACAAAGGTCTCCTCCGTCTGACCTTCCACAAGGATACGAACTCTATTCACGTGCAGGCCTCCCGCCGAAGACATTCTTTTGCCAGAGTTCGCCGAGAGAATAATCCTTCAGCCAGACTTTGAGGTCGGCCTTGTTCAATCGTTTGAATATCGATTCGCCGTTCTGACGTTCTACGACTACAATATCTTCCGGCTCAAAATGGTCTATCAGTGCGGCAGATTGTGTCGAGACAATTACCTGCGTTTGCTTTGACGCCTTTTGAATTAAACCCGCCAACAAAGTCAACGCATAAGGATGCAATCCTAATTCCGGCTCATCCAGCAATATCGCCGAAGGCGGATTCGGCTGCAATAACGCCGTCGCCAGACAAATAAAACGCAACGTACCATCCGATATCTGACTGGGCTGAAATGCGTAATCATCCGATCCTTTTTGTTTCCATTCAAGTAACGTTTCCTGAGGATTAATATGATAATCCTTTAAGATAAAATCTTCAAAGAAGGGAGCTCCTAATTGAATGGTTTCTTTTATGAAATCATATTCTTTTGGATTATTGCTTTTCAAAGTTAATAAAAATGCTGCAAGGTTACTGGCATCGGACCGCAGATATTCATAATCCTGCTTTGAACACGGGAGTTTTACTTTTGCAAAATCACTCGTATCATGAAAATGATAGACAACCCAACTCGAAATAGCAGGATATATATAGCTCGCTATATTTCGATTTCTAACACTTGACAACTGCTTTTTCAACAATGACTCATTATGGCCACTTCCAATTGAACGATTTACAGACAAACCTGGACTATGAGAACTATCAAACACTATGCGTTCATCCTGAAATATTAGTCTATTATCCGTCGTAGGTATAAGAGTAAATTGGTAAGCATTATACCCAAATTGCAAGTCTGCATAAAATTGCTCAGTAACTTTAGGCCCTAAAAACAGATTAGTAAAAGCTCCACCTTTTGAATTTAAAGTACTCTGAAGATTCCCTTCCACTGATGCTCTTAATAAACGAAAGAAACTAACAAAATTGCTTTTCCCCGCACCGTTTGGGCCAATCAGGATATTAAGATTGCGAAGCTCGAAATTTTCAAGACTTCGAATAGACTTGTAACCTTTGATGGTTAATTTGCTTATTCCCTGTCCCATATCCTTTTCCTTTTTTGGGGTCAGATACCTGCTGGAAAATAAAAACACTTTTCCGGCTACGTCTCGGCGCTCCGCCGAGACGAGTCCTGCCAAATCCAGTCCGGGGGACAAAAAACCCCGGCGGTTTTGCCGGGGTTTCATTATACAACTGACAATCGATAATTTACAATGACTTTATCCCAGTTCCGGCACTGGGCCGGCAAGGACTTCATACTGGCAGAAGGTTGATTTATCACCGGCGCAGATTGTTTCTGTTAAAGCCGTGATTTTGGGGGTATTTTTGGTGACATATCTGCGGGCAATTATCGCTCTGCGTTCTTTAATGGTGATTTTGTTACCGTTTCCAGCAGTGATTTGCATATCCACATCGGTGCTGGCCTGGTTGCAGAGTAGATAACCATTAATCAAGTCTATGGCAATATCGACCAGCGCTCTGCCGTAAAGGTCCATATATTCAGTGCCGTTTTCCTTCACAAAGGCAATGGACGTTTTTAATTGTTCTGTGCCCTCAGCCAGTCGTTTGAGCAGGTCCTGCAGCTCTTGACTGAATTGCTGCTGGAGATACTCAGCGATGAGATTTTCGGCTGTTCCGCTGCAGACGCCGCGTACCGCGGCGACGACTTGAAGCTGGCTTGTCCCTTCGTAAATGGTGGTGATTCTGGCGTCACGGGCGTGCCGTTCACAGGCGTAATCTCGCATATACCCGCTGCCGCCGAGCACCTGAATCGCATCGTAGGCGACTCTGTTGCACATCTCAGAGCAGTAGTATTTGCTCATCGGCGTCAGCATCGCCGCGTATCTTTTGTATTTTCGGGCGGCGTTTTTGAGCTCTTTGGCCTGCGCCGCATCTTCGGGCGGGTTTGTCTCCAGTCGTCTGGCGTAGGCAAGCTCCATATCCACCACCCGCGAGGTCTCGTACAGAAGTGCCCGCCCGGCTTCGATGGCGACCTTCATATCAATTAGCATATCGCGGACGGCGGGCAGCCTCTCAATAGCGACGCCGAACTGCTTCCGGCTGGCGGCGTAATCGCGGGCGACACGAAACGCAGCTTCGGCAATGCCAACCGATTGCGCAGCGATGCCGATACGGGCGCCATTCATCAGGCTCATAACATAAGTTATAAGTCCGCGTTGCCGTTCGCCGATTATCTGGCAGGGCGTGTTATCAAAGAATATCTCACAGGTCGGCGAACCGTGGATGCCGAGCTTGTCTTCCAGGCGACGGATGTGTACCGTAGGGCCTCTGTCGCAGACAAATAGGCTCAGTCCTCGCCCGTCACTTATCTCCGGCTCACTGCGAGCCAGCACCAAAAGCACGTCGCCGCAGCCGTTGGTTATGAAGCGTTTTACGCCGTGCAGATACCACTGGCCGTTGCCGTCCTGAAACGCCCGCAGCATAACCTTCTGCAGGTCGGAGCCGGCGTCCGGCTCAGTAAGGACCATCGCGCCGGTTACTTTGCCGGCGGCAAAATCGTATAAGTATTTCTGTTTGATTTCTTCGGAGGCGAAGGCGTTGATGGTCTCGGCGATTCCCTGCAAGCCGAATATGTTCATAAGTGCGGCGTCTGCCCGTGAGACGATCTCGATGGCCATTGAGTAGACAAGATTTGGAAAATTTAGCCCGCCGAACCGGTAGGGCAGGGTAAAACCCATTACCTCAGCCTGGGCAAGTTTTTCGAGCGATTCTGCAATCGCCTTTGGGCGAGTCACCGAGCTATCCGCGTTAAGAGTGTTGCCCTGGCGGTCGACCTGCTCGGCACGCGGAGCGATAAACTCGCCGGCAAGTTGGCCGAGCGCATCCAGCACCATATCGTAGTTCTGTATGGCCTCGTCGGCGTCGGCCGGAGCGTAATCGAATTGGCCTGCGAACTTGAATTTCTCCTCGCAGATTTCCGCCAGTTCGCGTAAGTTTATGTGCCTGAACAGAAATTGTATATCGTCGTTGTCCCTATAGAAATTTGGCATGGCCCTTGGCTCATTTTATTCCTTATGTTTGATTTTGAATGGGCGAAACTGACGCATGACCTCGTTGGCAAGCTCCATGGTTGAGGCGTCCGTGTCGGATTTCAAGAGGATTATTGTAGGTTTGCCGGGGATACCTACGGTTTCAATGACGCAATGATTGCCATTTTTGTTGTCGAACTCGGTTATACTGCGACTGGCGATGATGTCGCCGGCCTGGTCTTTCCATGACCTGCCGCCCTGATGGAATGAGGGGAAACGTTTACCGCCCGTTTCCTTAATGATGCAATCACCCAGTTCCCACGCGACGTTTGGGAGCATAGTCCCCATTTGGCTTGACGATGCAGTCGTAGTAATGATTTCTGTGCCGTAGAGAGTATAAGTTGCCTGGCGTGAATAAAAATAGTATGCCACTGCCCCAGCGCCGA
>Ga0315289_10012179_pt1 | contig 12138 bp, 9 predicted proteins | sample YL17G11_40_MG_FD_203452 | JGI IMG/M metagenome (GOLD analysis project Ga0315289, IMG submission 203452) | Sediment microbial communities from Yellowstone Lake, YNP, Wyoming, USA - YL17G11_40 | ecosystem: Environmental > Aquatic > Freshwater > Lake > Sediment | place: USA: Wyoming | collected...
TTTCCTTTTTCATCCTCCCCCCTCACCCTACCCTCTCCCACCAGGGGAGAGGGCAAACATATTGGAATAAGAAAGAAATCCCCTCCCCCTTGAGGGGGGGAGGGTGAGGGTGGGGGTGTTAATAACTTGATCCTTATTATCCCGATGCCATGGAGTTTCCATCCGCTCCTTTGGCAGTCGAAGCAGGGGCCTAAATCACTTTCGGGTAAGCCCGGGCGAAGGAAATGTTTGAGGTAGCCATATTTTATTGCCAGCATCAGACCGATCGGATGATGCAGGTCCTGAGAATTCTTGACGGTTCCGCAGCGCCGAAAATCCGGAAGGTAGCCTTGCCATGTTCCGGCAAGCTGGAAGTCTCCTTCCTCCTGAAGGCCTTGGAAAATGGTGCGGATGCAGTGGCGCTGTTTGGATGTCCAGAAGGAGAGTGCCACTACCTGGTGGGCAGCACGCGGGCCAAGAATCGGGTGCAATATGCGCGGAGAATTCTAAGAGAGATTGGCTTAGAGGAAGAGCGGATCCATCGATTCGTTTTTGCGGATCAAACACCAAGCGGAGAAATGGAGTCGCTGACCGCTTGGGCGGAAAAAGTCCGGTCGATGAGCGACCTGCGGGAAAATACAAAAATCAAAATGCCCCAATAGGAACTTTTGGTAAGAGCTTAGCTTTGATGATCTCGTAAAAAGTAGAATTTCCCCTCCCCTGGCGGGAGGGGATGAAGGGGAGGGGGATAAATAACTGGTTGAAATTTCCTGATTCTTCACCCTCACCCTGACCCTCTCCCGTCAAGGGAGAGGGGGTATTTTTGACTTTTTACGAGTTCATCAGCCTTGTTTCCTTAAATTTTGAGTGGGCAAGGGAAACCGATCGATGCCCAAGAAATATCATTTAAATCCCAAACCGATACCCCCTCGCTGGGTTCCTCCCGGTCCTTTCGGGATTATCGAGGGGGATGGTTGTCTGAATTGCGCCAACTGCGTCAAAAAATCCTGTGTCTATTCGGTCTATCGCAAACGGGGGTATGACCAACGGCAGATGTTCGACACGGCCGATTCCCTCTGCAAAAATTGTTTCCGCTGCGTGCAGGGGTGTTACGGGCGGATTCTCTCCAAGAGTCGAAATCCCGAATTTTGGACCATGGGAGACGATTACTGGACCCCGGAGATCATCGCCAGTAATCAAACCCAGGCCGAAACGGGGAAAATTCCGGTCTCCGGGGGGGGGTATGGCGGCCCCTTTTCCGGCCCGGGTTTTGACAGCATGTGGACGGACATGTCTGAGATCGTCCGGCCCACCCGCGATGGGATCCATGGAAGAGAGTATATTAGCACGGCCATTGAACTCGGGAAAATCTTGCAGATGTTGACTCAACCAGCGGCCCAGGGTGCGGCTCGCCTTTCGCCGGTTTTATCGGGGGGGAACTTTCCCCCCAGGGTGGAAGCTTCGATCCCCTTCATCTTTGATCTTCTTCCCTTCAGGGAGTTCAACGCTGCCGTCCGTTTGGCCCTGGCCAAAGCCGCCTTTGAGGCCAATACCTTGATGATTATCCGGGTAGAGCATCTCACGGATGAATTCTTGCCCGTGGCGACACACCTCGTCCCGCTCCTTCCCGAAGGGAGCCTGGAAGGTTCTATTCCAGGTATCCGCCGGGCAAGAATGGTCCAGGTTTCTCTTACCGAAGGCAGCATGGAGACGGTCCGGGAGATCAAAAAAATAAGCCCGGAAGTCGTGGTTTGCTTGCGGCTTCCTCTGACTCGGGAGACAGAGGAACAAGTGGTATCTCTGGCGCGAGCGGGCGCGGAGGTGCTCCATATCTTAGCGGACGAAAAGGGGCGGGAGCAAAAGGCCGCCTCTCCCCGATTCATAAAAGATTTGATCCGCAGGATCCATCTTCGCTTGGTGAAAGAGGGACTGCGGGATGGGCTGAGCTTGATCTACGGAGGCGGGATCGCGATGGCCGAACACGTGGCCAAAGCCATCATCTGCGGTGCAGATGCGGTTTCGATCGAAAGGCCCCTCTTATTTGCCCTGGAATGCCGCCTATGTGGGCAATGTGCCGATGACCTGGCCTGTCCCGTCGAAGTGGAAAAGATCGACCCAGAATGGGGCAGGCAAAGAGTGGTGAATTTAATCGCCGCCTGGCATGGGCAGCTTTTGGAGGTACTGGGGGCCATGGGCATGCGGGATGTGCGCCGGCTGCGCGGAGAAGCGGGCCGGGCGATTTTCCTGGAAGAGATTGAAAAAGAAACCTTCGGCCGGATTTTCGGCCAGCCTGTCCAGGAGGGCAAACCCCAAGAGGAGAGCATGCATGTCCTTTCCCCCTGAAATCCGGCCGATGCCTTCGCGTTTCCGCAACCCCGTCGGAAAATACAGAATTCACCGGGGAGCGGCCTGCATTCATTGCGGGCTATGCGCGGATTTATGCCCCCGGGGTGTTCATCGCCGCCTGGGGAAAAAAATGCTCCCGCCCAAGGATGAGTTTTGCATCGGGCCCTCCTGTCAGGAGAAGGATTATTATTGCATTTCCCGTTGCCCCCAGGGTGCATTGCGAATGGCGCCCAACCCCAACCTTAAGGCGTTTACGGACTACCGATGGCCGGCCGATCTCTTATTGTCTACCTGGCAGCAGGCTGAAACCGGAAAGGTTCCCTATGCCGACCTGGAGTACCGGGTGGGAGCCTCCAGGGGAGGGTTCGACCGCCTGCGCCTGCGTCTGCCAAGAGAGATCGATCTCTCTTCCCCCGAAGAGGAGATATCCACCGCCGTCCCCTTGAATCGCCGAGCGGATGAGCGACCTCAGGTCTGGATTGGAGTTCCGTTCTATGGGGGGGGCATGTCTTTCGGGTCGGTCAGCATCAACACCATGCTGGCCCGGGCCCGGGCGGCACAGGCCTGGAATACTTTCACCTGTACGGGGGAAGGCGGATATCCCGAACCGTTACAGCGGTACGATGGCAACATGATCACCCAGGTAGCCACCGGGTTGTTTGGGGTGCGGGAAGAGACGATCCAGCGGGTGCGTATCGTGGAATTCAAATACGCCCAGGGCGCGAAGCCTGGACTGGGAGGGCATCTCCTGGGAGATAAAGTTACCCCGGCCGTGGCGCGAATGCGGGAAGCCGTGGCGGGAAGCGCCCTCTTCTCGCCGTTTCCGTTCCACAGCGTTTATTCCGTCGAAGATCATAAAAAACATGTGGACTGGATTAAAGTGGTAAACCCGCGGTGCCTGGTCTCGGTAAAAGTCTCCACCCCTACGGACGTGGACATGGTGGCCGTAGGAAGTTACTACGCCGGTGCCCATATCATTCACCTCGACGGGAGTTACGGGGGTACCGGGGCTGCGCCGGATATCGCGAAGAAGAATATCGCCATGCCCATTGAATACGCGATTCCCAAAGTTCATCGTTTCCTGCTGGAGGAAGGACTCCGTGATCAGATCACCTTGATCGCCAGCGGTGGGGTCCGTACGGCCTACGATATTGCCAAAGCCATCGCTTTGGGTGCGGATGCAGTCGTGGTGGGGACGTCCGACTTGGTCGCCCTGGAATGCATCCGTTGCCGCAATTGCGAGAGTGGGCGGGGATGTCCCCGGGGCATCGCCACCACAGACCCGGAGATCTCCAATCTGATGGATGTTGAGTGGGGGGCGCAGCGAATCATCAATCTGTACGCTTCCTGGAGGGAACAGCTGGTGGCCCTCCTCCAGGTTTTCGGCATGAAAAGCATCCGGGAGCTGGTCGGCAGAACCGATTGCCTGGCCCATCTGGATTATCGCCACGGTGATTTGGAAGACGACGATATCAAGCCATTCTTGAAAGGTGGAAATGGAAGATCCGCATAGAGCGGGGTATCCCGCAGAAGAAGATGCCAGGCGTTCTGCGGCCCATCCATAGGGTAACGAGTTTTTTATGAAAGACAACTGGATATATTCTCGGAGGTTGACCGCTTCCCGGGCGAAGCTAATTGGGAACTTCCCGGAACCTCCCCTCTGGAAGCCGGAAGAAGAAGGGGGTTGTGGAGTCACGGGGTTTGCTTGTTCCATACCGGTGAGCGGCCGCCACATCATCGAACCGTCGTGCCAGATGCATAACCGGGGAAATGGGAAAGGGGGAGGGATCGCCGCCGTGGGTCTATCGCCGGAGGATCTGGGCGTCTCCGCCGAAGTGCTGGAAGAGGATTATTTGCTCCAGGTGGCCTTCTTGGACCCTGCGTCCCGCCCGTCCGTTGAACGATCCTTTATCGAGCCTTTCCTGGAAGTCCACCACAGCTCGCCGATTCCCACGGTGAGCGACTACCGGGAAATTGCCGGCCTGGAGGTGAAACCCCCCGATGTTTGCCGTTACTTTGTAAGGGTGAGGAAAGAAATCCTGGGCGATTTCGCGGCCGAAAATCACCTGGAGGGTTTGGACCCGAAATGGATCGAGGATGAATTCATCTTTCAAAACAGCTTTAAACTCAACCGGGAATTTTACGCCTCGCTGGGGGAAAAGAAAGCTTTCGTCCTTTCCCACGGCCGCAATATGATGATTCTGAAAATTGTGGGGTATGCGGAGCAAGCCGCTCAGTATTATAAGCTGGAGGATTTCAAGGCCCATGTTTGGATCGCCCACCAGAGATATCCGACCAAAGGCCGGGTCTGGCATCCCGGCGGGGCGCATCCTTTCATCGGGATGAATGAGGCCCTGGTGCATAACGGCGACTTCGCCAATTACCATTCGGTCTGCGAGTACCTGCGGCAGTGGAATTTAGTTCCCCTTTTCTTGACCGACACCGAGGTATCGGTTTTGCTCTTTGACCTTCTGAACCGGGTTCATGGCTACCCCCTGGAGTACATCATAGAGGCCCTGGCGCCAACCACCGAGCTGGATTTCGACCTTCTGCCTAAAGAAAAACAAAAGATTTACCGGGAGATTCAGGCCGCCCACATCCATGGGTCCCCGGACGGCCCGTGGTTCTTCATCATCGCCCGCAATGACCCCTATCAGCAGTGCTTCCAGCTCATTGGCATTACAGATACCGCCATGCTGAGACCTCAGGTTTTCGCCCTCTCCGAGGGCCAAGTACAAATTGGCCTGATCTGCTCGGAAAAACAGGCGATCGATGCCACTCTCTCGAGTCTGGCCCGCGAGGACGACCGCTTTCATGGTATTGCCGATAAGTATTGGAATGCCCGGGGGGGCAGCCATACCGATGGCGGAGCTTTCGTCTTTACCGTTCGGGATGCCGGCAATGGGCATTCCGGGAAAGCCCTAACCTGTGCGGATAAATTCGGGAGAACCATTGCGGCTCCGGGCGACCAACTTCCATGGGAACATCACGCCAAGGTCCCTGGCCCCGAAAGAAAGGAGGCCCTCCGCAAGGAGGTGAGCGAGCGGTTGCGTTTGGGGGACGCGCGCTCGATCTTCCAGGCTTGCAAGAACGATGTGCCCAAGTGGGACTTTGAAACCTTTCAAGCCTTCTGTCAACAAATTGGACAGACGGCCACCGCCAGTGATGCGGCCAGGTCTTCGGCCATAGAGGTTCTCACCCTTTTCGCGGACCAACGGTATGACCCGGGAACGAAACGTCGTAGTGGCCTCCTGGAGATATTGCAGGAGGAGCTCGGGAGAATCTTTTCTTCAACGCTGCCCCTGACCTCAAACCTGAGCGGGGCGATGAAACGGATCGATTGGCAGAGCCGGGAGGCGCTGAGAAAACCCGGAGAAGGAGAAAAAATCCTGGTCCTCGACGCCCGGAACTTTCCACCTGAAGGGGAAGGGAGTACGGCCCGCCTCCTCACCCGTGCCTACCTCGACGGCTGGAAGAGATTCATTGTTTATGGGGCTCGGGGTCAGCGCTTTTTCGGGTGCGGGCTCGGACCGAAGACTCGGGATGTGCGGATCGATGTCTACGGGAGCTCGGGAGATTATCTGGGGTCGGGCATCGATGGCCTGGAAATCTTTGTTCATGGAAATGCTCAGGACCAATTGGGCCAGATCCTGAAGTCCGGGAAAATGGTCATCCATGGGGATGTGGGACAGACCTTCCTGTACGGCGCGAAGGGGGGGGCCATCTATGTGTTGGGGAATGCGGCCGGTCGGCCCCTGATTAATGCCGCCGGAAAGCCGCGAGTCGTGATCAACGGAACCTGTCTGGACTATCTGGCTGAATCTTTTATGGCCGGGGACCCGCACAATGGGGGAGGGTTTGTCATTCTGAATGGGATGGAATTTGATGAACACGGCCGGCTCCTTCCGCAATCGACGCCTTTCCCCGGGTCCAACCTTTTCTCCTTGGCCTCCGGCGGGGCACTCTATGTTCGCGACCCCTATCGGAAACTGGAAAGAGAGCAGCTTAACGGCGGAGAATTTGCTTCCCTGACGGAGAAAGACTGGAGACTGATCCTGCCCTACCTGCAGGAGAATGAACGCCTCTTCGGGATTTCTGTCGAGCGAGACCTTTTAACTGTGGCTGGAGAGAGGCAGAAGCCCGAAGAAGTCTACCGCAAGGTTCGAGCCGTCAAACTATCCGTTCTGACCGCCACAAAGGTGGAAGAGTAGCCCCTCACCTTTCAAATTCCCATTCTCCGCTTGTCCGGCCTGGAATGGACTCGTGAGAGAGGAGATTTTTTCGGGACCCCGTTTTTTTTTGACACCGTGCCTCACTTTGTCTATGATAATAGAAATTCTTCCATTGTAAGAAGAGAAGGCTAGCATGAGACTGAGTGAACGGATCAGCCGCTGGATTCGAGACCAGGTGGAAGCAGCGGGAGCCGCCGGGGTTCTGGTCGGTCTGAGCGGAGGAATCGATTCAGCCGTAGTCGCTGTCTTGGCCAAAAGGGCAATGGGAGACAATGTCCTCGCCCTCCTCCTGCCTTGCCACAGCCTGGGGGAAGATGAGCGGGATGGCCTGGTCGTGGCCGATACTTTTGGCATCCGCCGGGAGCGAGTGGATCTTTCCCCCGTCTATGACGCCTTCCTCTGCCAGGTTCCGGACGCCGGGCAGATCTGTCAGGGCAACCTCAAGCCGCGCCTGAGAATGACGGCGCTATATTACTTCGCCAACAAATGGAATTATCTAGTCGCCGGAACTGGGAACAAATCTGAACGACTGATGGGCTATTTCACAAAATTCGGGGATGGCGGTGCGGACTTTTTGCCCATCGGCGACTTGACGAAGTCGCAAGTTCGAAAATTGGCGGAAGAATTGGAAATTCCCCCCCGCATCATCGACCGTCCCCCCAGCGCGGGTTTCTGGGCAGGGCAAACCGATGAAGAAGAAATGAATATTCGGTACGAAGACCTGGACAAAATCATCATTTGCCTGGAGAAAAGAGAAGAACCGAAACTACCCAAGACCCAGCGGAGCTACGTCAAAGGGATGATCGCCCGGTCGAGGCACAAACGCAACACCCCCCCGATTTTTCATTTAAAATCAGTCTGACCCGCTCATTTAGGAAAAGGCTTATTGTTGCCGATAATCTTTAGAGGGAATCGGTTGGAGGCCCCGCGAGGATGTCTAATCAAGACATTCTTTTAATTAAGGAAAGGGGTACTCTTTCCTATATTACCCCTCAAAACGGAGGGGGATCTGAATTTTTACCAGGTCATCAATTTTTCATTCTTGATCCGCAAGCAGAATTTTTTTGGGCCTACGACCCCCAAGTCCAGCCGTCGAGAACCCTGATGCTTGTGTTGGAGGAGATGGAGCAGTATAATCGATCCTAAAAAGGCGTCTGAGAGATAGATTTCCGGAGGGGACGGTCCTTAAAAATAGTCTTTGGTTTCAACTGGGTGAATGAGTGAATATAAGGAAATTCTTTGGAAAATCCCCCAAGGGGGAAGCCATCGATAAAGTGAATGAAACCCCCAGCACGATGAAGGATATTGAAAAGCTGGAGAAACAAGACCGGCAGCTCTGGTTTATAACCATCTTTCTTATTCTCATTCTCACCTTCTTCATCGTGGTCAACTATTTTGAAGAGTTGCATGGTTCTCCCCGTGAATTTTTCAAGCCGATAACGTTCTTTAATACCTATATCATCCTATCCGCAGTCCTCATCCTCGTCTTTTGTGTCTATACCCTCAGAAAAAAACGGGAGCTTCGCCGCCTGCGAAGAGAAATTTTTGCTCAAAGGAGTAAACTCCAGCATATGGCCGGCACCCTGGAGGATGTTACGGCCTTTTTCCAAATCAGCTCCATGATCAGTGCCCATCAGGATTTACCCACAATCCTGGAACTCATTACCCGGGAGTCGCTCAATTGCCTTAAAGGCCACCGGTCTACCATATTTCGCGTGGATGAGGAAAGCGGGATTCTGAAGGCCCAATTCGCCAGCGTTCCGAATTCAGAGGATGAACAGGTGAACCTCTATGAGGAAAAGGAAATGGCCCGGAGGGCCCTCAAGCAAGGGAGTCCGCTATTGCTGCGGGATGTAAAGGATTTCTCGGATTTCTTCAAATACGAGGAGCGAAAACGGAAGATCACTTCCCTTTTGAGTATCCCCATCTCTTCGCGGGGCAAACCGACCGCGGCCCTCAGCGTTGTGCTGATCGATGGGGACCGCTGTTTCGACGAGAACGACCTGGAATTCCTTTCCATCTTTGGTAATTATGCCTCCATTGCCGTTGATAATGCCTATTTGCAGGAAGAGGTGCGCAAGGGGATCAACTTGAGGAAAAGCTACCAAGAATATCTGGATGATTTTCTAAACCAACTGCAAAGCATTTCTGAAGAGGAGCGCCGGCGCATCGAGGACCATATTGGCAAGTTGATGCCGGCGCCGGCACTCAGTGAAAAACAAGACTCCGAACTCCAAACGGAGAGAGGGTTTGCGGGGGGGGATGGGAACGCAGCCGGGGTTCCAGAATTGAGCATCCAGCGAGGGACGGAGGAACGGGGCGACGGAATGTTAAAGGTGGAATTTGAAGACTCATCTTTGGGCTTCGCCGATGACCTGACCCCCGGAGGGGTGTTCATCCGCACCCCAAACCCCATGGAGCTGGGGGAGCAATTCCTTTTGAAGCTCCATATGTCCGATGGGAAAGGGCCCATCGAAATGGCTTGCAAAGTGATTTGGACGAACAAGTATGGGAAAGAAAGCCAGCACTTGCGTCGGGGTATGGGTGTTAAATTTTTGAGTGTCTCGGGTGATGCCCAAAAGCGGGTGGGGGAATTCATCAAATCACAAACGAAGAAAGAGCCTTCAGTCAGAGATCGGAGAGCCTTCCCAAGACGGATTGAAGGGGAGAGAAAAAAACCGAAAGGGGGGGCGTAGGCCGTGGGAATTTTTAGCTTTCGGGCCGCGGGCGAGATTATATTTGGAGCTGGGGCCATCGAAGATGCCGGAGCGATTATCAAAAGGCACGGTGGGAAGAAAATTTTAATGGTGGTGGACCCGGGGTTCGCCAAGGCTGGCCCGCTGGAAAAAATAACTGAAGCCCTGCAAAAGGAAAAATTACCCTTCGTTTTTTTTGATGGCGTAGAACCGGAGCCGCGGGTTGAGGTGGCCGATCGCTGTGGTGGATTAGCCAGAAGGGAGAGGTGCGACTTTGTCCTGGGGGTGGGGGGTGGCAGCGCGATGGACACGGCCAAAGCCGCAGCCGTTTTGGCAACCAATGAAGGGCGTGCGCGGGATTTTCAAGGCCTGAACAAAGTTCCCAAGGCCGGCTTGCCAAAAGGGATGGTGCCGACAACCGCGGGCACCGGGAGTGAGGTAACTTTCACGGCCGTTTTCATCAATCAAGAGGAGAAGAAAAAGGCCGGGATCAATAGCCCCTTTTTATACCCGGAGATGTCCATCCTTGACCCTGAACTGACCCTGGGACTCCCCGCGGCGGTTACCGCCTTCACGGGCATGGATGCTTTGACCCACGCCATCGAATCCTTCACTTCCAAGGCGGCCAGCCCCATGTCGGAGATGTTCAGCGAAGAGGCGATCCGGCGGATCGGGAAAAGCCTGCGGCAGGCCGTGGATCAGGGATCCGACTTGAACGCTCGCACTCATATGCTCTTCGGGAGCCTCCTGGGGGGCATCGGATTGGCCAACGCCGGCGTAACGGCCGCTCACTCCCTGGCTTATCCCTTAGGCGGTGTCTACCGGGTGCCCCATGGTGTGGCCAATGCCTTGCTTTTGCCGGCAGTCATGGAATTCAATGCGTTTTCTTCTCTGGAAAAATTTGCGAGAATCGCCGAAATGCTGGGAGAAAAGGTGGAAGGGCTCTCCGTAAGAGAGGCCGCCATTCTGGCCGTGGAAACGGTGAAGCGACTGGCCAAAGACCTGGGAGTCCCCCAGCGGCTGAGCGATCTCGGCATTCCCGAAATGGCCATTCCCGGAATGGCGGAAGAAGCCATGAAAGTGGCCCGCCCCCTGGAAAACAACCCCCGGCCAGTCTCATTGGAAGAAGTCATCCGCATCTATCACAGTGTCTTTTAGCTTTTATCGTTTCCCCGCAGAGAACACCGAGCTGAGAAAGAAATTCTAAATCCTTACCACGAAACGGTTGACCTAAACGTTGCCTAAATATTCATATCGCGCGAGTCCGTCAATCCCGCCGAAGCATGAATCCAGTAGGGGCGGTTCGCGAACCGCCCCTACACGCTGCCTTCCCCGGCCTGTCTCCGAAAGAGTCTCTCGAAGATTTCAGACGGATTTTTGCAACTATGGGGTTGACAAACCCGAGTAGGCAAAATATAAATGATCCATACAAGATGGACTCGTAAAAAGTAAAATTGCTACGGTATCCGTCATTCCGGCGAAAGCCGGAATCCAGTTATTTCAAGACGTTCTGGACCCCGGCTTCCGCCGGGGTGACGATTGGAGCACTTTTTACGAAATCATCATACAAGTCTCGGCATGATTAGCAATCTTCCATTAGGAGGTCACGAGGATGGGTGGGGCAGAGTTGATCGGAAAGGAAGAACGGGAAGCGGTCTCCGAAGTCATTGATCGGGGGGTTCTATTCCGCTATGGTTTCAACGAGAAACGGAAGAATATTTTCAGGGTGTTGGAATTCGAAGCCGAATTTTGTCGGTACGTGGGGTGCTCCTATGCCCTGGGTGTTGCCTCCGGCTCCGCGGCCCTGCGTGTAGCCTTAGCTGCGCTGGGCTTACAGCGAGGAGATGAGGTTATTACTCAGTCTTTCACCTTCGTGGCCACGATCGAGGCGATCCTGGAAGCGGCGGGAGTCCCCATTATTACGGAAGTAGACAAATCATTGAACATGGACCCCCGGGACCTGGAGGCGAAGATTACGGATAAGACGCGGGCCATCATTCCCGTACATATGCTCGGTGTTCCGGCCCGTATGGATGAAATCATGGCCGTGGCGCGGAAGAAAAATATTCCCGTTCTGGAAGATTCTTGCCAGGCCTGTGGATCAAGCTATCACGGGAAAAAGACCGGAACGATTGGGTCCATGGGAACGTATAGCTTCGACTACGTGAAAACGCTTACGACGGGGGAAGGCGGCATGGTCTCGACGAACGATAAGCGGCTTTACCATCGGGCCGCTTACTACCATGACCATGGGCATGAGCATAATCCGGAATTGCCCCGGGGAGAGGATTCCCACAGCATCACGGGGTTCAACTACCGGATGAATGAGATCCAGGGGGCTATGGGAAAAGTGCAACTGGCCCGCCTGGATTTTGTTTTGGCTGAGCAGCGGAGGAACAAGGCGGAAATCAAGAAAGCCATCGGAGAAATTCCGGGGGTCGAATTTCGGGACCTGCCGGATCCCGCCGGGGATGGCGGGGATACCCTGGCTTTCTTCCTGCCCGAGGCCAAAGCAGCCAAAGCCTTCAATGATTTCTTGGCCAAGGAGAAGATTGACACCAAGATCCTCCCTTCCGCTATGAACTGGCATTTTGTCGGCAACTGGAACCACATTATCCAATACTGTCACCCCTACCGCACCGATGCCTGGCCGAAGTCCGAAGCGCTGTTGAAACGGGCGATCGCCTTTCCGATCTCTGTTCGCATGAGCGGGGAACAGATTCGCCGCATCATCGATGGGGTGCGGCGGGCAGCGAAGGAAGTTCTTTAAGACATTCACCGCAGAGATCGCCGAGAACGCCGAGAAACCGGCAAAAGCAAATATCAAAAAGCAAAATTGTTTAGCCACAGAGGACACAGAGGTCACAGAGCTATAAGAGCACAAT
>Ga0315289_10012183_pt1 | contig 12135 bp, 12 predicted proteins | sample YL17G11_40_MG_FD_203452 | JGI IMG/M metagenome (GOLD analysis project Ga0315289, IMG submission 203452) | Sediment microbial communities from Yellowstone Lake, YNP, Wyoming, USA - YL17G11_40 | ecosystem: Environmental > Aquatic > Freshwater > Lake > Sediment | place: USA: Wyoming | collected...
TCTTCTCTCCCCCGGCTGGAGTGTAGATCCACAGCAAACGCAGGGGGAGCCGGCCGGTATTGATGATTTGATGCTTGATATTTCTTTTCAGGAAAACGACTGTTTCCGGTCCCACGCGCTCCCGTTCATCACCCACCCGCACTTCCCCTTCTCCGGAGGCAACAATCCAGGTCTCACATTCAACATCATGGCTGTGAAAGCTGCTGGATTCGCCCGGGGGTAAGATGGTCATGCCCACGGAGAGCCCCTCTACGCCTTCTTGCAGGCTGGGGGAGATCAATACTTTCAGCTCTCGCCTGTGGGGCGCAGGAGCCACGTAGCTTTTGGCTTGACTCGACCTCGCGATGATCATTTTCCGCTTCCTCCCTAGCAAGAAATATGAATCCGCTACTTCAGAGAGATGATTTCGACTGAGCCCGTCAAAGAATCCAGGAAAAGGAGGCGGTTGCGGAGCGGGCGGCCGATGCCGGTGATGATCTTTACCACTTCCTGGACCTGAACCGAGGCCACGGCAGATACAATCCCGGCCAAGTTTCCCAGCTCCACTTCGATTCCCTTCTCGGGGACTGCTGCGGGGCTCCCATAAAAAGAGGCGAAGCCGGTGTCTTCGGGGTAGATGACCGTCACCTGGCCACTGAACCCGGCGACCGCTCCGTGAACCAGGGGGACCTTTGCTTCTTTACAGACCTTTTCGAGACTGAAGCGGGAAGGCATATTGTCCAAGGCATCGACGGCGACTTCGGCCCCCTGGATGAGGAAGGCCAGTTCCTTATCGGTTACGTAACCTTCATAGGTTTCGACCTCAGTGGCCGCGTTGATCTTCATGATCTGCGACCGGGCCGCCCGAACCTTGCTTACCCCGATATTTTCCTCCAGGGAGAAGGCCTGTCGATTCAAGTTGTCTTCGGTGAAAGAATCGCCGTCGGCCATCACCAGAATACCCAGGCCCATCCTCGCCAAAAGTTGGGCAATCGTTCCCCCTAACCCTCCGGCACCCACCAGCAGGGCTTTGGCTTGAAGAAGCTTTTTCTGGCCGGCAACCTCCAGCGACCCAATGTTGCGGAGGTAGCGCTGCGGGACCACCCCGGCTTCCAGAGCGGCGATTTCCACCTTCCTTTTGGAGAGGCTCAGGGCCGCGGCGATGGCATCCCGCTCTGAGATGGAAATGATGGAACATGGCCTTTTGTTCGGCAGGAAGCAGGGCTGGGCACTTTTTAGAATATGATCATGTAAGGTCATTTTTAATAGGGCTCAAGGGTTTCGGGTTTCATGTTTCGGGTTCCTCGCCTTTAATTTGAAACCCGAAACTCGCAACTTTCTTTTATCCCCTGTCAAAAAAGATATTCTTGGCGCTGACCGACAGGGGCAGGGCAATGACCATATCTGCTTCCAAAAAACCCAAGTTCATCGCTGCGGCCCCGGCTGAATACATGAGCCGGTTGTCGATGTTTAGTTCACCGGCCATTTTAGCCGCTACGCCCAGCGCGATGCCCAGGTCCATGACCTGAAAAGCGCAGAGAGGGCCGACGAAATCTTCCCCCATTTTCTTTTTGGCCCGGATCATCTCCGCACAGGAAGAATAACCACAGGCTCCGCAGTTGAAGGGAATCTCCGGCTTTTTGGGCATGGTCCCCTTGACGCCGATGAGCAGCACGGCTGCGCAATGACGGATGTTTTGGGCATCCCGCTTGAAAAATTCGATCCGGGAGCCTTTCTTCAAAAATTGATCTTCCATGGCTTTCGCCAGCCTCTCCTTCTCTTCCCCGTGGATCAGGACCGATGTTACCGTGCTCACCCCCCGGCCTTTGGGGGAGGTGGTGACCGCGGCCATGATCATCTTGGCGACCGCAAGGATGGCTTCTGGCTCGGCTTGCGCAGAGGATAAGATCGGCATGTCTCTTCTCCTTTAGGACTGGGGCGCCCAGATCACTGCCAGAATCCTGGTCGGAATCTCCCGGTGACACTGGACCTTATGGGGGATCGTTGAATCGTAATAGATGCAATCGCCGGGATAGAGAACGTCTTTATGCGTTCCCAGGATTACTTCCATCTCTCCTTCCAGGATGAAAATGAATTCTTCGCCCTCATGGGTGGAGAGTTTTTCGCTTTTCACCGTGGCCGGCTCTAAGGTGACCAAGAAAGGCTCCATGTGCCGGTCTTTCTTGTCAAAGCCCAGGCTCTCGTAGGAATAGCCATAGCTCACGCCTTCCTTGGAAGCAAAGCGAGAGATATGCTTCCTCTCCTCTTTGCGCACGATCATAAAAGGCTCGTGGGGTTCTTCCCCGAAAAAAGTCCCCACCTTGACTTCCAGCGCTTTGGCGATCTTGAATAGCGCCCCGAGAGGCGGAGAGATCATATGGTTTTCGATCTGGGAGAGGAGGGCCGAGGAGTATCCCGTCCGTTCGGCCAGCTCCTGCAGGGATAATCCTCCCTTCTCGCGAAGCTCGCGGACCTTCTCTCCTACCTTCAGTTCTCGACCCTTCGGTTCTTCTTCCATGGGTTCACTCCTTGGGGGGGTCATCCCTGTTGGGTGGGTCACTTCGTAACTGAGTTCCGGGCATACTCAGCCCCTTTGCCGATGGCCGCGGCATTGGCCGGGAGCAGGTGATGGTAGCGTTCCTCGAAGGCCTGGGAAAGGGCGCCGATCAGCGCATCCTGGCTGACCACCTTCGTTTTTTCGATGAAGGCCCCGATGACCACCATATTTCCCAGCCGCTCATTCCCCAGGTCTTGGGCCATCTCCATGGCCGGGACCGCGAGAATATCCAGGTCGTTTCGCGGTACCTCCCGTGGGTCCACGAAGGAAGAATTCAGCAGGAGAAAGCCCCGGGGCTTTATTCGAGGACCATACTTGGCGAGGGAAGGCCGGCTCATGATGATACAGGATTGCGGAGAACCCACGATGGGGGAACCAATCTCTTCCGAAGAGATGACCACGGTGCAATCCGCCTGTCCCCCGCGTTTCTCCACGCCGTAGATCGGGATGTAGGTGACATTCAATCCTTCCATAAAGGCGGCCTGGGCCAGGAGATTGCCGATGACCATAATTCCCTGGCCCCCGACACCGCCCATGATGATTTCGTGGTACACTGCGAACTCCGTTCCGATATCAAAATTCTATTTGCCACAGAGGTCACCGAGGCCACAGAGAGACTCGTGTTCAAAAAGCAAAAGAAAAAAGTTAACGCCTGAAGAATTTGTTTTGAGTATGCAGGGTTAAAATTTTTTCCATTTTCGGCTCTAATATCTCTGTGCTCTCTGTGTCCTCGGTGGCTAAATAGTTTCCAAAGATAAAAATCACCTTCCAAAATCCAAAATGAAGAATATCGGATTTTTAATTGGGCATTTTCATTTTGCATTTTGTCCCGCGAGATGGGGATTTTGCTCTTTCTTACAGGTAGTCCGTTCCCTTTCGTTCCTTGAATATTCCCAGGGGGAAATAGGGGATCAACTCCTTTTCCACCCGTTCGTTGGCCCGGATGGGATTCAGGCCCCAGTTCGTCGGGCAGGAGGAGAGCAGCTCCACGAAAGAGAAGCCTAGGTCATTCGTTTGCATCTCAAAGGCGCGCCGCACGGCTTTTTTCGCTTTCATCAGGTTGGCTGATGTATTCACGGCCACCCGCGCGGAGAATGAGGTTCCTTCCAGGGTGGCGAGCATCTCGGCCATGCGGATCGGATAGCCGTCCTGAAGGAAGTCCCGGCCATAGGGCGAAGTGGTGGTCTGTTGCCCCAGCAGAGTGGTGGGGGCCATCTGACCTCCGGTCATGCCATAAACCGTATTGTTCACAAAGATGACGGTAATATTTTCCCCGCGGTTGGCCGTGTGGACGATCTCGGACATACCGATGGAAGCCAGGTCTCCGTCTCCCTGGTAGGTGAAGATGATCCGGTCGCGAAGGACGCGCTTCAGGCCCGTGGCGACAGCCGGAGCCCGGCCGTGGGGCGCCTCGGCCACGTCGATGTCGAAGTATTCATAAACGAATACGGAACAACCTACGCCGGCAACGCCGATCGTGCGCTCACGAAGATCGAAGTGATCGATCGCCTCGGCCACCAAACGATGAATCGTCCCATGGTGGCAACCCGGGCAGAAATGGAAAGGAACATCCTTCAAGCTTTGGGGCCGTTTGAACACTTGTTTCATAGAAAATCCCTAATACACTTTCTGGATCGCTTCCAAAAGTTCCTCGGGAATGGGCGGGGAACCTGGAGGATGGCCGTAGAAATGCACCTCGGCATCCCGGGCAACGGAGAGTTTGACGTCCTCGACCATCTGCCCGGTATTCATCTCGATCGACAAGAAGCGCTTTACCCGCTGCGAAAGGTCGAGCAGAGCCCGGTCGGGGAAGGGAAAGAGGGTGATCGGCCGAAAGAGGCCCACCCGGAGACCTTCACTGCGGGCCAGACGGACGGCCGTCTTGGAAACGCGGGCAGCGGTGCCGAAGGCGACAACGACAAGCTGGGCGTCTTCTTCCAGGGAGGCTTCGTAACGGACCTCTTCCTTCTTCATCCGCTGGTACTTCTCAAAGAGTTTCCAATTGTGCCGCTCCATCTCCCCTTCTTTCAGGTAGAGAGATTTGATCAGGCGCGGCTCTCTTCCCGCGGCCCCGGTCAGCGTCCAATCCTTCGGGGCCAGTTCCATGGGACGATAGGCCCGATCGATCATGGTCTCCTGCATCTGTCCCAGGACAGCATCCCCCAGGATGACTACGGGGTTGCGGTATTTATCCGCCAGATCGAAGGCCAGCAGGGCCAGGTCATGCATCTCCTGGACGGAATGAGGGGCGAGGACCAGGGTGCGATAATCCCCGTGGCCTCCTCCCCGGGTGGCCTGGAAATAATCCCCCTGGGAGGCAGAAATTCCTCCCAGACCCGGGCCGCTGCGAGTGATATTGACGATCACGGCGGGGAGTTCACTTCCCGCCAGGTAGGAAATGCCCTCCTGCATGAGGGAGATGCCCGGGCTGGAGGAAGAAGTCATGGCCCGGGCTCCCGCGGCCGAAGCGCCCAGGAGCATGTTGATGGAAGCCACCTCGCTCTCCGCCTGGATGAAACAACCTTCTATCTTGGGGAGCTGCTTTGACAAAAACTCGGGAATGTCGTTTTGCGGGGTGATGGGGTAGCCGAAATAGTAACGGCAGCCAGCTTTAATGGCCCCCTGGGCCAGAGCCTCGTTGCCCTTAATGAAGAGTCGTTTTTCCACCGGGCTGCCTACCTCCAGACTTCAATGGCTACGTCCGGGCAGACCTCGGCGCAAAGCGCGCAGCCGGTGCATTCTGTTTCCGAGCTCAACTCGGCGGGGCAAAAGCCCTGGCTGTTGGCTTCCTGGCTGAAGAGGATCAGCTTCTTGGGGCAGGCTAAAGTGCAAAGAGCGCACGCTTTGCATCGTTCACGGTTGACAATAATCTTACCCATTGGAATTTCCTTTTGGGACGCAGATGAACGCAGATCCTGAAGATAATAAATTTAAGGAATCTTCCCCTGCGGATATCAGCGAAAATCTGACTTTCCCATAATCTAACATGCCTGCTCCATTCGCGGCAAGAAGAATTTGGAGTAAGCCTTGTCCGGTTGAAAAAATGGGTGTTGCATTTCGAAGAGCGTCGTAAGGAAGGAATTACGGGTGGAGGTCAGGTCGGAATTGAATTCATTCCCCTACGTTTGTTCAAGAGGGCGGCATGGGGGAAAGTCAATTTCTTAAGTTTTCTTTTCTTTTCTTGTCTAGCTCCTTCATCGCCCCCTTTAACTCTGCCAATGTAGGAAAGGCTGCGCGGTTGGGCTTCATACAAAACTGGGGGTGGGCAAGATGGAGAGGAATGTTGCAAACCGAGAAATTTTGTTTTATAGATTAAATATGGCCTAAAAGAGGAACTCTTATGCGGGGGAGTTGTCTAATATGCTTTTGCGAATCAATCCTCAAAACCCCCAACCGCGGTTGATCCGGCGGGTGGGTGAGGTGCTGCGGGAAGGCGGGGTCATTGCGTACCCTACGGATACGGTCTATGGCTTCGGGTGTTCGCTCTACAACAAAAAGGGGATCGAGCGCATATACCTGATCAAAAGGACCGAGAAGAATCGCCCTTTCAGTTTCATCTGCGCGGACTTGAAGGACATCAGTCTTTATTGCAAAGTTTCTAACTACGCCTACAAGACGATGAAGCGGCTCTTGCCCGGTCCTTACACTTTCATCCTCGAAGGGACCAAGCTGGTCCCCAAGATTATGCTCACCCGGAGGTTGACCGCGGGGATCCGGGTTCCGAATAACCCGATCTGTATGGCCATCGTCCGGGAGCTCGAGCACCCGATCATCAGCACCAGCGCCATGCTCCCGGGAGGAGAGGTGTTATACGATCCTGCGGAGATCGACAGCAAGCTTGGCAAGGCGCTGGATTTGGTCATCGACGGAGGTCTTTGTGTTTCAGAGCCTTCCAGTGTGATCGACTTAACCGGGGATCGACCCAAGGTCCTGCGCAAAGGAAAAGGCGATGTGAGCCTTTTTCTTTAAGCGATCGGCAATCAAGAAAAGTTAGGGGTTCAGTGTAAAGGCAGTAATACCGAACTCTTTTTGCGGATCGCTGACGGCTGAAAGCTGACCGCTATTTCAACCCAATCCTAAAATTTCCTTGTTTGACAGCCTTCAGAATCGAGTCCCGCTCCCGTGAGCTCTGGACTTCAATCCAGGCCCGACCGCACTGGTCGGAGGAATGGGCGTCGTCCGAGGCGATCTTGGGGAGAGGAATTTCGGGCGTGTCGTAAATTTTTGTATAAACCCCCTTATCGGTAACTTCCACGCAATGGATGGGCATGTCCCGGGATATCAATTTGATCTGCCGCTTGACCTCTTCGATCGAGAGCCGGTACTGCTGCGGGTGGTTGAAGATGTAGAGGGTCTCCTCATCTCCAAGAATCTTCCCGATGTGCTGGTAGCGAAGAGGAGGGTATTCTAATTCGATCCCCTTGAATACGATCATATTCCCGTTATGGTCGGGGATGGACTCCCAGTATTGGGGCCTGATGAGGTAATCGTGATCCGTGATGGCGACGAAATCGTAATCCAGGTCTCGGTAGATGGCCACCATCTCCGCCGGAGTGTGGACCCCGTCGGAGAAGTGGGTATGGATGTGTAGGTTTCCTTTCAAATAGGGCATTAAAAATTCCCCTTTTTTCTCCCAATAAGAATGTACCCAAATGGGCCAAATTTAGTCAACCATTATTTAACGGGGTGGAAGGGTCGGGGGTTGGGTGTCCCAAAGGACAATGCCAAAGGCCAATGGTAAATTTCAAAATGACGGGCATTTCCCCCCTGAAATCTACACTTTTCATTCTGCAACTTTCATTTTTCAATGAAATCGTGTCTCAGAAATAACTTGCATAAATATTCCTTTGGCTCATTCATAATGTCTTTACAGGATGGTGGCCGCCGTGACGTGGCTCGGGGGCCAGGGCGATGAGCGCCGGCAGCCTCGGCTGGGTGGAAGCAATCAAGAGGATACAAGTCTGTTCCGCCGCAGGAGGCGGGGTGCTTCTTCCCGCCTCATATACGGAGATCGCAGCGCCTCAGGATGCCAAGCTCAGCGCTCTGGCCCCCGAGCCTTCTGAGCACCTATGATTTACGAGACCAACTTCCGAGAGGCGACGCTAGTTTTCAAAACGCTAAAGTGATATGAATTCTGTCCCGCGGGATTTGGGTCTTTAAATAGAGAGGCCCCGCTGGATCCATCCAGCGGGGCCTCTCGTGGGGAAAGAAAAGGGGAATCTCAAGCGGCCAGTTTAAGGGGCCTCTCGGCGACCTGGCCCAGGTCTTTACAGGAGTTGGCCGGGCACCGTTGTTTTAAGTGGCTCTCGTACTCACTGCGGAAGTACCGCAGGCTCGTCAGAACCGGGGTCACCGCCGCCCTTCCGAAATCGCAGCGGGCCTGAGATTGGATGCGGTTGGCGAAGACCTCCAGGGCCTCCAGGTCACCCGATTCACCGAGCCCCTTGACCAACCGGTTCAAGATGGACATGAGGTTCTTGAAAGCTTTTCCACAGGGCTGGCATCGATCGCACGCTTCGGAACCCAACTGGGTCAGGGAATAGCGGGCCATCTCCACGATGCAGACTTTCTCATCCATCAGGACCACATAGCCCGAATCCATCTTCCAGCCAATGTTGGCCAGGGAATCAAAATCAATGGGTGTGGTCTGAAACCTCCCGGGGAAAATCCCCCCATTCGGGCCCCCCATCTGGAAGGCCTTGAGTTCTCCCTCTACGCCCTGTCCTTCTCCATCAGCCATCTTCATCAGGTCGGCCACGGTGGAGCCGATCGGTGCTTCGACCAGGCAGGGATGGCTGGTTTTGCCGGTGAGGGCGAAGATCTTGGTCCCGGTGGCATTTTTTGTGCCCAAGGAAGTGAACCAGTCGGCTCCCCGGGTCAGGATTAAGGGAATGTTGGCGTATGTCTCGACGTTGTTTACGTAGAAAGGTTTGGGCCAGACTTCGACATTTTTGAAATTTTCGTATTTTGCCGTGCCCTCGAGATCGAAAAGGGCGCGAGAGCACTCCCCGCAGATGAAGGGGTTGTGCTCCCGGGGCAGAGAGTCTTCCCCCGCCGCCTCGCGGATCTCAATGTCGAAACTGAAAGGGGCACCCAGGATATTGCGGCCGAGGTAGCGGCGAGCTTGAGCCGCGTTGATCGCCCGGGTCATGCGGCGGAAGGCCAAGGGCTTATAAGCGGCCGGCATGTAAATAATCCCTTTGCCCACACCCCCGAGGGCGTAGGCGGTAATGGCCATTCCTTCGATCAGGGCAAAGGGGTCGCTCTCCAGCAACGTCCGCTCCATCCAAGCCTCGGAGGATCCTCCCAACCGTGTGGAGACGACGTAGTGCGGGAGATGCTGGACCCGCCGGTAGGTTTCCCAGTCCAGGCCGGTATTGCGGCCTTTCGGGCTGCGGTCCCGGAGTTCAGCTCGTTTGATCTCCTCCACCACCTTCTCGGGGATCATGGCGGTGACTGCATTCTCTAACGCCTTGAACCCGCCGCTTGCAGAATAGGCCTCAATATCTTCAGGGTTCACTTTCCCGCAGCGGCCCATCACTTCCCGTCGCTGCCGGGAGAGGAACTCCTGGTACTTATTGGCTTCCATCAGGTGGATCCCCGGACCTTCGTGGAGGTAACAGTCCGCTGCATATCCTCCTATTTTTTCAATCTTTGCCATGGTGTCCTCCTTCTATAATGCCGTAGGCCAGGGGTCCGGCTTTCCGGCTGAACTTGTAATGTTCCTTATTAAGCGGCCTTCTTCTCTTCGGCCACTTCTGCCGGTACTTCTTCCGCCACTTTTTCGGCGGCTTCATACTGGGCGATCGCCTCCAGGGCCGACGCCGGCGTCCGGTTTCCGTAAGTCTCTTCGCCGATCGTCATGACGGGGGCAATGCCGCAGGCTCCCAGGCAGGCCACCTCTTCCAGGCTAAAGAAGAAGTCTTCCGTTGTCTCTTTCCCCGGTTGTAGGCGGAGATGGGTTCGTATGGAATCGATGATGGAAGGCGCTCCTTTGAAATGGCAGGCCGTTCCCCGGCAAGCCCGGACGGTATGTTTTCCCCGGGGAGAAAGATGGAACCGGTTGTAGAAGGTGAGCACCCCCAGAATTTCGCTCGTTGATACCCCCAGAGCTTCTGCCACAACTTCGACCGTCGGTCTGGGAACGTACCCGAAGATGCTTTGAACCTTCTGCAGAACGATGAGGAGGTCTCCTCTTTTCCCGGCATGTTCACCGCAGACTTCCCGGACCTGGGAGAGGTCGATGTCTCCAGCAGGGCGGAATTCGATCACTTGGGCCATTTTATTGTTCCTCCTTTGTGCCTTCAGGCTGAGCATTTTTATAGCATCCTCAACGGCCGCGCGAATTTCTGCGGGGTCGATGGGTTTCATAGCGAGGAAAAAGATCCCCTGGAGGCGAACTTTCTTGGACATCTCCAAGGATGAATCTTCTGAAAGGGCGATGATGGGCAGTCGCGAATTAATCCTCTTGACCAAAGGGATCAGGTCGTAAGAGGGAATCCCCTCTAAATGATTATCCAAGAGGAGGATATCAGCCTTTTCCTCTCTTACCTTCCTGAGGAGATCGCTTACCAGATTCGCGCGGGAGATCGTCCAACCAAGTGTAATCAATTGATGGTGAATGTACTCCCCGAAAGGCTCATCACTGCTGGCAATCAGAACCATTCCCTCATCCATTTTATTTTCCTCCAACCGAATCATTCGAGCCCACCAAAGCACTTTTTAATATTCCATACAGCAACGAGCATGCCAATCAGGGAGGTTGCCGCAATTTTACTTTAACTATATGTTTTAAATTAATAATTTTTCTGGTCGGGATTTTCTACGGGGGCATGATGGCGGGCCTAGTGCATGTAATAATAATGCCCTGTATAAATTAATTAATACATTTCAATATGTTAATTATTTATGCAATGTATATTGATCTCAGGCAGGTATGGAGGCGGTCATTCTTCCCGTTCTGCCGAGCGGATGTTGTGCTTGCGCATGAGCGCCTGGAAGTTGGGCCGGAGCATGCCCACATCTTTGGCAGAACGAGTAACATTCCAGTCGTTCCGGCTAAGGGCGTCGAGAACGAAAAGCCTCTCGGCCTCTTCGACGGCCTTGTCCCTAAGGTGCCGCTTCAGCTCCCTTAATTCTTCATTGGTCTTGGGTATGGCAAAGGTGAGTCCTTCCGGCCGATCCTGCATGGGAAGGGGAAGGTGCTGGGGCAGGATGGTATCCTCTTCGCTCATAACCACGGCGCGTTCTACGATATTCTCCAACTCTCTCACATTTCCAGGCCAGGAATAGCGCATGAGCATCTCCATGGCCATCTGGGAAAAGGCTTTAGGATTCTTGCCCATCTCCTGGCAATATTTCTTGAGAAAATGTATGGCCAGAAGGGGGATGTCTTCCTTTCTTTCCCGCAGGGGAGGGAGGGAAATGGGTACAATGTTCAGACGGTAGAAAAGGTCCTCGCGGAAGGTCCCTTCCTTTATTTTTTCCTGCAGGTCACTGTTCGTCGCGGCAATCAGCCGAACATCCACTTTCTTCAGCTTGGTACCCCCCACCGGGGTGAATTCCCTCTCCTGGATGAACCGCAACAGCTTGCTTTGCATGGCTAGGCTGATATTTCCGATCTCGTCCAAAAATAGGGAACCGCCATCGGCGACTTCGAAAAGACCGGGTTTGGTCACTATGGCTCCGGTGAAGGAACCCTTGACGTGGCCGAAGAGTTCGCTTTCCAGAAGGTTCTCGGAGAGCACGGCGCAATCCACCGGGACGAATTGCCGATCTTTCCTCTGGCTGTTGTAGTGGATGGCCCGGGCGATCAGTTCTTTGCCCGTTCCGCTTTCGCCAGTAATGAGGACCGTACTGTTGGTCGGAGCGACCTTGGCGATCAGTCGGTAGATTTCCTGCATTTTCTTGCTGGTGCCGATGATGTTCTCGAAACCGTACTTCGCCTGGATTTCTCCCCGCAGGTAGATGTTTTCCAGCATCATGGACCGGGTTTCCAGAGCCTTCTTGACGACCACCGCTACTTCGTCCGGGGTGAAGGGTTTGGGCAGGTAATCGAAGGCGCCGGTTTTCATGGCTTCCACTGCCGACTCCACCGCGGCATATCCCGTAATCATGATCACGGGGATATGCGGATAATCGCGCTTAATGGCCTGGAGTACCTCCATGCCGCTCATGCCGGGCATCTTCAAGTCCACGATCGCCACATCAAAGAGTTCCTCAGCGAGCAGCCGTAAGCCTTCCGGACCACTGAGGCGGGTTTGGACTTCGTATCCTTCTTCGGTCAGGACCCGCTGGCAACTCAGACAAACGATCTCTTCGTCATCGATGACTAAGATTCTTGCTGGGGGCATTCCTTAGCCTCAAAAACGATTCACCGCAGAGGACGCGGAGAACGCAGCGCCAAAAAATTTCAAGTCCCAATATCCCAATCCCAAACAAATTCTAAAGGCGAATGTCAAATTTCAAAACTCTTTCTATTTCGGACATTGGTATTTTCAATATTGATGATATCGTAAAAAGTAGAATTTCCCCTCCCCTGGCGGGAGGGGATGAAGGGGAGGGGGATAAATAACTTGTTGAAATTTCTTGATTCTTCA
>Ga0315289_10012184_pt1 | contig 12135 bp, 10 predicted proteins | sample YL17G11_40_MG_FD_203452 | JGI IMG/M metagenome (GOLD analysis project Ga0315289, IMG submission 203452) | Sediment microbial communities from Yellowstone Lake, YNP, Wyoming, USA - YL17G11_40 | ecosystem: Environmental > Aquatic > Freshwater > Lake > Sediment | place: USA: Wyoming | collected...
TCTCCACATGTGGCTCAACCACCTGGGCCGCGCACCCCCAAGATCAGAGGAGAACCGAAGTGGAGCAGACACTACCCGCGCGAGTGGATCGCAAGGCACTCGAGGACTGGCGCCCACTCTATACCATTGCCACGGCAGCCGAGCTGCTGGAGCTGCACCCGCGGACATTGCGTCTCTACGAGCAGGCCGGGCTGATCAGGCCGGCGCGCAAGAACAATCGGCGATTCTACTCCAACTCCGATCTAGAGTGGGTGCGCATCGTGCGCCACCTGATACACGACGAGGGGCTGAACCAGCAGGGCCTCCGCCGAATGCTGGCGATGGTCACCTACTGGCAGGTGCTCGAGGGTCAGCCGCCTAGTGGTGACATCTGCCGAGCGCGAGCCAGCCGCACGAGGCCGTGCTGGGACAGGAACGGCACCGACGAGTCTGAGAATGGCGTCTGCCATAGTTGTGCCATCTACCTGTCAGCCCGCATGGAGATCCTGGACCAGGACAGCCGCAAGAGCTGAGCGGTCAGCGATCAGCCGTCACCTCTCAGGTCTCACCTCTCAGCGACCAACCCTGAGACGACAGGCATGAGGGGATGTGAGGGGGGAGCGTACTGCCCGACCCTTGTTGGGCAACACGCTCCCCCTCTTCTGACGCCATCACTTCCACGCCACCCGCCGCCGCGGATAGCTGACGGCTGGAAGCTGGCCGCTAGACCGACTGCCGCATCGCCTGAATCGTGGCCTTGGCGAAGTCCTGCGTGCTGGCCACGCCACCGAGATCACGCGTGAAGACCGTGCCCTGGCGGCAGGTCTCCTCCAGGCTTCGCACCACCAACTGAGCCGCTTCCGCCTCGCCCAAGTGCTCCAACATCATCGCTCCGGCCCAGATAGCGCCGATGGGGTTGGCGATGCCCTTGCCGGCGATGTCGGGCGCCGACCCGTGCACCGGCTCGAACATCGACGGGCAACGACGCTCCGGGTCCAGGTTGGCGCTTGCGGGAATGCCCAGGCTTCCCTGTAGCGCGCCGCCCAGGTCTGTCAAGATGTCACCGAAAAGGTTGCTGCAGACGATGACGTCGAGCGTCTGCGGGTGCGTCACGAAGCGGGCAGCAAGCGCGTCGACGTGATACCTCTCGGCTGCTATCTCCGGGTAATCCTCGGCCACTTCCTCGAAGACTTCGTCCCAGAACACCATGCTGTGGTTGATGGCATTGCTCTTGGTCGCGCTCTGCACTGTGCGCCGGCCGTGCTTGCGCGCGTACTCGAAGGCATAGCGAATGATGCGCTCGGTGCCTTTGCGCGTGAAGATGGCAGTCTGCACCACGACCTCGTCCGGCAGCCCCCTATGCGCACGTCCACCGGCGCCCGCGTACTCGCCCTCAGTGTTCTCGCGGATGCAGACGAAGTCGATGTCCCTCTCCGCCCGATCGCGCAGCGGCCCACGCACTCCGGGCAGCAGTCGCACCGGGCGCAGGTTCACGTACTGGTCGAACGCCTGTCGTATGGGCAGCAGAAGCCCCCATAGGGAGATGTGGTCAGGCACGCCGGGGTAGCCCACCGCTCCCAAGTAAATGGCGTCGAACTGGGCCAGAGTGCTCAGCGCGTTCTCCGGCATCAGCCGCCCCGTCCTCAGGTAGTGCTCACAGTTCCAGTCGAAGCGCTGCCACTTCAGCTCGGCGCTTCCGACACAGTCAAGGCATGCATCGAGCACGTCCATCCCTGCAGGGATGACCTCGCGCCCGATTCCGTCGCCGGGAATCACGGCGATCTCGTACCTGCGCACACTCTACTCCTTGGCCAGCAGCGGCCGAATCAGCCGCTCGTAGTTCTCGCGGATGGCCAGCGGCGTGATGACGCCTCCAGCGCGGTCGCGCGACGACTCGTAGGTGAAGGGCCCGCGGTAGCCGGTGCTCCGCAGGGAGGCTACGATCGCTGCCCAGTCAAGCCTGCCCTGGCCCGGCAGCCAGTGCTGCTCGTCGACCCCGTCGTTGTCAGAGATGTGCAACGTCGCGATCCGCCGCCCCAGCCGCCGCACGTTCTCGCCCAGGTCCTGGCCCAAGTTGGCGTGATTCACGTCCAGACAAACGCCCACGGCGTCCTCGGGCAGCCCGGCGAGCAGGTACTCCAGCTCCTCGACACGGTTGCCGGGACAGGTGCGGGGAAGAAACTCAAGCGCCATGATCAGCCCGCTGTCGGCACAAGCGCGTTCGAGGCGACGCAGGCCATCGCGCGCTGCCGCCAAGTGTCCCGGCCGCTCTGGTTCGGCAATCGGCTCGGCTCCGGCGTGCACTACGAGCAGACGCGCACCCAACTCGGAGGCGATAGCGGCGGCCCGCAGGTTGGCGCCTAGCGCTGCTCCGCGGTCGGCGACGGCGGGGGCGGAGAGGTCGACGGCCTGGCCGAAAGGTGCATGCACTGACCAGCACTCTACGTCGCCGCGGTCGAGAACCTCGCGCCAGTGCACGGCGGTGGCCAGATCATCGATGCCCAACGCCACCTCGCACCAGCCCACGCCGGTCGTGCCGTCGAGGATGGCTTCCTCGCGCGTGGCGGCTGGGAAGCAAGCGGTTGAGTAAGCCAGCTCGAAAGGGGCAGGGCGGGCGGCAGTTCGGGTCATAGGACGAAGCGGCTCCTTTCAGTAAGGTGGCGAGTCTCAGCGCGCCATCCTACCGGCGGCCACAACCCTTGTCGAGAGGCGGAGCAAGGCTGCTATCGGACTAGGGCCAGCAAACGCGGCCCGAGGATGAGCCCGCCGGCCACAACTGAGGCCAACGCGGCGATGAGGGTGGCACCGGCAGCCGCGTCTTTGGCCGCGCCCGCCAACTCGTGGTAGCCAGGGCTAGTCAGGTCCACCAGGCACTCGATCGCGCTGTTCATGACTTCGCAGGCGAAGACGGACGCCATAGCGAGGACGATGACCGCCCAATCCAGGGCACTCAGCCGCAGCAGAACACCGAGGAAGGCGACGCCGATGGCCATGGCCACTTGCAGCCGCAGATTGCGCTGCGTGCGGAGCGTTCGCCAGATGCCTCGCCACGCCCAACCGAAGCACCGATGCAGGGGCTCACGTTGGCTCAACGACGGCCCCGCACGCTACCTGCTCCTGCAGCGCCCACATCTTGGTTTTCCCCGGCCCTCCGGCGTGGTCGTGGCCGAGGAGGTGCAGCGTGCCGTGCGCGACGAGCAGCGCCAGCTCATGTTCCGCGCCGTGGCCGGCGGACGCCCCTTGTTCGCGAGCACGAGGCAGAGAGACGACGACGTCTCCCAGGTAGCCGCCCATTTCATCTTCCATGCCCGGGAATCCGGCTTCCGCCTCGAAGGAGAGGACGTCGGTCGGCCCGCGCACGCCGCGGTACTGTTCGTTGAGGCGCGCGATCCCCTCGTCGTCGGTGAGGACGACGGTCAGCCCGGCTTCCTCAGGGTCGCGGCCGGCGAGCTGCAGGGCGATTGAGGCAGCTCGGCGTGCCAGCACCTCGTCAGCTTGGCTGGCCCCGGCTCCGGGATCACTCAGTGTCTCTATCACGCAATTCCTCCGGCTCTCCATCACGGACGGCGCGAGCGGTGCGAGCAAAAAGCAGAGGAGCATCGTCAGTTCCCGTCGCCGCGACAGCTACCTCGGCCTCGGGGGCGTCGGTGCTCTCCCGCCGCTCGATCAGCGCTTCATCCGGATACTGCACGCGCAGGTGGAAGGAGCCCTGCAGGACGTTGACGAAGGAGGCTTTTAGGGCCGCGATGTCGTGGAGCGTCAGCGGGCTCTCGTCCAGCTCGCCCTCCAGCATGCGGTCGTCCACAAGGCGCTCGATCAAACGCGCCAGATTCTGGACGTTACCCGGCTTCGTGGCGCGGAAGCTGGCCTCGCAGGCATCGGCAAGCATTACGATCGCCGTTTCCTTACTTCGCGGACGCGGGCCAGGGTAGCGGAAGCTCTCCTCGTCCACGTTCTCCTGTCCCTTGCGCTTGACCTCCTCGCTGTAGAAGTAGTCCTGACGCGAGCAACCGTGGTGCTCGGCGATGAACCTGATGATAGCCGGAGGTAGCCGCTGGCGGCGCCCCATCTCGGCTCCGTCGGTCACGTGCCCGACGATGATGGCGGCGCTGCTGCGAGGATCCAGCCGGTCGTGGATATTGGCGCCCTCCTGCTGGTTCTCGGAATAGAAGTAGGGCCGCGCCACTTTGCCGATGTCGTGGTAGTAGGCGCCGACGCGGGAGAGGAGAGCGTTGGCGCCAATGCGCTCCGCCGCCTGCTCCGCCATGTTGGCCACCATCAGGCTGTGGTTGTAGGTGCCTGGGGCCTTGAGCAACAGCTCGCGCAGCAGAGGCTGCGTTGGTCTAGACAGCTCGAGGAGCTGCAGAGGCGTGATCGTGCCCAGCAACCCGCCCACGAGGAGATAGCCGGTGATGGCGACGGTACCGGAGAGGGCGGCGCTGACGATCGCTGCGCCCAGCAGGCTGGCCAAGCCCACGGGGTCGTAGTTGCCACCGAGCACCCGGAAGAGAGCCAGCGTCGATGTGTTGGCTACAAGCACCACCGCCGCGGCCCAGACGAAGGTCTTCAGGTGACGCAGCCGGCTCAGCATCAGCGCGCCGGCGATGCCGCCGACCAGCGCGAAGGTGGCCAATTCCAGATGAGCGCCCTGAGCAAGTTGAACGTAGAGGGCGGCCGGAAGGAGGCTGGCGACGAGCGCCAGGTTGGGGCTGACTAGCGCCGCGACGAGCATCGGCAGCGCCGCTGCCGGGTAGACATAGGGCAGCAGCACGTGGTCTGAGATCACCAGCCTTCCAAGCGCGGCGAAGGCGAGCGAGGAGACTCCGAATAGCGCCAGGCGCCGCCGGTCGCGCCCAAGGTCCGGCTCGCGGATGGCCACGTGTAGGTAGACTAGCGCCATGACGAACAGTACCGACAGCAGTGCCGAGGCGTCCTCCCGCCAATCGCGCGCAGGCTGCATGAGGCCGATCTGCTGAAGAGCCTCCACCTGTAGCTCCGTGACGCGATCGCCAGCCCGGACGATCACCTGGCCGGCCTCGAACGTCACCGTGACCGGCCCAACGCTCTCGCTCGCGCGCCGCTTCGCCTCGGTGGTCCGCACCTCATTGGGCAGAGTGTTGGGCTGCACGAAGTCGGTCACTAGTTCAACTACTACGGCCGCTTGCGCGTCCCTCAGGTCGAAGGAAACGAGCGCGGCCACGCGCCGACGCGCCTCAAGGAGGTCGGCGTCGCGGATGACGCTACGCATGGACTGGTCGAGCACGCGCACCGTCTCGGTCTCGACCTGCAGCCACTCGTCAGCACTGAGCGTAAGGAGCGCGTCGACGGACGTCTCACTGAGCGAGACGTCGGCTACGCGGGCCAGGGCGGCGGCACGTTCCTGGAGCGACGTACCGGAATCCTTCAGAACGGCGTCGATGCGGTCCAGCGTCTGCCGCGCCAAGCTCACCTGGTGACGCGCCACGCCGCTATCGGGGGCGTCGTACACGGTGCCGACGGCGGCCTCAGCCGCCTGGCGCGCTCTCTCCGTCAGCACCTGGCTGACATAGGTCAGGCTGCGCGGCGCGACGATGTGGCGCGTCCCAACGTCGCCCACCTCGAGCGACACCGGTGCCTGTGGCGCGCCACGCACGACCATGACGGCGGCAACAGCCACGGCGAGAAGCGCCAGCGAGCCGAGCAGGCGAAGCTTCTCTACTCCGGTCAGCTCTCGCTCTGGCATGCTGTAGGGGTCGCGCGAGAAGGAGAAGGCCATCTTCCCGCCTCAGTCCTCCACTGGCCCGCTCTCGGAAGGCGTAGGGCTCGCTTCGGCGCTCTGGCTCAGCAGCCGCCGCACCATTTCGCTCACCACCTTGCCTTGGGCACGCCCCTTCACCTTGGGAATGAGCACCTTCATCACCTGGCCCATCTGGCGGGGGTCGCTGGCGCCCGCCTCGAAGATAGCCTGGCGCGCCAGCCGCTCGACCTCCTCGGTGCTGAGCTGCTGAGGCAGGTAGGACGAGATGATGGCCATTTCGCCCTCCGTCTTCTCGACCAGGTCCTGCCGTCCGCCCTGGCGGTAGAGCTCGATCGCCTCCTGGCGCTTCTTCAGCTCCCGCTGCATTACCTCGGTAGCGGTCGCCTCGTCTAGAGGACCTCGGCGGGCGACCGCCTCGTAGTGCAGAGCCGCGCGCAGCATGCGCAGCATCTCGCGGCGGAGCTTGTCGCTGGTACGCATGGCGTCCTGCATGTCGGCAAGCAAACGCTCATCGAGGTCCATCTGTCCTCCGCCATCGCACGTTCGGAAACGTCAGAGTGTTGCCATTATAGGTTTGCCCTCTGGGGTGGTCAAAGGCTCGCCGCTCACGCCGCTTGTCACCTCCCGGCGGCGGCCCTACCATTGGCGGATTCTCCCTCACCGGCGGAGGCGCAGGCATGCTCGAGACGATCAAAGCCGAGATCCGTGCCGACCTGGAGGCGCTAACTGCCATCGACGGGGTCTCCGGGCACGAGCAGGCTGTAGTCCTCGCCATGCGCGAGCGGCTGGCGCCTCTCAGCGACAAGCTGGAGATAGACACCTTCGGCAACATCCAGGCCCTGGCCACCGGCCAGGCCGGAGGCTACCACCTTCTTCTGGCCGCCCACTCCGATGAGATCGGCCTCATGGTAAAGAGCATCGGGCGCGACGGCTTTCTTCGATTCGACATCGTCGCCGGGGCTCAACCCGGCCTGCTGGCGGGCCGGATGGTGCGCATCAACGGCTCGGTTCTGGGCGTGGTCGGTGCCAAGAGCGGTCACCTCCAGCCGCTGAGGGAACGGTCGCGCGTACCCGAAGCGCAGAACCTCTATGTCGATGTCGGCGCCTCCACGGCCAAAGACGTCGCACGTTTGGGCATACAGATCGGCGACCCCATAGCTTTTGTCAGCCCCCTGACAGAGCTCAACCACCCCGACATCCTGACCGGCAAGGCGATTGATGACCGGTTGGGCTGTGCCGTCTTGCTCGCCGCCATGCGCCGCCTGCGCGCGGGCACCCACAGCACCACGATCACCTGCGCCATTACCACGCAGGAGGAAGTCGGGATGAGGGGCGCAGCCGTCGCCGCTTACAACGCGCGGCCGGATTGCGCCGTGGTAGTCGACACTGCCATGAGCGGCGACACGCCGGATGTGGACTTCGAGCGCGAGGTGCCCTTCGGCATCGGCGCAGGCCCGGTGCTATTTCTGGCGAGTGGTAGCGGCATTGGCGGGAACCTGGCACATCCTGCCATGCGCCGCCTGCTCGAGCAGGCGGCTGCGAAGGCGGGAGTGCCCTTCCAGCGCGCCGCTGTGATCGCGGGCAGGGCCTTCAGCGACGCCGGCACCATCCACTTGGCGCGCGGCGGCATCCCGACCGGCGCCATCGGACTGCCTCGCCGCTACTCACACTCACCAGTCTGCACCTGCAACCTGAACGACGCGGCAGATGCCGTACTATGGTTGCAGGCGCTTGTGTCTCTCCTCGACGAGAAGCCGTCGCTTTCTTTCCTAGAGCCGTAGGGGCGTTGCGTGCAACGCCCCTACAAGGTCCCGCGGGGGTTGGGCAGATGAGGCTGGACGAGCTACTGAACAGGGCCGACGACAGCCTTGCGGAGACCGCCGAGCTGCTCTCGGAGTTGATCCGCATCCCCACCATCAACGCCGGCCCAGATGGCCCAGGTAGCGAAAGCGCGCTCTGCCGGCACCTCGCGGCCAAGCTGGCGCGGGATGGAGTCGAAGGGCAAATCCTCGAGTCCATGCCCGAACGCGGCAACCTGGTCGCCCGCCTCGGCTCAGGGAGAGGGCCGCGACTGCTCTACATGAGCCACACCGATGTGGTGCCGGTCGAGGATGCCCGGGACTGGCGCTACGGGCCGTTCGAGGGCAAGGTCGCAGACGGCTGTGTCTGGGGCCGTGGCGCCGCCGACTGCAAGTCGCTCGTCGCCGCCGAGGCCATGGCCCTGCTGGTGCTTGCCCGGAGCGGAGTGCCGCTAAGCGGCGAGCTGATCTACGCCGCGGCGGCTGATGAGGAGACCGGCGGCAAACACGGCTTCGGCTATCTCGTCCGCGAGCGGCCCGAGCTGGTGCGCGCCGACTACGCTGTCAACGAGGGCGGCGGCGCCCTCTTCAGCCTCGGAAAACGCAGCGGCTACATCATCAACACGGGCGAAAAGGGAAGGCTTGAGGCGGAAATGCGGATCCGCGGGCGCGGTGGACACGCCGCCGCCCCCTGGGAGGCCGACAGCCCGATCGAGCGCCTGGGGGACGTGCTCGGCCGGCTTCGCCTCATCAAGCCCATGCCCGACCTCTCGCACCCCATCTACGAGGCGACGCGCGAGGTGCTGCGCTCAGACGCCGGCCGCATCCTGCGCAAGGACTACGACAAGGCAGGCCGGGGAGAGCGCGGCCTGATCTCGGCGCTGCGCGGCGCCGCCTATATGACGCTGACGCCGACCATGGTGTCCGGTGGCGTCAAGTCTAACGCCATTCCGCCTTCCTGCACCCTGACCTGCGACGTCAGGACGCTGCCAGGCCAGGACCGAGCCCATGTCGAGCGCGAGCTGGCCGCGGCGCTGACAGGCATCGGCGGCGTGGAGATAGTACTTGTAGAGACGGCCGAGCCTAGCGCTTCGCCCTACCCCACGCCCTTCAGCGAGGCTCTGCAGCGCGCTACAGCCCGGGCGGTAGGCCGAGAGGACCTACTATGGCTCCCCGGCCTCACCGCGGGCTTCACCGACTCGCGCTTCGTTCGACGCCTGGGCGCGACAGTCTACGGCTTCGCGCCGCGGTCGCTCAATCCCGAGACCGGCTGCCCGGAGGGCGTGCACGGGCGCGACGAGCGCATGCCCATAGAGTCGCTGCACGTGCTGCTGCGCACGCTTGTATCTCTAGCCTGGGGGGCGCTCGGCCCCGGGACGTAGGGGCGGGGTTGTCCCGCCCCTACTCGCGCAGCTTGGCCGCTAGCTCCGAGCCCAGCTTCTGTGCGATTCGCTCGTGCACGCGCTGAACCTCACGGTCGGTAAGGGTGCGATCCGGCACCTGGTAGACGAGGTGGAAAGCCAGGCTGCGCTCTCCATCGGGTATGCCCTCGCCCTCGTACACGTCAAACAACGTGGCCGAAGCCAGTATGCCTCCGCCGGCGCGCCGGATGTGCTCGACGACCGCGGCTGCCGTCACGGCGCGGGGCAGGATCAGGGCCATGTCCTGGATCACGGCCGGGAAGCGCGAGGGCGCATCGAGACGCACGTCCTCCACCCAGGCACTCAGCAGGCGCCCAAGCTCCAGCTCGCAGACGCAGAAGCGTCGATCCGGCAGCTCATAGGTTGCTCGCACCTCGGGATGCAGCTCGCCCAGGTAACCGATCTCGCCCGCGCCCTCCAGGACCACATTCGCAGTGCGGCCTGGGTGCAGGCCTGGGCGGCGTGCCGCCTCGAACCTGAGCGCCACCCCAGCTCGTTCGGCAAGCTCCTCGAGCAGCCCCTTGGCGTCGACGAAGTCAAGCTCCTCCGCCTCGGGCTGCTCCCAGAAGACCTGCTCCCGCGCCCCGCCCATCACTAGCGCCAGCTTGAGAGGCTCGGCAGGTAGCTCCTCTCCCGGCATCGGGATGAACACCTGCCCAATCTCGAAGACAGTCACCGAGTCCGCCACTCGGCAGTTGTCCCGCGCCATGACCAGCAACCCGGGGAGGAGTGAGCGACGCAGCCACTGCCTGTCAGCAGACAGCGGGTTCAGCACGCGAAGGTAGTCCGTTTCGGCGATGTCGGTCTGCCTAAGCGGCGCCTCCAGCCGCCAGTCGGTCAATGAATAGGTGACGACCTCCTGGAGGCCGGCGGCGACGAGAGTATCGCGCACGGAGTCCTCGGCCCGCCGGGCGGGGTCATCGCGCTGCGGCGGCAGCTCGTCGCGCAGCAGCGTGCCGGGCAGGCGGTCATAGCCGTAGACGCGGGCGACCTCTTCGTACAGGTCCTCCGGCAGCGACACGTCCAGGCGATGCTTCGGCACCCGCACCTGCCACTCAGGCTCGCGGCGCTCGACTCCGAAGGCGAGCGAGATCAGGATGCGCTCTAAGTCGTCGTCGCTGATGTCCAGACCCAAGACGGTGCGAGCACGCCGGGGATCGAGCGCCACGCTCACAAGCGGCTGCGGCACGGGATAGTCCTGCACGATGCCGCGCTGGATCTCCCCACCGGCAAGCAAGCGAAGCAGCTCGGCGGCTCGGCGCGAAGCGGCGTCGGCAAGCGAAGGCGGCACGCCCCGTCCGAAGCGGTAGGAGGCTTCGGAAGCAAGGTGCAGCTTCTGAGAGGCGACGCGATTGCCAATGAGGTCGAAACTGGCCGCCTCCAGCAGGACGTTGCGCGTTCCCTGGCTGATCTCGGACTCCAGGCCTCCCATCACACCGGCGATGGCCACCGGGCCGGCGCCGTCGGTTATGAGTAGGACATCCGGATCCAGGTCACGCTCCTGACCATCGAGGGTCGCCATGCGCTCGCCCGAACGGGCGCGACGCACGCGGATCAGGGGCGGCTCGGCAGGTGGCCTGTCACCGCCACGGCCGTGCAACAGATCGTAGTCGAAGGCGTGCAACGGCTGGCCCAGCTCCAGCATTACGTAGTTGGTTATGTCGACAACGTTGTTGATCGGGCGCACGCCACAGAGCGCGAGCCGACGCTGCATCCAGGCAGGCGACGACCCCACCGTTATGCCGCGGATGACAGTGGCGCAGTAGCGAGCGCAGAGGTCAGGATCGGCGATCTCAACCTCAACTTGACCTGCGGCCGGGGCGCCGGTCTCAAGCATCGTCGGTTCTTCCTCCCGGGGCGTCTGGCCGATGAGCGCCGCCACCTCGCGCGCCAGGCCCAGCACGGAGAGGGCGCGCGCGAAGTTGGGTGTGACCCCGATGCTGAGCACCGTGTCGCCGAGGTAGTCCTGCAACGGCGTCCCTACAGGAGCGTCGTCAGGCAACACTAGGATGCCCTCGTGCTCCTCGGAGATACCGAGCTCCTTCTCAGAGCAGACCATAGCCTCGGAGCGAACACCCCGGATGCTCCCCGGCTTGAGCGTCATCCAACGCTTGCCCTCGGAGTGGCCGTCGATAAGGCGGCTGCCGGCTAGCGCCAGCACGACCTTCTGTCCGCTCTCGCCGACGCGGATGTTGGGCGCGCCCGTTACCACCTGGATCGGCTCAGCTCCACCGTATTCGACGAGCGGCAGAGTCAAGCGATCGGCGTTGGGATGCGGCCGCACCTCCAGCACCTGGCCGACGACGATCCGCTCGCGATCCCACCAGTCACCGATCCGTTCTATTCCGCTCACTTCCAACCCGGCCAGCGTCAGCCTGTCGGCCAGGTCCTCTACCGGCAAAGTTATGTCTACGTAGTCCTTGAGCCAGCTCAATGGCAAGTTCACTATGCTCCCTCCCCCGCTCAGCCCGAACCGTGGAACTGTCGCAGGAAGCGCAGGTCGTTGGCGTAGAAATGGCGGATGTCGTCTATGGCGTGTAGCAGCATCGCCTGGCGCTCGACGGCCATGCCGAAGGCGAAGCCGCTATACTGGGCCGGGTCGTAGCCACCGTTGCGGAGCACCGCTGGGTGGACCATGCCCGCTCCCGCGATCTCCACCCAGCCGCTCTGCTTGCAGACGCGGCAGCCGTCGCCTTCGCAGATGGCGCAGTCCAGGTCTACCTCCACGCTAGGCTCGGTAAAGGGGAAGTAGCCACCGCGCAGGCGCATCTCCCTCCCCTCACCGTATAGCCTTTTCGTGAAGGCCTGTAGCACGCCCTTGAGATCGGCTAGCGTTATGCCGCGGCCGACTGCCAGTCCCTCGACCTGCTGGAACTGGAAGTCATGCCGCACCGACACCTGCTCGTAGCGGTAGCACTTCCCGGGCAGGATGACGCGGATTGGCTCCGGGCAGCGTTCACGCATGACGTGGATCTGCCCCGGCGAGGTGTGCGTCCGCAAGACCACCGAGTCGCTCAGGTAGAACGTGTCCCACATATCGCGGGCCGGGTGGTGGCGCGGTATGTTCAGCAGCTCGAAGTTGAAGAGGTCGCTCTCTACCTCACGGCTGTTGTAGACCTGAAACCCCATCTCGGCGAAGATGCTGGTTATGCGCCGCCGAGTCTGGGTGAGCGGATGCAGGCGGCCGACATTCGGTCTG
>Ga0315289_10012186_pt1 | contig 12134 bp, 11 predicted proteins | sample YL17G11_40_MG_FD_203452 | JGI IMG/M metagenome (GOLD analysis project Ga0315289, IMG submission 203452) | Sediment microbial communities from Yellowstone Lake, YNP, Wyoming, USA - YL17G11_40 | ecosystem: Environmental > Aquatic > Freshwater > Lake > Sediment | place: USA: Wyoming | collected...
AATTTTCGCCGGTGGCCCCTTTGGCAAAGGAGATGAGAATGATTGGCATGAAGTGCGGGCACAATTCGATCGGGAACTAGCGAAGTTTCCCTGGCTTACTCCGATCTCTGTTCAGATCGTTGGCGGAAAGTTCGACCCGACGAAGCTGCGCTTCCCCTATAATCTCATTCCCGTCCTCAAGAAGATGCCGGCAAGTGACCTGCGGGATTGGGTGGCGATTCGCACCTGGGCAAGCAGCCTGTCCGCGCAATTTCTGCCAGATTTGCCACCATAGAAAAAATAGCATGTCTCTATATAGAATTCGTTTCCTTGACAGGATTCATAACATTTTGTAAAATGTTGTATAGAAGGGAGGTAAGAAGAGGTAAGAAATTAAAAGAGCAAAAAGGAATCAATCAAAAAGAATTTTTAATAACAGAGGTTTGAATTATAATAAAAAATCAAAGTAAGGAGGATTATTATGAAACTGAAAAAAGATTATTTGTTTCTCGTTTTTATTGCTATTTTGTTGATTTTTGTTTTTCCAATGATAGTTGGAGCCGATGAGTATCCTGTTTTGATTGTAGGGGCAATTTATGTTGGTTCTGTAAATGATGCCGGGTATAACCAGGCCCAGAAAGAGGGGCTGGAAGAAATGAAGAAAAACATCCGGGGAATCCAACTATTAGAAGCTGAAAATGTTCCTGAAGGTGCGGAAGCCGAACGAGTAATAGAAAATATGATTCAGCAGGGAGCTACACTGATATTTGCAACGAGTTTTGGGCATATGGAACCCGCTCTGAATGTCGCTAAACGCCACCCGGAGGTTATTTTCATGCATTCAGGAGGATGGATGCAAGCCGATAATTTCGGGAACTATTACGGAAATCTTCCGCCCTCATTTTATCCAATGGGAGTCGCGGCAGGGAAGATGACCAAAACCAATAAATTGGGATTCGTTATCGGCCTTCCCATAGGATGGACAATAGCCAATGTTAACGCATTCCATCTCGGAGCAAGATCAGTTAATCCGGATGTTACGACAACTGTTGTTGTAACCGGCGGTTGGCTTGACCGCGCAAAAGAAACCGCGGCAGCAAATGCCCTAATTGATCAGGGTTGTGATGTTTTGACCATGCACGTTGATTCTCCAATTGCTATTATTCAAACAGCAGAAGAAAGAGGTGTTTACTCGATAGGTTTCCAATCGTTAGCGGCTCAGAAATTTGCCCCGAAGGGTTGGATCACCGGTCTCGGATTTACCTGGGGCGGAGTGATGACCGAAATAGCACAGCAAGTCATTGATAAGACCTGGAAGAGTCAGATGCTGCGTAAAGGCATTGCCGAGGGGTATATGGCGGTTGCACCATTTGGAGAAGCGGTACCGGAAGAGGTTAGAAAAATCGTTTTAGAGGCAGTCGCAAGTCTCGCTGAGGGTTTTAATGTTTTCACCGGACCGATTAAGGATCAAGAAGGAAATATGCGCCTTTCCCAAGGCGAAACAGTAAGTGATGAAGACATGGGCAACTTCGACTGGTATGTCGAAGGAATTATCGGTAAACCCGGCTTCTAAATCACACTCTGATAATATTCATTCCAAAGGGTGTTTTGAGCGTGAATTCATCTAATGATGTCTCATCAAAACACCCTGCTTAAATTTAATATGATCAATAGGAGAGTAACTGATGTCGGATTTATTGAAGAATAAAATAAAACAAGCCAATGAGGAAGCCGTAAATCGTATAATATCTGCTGAGCCTGTTCTTGTTGATGTTGCCCCGGCAGAGGACGTAATCCCCGGGCTTGAAGACAGAATGATCCTCCATGCAGGCCCACCTGTAAAATGGAAAAATATGAGCGGAGGACAGAAAGGTTCCGTTATCGGCATAATGCTTTACGAGAATTGGGCAAAGACAAAAGAGGAAGCGATAAAACTCCTTGAAGAGGGAGCAATCAAGCTTGAACCAAACCACCATCATCAAGCTGTCGGCCCTATGGCGGGTACTATCTCCAAGTCGATGTGGGTGTTTGTTGTTGAAAACCAGGCTGGTAAAAACAGGGCTTTCTGCAGACAGATAGAGAGCAACCAGCAATTTGGAGACTACAGCCCTAAGGCAATACAGAATCTAATTAATTTTCGAGAAATTTGGGCTCCTTCTCTCAGTGCTGCCCTGAAGCAGATGGGGGGGGTTAAGCTGAAACCTCTTATTACCAGGGCTCTTCAGATGGGTGATGAGCTTCACAACCGTCAGACCGCCGCTTCAAGCCTTTTCGCTAATGCTCTGACTATCCCTCTTTTGAAGTCCGGTCTTCCTCAAGATAAAATACTCCATACCCTGGGTTACCTAATTAATCATGAAATGTTTTTTCTCGGGCTATCAATGGCGGCAGCAAAAGCAGCTGCAGATTCAGCGCGTGGGATTGAATACAGTACTTTGGTAACGGCAATGGCTCGAAATGGTACGGAGTTTGGCATTCAAGTCAGCGGCCTTGAGGGGGAATGGTTTACTGCTCCAGCCCCATCCATTGACGGGTTGTACCTACCCGGTTTTGGAGAGAAAGATGCAGGATTTGATACAGGAGACTCAGCAATTACCGAAACTGTGGGCTGGGGAGGTTTTGTCCTGGCGGGAGCACCTGCAATCCTAAGTTTTGTGGGTGGTACACCGGAGGAGGCCATAGAGTACAGTAGATCCATGAGAAAGATTACTGTAAAAACCAGTCCTGATTATCTTATACCCGCTCTTGGATTCGAAGGTACTGCTGTAGGGATTGATATCCGAAAAGTGGTGAAAACAAATATCACTCCCATTATCGATACCGCAATGATTCATAAAGAGCCTGGATATCCTATCATTGGTGCTGGATTGGTTCATCCACCCATAGAATGCTTTATATTGGCTTTAAAGAGGTTTGCTGAAAAGTATAGTTAAAGAGTTTGGAGGTGTAAGGTGTCGACTGGAGTTATCATTAAAAAAAACAGCTATTTTGACTCAGTCTTTCTCATGCAGGTTGCTAAAGGCATTTCCAACGAACCAGGCATTGATCAAGCAATAGCGCTCATGGGTACGGAAAATAATAAGGCACTACTCATTAAAATGGGAGTTAAGGAAAAAGAGATTGATTCTGTTTCATCCAATGATGTGGTCATATTCATTGAGGGGAGCAAATCACAAGTGGATTTGGTACTTAATAATATTGACCGCTGGTTTATCCGAAAAACCACTTCACTACAGGCCAGGGCCCACACCATAGATGAAGCATTGACCATTCAACCTAAAGCTAACCTGGCGGTCATTTCCGTACCGGGAAGATATGCAGCCAGGGAGGCTCGAGAAGCCCTCGAAAAAGGTTTAAATGTATTCCTCTTCAGTAATAACGTTTCTGTAGAGGAAGAACTTTCATTAAAGCAATATGCCGACCAACAGGGATTACTTATTATGGGACCGGATTGCGGTACTGCTATCATTGCCGGGGTTGGCATCGGATTTGCAAATAGCATTCGCAGGGGTAAAATTGGTGTAGTCGGGGTAGCCGGTACCGGTCTCCAGGAATTTACCTGTCTTATTCATCAAGCCGGTTTAGGCATCTCTCACGCAATTGGTACCGGTAGTAGGGACCTCTCTGACGAAATTGGCGGTTTTTCCACCTTTAAAGCTCTTCAGCTACTGGAAGGAGATCCGGAAACAGAGCTCATCGTATTAATTTCAAAGCCCCCCGGGATAAGAACACTGGACAATTTAGCCAAGAAACTGAATAGATGTTCCAAACCGGTAGTTACCTGCATTCTGGGTACCCGACCATTTCGCAACAAATTAAAATTAAAGCAAAGTATAATATCAACAGATACTATTGCAGAAGCCGCAATTAATGCTGCAGCAATAGTTGAAGGGAAGAGCATTAAATTACCAGGCATTTCCATTACCAATTATTTGGGTCGTATTAAAAAAGAAAAAAAATTACTGGCCACTAACCAGAGATACCTTCGGGGAATCTTTGCCGGTGGAACCTTTTGTTACCAGGCTCAGCAGCTCATGGCTGCCAGGGGCTTGCAGATTCATTCAAACGTACCTCTGACCGGTATGATAAAATTAGCCGATCCTACCACCAGTATAGCAAATTCAATGGTGGATATGGGTGAAGATTATTTCACTCAAAATAGTCCCCATCCTATGATCGATTCACGGCTTAGTAAACAGAGAATAATCAAAGAAGCCCACGATCCGGAGGTTGCGGTCATTCTACTCGATTTTATTTTGGGATTTATGTCTTCTGAAAACCCTGCCGGTGAGCTTGCCCCCGCAATAGTTGAAGCAAAAAAAATCAGAAAAAATGATGGTGGTCACCTCATCTTTATTGCCTCAGTTTGTGGTACAGATCTCGATATGCAGAATTTAAAAGAGCAGTTGAACACTCTCGAGGAAATTGGAGTAATAGTTATGCCCAGTAGTGCCCATGCCGCTCTATTGGCCCTTGAGGTGATAAAGGATCGGCAGAATTGACCCAGAGGGAAACAATGCCATTCGTAGAACCAAGTTTGAAGATTGCAGGAGGGAACTTCAATGCACGATGTGAAGGAATTGTTAGAAATAGGGCCGAGCGTCATAAATATAGGAGTACGTGATTTTGGGGAGAGCCTGAAAAAACAAGGTGTGGAGGTAACCCATCTCGAGTGGGAGCCTCCCACGGTAGTGGATCAGGAGATCGCTGATATTTTAGATAAATTATTATAGTTCTAATATGTATGGTATGGTCAAAAATAATGGAGACTGGCTGTTTTTAATTTCTGTACTGCAGATTAGAACTTAATTAGGGGAGTTGAAAAGGATGATTGGCCCTAGCAAATCAGTTAATGCTCGGAAAGAAGATGAGCCTCTCTTTGAATTGCGGGGAATCACCAAAGCATTTCCTAATGTCCTGGCCAATGATCATATCGATCTGAATATATGGAAAGGCGAGATACATGCACTTCTTGGAGAGAACGGTGCCGGGAAGAGCACTCTGTCAAAAATTCTTTACGGCTTTTACCAGCTCGACTCCGGCGAAATTCGTTTTCTGAATAAAACTGTACACTTTCATTCGCCCCAGGATGCACGTAAACTCCATATTGGCATGGTTTTCCAAAATTTCACTTTAATCCCGGCTATGACCGTTATTGAAAATATTGCTTTGTTTCTTCCTGATCTGGGTATGTTTCTTGTTCGGAAACAAATCATCAAAAAGATCAATAGTCTATCCCAACGCTTTCACCTTGAAGTAGAACCACTGGCTCCTGTCTGGCAACTTTCTATTGGCGAGCAACAGAAGGTTGAAATATTGAAGCTGTTGTTGGCGAATGTAAAGTTGCTCATATTAGACGAGCCCACCAGAGTGTTGGCACCACACGAAATTGCAGGGCTGTTCAAGGTCATGCGGGGGTTGAAAGAAGAAGGTTATGCGGTAATATTTATCACCCATAAAATAAAAGAAGTACTTGAATGTGCAGATCGGATTACGGTAATGAGACATGGCCGGGTTACCGGTCAGTTGATGAGGTCAGAGGCAAGCGAGGATAAAATTATTGAAATGATGTTCGGAAAAACAAAAATCAAGCAGGTAGAAAGGATAATCAAGGCAGGTACTACCTCATCAAAACCTCTTCTTGAGCTAAAAAAAGCAAGTACCAAGGCCCAGGGGTTTTCAGTCGGGTTGAAAGATATTGATCTGAAAATTTTTCATGGTGAAATAGTGGGAGTGGCCGGTGTTTCCGGAAATGGACAGAAAGAACTGGGGGATCTTATTCTTGGTCTGCTGAAATGCGAAGAAGGTCACAAGTTCCTTTTTGGTAAAAATGCAACTCATTGGCCTATTGGCAGAGTGCGGAGGGAAGGTGCTGCTTTCATTCCCGAAAACCCCCTGTCCATGGCCGCGGTGCCGAACATGACCTCTCAAGAAAATATGGCAGTTAATAACACCAGGAAATACTCCCGGAGACATGGATTCTTCATCGATTTAGACACTGCACTTACCGATTTAGAACGATCATTCGAAAACCTTGGTATGACAGCTCCCCCATTTCTATGTCCCATCAAGACCCTTTCAGGTGGGAATATACAACGAGTTATCATCGCCCGTGAGCTTGCTCAATCTGCTGAACTTATTGTGGCTTTTTATCCCACCAAAGGGTTAGATGTACTAAGTACAATAGCTATACGGCAGGTATTGATGCGGTTCAGAGATTCCGGGTACGGGATAATTCTGATTTCTGATGATCTGGAAGAACTATTCTCCATGAGTGACCGGCTCATAGTTTTGTATCAGGGAAAGATAGTTGGACATTTTAAACCGGAAGAAACCAACATGGTTGATATTGGTCATTTAATGACCGGAGCAAGAGGGTAAAATGGATAATAAACTTGGATCTCTGTTAAAAGTTCCCACCATCAAAAAAAGTATAGCAGAAACCCTCCTTAGATATCTGGTCATCATTCTTTTTACCTTTACTGTATTTGGTCTTGTTCTGTTTATTGCAGGCAAGAATCCTATTCGTGCCTATGCCGATACTTTCACCTCCATATTTGGTAGTTTTTACGGTTTCAGTGAGTTATGGGTTCAAATGATACCCATCATGCTTACCGCAGTAGCCGTAGCCCTGCCAGCGAAGATGAATTTGATTAATGTCGGAGGAGAAGGTCAGCTTTTTATGGGAGGATGGCTGGCAACCTGGGCAGCTCTTACCTTTCAAGGCTTGCCAAAAGTTATTTTTATTCCTGTTCTAATGTTATTTGGGTTCTTAGGAGGCGCATTATGGGCTGCCATTCCCGGTTTACTCAAGGCAAAAAAGCTGGTGAATGAAACAATTTCTACTTTGCTGTTGAATTTTATTGCTCCGCTTATTATAAGTTTTTCAGTTTTTGGTCCCTGGAGGTCTGCCGAAAGCGCAGCCTACCCACAAACCCCGGCCTTTGTAGATGCCGCCCGTTTACCCGTAATCCCCGGAACCAGGATCCATTTAGGTTTTATCTTTGCCATGGTGGCTCTTCTATTATTCTGGTTTTTTATGAAATATACGAAATGGGGTCTTGAAATTCGCGCCATTGGAGGTAACCCGGAGGCTGCGGAACGGATGGGTATTCGCCTGCAATGGCATATTCTGTTCGTCCTCTGTATGGGAGGTGGAATAGCCGGACTGGCAGGTATGGCAGAGGTGACAGCAATACATGGCCGCTTGAGAATCGGTCTCTCCCAGGGGTATGGATATAAAGGTTTTCTTCTCAGTTGGGTCACCGGAGGAAGTCCCATCGGGATTCTATTAATGGCTTTTGTCTTTGCCGTAATAACTTCAGTGGGAGATACCCTTCAGATCACCCAGGGGGTTCCCTATGCGGTTATTAACATTCTCTTTTCATTAATATTGTTTGTGGTCCTGACTAATCCGGTTTTGAAAGGAAAGTAAAAATGATATTTATTTTTTTACGGGGAGTTTTTTCCAGCTCGCTTCTCACTGGCACCAGCTTACTCTATGCTACTTTAGGCGAGGTTATTGTAGAGCGCTCTGGAATCGTCAACCTTGGCCTGGAAGGTATTCTGCTGATTAGTGCTTCAACTGGCTTTGCAGTGACAGCGGCGACAGGCAGTGCGAACCTTGGACTATTAGTTGCTGCCCTTGCCGGCGGTGTATTTAACTTATTATTTGGCTACCTGGTGGTAACCCGTCGGGCAAATCAGCTTGCCTGCGGTCTTACCATGATGTTCCTGGCCTTCGGAGTTAGTGCTTTAATAGGCAGGCCCTATGTGGGAGCCATGATTACAGGGTTGCAAAAAATTCCTGTCCCAATACTGACTGAGCTTCCATGGGTGGCGGGTAGTACCCTTTTTAACTACGATATTTTAGTGTATGTGGCTATACCGGTTGCCTTTTTAGTATGGTTCCTGCTTTTTTATACCCGCTGGGGATTGAGCTTGAGGGCTGTTGGCGAGAATCCAACAGCGGCATTTGCCGCCGGTCGGAATCCCTCTTTGATACAATATCAAGCCCTATTCGTAGGTGGTTTATTGGGCGGTATAGGCGGAGCTCATCTTTCGATTGCACTTACACTTACCTGGTCAGAGTTAATGACAGCCGGAAGGGGTTTTATTGCCATTGCACTGGTAATATTTTCGAAATGGCATCCCCTCCGTGCGATTGTCGGTGCACTTTTGTTTGGTGCTGCAGAAGCGCTTCAGCTTCAGCTCCAGGCACGGGGATCGGTGATATCACCCTTTATTTTGGAAATGTTTCCCTATGTTTTTACACTTCTCGTTCTTTTAATCTGGGGCGGTGCGAGAAGAATGGCGGCACCGGCTAGTTTGGGCAGGGTATTTCATGGCACCGAATAGAAGACTGTTCGAAAGAATTAAAAGTGGCGATATTGTTTTAAAGTAATTATGGACTAAAAATAATTATGGTTCTTTTTCAAAAATATGATACTTAAAAGGGATTTATCATGTATTTTATTATTCCCATTCAAGTAAGCAAAACCCTTACCGAAAGTTTATATAGTCTAAAAAGATGTTCCGGACAATTCCATTCTATTTTTAATAGTTGTATCAATGTAACCTTGAAGGATAATTTTCTATTAAGCTTGATTTTAGAAACAAAACCAATCCATTCCAGAGCAGTACAAATATATCAAAACGATTGGTTTTACTATCGTTTACATCAAATAGAACCAGGTGATAAAATTTATTTAAATGATGATAGGTTAGAAATTCCAAGTCTCTCTCTCTTAATTCCATTTTCAAGATCATATATCTGGGACCCGGAAGAGTGGCCTGAATCACATAAATCTTCTATTAGTAATCTCTGGAAAAATGCAGAATTCATTCGTAAAGTACTATTCGATGAAGAGCGAATTTTATCATTTCCCGGCGAGTTCAAAATACTCTTTCAAAATAGAATCGCTTCACTGAGATACGCGGTTAAAGAAAATTCCTTATCAAAAGTAATTGATGCTATTGCTCATCTCATTGGTTTTGGCCCCGGATTGACTCCTTCTGGCGATGACTTTATGGTCGGCTTTATTAGCTCTTATCACTATTTAAAAAAATCTAAGTTTAACCTTTCCATAAATATGAACGATTTTGTTGAACAAATCTTACTCCTTTACAAAAACAAAACCACTTTTATTAGCGAAATGATGATTTATGAAGCGTGTAAAGGTCGTTTTTTCAAACCTATTGTTGAATTAATGAGAAATCTTTTTTTTAGTGATCAAACAAATTCCTTAGTCAGTGCTTATCGATTAGCCAAGATAGGAAGTAGTTCTGGTATGGATATCTTAAGAGGTATTATAGGTGGAATAGAATCATACACTAACTCGACATAAGTTTTTAACCAAGCGAAAGGAACGGGGGAGGACCTTATTCTTTAATCTTTTCGTATTCTTCCAGAATAGGCTTCCATCTTTTTACGATGACTTGTTGAGTAATTTTCATCACTAAGTACCTCCTTTGGTAATATAATTATACCAAATAAGTTACCTAATTACTGAGCATTAACATGTATCCCCATTTTCCAAAGAAAGGAGGGGTGACCGTAAAAAAATATTATATTTTCAAAAATATATTTAATAATAAGGAGAGGACAAATGTTTAAGAAAAAATTGTTTTTATTGTTTTGTTTACCTTTCATTCTGGGATTGTTTATGCTTAGTGGTTGTGGCATAGCAACTATTTTATTTCCAGTAGCAGTAACCGGAGTAACTTTAAATCAAGTAACCATGACCTTAATAGCAGGGGGAGCAACCGGAATGTTAGTAGCGACGGTAGCTCCTACAACTGCTACCAACCAAAGCGTAAATTGGTCTTCCAGTGCTCCGGCAGTGGCAATCGTAGCTAATGGAGTAGTAACACCATTAACAGCAGGTACCACTACTATTATAGTAGCCACAGTAGATGGAGGCTTGACCGCAATATGCACAGTGATAGTCAACCCGGCACTAGTAGCAGTAGGCGATAGTTATGGCGGCGGCATAGTAGCCTATATCCTCCAAAGTGAAGACCCTGGCTACAATGCAAGCGTACAACACGGATTGATTGCAGCTACAGCTGACCAGAGTGTAAATATGGCTTGGAGCAACATAACAGACACTTTGATCGGAACTACTGGAACAGCGATAGGGACTGGTCCGGCAAATACTACCGCTATTATTAATCAAGCCGGTTGTACGAGCGGTGCTGCATACCTCTGTTATCATTTGACAGAAGGCGGCTATAGCGACTGGTATCTGCCCAGCAAGGATGAACTGAACCAACTGTACCTTAACCGAGTTGCAATTGGTGGTTTTGATGAAGACTACTATTGGAGTTCCTCTGAGCACAATGATATCGATGAGTTTAATGAGGCGTGGGACCAGGGTTTCGACGATGGCTACCAGTACTTCTACGCCGATAAGAGCTACACCGACCGGGTTCGGGCTGTCCGGAATTTTTAACCATTTGACCCCAGTAATTCCACAGAAGATCGAACCGCTTTCAGATGGAGAGGTTTTTGTGGTGTAGAGGTGTAAAGGAAATTTATTTTAATATATTATTTTTAAAAAGGAGTGCTGAGTTATGGATATTTTATTCACTGATTTTATATCCGGGATAAATTTTGGGGAAGCGCAGAGTTTTAAGAATCTACAGCTTATTCCTCTTTTTACAGCAGTAGAGGAAGGTCTGGTGTATCTAACCTTAAAAGAGGCCTTAGAAAAGAGATTGCTGGTGATTAAAGAGGTGAGTGCGCAGGCCTCGGTACCGGAATTGAAGGTGATAAATAATGCTGGGGTCTCAGTACTCTTACTGGACGGAGAGGAATTAGCCGGGGCCAAGCAGAACCGGTTATTAAATACCACTATTTTGATAAGAGAGAAATCAGAGCTGGTTATCCCGGTAAGCTGTACCGAGCAGGGAAGGTGGTCCTATCAGACTGAAGAATTTTATAATTCAGAGAACCTCCTTTCCCCTAAGAGCAGAGCTAAGAAAGCATCTTCTGTGAGTGATTCCTTAAAAGAGGGCGGGAATTATCGTTCCGACCAGGGGGTTATCTGGGATGATATACAAGCTATGTCAGCCGATGCCTGAGTTCATTCTCCTACCGGAGCGATGAGGGATGTCTTTGAAGGAAAGAAAGATGACCTGGAGGAGTACATAAAAGCTTTTCCATGTTTACCTCATCAGAAGGGTATGTTTGTCTTGGTGGGAGGAGAGATTGCTGGATTAGATATCCTTTCCCGAGAATCAGCCTTTCAGATTATCTTCCCCAAGCTGGTGAAGAGTTATGCTCTGGATGCGGTATTAGAAAAAAGAAAAAAGAAGGATAACAGTCAGAAGCCGGTGGAGGAGGCTAAGAGCTTTTTAGAGGAGATAAAAGATGGTGAGGAGAAGAAGTATCCTTCCATCGGACAGGGCTTAGATTATCGATTTGAAGGTCAGGATAAAGTCGGCTCGGCCTTGGTCTATTCTGATAAGATAATTCATCTGGCCTTTTTTAAGCTGAGTAAGGGAGAGAGAATCGGGCGAATGTCAGGGTATAAGAGGAGAAGAGGGTATAGGATTTGAAGGAAAAACTTATTTCTAATTGGTTAGAAGAGTATAGTTTTGATCAAAATGTAATGGATACTTATTACAGTGCGAATAAAAATATATTAAATAAATTTAGAAAGGTCTTAAAGGAAAATCAATATGCCTTGACTCTTCATACCGGAGCTACTCTCATTACTTCTTTTGTGAGGACAGAAGAGATTTTTATTTATATGAATTTGAAGGACTGGAAGAAGGATATTTTCGATATCAGACAAAAACTAGATTTAAAAGAATTGGTTAGAGGAGGAAATATTCACCTGATTCATCCTTTTTACAAAAATAGTGTATTTTTTAATACACAAAAAATAAAAGGTTATACTGTGGTTTCTAACCTTCAACTCTATCTTGACTTATACCATTTTCAACCACGGGGCAGAGAACAGGCAGAATACCTAATAAGCCTAATTTAGATATTGTTCTGGAGGAAGTTGTTGAATATAAGAAAAAAGGTTATTTTGCAGGACAATCAATACTTGATTCATGAAATCTTCCTCAGGTAAATATATTTTTATGCAGTTAACCGAAGAGTTTCAGAAAGAAGAAAATAGGATTAATTTATTAAAGTTGAC
>Ga0315289_10012188_pt1 | contig 12133 bp, 4 predicted proteins | sample YL17G11_40_MG_FD_203452 | JGI IMG/M metagenome (GOLD analysis project Ga0315289, IMG submission 203452) | Sediment microbial communities from Yellowstone Lake, YNP, Wyoming, USA - YL17G11_40 | ecosystem: Environmental > Aquatic > Freshwater > Lake > Sediment | place: USA: Wyoming | collected...
TGCATCAATTGGGCCAAGTAAGTGGTTTTGGCTCCTGGCGCAGCGCACACGTCCAAGACCGTCGAGTCTTTCTTGGGGTTTGCGGCTTCGGCTGCGAAACTGCTTGCCTTGTCCTGAACGTAGAATAGGCGTTCTTTGAAACTCGCCGTTTTGGCTAGTGGGACTTTGGTTTGAGTAACTTCGTAGGCGTATCTTAGCTTGTCAACCTTGTCTACTGCTATGCCTTCTTCTTCAAGCTGTTGCAGAATCTGGTTCTCATCGACTTTCAACGTGTTCAGCCTTATGTATGTAGTAGGTTTCTGAGTGTCGGCTTCCAGAATTGCTATGGCCTGGCTTCTGCCAAAGAGTTTGAAACAGTATTTGACGAACCATGATGGATGAAACGTGGTTAGGCCAATTCGGTCCTCGTCGCTCCCACCTTTCAGAACCGTTTCAGGTTTTTGAGTCAGAAGCAATCCGAGAAATGGCTCGACTTTCTGCAAGGTCTTCCAGCCCAGAATGGAGCGTGCAGTCTGCGCTATTCTCTCAGCTTCTTTGAGATCTGCCTCAGGCCGGTCTTTTGCTATTCGAGTTTGGTACACGTAGAGCCGCAGAAAAGCTTGAACGCCTAGAGTGTGCTCGCCAAGTTTGTCTGGTTTCAGGGTTTGGTTGATGAATCTGTCGATGAAGTTCTGTCGCCTGACGGTCTCGCAGACGAGAAAGTGAGCTTTTCGAACTGCATCGGCATCTGCTATGCCTAACTGCCTGACTGTTCTTGCCAAGGCTAGACGCTCGCTAAGCCTCTGCATCTGCATCCAGCTCAGGGTTTCAATGGCAAGCGTCCAAGCTTCTTTCAGCAACTCTTTCCCACGCTTGGATAAACAACTGCAAAGACGTAGATAAGGCTGAAGACGCTCTTTCGCTATTATCGAAAATTCTTTAAGGTCAGGCGTTTGATGTGAGTTTGGAAGCGTGCCTATTAATGGAGGACTTTGAGGAAAAATTCATCAAGCCGATCCGAAACGCTTCTTACCCTGCAACATTAGCAGCACTAAGCTTGACTGGTGCACGTGTCCAAACTTCTGCTGTCTCTGGTGTAATCACCTTGTTCTTGCTTGCAGCCGCATCCTTTCTTGTTTCATCGTTTTCTGTTTTCTTCTACAGTCTCTATCAGACTAGAAAGGCGCTTTGGACAGTTTCTGCGGTGGCTTTCCTTATTGGATTGTTCTGCTTGGTAACCTCAGTGCTTCTGTTGCTCGTCACGTGAATGTGAAGAAGAAGAAGAAGAAGAGAATGCGGTCAATTGCACGAATTCGCGTGGTTGTGCGTGTTACCTCGACGTAGCTTCATTATCCTTCTTCGCCGAAATGTGAAGCTGCAGTGAATATGTCATCTATGCCCACGTAGTTATCTCCAGCTATATCGTATATCGAGTTCCAGCTTGGATGTCCGGGTTCTTGGCCGAAGTGCGTGGCTATCGTGAATATGTCGTCTATGCCCACATAATGGTCAGCATTCACGTCTCCAGGGACAACTACGTCTATCCACATGATCATTTGCCCATGAGCGCTTATGCCGTATCTTCCTTTGGGCCAGTTGATGGTGTTCCATGTGAAGGATAGGGTCGTTTGAGTGTTTACGGCAAGGTTACTTACATGGTGTGTTGTGAACACTGTCGAATTGCGGTAGATTATGATGTCGAATTCAGGGCGGCCTCCTTGGTTCTCGATTATGAAGTTTACGGTCAGATTGTATCCTTGGCCTACTACGTTCTTCGAGCATGTTGAATCGATGACGGCTATTTCGTTTGGCGGTGGTGCAATGCACGTGATTCCGAATATTGACAGGTGCGGCGTGAGGCCGTAAACGTCTTTGCTTGTGGTGTTGACGTATGTTGTTATGTCAGTCCAGTTTGATGTGAGCTCGTTCCAGACCCAAGCTTGAATCAAGTTTTCCACTTCTGGCCGGACTTTACCTGCATTGTATGCTAGGCGGATCTCTATTGGTTCCTGAGGCTGTTTGGTTGTGAAAACCTCGTAATAGTTCAAAGCTACCAAACCATTTGGCGGAAGCGGCGGTGAGCTTGGCGTTCTTACTGTAGTTATGCCGAATATGCTCAGATCACCGTACAGTAACAGGTCGCTGGTGATTCCGAATATCGACAGATGTGGAGTTTCGCCGTAGATGATGTTGCTTGTGGTGTTGACGTATGTTGTTATGTCAACCCAGTTCAAAGCTGTCTCGTTCCAGAGCCAGAGTTTTAGGGCTTGCTCCTGTTCCAATGAGAGACCTGTGGGATCGTATGCGAATTGGATGGTTATGTTGCCGGAATAGTTGGCTGTTGTTTTGATGTCGATGCAGTTGACGGTTATGAATGGGATTTGGGGTGGTTGAGTCATGTTCAGAGTGGTGACTCCTGGGCTGGCTACTTCTGTGAAAGTGATATTGACGTTTTGTGTAGGAGCTACCGTGACATTTGTGCCGCTTGGAGTCGGGACTCCTATCAGGACGTTTCCGTCTATGATTTTGTGGGGCATGAGTTGGCACGTCGATCCTGGAGCTCCATACGTTGCGAGTTTGGTGTTCCACAGATCCAAGAGTGAGTTCCCTGGCTTTGAAGCATGAAACGTGATTGTCGCCAGAGTCATGTTGCCGCTGATTGGTTGTGCGAGGTTGGAAAGTGAGAGCGCAACCCACACGAAACCGTTTGTCTGGTTTACTTCTTTTCTAGCTTCAACCGTGAAATCCCCAAACAGCAGTTGAGTTACAGCCAAGTTGAAGCACTCTAATCTATTATTGTCGTAGTTCAGTTTGAACTGAACGCCAGACAGGTTAACGGCATTCATTAGCTTCACGTAGACGGTGAGATTCTCGCCCACAAGGACTTGATTCTCTGAGGGCTCGATGTAAATGGTGCAGTTGGTAGAGGGTGGGGCGATGATTCGCTTTGCTGAATGACCCCATGTCACGTTGAATTTGCCAGCTATGACAGACATGTCGGTTGTGTTGACAGTGTAGTCGCCGTTTACGTCGCATCCTGGTTCCCATCTTTCAGATTGGACTCCGGTTCCATAAGTCCAGCATGCTTCTCCTGCCATGGTTTCATCCATGTTGTCTACAACGTAGCATCCCATTTCCCAATCATATCTGAAGTCAACTTCGCCTATTGGCGGAGTCTCCATAAAGTAGTCTCTGTTCGCTTCCAGCCAGAGGCCAGAGGAATTGTGGAAGACGTATTTCCATGGGCCAGAACCGATCAGCGTTTCGCTGGCTGGATGCCCCTCGTCAGCTCCTGGCGTGTATCCTGTCACGTTGGTGATGCTCTGGAATACATGTTTGGGTAATATAGGAAGTGTTCCGATATAGCCGAGTGTCCAAGTGCCTGTAACATTCTCATAAACAACGACTGTATGGGCGTTCGGCGTTGTTACGTGGTCAACGTCAGAGACAAGATAGTACAGGGCTGCGTCATTTCCTATCTGTCTTAGATAGTCGATCGTAAACTTGACGTCTGAGGAGTTTAGCTCTACTCCGTCGTGCCACTTGATGCCATCACGGAGGTAAAACGTCAACTTTGTCAGATTCTCCGACGGATTGTATGGAGATTCCCATGTGCTGATTTCCCAGTCTTCGGCCATCCAAGGCATAGGTTCGGTTCCTGAATTGGGTATTCTATCATATGGGCTAAAGGTTAGCAGAGTGTCGTAGATGCGATCAAGACAGTCCTGCGTGCTAGCAAAAGTATAGTGCGTAACTATGTTCAAAGCGGTTGGTGGACGTGCTACACCGTAGTCGATTTCAGTGTCGTTGGCTGCTTGCATTTGTGCTGCCAGAAATGTCCATCGGTTGTCGACGAGTTCCGAGTTGACCGAATTCGCCACTCCATACATGTTTCTGTAACCCATTACATGACTTCGAGTAAGAAGCCAAACGCAAACAGCTTCCTCTACAAGGATTCTCTGGCATTTCAGTGCAGCTTCTCTGGCGAGTGTAAGGTTCGATGGATATACAGCCTCGTGGGCGAATTCGTCATACGTTGTGTTTCTGAACTGCACATAGTTGGTCATGGTGCCTTCGGTGACGGCGTACTTGCTTGTGTAGATGTCTAGGAAGTCAGGTCCCGTCGGATATGGAGGCGGTGTCCAACTCCATCCTCCCAACACGACGTGGTAATCTCCTTCTATCAACACTTTGTTGTAGAACGTAACGAGGTTGACTTCGAACAGGTCGACGGGAACGCCCATCACACGCAGACTATCCCTCAGAGTTCTTGCTGCTTCGACTCTGTGTTCGATGTCGTTCCTTGCGTAGAAGATCAGCGGCTCCATTGTTATGCCTGTCTCGGGATGTATTCGCAGGAACTGGGCTGAGTTTGGAAAGCTGGCATTATAGTAGGGGTTTGTTTCGTTGCCTTGTACAAAGCCGCTTTGATTGAAGTAGTAGTCGGCTAGTGAGAGGTCATACTCGTATGGGTAGTTGCCAAGCAAGTTGCCGTAGGAATCATATTGGCTTACAGACCAGTCTACCCACCAATCTCCGTAAGGACGTGGGATTGGCGAATCTATTCGGTGGGCGTAACTGAAAATGTCGTTGACGATGTGTGTTTTGTTGACCAAGTATGCTATGCCTTGTCTGAACGTCTTGTAGGCTGTTGGGCTCGTCAAGTCAGGATAGGTTGGGATGGTGGCGTTGTTGTTAAGGTCAAACTGCAAGATCGAGAATGATGGGGAAATTGCGGTCTGGATGTTGGCGTCGTTAAATGCATCCTCCATCTGTGTTTTGTTTAGTTCCAAATTGGTTACGTCGACTTCTCCAGTCTTCAAAGCATCATAAAGGGTGTTTGAATCAGAATAGTATTTGATAGTGAGACTAGCCATTCGCGGACCTCGACCGAGACTCAATGCACAAAGCGTTGCTGCAGATACAATGATCTCGTTTGCTTCCCCCTCTTGAAGGTTCGAGACGATAGCGTTTGAAGTTCCCTGCAATGGGAAAGACCACAATTTGTTCAACTCACTATCCAGAACTGTCACGTTTTCATCTTCGGTTAAAACAACAATCTCCAGTTTTCCGTCACCATTGATGTCATTGATGGGCAAAACGCTTCCTGGTCCCTGTATGGAACCTTTGACACTCAAGGTCAAGTTTCGAGTAGGGACCAAATCCTTATCCAGAACACTGAGAACATTGTCACCTGCAGCATAGACGACTTCCTTCATCGAGTTATTATCCAAGTCTGCAATACTCCACCCCCTACAAACTTCGTTGTTAGGTCCGTTGAAAGTGTCCACGATACTACCAACCGTGGAGTTCAAGAGGTAAACATTATTCGGTCCAGGATAATAGATTGAATCTTGGCTTCGAAAAGTCACAACTTCTCTCAACCCATCATTATCCATGTCCGCGACGCTACTGTGCGTTTGGAGAGTTCCAATCTGGGAGTGCCAGAGCTCGCTTCCATCATGGTGAAGTGCCACAACATAACTGTGTGAGTCATCCATTCCATTTGCAGAATGCCCATTATGAGGGGCGAATGTTCCGGCAATTATCTCAAGATCCTCATCGCCATCTATGTCTGCAACTGCATCCAGAAAAGGAACAGGTCCCAAAGCATAGTTCCATTTCTCCAAGCTACTAGTATAGTCGTAAACATAGATGCCTCGCGGAGTCAGAGGATAGCCAGCCGAAATGGCAGCTACAACCTCGAAATAGCCATCAAAATCCAGATCAGTGCAAGCTATTCCACGAATAGCGTCGCAATTTGGCGTAAGAATCTGTTTCACGAGAGTGCCGTTCCCTAGGTAGACGAGTATTCTGCTCTCTCGGTTATAGCTTGCGTCACCAGATTTTGCTGCAACGAAGATCTCAAGTGCTCCATCACTATTCGCGTCACATAAGTCAAGACCTGAAGGTGCAACACGCATACCGGTGATTTCGCAATCGTCTGGAACACTTCGAGTCCAAAGCTTCGCTCCTTCATAGTCCAGAACAGTTATGTTCGAAGAACCCGAACGAGCAACTATCACTTCGCGTCTTCCGTCACCATTTACGTCGCCAGTTCCGAGGTTCGATCCACTACCTGCAACGACATCGACATCTGACGAGTTCCATACAATTCCAAAAGGAGTATGTGGGTTCATGATTGTGTCTGAAGCATGGGGATAGAAACGAGTGTTTTCCAAGTCGCATCCTTCATGCGCCCAATCTAGACTCTCATAAGGAATGTGAGATCGGATTTCTTCCTGGCTTAAGGCTCGGTTGTATATTCGAACTTCATCGATTGTGCCGTTGAAGTGGGCATACGTTGATCCATAGGAGTTGCAGCCGATTGCCAGCCAATTGGGCGTTGTTTCGATAGCTCCCGATAGCTCATAGCTTGAATCGAATTCTCCATTGATGTAAAGCCGTACATACGACCCGTCATAGGTCATGGTCAAGTGAGTCCAGACATTCAGCTGAATATCTGCGTTTGAGGCATGTTGGTCAGGAAACGGATTAACACTGTATGAAGCTTTGTGGCTGTCTGGGTAAAGACTCAGCACATAGACGTGACCACCCCCCGTGTTTGTTCTACTGACAATGTGGCTATTATCACCCAAACCAGAAACGTATGCTCTAGGGCAGATCCAAGCTTCCACCGTCACTTCGCTAGTAGCATCCAGACTACTGCTCCGTTCAATCCGCACGTAGTCGTCGGAACCATCGAAACTCAGAGTCTTCCCAGATTTGCCATTGACCCATGTGGGAGAATCGTACAACACACCAATATTGCCGTTGCCGCTGCTATCAAATGCTGTTGTTCCAGAGCCTTCATCAAACTTCCAGTACCCAACTAGACCACTTGCTGAACTTGCAGGTTTTATTATGAAGCTCGAAGCAAGAAATGAGAACAGCAGAATGGCAATAATAAGCAAGGCTGAGTGCTTCATTTCATCTCCTCCATATTTATGCTACTTCCAAATCGAACTGATGTCCACGTTTTGGCATCAAACGTTGACTTCAGAATGGTAGTTGACAACAAGATAGGCACTACTCCAGAGAATACCGCATTCGACAACTTCTCCTCTCCTAATCATTTAGAAAAGTTCAACAATTGATATAAAGGTTGTGAACGAATCTTCTATTAATACAAATGGTGCACCAAGCAGATTCGGATACGTGCGTACACGCCATTTCGCAATATAGTTCTTTGAAGGCAAATCGTGTTTTTCTGTCTAGCCTTGTCCTCTTAGCCAACCCCGGATTCCCAGTTCCTTCACCGTAACCATTACCTGTTCAAGCACGAAAGACTTGTATTCCCCAGCCTCATCCATAAACTGGATTTTCGGCGTGAAAGCGAATTTTCCTTTCTTTCTAGGTCTCAATGTTATCCTCATCTCCTCTGTTCCAAGAGGAGCTACTTTCCTCGCTTTCAGATCAATGAACCCATCATTGACCATGCATTTTTCAGGTTTCTCTATCAGATCAAATCCCTCTGGAATGACCTCCTGCACTTTCATCAAGAAGGCCGTCTTCTTCCCCAAATTGACAAGCTGAATCTCCAAACCCAGACTTCCGCCAACCACAACCTCTGTTTGTCGAACAATCAGATTCGCCTGAACAAAGGCGCCTTCAAACTTCAACAAGCCCACAGGTTCTTCCACACTAGAAGCAGGTGCAGGAATCATACTAGTACTCAATGCTTCGCTCGGAGCTGTCATCAATTCTCCTAAAGACAGTGCAAATTCACGTTTCTCCTTCACCTTTCCGAGGATTCTGAGAACCTCATCCCTTTTGCCCACATAGCCTGCAGTCTCGTAGAGCTTAGCCGACTTCTCCAAGCATCTCTCCGCAAGAAGGCAAGCCTTCATTTTCCTTTCTGGGTCGTCTTCTATCTCAGCATTGATCATGAAGTTATAAGCATCAAACAAGATCTCCGTGGCACTTGTCCACACAGACGCGTTTTCAAAGCCTGCTTTCAAATAGTAACTTGCCGCGCTCTCAAGATACTGCTTCGCTTTAGCAAAGTCACCCTTTTCTCTTGTAGCTTCGAACTTCGTCCCGTGTTCTAATGCTTCACAAAACGCACCATTACCTTGAGCTAACAAGTTTGTTCTGTCCTTTGTGCTATGTTCTTTTGCCTTTAGAAACAAGTCGGAAGCTTCACCGTAAAGTTCGGGCGAGGCACGAGCATCAGCCATTTTCATTTTTTGCCATGCACGACACATATAGGCGATCGGTTTTATCTCCTTACGATCGTTTTCAGTCTCCATTGTCTCCAGCATCTTCTCGAACTTCGTTGCGGCTGAATCGTATTCCTCGGCGCTTTCGGCGTAGTCGCCTCTTAGATCGTATATCCTTGCTTCTTCTACGTCCACTCTTGCTAGACAGTAGTCCCTTCTATGCATCGAGGCTTTGCCAAGCTCAATCGCCTTTTCCTTTTCGTCCAGATTTTGGATCTTACCGATCTCTTCTTCAAAGGAGTCTTTTGCCTCCTTGAATAGCTGAGCTGCTTTCTTGAAAACCTCTATTGCTTCAGCGTTGTTTTCTTTTCTGCTCAAGTCCTCTGCCTGTTCCAGAAGCGACCACGCAAAAAAGTTTGAAGACACATAACCCCACAATTCTGATGGCTTGAGAAGATTCGCGATCTCCTCGTAGTGTCTCATTGCACTGGAATATTTCTCATTCTTATGAGCAAGATTAGCTTTCTCGATTTCGCTCCAAGCTTTCATGTATGTAGCATAGTCAAGATAAAAATCTGCAAAATGCGGTGTTCTCTGAGCAGCCACTTCATACTCCGCAAACGCATTTTCAAAACTCCGCGCGGCTTCCTGATGCTCACCGAGCCTGTCCAAGTTTCTCGCTCTCTTCCAGTAGGACTCCGCCGCACGGCTTGGCAGGTTGACTCTCTTGAATTCCTGCGCAGCGTACTCATGAATCTCGACTGCTCTGCTCAAAACTCTCTTGTCTTCTGTCAATGCGTAAAAATCGTTTAGCATTCCGCCAAACCAGTCTTCAAACGTGGCAAGAGCAGCTATTAGTGTTGGCACGGGGTGGGACGATATCGCTTTTCTGCAGCGTGACACGCCATTTTCCATGTCTGAGACAGCACTTTCAAGAAAAGCTCTTTTTTTGTCCTTATCTGCTTCCGCCTTGGCTAGCTCTGCTTTTATCTGTCCTTCATAGCTCTTGCCCACTCCTCTGACCCAATCATTGAAAGGAAACGCCCTCTCTCCGATCTTGTTGTGTTCTTCTCTGTAAATCAGAGCTTCTTTTAGATGTCTCGTCTTCTCTTCTGTTCTAGTTTCAAGACTTGCATAGAATTGCAGCGCTTTGCTTAGAGCGTGAAGAGTGACACCTGTAGCATCTGCGGAGCCTGAACGGGTTGCGTGTTCTAGTCCTTTGCGCCCAAGGTTCGCTGCTTTTTCTAGCAAAGCACGTTTTCCCTCTAAGGTCGCTTCAACATCACGCGCCAGAGAAGAACAGCTTTCAGCGTAGACCCAGTAGGTCTGCGCGATGAAGTAGTCCTGAAAGACAAACTGAAGGCAGTGTATAGCATCTTCAGCGTACTTGATGATCTTTTCGTGACCTTCCTTCTTCTTGTCAGGATCTCCTTCCCTCACCATCATCCAATTGGTGGCAAAGGCAAGAACATAAGATGCCACACCTTTCAGATAATTGTCCCTCACGATCGTAGCTTGTCTCAGCATTTCCTTGGCATATTCCAAGGCAGATTCGGCTTTTTCAGTGAAAAGAAGAGTGCAAATACCTGCTGCCCAATTTGACATAGCAGCGTAGTAAGGATTATTGACCTCTTTGGAAAGCTCCAAGGCCTTCTCCGAATAACTTGAGCTTCTTTGCGCAAACGCGCTTGCTTCCTCTTCTTGTTCACTGATATTCGCAGCATACCAGTCGTGAAGGCTTGCCGTGAAATAAGCCCGAAGGAGTTCGCTTTTATCTCCAAGCTTTGACAAAATGGCAATAGCTTTCTTGGCGCATTCTGTTCCTTCTTGGACAATGGTTTTCATTTCTTCTGAGTCAGATGCAGCATACAATCTCTCAAGAAGACACAGCAATGCATCGTTGCACATCTTTCCATAATTCAGCTCATCACCAGCATCCTCGTAAGCCTTTAAGCTCTCTTTCGCAAATGAGCAGGCTTCCTCAAACATCCTTCTTTTCTCTGAAGGATCAGAAGACAGCCAAGAACGTAGGTACTCGGCGATGGCATTACATTGTGCACTCCTGCCATGATTCTTGTCTTCCTTTTCAAAAAGCTTGGCTGCATTCTTATAGGCATCCACAGCTAGTTGTTCGAGTTTCCTGAATTCCTCGGCATCCTCAACTTGCATCGAAGCATGGCCGTAGCAGAAGCCCATTCTCTCATAAGTCTCTGCAATAGAAGAGGCAGTCCTCACTTTAGAACGAAGCATGCGTTCGTAGGATCTTGCAGCTTCAAGCCACTTGAACTTCTCCTCGTGTTCTTTGGCTGTTTTCAGTTCTGCCGGTGCGTCAGCGTTTGGAGACATTCTATACCCAATTACTCAATAACAAACCTAGATATGAAAGACTTTCGCACACACCATTATCATGGTCATTTCAAGATTATTCATACCTTACAAACGAATTCCCACGAAACACCCAACACTGTAAAACAATCGTTGACAAAACACGAAAAAATCATTATAAACCTCAGCAGCAATACGTCATTCTATGCCAGACAAGGTTCACTGCGCTCATATTCTAGTCAAAACCGAAAACGAAGCCAAAACCATACTAGAACGACTCAACAAAGGCGAGAAATTCGCAAACATAGCCAAAGAAGTCTCACTCTGCCCCTCAGGAAAGAATGGTGGAGACCTAGGCACTTTCGGCAGAGGAAAAATGGTCAAAGAATTCGAGACCGCAGCCTTCGCACTGAGTAAGGGGCAAACGTCAGGCCCTATCAAGACAAAGTACGGCTACCACATAGTCAAACGACTGGAATAGGCTTACAGAAAATCGCGCGCTCGTCCGCTTGAACAACAAGAAGCTAGACTATTCCGTGCTCTTTCTTGTACGATAGAGCACAATGAACGCAACAGAAGGCCATCTTCTTTCCGTGAATGCTTTCCTTGTGTCCACCTTCATAAACCTTACAACCGCAACTGGCACATATCTCCAGACTCGGCTCAATAGCCACAGCCACAAGATCCGAAAAACGCCTAAAAAGGCTCTCACAAACCCGTCTACCTTTCACAGTTAGCTCAAAAACCTTCTTCTCCTTGGCTCCAATGGGCTTCAGCGTATGCTTCACGACCCCCTTTTGCTCTAGTTTCTGAAGAAATGGATAAACCAAACTTGGGCTCACTTCTTTTCCTAGCCTTTTCTTGAATCTACCGATTATGTCGTAACCATGGCATGGGCATTCATAGAGGATGGTTAGTATGTAGAAACGGGAGAAATCAGATATGACGTCGTTCATTTCTTCACTCATTCCAAGCCCTTCAACGCATCTCTAAAAGATATATCTTTAAAAGATATATTTAAATACTTCCCCCTTGCACACATGAATATCATACAACAAAGGTGAGACATAACATGCCAAAAGCAAGAGATCCCGTATGCGGTATGGACGTAGACAAAGACACAGCCATAAAAAGGAAGATCGGCGACCGAACATACTACTTCTGCTCTGAATCATGCGCCCGAGTCTACAGTCAACCTGAACAAGAACTGAAGGCCATGAAGCGGAGAGTAGTAGTCACACTGATGGGGGTAGTCGCCGTAGCTGGATTACGAGTGCTAGTGGCATTCGGCTTAGTAGCTGCATTAATGACTTTCACTGTCATAGGAAACATGTCGGTTTACAGCTTAGCCATATTCGTTGTATCAACGCCTGTCGTCTGGATCGCGGGTTGGCCCATCATTCTAGGAGCCTACAAATCACTAAGAAATCGAGCCATAAACATGGATGTTCTAGTTTCAGCAGGAGTGATAGCAGGCTGGATGTACGGAGCAATCAACGCATCCCTCCCACAAATCGCAAGCGGAGGCGAAGGATATCTTGAAGTATCCGTAGGCATACTCGCCTTCGTTTTGCTCGGAAAATATATCGAAGAGAGTATACGAAGAAAATCGGCCGCATCCATAAGAAAACTGCTTGAGCTTCAACCAACCACAGCCAGACTCCTCA
>Ga0315289_10012189_pt1 | contig 12133 bp, 16 predicted proteins | sample YL17G11_40_MG_FD_203452 | JGI IMG/M metagenome (GOLD analysis project Ga0315289, IMG submission 203452) | Sediment microbial communities from Yellowstone Lake, YNP, Wyoming, USA - YL17G11_40 | ecosystem: Environmental > Aquatic > Freshwater > Lake > Sediment | place: USA: Wyoming | collected...
ACAACGCCACCAGCACCGAGTTCACCACCGACATCAGGCTCACCATCGTCCCCTACTGGCTGCGGGACGTCGGGGGCTTCGGAGCCGGGGGCCACTTCCGCGAGGAGGTCTGGAAGAGCTGGGCGCCAGCGGCCGGGGTCGTGGAGTACAACGAGCTGCCGGTGGCCCTGCCCATCCGCCGCATCCTCCTGGTGGCCCGGCCAGGGGTCGACTCCACCTACTACAAGAACCAGTCGAGCATGGGCCGGCTCATGTCGGACATCGACTTCACCTTCAAGACCGGCCAGATAAGGGTCTACAAGGGGCCCCTCGAGCTGCTGGCCCGCCTGAGCATCAACGAGCTCCGCCTGCGGCCGGAGACTCGGGGGCTCATCGACCGCACCGCCGGTATAGGCTTCGACGTGGGGGTAGGCTACGTCGAGCAGATCGTCGGCGCCCCCGCCTACGACGGCACGCCGACAGCGTTCCCTGTCTGTGTCCTGGACGACGACGTCCAGGACTCCACCCAGGCCCTCCAGGCCCGGGAGGGCAACGCCTCTATGGGCTGGACGGCCCGGGGCCTGGCCTACATGCACGCCGTCCCCCTCTGGTTCGCCACCAAGCCGGACCTCTCGGACCTCCTGGACCCGGAGGCTCAAAAGGTGGTGAAGGTGGACACCACCTGCCAGACGGGGACCACCGTGTCGGGGACGCTGGCCCCCGCCGCCAACGCCATCATCCTCAGCCGGCTCGTGAGGTAGTCACGTCGGGAGAGGGGGTCCTGCCGCGGTAGCAAGGGGCGCGGCAGGACCTCCATCCTTACACCATGAACGATAAGCCCTTCGGCCACCTCACGGTCGAGGCCGACAAGGTGGCCCTCAAACGAGGCGCCGTCTACCACGGCGGACTCCTCCTGGCATCGGGGGTCGGGGCCGCCACCGTCGCCGTCTATGACGGCCTGGACACCAGCGGCACCCTCATTGACCGCTTCGCCGCCGCCACCAGCTCCGCCGACCGGCACGTCTTCGAGCGGGGCATCGACCTCCGGGTGGGGCTCTACGTAGACCTCGGCGACAACGTGTCGAAGTTCACCGTCTACTACGAGCCCCCCGCCGCCCCGGAGCGGTAGGGTTGCCCCTCTACGTCATCCTCCTCCCGGAGTCCACCGGCCTGACGGAGACCATCGACGGCATCGTCTACCGCCCGCCTATCGTCGACGCCGCCGGCCACCTGAAGGTCGACGTCATCAGCTCCGTCCTACCGACCGGCGCCGCGACGCAGACGACCCTGGCCGCCATCCTCGCCGCCCTGGACGTCGCCCTCTCTACCAGGGCAGCAGAGAGTGGCGGCAACCTGGCGGCCATCGCCACCTCCACCGCCCTCATCGACGACCTGCGAAACGCCCTGGCCACCGTCGGCGCCGACAAGCTCCGCGTCGCCGTCATCACCCCCTTCACCCCCATCACCACAGCATCCGGCCAGGCCACCGTCGCCGACGCCGGGACCCGGGTGCAGCTCCCGGACCAGGCGTGCAAGGCCGTCAGCATCGCCGCCAAGCCCGCCAACACCGGCAACATCTTCCTGGGCGACGTCACCGTGAGCTCCGCCAACGGCCGCATCCTCGCCCCGGGCGACGCCGTGGACATCGCCATCGATAACCTGGCCCAGTTCTACATCGACGCCGCCGTCGACGGCGAGGGCATCTCCTACCTCTGGGTGAGCTGACATGGTCACCGAGCTCCTCCGCAGCCGCCCCGCCGCCCCCGTCGCCGCCGCTGCCGGCCTCCTGGTCCGCCGCGGCGCCGCCTGCGCCGAGGTCTTCCTGCCGGCGGCGCCGCCGGCCACCGTTACCAGCGCCGCCGGCCAGAGCCAGTTCGGCGCCTGGGTAAACCTCGGCACCCCCGCTCAGCAGTTGGTCCTCAACTACACCCACATCGTCAACCGCAGCTCGGCAGCCGACCTCATGGACTCCACCGTCGAGCTCGCCTATGGCAACGCCTACACCCCTCTCGACGCCATGCGCGAAATCGCCCCCTTCTTCAACCCTGGTCAGACTACCGCCTGGTATCTACCCCTCTCCATGATGTGCCTGCCGGTGGGGTCGCCCGCTGGCCAGGCCATCTACGCCCGCGCCGCCACCGTCCAGGGCGGCGTCTGCGCCTACGAGGTCATCCTTCTCGGCTGGCTGGGCGGCCTGCCGGCCTTCGACACCATCCCCCTCGCCGCGATTGCCGGCCCCGGCCGCTGGTACCCGGCCAACGCCAGCATCGCCACCATCGACACCAACACCGGCACCGGCTGGACCTACGGGGCGGGCTTCACAGTCGTCAACCCCGCCCCCAACGACCTCCTCGTGGCGGGCATGGAGGCCCGCGCGGACACTACCCACGTGCTGGACCCGGGGACGATGTGGCAGGTCGGCTACGGGCCCGCCGGCTCTGAGACCTGGTGCGCGACCCTAACCATGGGCCGGACCTGGTGCGAGAGGTGGGTCTGGCCCCCCGTCCTCGTCAAAGCCGGTGAACGGCTGGCCGTCCGCTCCGCCTACTCAGCCGTCGTGAGCCGCCGCTGCCGGGTGAAGGTGTACGACCTCTGATGTTCTACGAGTACCGCCTGACCATCCCGGCCAACACGCCGGCCACGGCCCCCACCGAGCTCGAGGTGGAGCTGGAGCACGGCCGCATCGTGGGAGTGGAGCTGCAATTCCCGCGGGGCTGCGTCGGCCTCGTCCACGTCCAGGTCCGCCGGGAGCACCACCAGCTCTGGCCCTCCAACCCGGACGGCGACATCGCCGGCGAGGAGTCCCGGATCTCCTGGCAGGAGGACCACTACTTCACCGAGCAGCCCTACACCCTGACCCTCCGGGGCTGGAACGAGGACGACAGCTTCGCCCACACCGTCACGTTCCGGTTCAACCTGCTGCCCCTCGCCCTGCCGGCGCCGCCGCCGGCCCCCGGTCCGCCGGGGCCGGCTATAATTGAGGAGTTCGCCCTAGAGTTGTGAGAGGCCTCGCCCTGGGGGTGTTGCTCATCATGCCGTCGATGTGCGGCTACACCTGGTCGGACACCCTCGACACCATCATCCGGGAGGAGGCGGTGCGCACCGGCGTCCCCCTGGACCTGGCCTACACCTTCATCGCCGCCGAGTCCGGCTTCGACGCCGGCGCCGTCGCCGCCGAGGCGGCCGGCGGCTACTCCTACGGCCTCCTCCAGCTCTATGACCACGGCCAGGGCGCCGGCTACCCGCCGTCCGTCCTCCTGGACCCACGGCGCAACCTGCAAATCGGATTCCCCTACATCGCCGCCGCCTTCCGGCAGACCTGGTCCCCCACCATCGCGCCCTTCGAGTTCATCTACCTGGTGAGCATCCGCTCCGGCCACCCGGGCGAGGTGCCCCGCGACGACTACCGCATCCTGAGAATCGCCCGCATCTGGACCCGCTTCTTCCCGGCCGCCGGCGTCACCGGCCCCCTGGGGGCGCCGGGATCCACCACCACCCGGCCGGGTCCGGCCATCTCCCTCGCCAGCGCCATGACCCTCCCCTTGCTCGTCACCCTTTTCCCCGCTGGCTTCCTCCGCATCCTCCTCCCCAGCATTAACCCCATTGCCTCGTTCCAGAGCCAGCTCGCCGTCCTGACCCCCGGCGGATTCCAGCGCCGCATTGAGGCCGCCGCCGACCCTCGCCGCGCCTTCGTCAGGGGCCCCCTCTTCCGTGCCCTCCTCTCCCGCCGGCGCCTCCCTCCTAGACACCGCTTCCCGCGGCGGGGCTAGAATAGGGTCCGAGGAGGCCGCCATGGCCCACGGCACCCCCGACTGGGGCCTCACCGCCGGCACCGTCACCACCTACCAGCTCTCCGACCTGGCAGAGCTGGCGGCCCGCCTGGGCTCCATCGTCACCTATGACCGCCGCGGCGAGGTCCTGCTCCTGGAGAACTTCGAGGACGGCCTTATCCGGTGGGCCAGCGGGCTTTCGGGCGCCGACGCCGCCGTGGACCTGTCCTCAATCCACTCCCGCTTCGGCGCCTTCGCCACCCGCCTTGTCGCCGGCTCCGACGATGAGTGCTACGCCGGCATCTCCACCTTGATGGCCTTCCCCGCCGTCTCGGCCCTCGGCCTGGAGTGCTCCTTCAGCCTGGAGGGTGAAATCGAGGCCCTCCTTTGCGAGATAGAGGCCGGCAATGGCGTGGAAGAGCGCCGCTACCGCCTCCAGTGGGACGCCCTGAACAGCCGGCTGCAATACCAGGATGTCGGGTGGGGCCTTGTCACCTTCGCTTCAGGCGTCAACCTCTACGCCGACCCCCTCCTCTTTCACACCCTGAAGCTCGTAGTCCGCCCCGACCTGGGCCAGTACGCCCGCCTCATCCTCAACGCCGGCGCCTTCGACCTCAGCGGGAAGGGCGCCCCCTCCTTCGGGCCCTCCACCGACGTCTACCTCCGGGCTCACATCCGGCTCGTAGGCCGCGCCGGGTACAACGACATCGTCTACGTCGACGACGTCATCCTCACCCACAACGAGCCGGTCTGAGCTTGACAGGCGAGGCCCCGCGGCTGCTATCATCGAGGCAGCCATGAAGATCCAAGACCCGGCCGCGGCCGCTGTCGCCGTCCTCCTCGTCCTGGGCCTCGTGGTGCTGTCCGTCATGGGCAAGCCCGTCCCGGAGGAGCTCAACAGCGCTCTCCTGGTGAGCTTGACCTGGCTGTTCCGGGGCGCCGTCAACAACTACAACAACCGCCGGCGCCCCCCTGCCCCGCCGGGAGAGTAAGGAGGGTGCTGTACAACTTAGTCAATGAACTGTCGTGGAATCTCCTCGGCCCCAACACCACCGGTCGCGACATTGCCATGTGGACAGGACTGTCACTCGACACCCTCTTATGGGTGGGGCTTTTCTTGCTGGTGGTGAAGGGTCTCTGGCCCACCCGCCGACGCAGATAGGAGGTCACCATCATGATGCCCCCGCCCCCTGGAGCCGGGCTCCCCGGCGAGACGTTCCAGCTCGCCGGCCCCACCGAGCCCCGCTCCAACATCGGCCAGCTCTTCACCCTCGCCATCCTCAAGGCCGGCCGCGACGGCTGCACCTGCGCCGCCTGCGGGATCCTGAAGCGGGTGGTCGACGAGATGGAGCGCGCCCTGGAGACGAAGCCCGATGCCGGTCAAGGTTAGCATCCTCGCCGTCGGTAGGGTCCAGCTCCCCGTCGCCCCCGGCGTGAACAAGGAGATGGTCTCTATCACCTACAGCGCCGGCGGTGCCTTCCCCCGCATCGCCTACCTCGACGCGGCCAAGGACACCACTGAGGAGCGCCGCCGCGTCATAGCGGAGGACCTCAAGAAGGCCGCAACGGAGGTCCCGCCCACCCTTGAGCTCCCCTGAGCCCTACCCCGCCGGCGAGCTCGCCCTGCCGTTCCCGGTCGACCCCTTCTCGCTCCTCCTGGACGACATCATGGGAGACCTGGGCTACGAGGTCCTGCCCCAGGGCTTCCCGCCGGCCGTGGCCGGCGCCGCTATCTGGGACGACATCTGGAACGCCGTAAAGCGGCTCCTCGGCTTCCCCGAGAACATGGCGGGCTGGCTGTGGGACCGCTTCACCGACGCATGGAACCGGGTCTGGGACGTCTGGGACTGGTTTTGGCACAACGTCCTCTGGCCCAACCTCTACTGGGTGTGGAGCCGCGTCGGGGACATCTGGGAGTTCTGGTGGAACGTCGCCCTCCGCCCCTTCCTCGACTCCATCTGGCACCTCGTCGACAACTGGTTCCGCTGGCTCTGGGACAGCGCCGTTGGCCCGACCCTCCACTCCATCTGGAACCGCGTCGGGGAGATCTGGGAGTTCTGGTGGAACGCCTACCTCCGCCCCTTCCTGGACTCGATATGGCGCCGCGTCGATGACGGGTTCCGCTGGCTCTGGGACACCGCGATCCGCCCGTTCCTCGACTCGATATGGCGCCGCGTCGATGACGGGTTCCGCTGGCTCTGGGACACCGCCCTCCTGCCCTTCCTGAACTCCCTGTGGACCCGTATCGGGGACATGGCGCGGTGGGTGGTCGACAACATCGTCCTCCCGAGCTGGAACTGGCTCTGGGACAACATTGTCCTCAAGTTCACCGACCTCACCGGCTGGATCAAGGACAGGCTCGGAGACCTCGGGGAGACCATCGTCAACGTCACCATTCAGGGCGCCCAGGCCCTCGGGGAGGGGTTCGAGAGCGCCCTCCGCTGGCTCTTCGAACACGTGTTTGACCCCATCGCCGACTCCCTCCGCGTCAAGCTCTCCATCCCCCGCAAGCTCCTCACCGGCCAGTACCATGACATCGAGGGGATCCTGGCCGATTTCGAGGACCCCGTCTCCCCCGGCTCCATCTTCGCCGGACTCACGGCTATCCCCTGCTCCATCCTGGCCCTCGTGCCGGTCATGATGGAGATGGGAAGCATCTATTTGCGCCCCGCCATCTACGAGGCGGCCCGCATCAGGGGCGCCACCATCCCCACCTTCGCCGACCTCCGGGACGCCTACCTCCGCGAGCTCATGTCCGAGGAGAAGCACGACGAGTGGCTCGGCTTCGCCGGCTTCAACAACGCCAACATCGACATCATCAAGCAGCTCTACTACGACATACCCACCCCCTCCGACCTGATACGCATGGCGGTCCGGGAGGTGTTCGACCCGGACGTCGTCGCCCGTTTCGGCCAGATGGAGGACTTCCCGCTCCAGTTCGCCCACTTCGCGAAGCAGACCGGGATCTCGGACTTCTGGGCCCACGCCCACTGGGCGGCACACTGGGACCTGCCCTCGGCGACCCAGGGCTTCGACATGTTCCACCGGGACGTTATCAACGAGGCCGACCTGAAGCTCCTCCTCCGCGTCCTGGACGTCATGCCCTTCTGGCGGGACCGCCTCATCAAGATCGCCTACCGGGTGATCTCGCGTATCGACATCCGCCGCATGTACAACACCGGCGTCGTCGGCCGGGACAAGGTGCTCCGGGTCTACAAGGACATGGGCTACAAACCCGAGGACGCCGAGTTCCTCACCGAGTACGTCGTCAGGGCCGCCGGCGGCGTCGAGAAGGACGTCCCCCGGGAGGCCGTCGTCGGCGCCTACCGTGGCCGCCTCATCCTCCGCGACGAGGCCGCCGACGCGCTCCGGGAGCTGGGCTTCACCGACGACCAGGTGGACTTCTTCCTCAGCATGGCCGACCTCCAGGTGGAGCAGGAGAACGCCCGCCTCGCCGAGGACATCTTCGAGGCCGATTTCAAGAGTGGCGCCGCCACCGAGGCCCAGACCCGGAGCGCCCTCGCCTACATCGGCATCCCGGAGGCCCGTATCGAGCTCCTCGTCGGGCTCTGGCGCCGTCAGGCCGCCAAGCGGACCGCCGGCCTCGCCACCTCCCAGCTCCAGCGCCTCTACCACGAGGGCTTCATCAACGAGGCCTCCCTCCGCGAGCGGCTCAAGACCCTGGGCTACAACGACACGGACATCACCCTTCTTGTCCAGATCTCCTCACCCGAGGCGGCGGCGGTGGACCGCCAACTCACCCTCGCCCAGGCCAGGGAGGCCTTCCATGAGGGCTACATCGACACAGCCGAGTTCACCCGCCGCCTCCAGGCGATGGGCTACCCACCGGAGGACATCTCCATCCTCCTGGACCTCGCCCAGCCCGCGGAGATAGTGACGGTCAAGGTCCTCAGCGTCTCCCAGCTCCAGCGGGCCTTCCGCCAGGGCATCATCAACGAGGACGAGCTCCGCACCGGCCTGGCCGAGCGGGGCTACGGCCCAGAGGCCATCGACGCCCTGGTCGCCCTCTCGCAGCCGGCAGTGGCCGTCCGGGCCCGCGAGCTCACCCTCTCCCAGCTCCAGGCCGCCTTCCGGCAGGGCATCATCGACGAAGGCCGGCTCCGCAGCCGCCTCCTCGAGCTCGGCTATGCTGCCGACGCCGTCGACATCCTGGTGAAGCTCGCCCAGCCGCCCGAGGTGGCCCAGGCGAAAGTGCTCTCCGTCTCCCAGCTCCAGCGCGCCCTCCGTCAAGGGCTCCTCAGCGAGGCCGAGGTCCAGACCCAGCTCACCGGCCTGGGCTACAGCGCCGGCGCTGTGTCAACCCTCATCGCCCTGGCCCGCCCCGAGGAGCTGGTCAAGGAGCGCGACCTAACCGTAGCCCAAAACCAGAAGGCCTTCCGCGAGGGGCTCATCGACGAGGATGAGCTCCGCAGCCGGCTCACCGACATGGGCTTCTCCGCCCTCGACGTCGACATCCTTGTCGAGCTGGCCCTTCCGGCGGTAACATAGCCCCGTGACCAAAGAGCTCCTGGCCGCCCTCCACAAGGCCTTTCACGCCGGCCGGCGCGTCCTCGCCCGCCCAGGGACGCAGACGGCGGCACCTACCAAGGGGCCGGCCGCCGCGGCGGCCGCCCTGCCCTCAGAGCGGCCCCAGGGCCGTCCTCCCGCCCCGTAGGGCCGCGAAAACAGAGGGGGCTGACCAATCGGTCAGCCCCCCGGCTTTTAGGGCCCTTCTCGCCTAATCCGGCATCACAATCCCCTTGGGCCCACAACGCAGCAGGTGAAGCGCGCAGACGTAGACCCGCTCGCAGCCCTGTGCTGGCTCATACCAGGCCGTGGCCTCCACCTCCCGCTTTTCCCACTCCAGGCACCAGTGGCACAGCCTGTCCTCCTCACCCGGCGGGAGATCTCGCCCCCACTGCGGCCAACCCTCACCCTCCGTCATGGGAACAGCAGCCTCGCCACCGCCACCGTCAGCACCAGAAGCCGGTTCTGCCACGTCCACCAGGTATCGCCCGGGCAGCTCGTCGGGTACTGCGGCAGCGCCCACTCCCGATGCCCCTTGAACCTCACCAGCCGGCCGCTCCAGCCCCAGATCCCCACCAGCGCCCTGCCGGCGGCACAGAGCTGGGGGTCCCCGGGCTGGCTGTACATAAAGTTGCCCATGAGGGACACGCCCAGGAGCTCGTCATTCCGCCCCGCCACATGGGCGCCGAACCAGCCCAGGTCCAGGCAGTAGAAGCAGCGGCCGTTAGGGCTGGCGACCAGGTGGTAGGGCATCCCGCCCCAGCCCTGGGACACGCCTCGCTGGTAGATCGCCCCCAGCCGGCCGAGGTCCTCGTTCAGGGTGGTGCCCGAGTAGTCCTGGTCGCCCGGCGCCATGATCACGCCGTCGTGGTGAATGGCGACGCCGGCCAGGAGGCGCTCCTCCCGCGACCTGGCCGCCGGCGCCCCTGTGGGGAACATGTGCCGGACGTCCACCACCTCCACCCCACCCAGCAGCAGCGACCGCGGACCGTTCACCATCGCTCAGACCCTCCTTCCCCGCCTCGTCTTCATCCCCATGGGCATCGACGGCCTCTCGACCATGTCCGACGCCTTGAGGCACGCCGGGCAGACCATCGGCTCGCCCCGCAAGGTGTACTGGCCCCGGCCGCAGCGCGGACAGTTGCTCGCCCGCAGCTGGTTCAGGTAATCGGCCGCCGGGCCCGTCACCGCCCTCGCGCCCCGCCCCGTGACGTACCGGTCATAGGGGTGGCGGACGTTTCTAGCGGCCATCGCCCGCTCCCTCCTCGCCGGCGCCCGCCCCAACGGCCACCAGGTCCGCCGGCGCTGGCTGCGCCGGCAACCCCCTGCCGCAGTGGCCCCCGCGAGGGCACTCCCGCCGGCAGCGAGCGCAGCGCGACCTCAGCCTGCCGTACATGCTCGTACTCCGTCCATTGTTCGACGGCCACCAACACCACCCACCGCAGCAGGCACAGCGCACCTCAACCCAGGCGGTCGACACGTCTATCACCATCCGTCACTCCTCCCGTCAGTCTTGCCAGTAATCTTGCCGCCTTCAGCTTCCCCTCCGCCCGCGTCTCCATCTCCACCACCCACACCCTCCCCAGCCAGTCCAGGGCCTCGTCCGTCATGCCGCGGAGGCCCACGTTCCGCACCAGGGGTCCCGGCCACTCCGACCAGCGTATCCTCAGGTGGGTACGCTCCACCTCCGGCACCGGCCGCAGCGCCTCCTCCTCCAGGTCCTGCCAGCGCGGAAGATCCTCCTCCATCTCAGCCCTGCCACCAGCGGAAGGCCTGGACGCCGCCCATGACGTAGACCTCGCCCCAGCGCCAGGGGTCCTCCACCAGCTCCTCCACGCCCTCCTCCAGCAACCGCCCCCGCCTCACCAGCCAGCGCAACCGCTCCGCCTCCTTTCTCCCCGCCTCCGGGCCCAGCTCCAGCCCGACGATGGGCCGTCCGTCCATCCCCACCACCACCGCCAGCCTCTCGAACAGCCCCAGCCCGCGGTACTCCAGCAGCGCCCAGAGGTGGTCCCGGGCCGTCACCCGGTCAACAAACCGAACCGTAAGCCCCGCCGCGGACATGGCTCGCCCTCCTCAGGCGGCCGGCGGGGTCGCCGCCCCTCCCGTCCTGCCTCCTGAGCTGCGCCAGCGCGCAGCCCAGGCACGACGTCGCTCTCCTGTACGTTACCATCGCCCCCCTCAGCACCCACGCCCCGCAGAGGGGACACCGCTCCCTGCCGCGGAGCTCCCGCACTTGTCCGGGACCTCTCCTCACTCTCCCCGCCCCTTCCATCGTCGTTCGTTCACGCGTCGCCCGCGCAATTTTCTCACTGAGACCACTGCCCACTCTACATACCCCCCTGGGGTGTCACGTTACGTCAAGCCCCCCCAGACCCCCGGGGGCCTCCCTGCGTCGGTTCCCCCCGCGCTGGCGCCTCGCTGTAAACCCAGGGCCCTACCGGAGCGAGAGGACCGACGTTAACGGCAGGGCGGCTTCCTGAGCTCTCCGCGCCAACGGCTGCCAGCCCCCGGCCCCGCTATAGCCGCCCCACTGGCAGCGCGCTGCATCGACTACGACGGTAGCTATCTCCCGGCCGATCTCCACCCGGGTGGGCGTTCCTGCCGGGCAGGGAGCATCACGCCGCTTGTCTCGTCCTGGGGGGCGCCGGCGCTGGGCCCGTGGGTGCCGGTGGAGGCGTCCAGACCCTTTACCGGCGCCCCAAGAAGAAGCCCCCGGCGCCCCCGGGGGCAAGGTCTCGACTCACTACCCCGGAGGGCTCAGGGGCTACTTCGCACTATATGTGTTACGTAAAGCCCAATTCCGCCGAGGCATGCTGGGCGTGGTCTCAGCGGACACAAAAGGGACCCGCGGCGGCCGGGCCTTGGCGTCATAGCAGGTGCTGCCGTGACCGAGGCCAGCGTCTGTTGGAGATGGCTGGATGTCGCATCATTGGTGCGGCCAGCGGCTCATGCCCCGGGGCTGTTGCCCACGGGTGGCTGCGGGCGCCCGTGGCGTACACACTGCGCGCTGATTCGAATGCGGCGATGTCCTCCGCCTCTCTCATCCTCGGGCCGTAGTAGAACAAATGAGCGCCCTCTTCGCATTCAAGATTCCCTCACTGCGGCCGATTCTAGGTATGGATACAACTGAATACGGTGCGTCGACAAAGGCAAACCACCAGAGACGGTGGGGCGCAAAGCCACGGGCCCTAACTCCTCCTCGAGAGCGGGCGGCCGGGCTGCCGAAAGCACTCCCACAAGCGGCCTATTCCGCGGGGTCGCAGGAATGGAACGGACCGAGTCCCCGCTGCCTGGTTCGGCAGCGATGGCTCCTCCGGAATCCAGACCGGCGGCACTCTCGCGTCGCGAGCCTGATCTGGAAACCCGCGAGAGCCGCCTTTAGAACGAGCAGCTATGGGAGAACGGCAACTGACCGCCCCTTTTGATCTGCCTTCGGAAGAGCTGATACCAGCCGGCGATGCCTGGCGGTCCCATCTCCCGAAAACGGATCGCGTCATGTGGGCCATGCGGTCCGTGGGGCTCCTGGTGCTCTCCGCCACGGTCGGTTGGACTCTCCTGGGCGGCCATCTCGTGTCTTCAAAGGAGCAGAAGGTTCTGGAGGTGGTCGCCATTCTCGTGGCCGCCGCCAGCGCGATCTTCATCGCCGCCTACACTCAGCGGCGAAACGTGGACATGGAGCGTGCCTACTCCAGCCATCTGGAGTCCCTGAGCCGTCATCTTCGCTACCTGGCCTATCGAGACTTCCTCACTGGACTCTACAATCACCGGTACTTCCAGGAACAACTAGCCCACGAGGTGGAGAGAGCCCAGCGCTACGGCCACCAACTCTCCGTCCTCATGCTGGACGTGGACCG
>Ga0315289_10012191_pt1 | contig 12130 bp, 12 predicted proteins | sample YL17G11_40_MG_FD_203452 | JGI IMG/M metagenome (GOLD analysis project Ga0315289, IMG submission 203452) | Sediment microbial communities from Yellowstone Lake, YNP, Wyoming, USA - YL17G11_40 | ecosystem: Environmental > Aquatic > Freshwater > Lake > Sediment | place: USA: Wyoming | collected...
AGGCCGGACGGATCGGCGCCCGGGCCGCTTGGGCCTTCGCCAACGGCTTCGCGGAGGCAGGACCCGAGGGGCGGAAGCTGCAGGAGGAGCTGGCGGGCATCTGCCGGCGCTACTCCATCCGCTTCTGCGGCCCCAACTGCGTGGGCATTCTCAACTTCAACGGCCGCGCCGGCGCCTACAGCGCCCCGGCCCCGCGGGAAATCCTCCCGGGCGGGATCGGCGTGGTCGCCCAGAGCGGCTACATCTGCATCCAGGTGGCCAATGCCAACCGGGGCCTGGGCTACAGCCTGATCCTCTCGGCGGGCAATGAGGCCGTGGTGGACGCCACGGATTACCTGGAATACCTGGTCGAGGACCCCGGCACGCGGGTGATCGCCGCCTTCATCGAGCAGTTCCGCCGCCCCGAGCGGCTCCCCGAAATCGCCCGCAGGGCGCGCGCGGCCGGCAAGCCGGTCCTCCTGATCAAGGTGGGCCGCTCCGAGATGGCCCGCAGGGCGTCGGCGGCGCACACCGGGGCGCTGGCCGGCGCCGACGACGTGCAGGACGCCCTGTTCCGGAAGCTGGGTCTGATCCGGGTGAACGATCTGGACGAGATGTTCGAGGCCGCCGAGCTGTTCGAAAAGCTGGGCCGGCGCCTGCCGGCGGGCGACGGCATTTTCGCCACCACCCTCTCCGGAGGGGTGATCAGCCTGCTGGGGGACCTGGGCGAGCCCCTCGCCCTGCGTTTCCCCGCCTGGTCCGAGGAGGGGAAGCGGCGGGTCCGGGAGCTTCTCCCGCCCTACGCCTCGATCGACAACCCCCTGGACGCCTGGGGTTTCGGCCGGGTGGAGGAGACCTACGGCGCGTTCCTGCAGGCCGCCGCCGAGGAGCCGGCCGCGGACCTGCTCCTGGTTTCCCAGGACGTTCCGGGGGGAATGGCCCCCAGGCAGGTCGCCCAGTACGCGGCCGTGGCCCGGGCGGCGGCGGAGGTCTCCGGCCGTACGGACAAGCCCGTGGTTTTCCTTTCCAATCCGTCGACGGGCTTCGACCCGGAGATCCGGCGCACCCTGGCGGAAGCGGGGGTGCCGCTGCTGCAGGGAACCCGGGAGGGCCTCCAGGCCGTTCGTCACCTGATCGACCGCGCCCGCTTCCTGCGCAATCCCGAGGAGGCGTCGGCGGCTGTGCCGCGCCTGGCAGCCTCCCTGCAGGCTCTTCTGGAGGGCCCTGCCCGCGGCCTGACCGAATACGACAGCAAGCGGGTGCTCGGTGGCTACGGGATTCCCTGCACCCCGGAAAAGCTTTGCGCCTCCGCGCAGGAGGCGATAGCCGCGGCCCGCGGGCTCGGCGGCCGGGTGGCCCTGAAGGTGATGAGTCCCGAGATCCTGCACAAGACCGAGGCGGGGGTCATCGCCCTGAACGTGGCGGGGGATAAGGCGGTGCGCGCGGCCTACGAGCGCCTGGTGGCCACCGCCGGCCGGTACCGCCCCGAGGCCCCGCTGCAGGGGGTGCTCTGCCAGAAAATGGTGGAGGGTGCGGTGGCCGAGGTGATCGTGGGCATCCTCAATGACCCGCAGTGGGGCCCGGCCGTGGTGTTCGGCACCGGGGGCGTGCTGGTGGAGGTGCTGGGCGACCGCTCGCTCGCCATCCCGCCCCTGGACCCCGCGGCAGCCAGGGCCATGATTCTGCAGACCAGGGGCAGCCGCCTGCTCCAGGGCTTCCGCAGCAGGCCCCGGGCGGACATCGAGGCCCTGGTCCGGCTGATCGTGTCCGTTGGCGAGCTGGCCGTGGAGCAGCGCGGACGCATCGAGGCGCTGGACCTCAACCCGGTGCTCGTGATGCCCGAGGGACAGGGGGTCGTGGCCGTGGACGCGCTGCTGTATACGCGAGGATCCGATTCTAACACAGGAGGAACCCTTCCTTGAAAGCTATCCTGTCTGGAAACGAGGCCATCGCCCGGGGGGCATACGAGGCCGGCATCGAGATCGTCACCGGCTACCCGGGAACGCCCAGCTCCGAGATCATCACCAGCATCGCCCGGCAATTCGGGGACACGATCTACACGGAATGGTCCGCCAACGAGAAAGTGGCCATGGACGCCGCGGCCGGCGCCGCCTACGCGGGCAAGCGGGCCATGGTGACCACCAAGCAGGTGGGCATGAACGTGCTGTCCGACTCGCTGTTGTACGCCGTGTACACCGGGGCGGAGGCGGGGCTGGTGGTGGTCACCGCCGACGACCCGGGGCTGTTCAGCTCGCAGAACGAGCAGGACAATCGCTGGTACGCGCGGCTGATGAAGATTCCGCTCCTGGAGCCGGCCGACAGCCAGGAGGCCAAGGACTTCGTGGTCACCGCCATCCAGCTGTCCGAGCGCTTCGACACGCCCGTGCTGGTGCGTACCGTCATGCGCACCTCGCACTCCAAGAGCGTGGTCACCCTCGGGGAGCGCCAGGCCTCCGGCAAAGAGGTCGGTCCCTTCCCCCGCAACCCGGCCAAGTACAACTGCACGGCTTCCAACGCCCGGAACATGCACCCCCGGGTGGAGCAGCGCCTTCAAGAAATCGCCGCCTTCGCCGAAGGTGCCCCGTTCAACCGCATCGAGTGGCGGGACCGCTCGCTAGGCATCATCACCGCCGGGGTGCTGTACTGCTACGTGCAGGACGTGTTCCCGAACGCCTCGGTCCTGAAGCTGGGCATGAGCAACCCGCTGCCCAAGTCGATGATCCGGGAGTTCGCCGCGGGTGTGAAAAAGCTGGTGGTCATCGAAGAGCTGGACCCGGTGCTGGAGGAGCAGATCCGGGCCATGGGCATTCAGCTCGTCGGCAAGGAGGTGTTCCCCGCCTGCCTGGAGCTGCTGCCCCAGGACATCCGCCGCCTGAGCATCGCCGCGGGGCTCCTGCCTGCCACAGCAGCCGTCCCGGCCCCCGAGCCGGTCAAGGACGTGCCGCGGCGCTCGCCCACCTTCTGCGCCGGCTGCCCGCACCGCTCGACGTTTTACTTATTGAAGAAGATGAAGCTGCCGGTGGCCGGGGACATCGGCTGCTACAACCTGGGCACGCTGCCGCCCTTCGAGGCCCAGCACACCATGGGCGCCATGGGCGCCAGCATCGGCGTGCTGCACGGCATGAGCCTGGCCAAAATCCCGGAGCAGCGGGTGTGCACTATCGGCGACTCCACCTTCTTCCACTCCGGCATGGCGCCCCTGGTGAACATGGTGCACAACGGCTCCCGGGGCGTGGTCATCCTGATGGACAACAGCGTCACGGCCATGACCGGGCACCAGGACCACCCGGGTGTGGGCTGGGCGGTCACCGAGGAGCGCAAGGCCACGCGCGTCGACCTGGAAGCGGTGGTGCGGGCCATCGGCGTGCAGAAGGTGAAGGCGGTGAACGCTTTTAATATTAAAGCGGTGGAGGCGGGGCTGAAGGAGTGCCTGGAGTTCGACGGGCCTTCGGTGCTGATCACCCGCGGGGAGTGCATCTTCGTGTCGCGCCGGCCCGAGCCCCCCTACCATGTGGACCAGGACAAGTGCATCGCCTGCCACGCCTGCTTCCGGGTGGGCTGCCCGGCGATCGGCCTGTCCACCGAGAAATATGCCAAGAACGACCGCTTCAAGAGCCACATCGAGCCGACCCTGTGCATCGGCTGCGACGTGTGCCGGCAGGTCTGCCCGACGGGGGCCATCACCCCGCCCCCGGGCAAGAAGGTGGAGGCGTAGCGTATGAACGACATCAACTTCCTGGTGGCCGGCGTGGGCGGACAGGGCACCGTCCTCACGGGCGACATCCTGGCCGAGGTCGGCATGAGCGGCGGCTACGACGCCAAGAAATCCGACGTGCTGGGCCTGGCCATCCGCAGCGGCAGCGTGATCAGCCACGTGCGCTGGGGAGCAAAGGTCAACTCGCCCATGTCCGAGCCGGGGCGGGTCGACTACCTGCTGGCCTTCGAGCCGCTGGAGGCTCTTCGCCTGGTGGAGTACCTGGCGCCGGGCTCGACGGTGATCCTCAACGAGTACCGCATTCCCCCCGGGGAGGTGAGCACCGGCAAGATGCGCTACCCCGGCGAGGAGGAGGTGGTGGGGGCCCTGGAGCGGGCCGCCGCCAGGGTCCACCGCCTGAACGCCACGCGCCAGGCGCAGGAGGTCGGGAATGTGAAGGTGCTCAACGTGCTGCTGCTGGGCGCCCTATCGGCCCTGCTTCCGGTGGACAACGAGGTCTGGGAGTCGGCGGTCGCCAGGTACGTACCCGAACGGCTGCGGGAAGTGAACCTGAAGGCCTTCCGCGCGGGAAGGAGCCTGGTGGCATGAGGATCATGGTGATCAACCCCAACACCTCGACTTCAATGACCGAGCACCTGCGCCAGGAGCTGGAGAAGATCAAGCGCGCGGACACCGAGCTCACGGTGACCTGTCCCACGGTAGGCCCGGTCACCATCGAGAGCGCCTACGACGAGGCCATGGCCGTGCCTCCGACCCTGGAGCTGGTCCGCCTCGCGAACCGGGAAGGCTACGACGGAGTAATCCTGGCCTGCTTCAGCGACCCGGGCATCCACGCGGCCAAGGAGATCTCCGACATCCCGGTGGTGGGGATCCAGGAGGCCAGCCTGCACGTCGCGGCCATGCTGGGCTACAAGTTCAGCATCCTCACACCCCTCGCCCGCCGCATCCCGCACAAGCACGAAGAGGTCCGCCGATATCGTCTGGAGGACTCCCTGGCCTCGGTGCGGGCCCTGGGCATGACCGTGGCCGAGACCGACGCCGACCCCCGGCGCACCAAGCAGCGCATCCTGGAAGTCGCGGCGCGCGCCGCGGAGGAGGACGGGGCAGAGGTGATGATACTGGGCTGCGCCGGGATGGCCGGTTACGCCGCGGAGGTGGAACGCGAGCTGGGCGTCGTGGTGCTGGACCCCTCGGCGGTGGCCCTGAAGCTGTGCGAGGCCCTGATCGACGCAGGCCTGCGGCACTCCAAGCGGGCGCTGTTCGCCCGGCCCCCCGAGAAAGAGTTCAAGAAGTAGGGATCCCGTGCACTTAATTTTCGGGCTTGTAACCCAACTTCTGAGAGATCTCCGCGGCGGTCGACATGACGATCCGGGCCAGGCGCGGAATGCTGCCGGGGTTCACGCGGTGGGTGGGGCCCATGATGGAGACCGCCGCCATGACCTTCCCCTGCCGGTCGCGGATCGGGGCCGCTACGCAGCAGCCCCCCAGCTCGGTCTCCTCGCCGTCCACGGCGTAGCCCTGCCGTCGGACCCGCTCCAGCTCCGCCCGCAGTCTCGCGGGATCGGTGATCGTCTTCTCGGTCAGGCGTTTCAGGCGCATCCGGCGGATCAACTCGGCGCTCTCCTGCTCGGGCAGGAAGCCAAGCAGCACTTTGCCGGCGGCGGTGCAGTGCAGGCCCAGGGGGGTGCCCACCGCGGGCACGCCGCGGATGATGCTGGGGCTCACCACCTGGTCGACGTACATGGCGTACTCCCCGTCCAGCAGGATCAGGTTGGCGGTTTCGCCGGACTGCCCGGCCAGCCGCTCCAGGTGCGGGTGCGCCAGCCCGGCCAGGTTGAAAGCCCGTCCCGCCGCCTCGCCCAGGTGGATCAGGGCCCAGCCCAGCCGAAAGCGCCGGCTCTGCTCGTCCTGCTGCACGATGTGGTGGCGCTTGAGGGTGGCCAGCAGGCGCAGCAGGGTGGTCTTCGGCAGGCTCAGGGCGTGGGCCAGCGAGGAGAGGTCGATGTCGCCGTCGATTCTGCTCAGGTGTTCGAGCACGGTGAGCGCCTTCTCCAAAACCTGCACGGAGTTCTCTTTCCTCTCAGCCACGAAATCGATCATAGAGGAACTGACGGCGCTGTGCAAGGCGGCAGCGGGTTTGACCGTGCCCGCAGCGCATGCTATAGTCCGGAGGCCCAAACCCCATGAGTCATCGAGTCTTCTACGTCGACGCCTTCACCACGAAGCCTTTCGCCGGAAACCCATGCGCGGTCGTCTTAGAGGCCGGGGACTTGAGCGAGGAGCAGATGCTGCTCATCGCCAGGGAAACCAACCAGCCGGAGACCTCCTTCGTGTCTGCCTCCAGGCAGGCGGACTTCCGGGTCGCCTACTTCACGCCAAGGCAGCGGATCCCCTTCGCGGGCCACCCCACGATCGCCACGGCGTTCCTGCTGGCCCTGGAAGGCGCCATCCGCCCCGCCCGCCCGGCCGTGGCGAAATTCCAGTTCGACATCGGCGTCCTGCCGGTGGAGGTGCATTTCGCGGCGGACGGCCGTCCAGAGCGCGCGGTGATGACCCAGGCCGCTGCGGTGTTCTCCTCCCTACATGAGGCCGCCGAGGTCGCCCCCTGCCTGGGGCTGGCCGAGTCGGACCTGCTGCCCGGGCTGCCCGCGCAGGTGGTGAGCACCGGGGTGCCGTTTCTGATGGTGCCGGCCCGGGACCTGGAAGTCCTGAAAAAGGCGCAGATGGACCGGCCGCGGCTGCGGGAGCTGCTCGTCCGGGCCGAGGTCCCCGCGGCTTTTTTGTTTTGCCTGCAGGGCTTCGACCCCGGTTCGGACACTCATGCCCGCTTCTTCGACCCCAATGGCACCATGGAGGACCCCTTCACCGGGTCGGCCGCGGGCGGCATGGGGGCCTACATCGTCCGCCACGGCTTGAAAAGCGGCCCGCTGCTGAACATCGAGCAGGGGCACCTGCTGGGCAGGCCCGGCCATGGCGTGCTGGAAGTGCGCGGCAGTGGGGAAGACATCAAGACAATCAAACTCAGCGGCTCGGCCGTGAAAACACTGGAGGGAACCATACTATGACACCGGAATGGGAACTGGATGCGCGACGCCCCGACGAATATCACCTCGTGGAGGCCCGGCGCGGGCGGGAGTTCATCCTGCGCATGACCACCGGGGCGGACGTGTTTCTGGGGATCCAGAAGTTCGCCATCGACCACAAGATCAGGTTCGCCAAGATCCACGCCGTGTTCATGGGGGGCTTGCAGCCCGCTAGATATCTGATGTGGATCCCGGACTACCAGAAGCCGGACTACTGGCACCGCGAGGGCTGCGCCACCGTGAGCAACCTGAGCATGATCCTGTCCATGGGCGGCATCATCCACCCCCGCCCGGGCAAGAACGGCAAGGAAGAGCCCTTCCCGGCGATCCACTTCGTGGCCGGCGGCGGCTGGAACTGCCCGACGTTCGGCGGGCACATGGAGCAGGGCTCCCTGGTGAAGGGGGTGCTGGAGTGCTTCATCACCGAGATCCTGGACATCGAGAACATCCCGCCGGTGGAGCGCGTTTGGGAGGATGACCAATACCCGGAGAACTGGTACCGGGCCGTGAAGTAAGATCCAGGGGGGGCGCCACGCCCCCCTTCATCCGCCTCAGTCAGCGAAGAGGGTCGCCGACCTTAAGGCCGGGCAGGGAAACGAAGCCCGACACCGCCCCAGCCTACAGCCGCACCTGACGCACGCCGGCCTTCATGCGGCGCTCCAGCAGGCCCGCCATTCGGGTGAGCGGCACGAACATGACCAGGTACAGCACCGCCGAGAAGATCAGCGGCGAGGGGTTGGCCAGCAGCGACTTCTGCGAGAGTCCGGCCTTGAGCAGCTCGATGATCGAGATCGCCGACGCCAGGGCCGTGTCCTTGGCGCTGGCCACGTAGTTCCCGACCAGCGGCGGCAGCACGACCCGGATGGCCTGGGGCAGCAGCACCAGGCGCATGGTCTGCATCGGGGTCAGGCCCAGGGCGTGCGCCGCATCGAACTGCCCCTTCTTGATCGACAGGAAGCCCGCCCGGAAGATCTCGCTCACGTAAGCGGAGCTGTTGAGGCCCAGGGCAATGATGCCGGACATGATGGCGCTCAAGCGGATGTTCAGGAAGGGCAGCGCGTAGTAGATGACCATCATCAGCACGATGATCGGCATGGAGCGGAAGAAGTCCACGTAGGCGACGATGAACAGGTTCAGCACCGGGTTGCCGAACGAACGGAACACCGCCAGGAGCAGCCCGAGGATCGTGCTCATCAGCGCGGCCGCGACGGCCATCAGCACCGTGGTCCAGAACCCCTGGATCAGTATGGGCAGCGCCCTTTTGATGATTTTCACGTTGAAGAAAAGCTGGGTCATCTCGCTCCAGCGTCCCGTGGAGTAGCGGTAGTACAGCCAGCCGCCCAGGGCGAGCAGGACGAAGACGAGGATCGTTTTCAGGTACTCCGGCTTCAGCTCGTCGGTGAACACGATCACGGCCCAGGCCAGGGCGAGCAGGACGAAGGCGACCACCGCCACCCACCCCAAGAAGTTCGGGGTGCCGCTCCCGGGCAATAGAAACACCCCGTAAGCCACGAGCACCGCGAGGAAGCTGAAGACGAACTGATGCCGGCGGATCAGCGGGATGTGCTCCATGCGCGCCCGCACGTCGGCCAGGCGGGACGGGGTGCTGCCGGTTGACTTACTGATTGCCATCGCCCGCTTCTCTAAAGAATCTTGCTCAGGAAATCCTGGGTCCGCACTTGCTTGGAGTCGCCGAAGATCTGGGCCGGCGTGCCTTCCTCCACGATCTGCCCGTCGGCCAGGAACAGCACGCGGTCGGCCGCCTCGCGGATGAAGCCCATCTCGTGGCTCACGACCAGCATGGTCATGCCTTCGCGCGCCATGGCGCGCATCACGTCCAGCACCTCGCCGATCATCTCTGGGTCCAGGGCCGAGGTGGGTTCGTCGAAGAACATGATCTGCGGCTGCATGGCCAGGGCCCGGGCGATGGCCACGCGCTGCTGCTGCCCCCCGGAGAGCTTTTCCGGGTAGGCGTGGGCCTTGTCCTTGAGGCCCACCTTCTCCAGCAGGGCCATGCCCCGCTCGGTGGCCTCCTGGGCGGAGATCCGCCGGACGTGTATGGGCGCCAGCTTCACGTTCTCCAGGGCCGTCAGGTGCGGGAACAGGTTGAAGCTCTGGAACACCATGCCGATCTCGGTGCGCACCTTGTTGATGTCGATGTACGGGGCCATGATGTCCACGCCCTCGATGAAGATGTGCCCTGAGCTGGGCTCCTCCAGGCGGTTCAGGCAGCGCAGGAAGGTGCTCTTGCCGCCGCCGGAGGGGCCCATGATGGCCACCACTTCCGAACGGGTGACGGAAGTGTTCACGCCCTTCAGCACGTGCAGGTCCTTGAAGTGCTTGTGGAGGTCCACGACCTCGATCATCTTGTCGGTGATGCTCGTCCCGTTCATTGGCTCCCTTTGTTGTACCGTTTTTCCAACACGTTCACGACGCGGACTAGGGGGATCAGCACGACCAGGTAGATCAGCGCCGCCGCCACCAGGGCAGTGGGGTTAGTCTTGCTGGTGTACAGCTCCCGGGCCCTCTTCAGCAGCTCCGGGGCGGCGACCAGCGAGGCCACCGCGGTGTCCTTGAGCATGGAGACCATGTTGCCCGTCAGCGGCGGGATGACCACGGGAATGGCCTGGGGCAGGATGATCATGCGGATGGTCTGCCAGCGCGACAGTCCTAGGGAGCGGGCCGCCTCGATCTGGCCGGAGTGCACCGCCTCGATGCCGGCCCGGAAGGACTCGGAGGCGTAGGCGCCGTAGCCCAGGGACAGAGCCACAACCGTGGTCAGGATGGAGCCCAGCGAGATGCCGACGTAGGGCAGGGCGAAGAACAGCACGACCATGATGACGACCATGGGCGCCGAGCGGAACACGTCGACGTAGATCTTGAGGAAGAGGTCCAGGGTGCGGCTCTGGTAGGCGCGCAGGACGGCGACTGTCAGCCCTACCAGGACGCTCCCGGCTGCCGAGATTACGGCCAGCAGCAGGGTCACGCCCAGCCCGTCCCGCAGGATCCACCAGTTGCCCTTGAGCTTCTTGAAGTTGAAGAAGAACTCGATCAGCCTGCCCCACTGCGCCCCGGAGTAGCGGTAGAACAGCCAGCCCAGCACCGCGATCAGCAGCAGCGAAACGGCCAGCTTCAGGATTTCCGGCTTGTCCTTGTCCGCCAGGACGTTCCCGCTCCAGGCGAGCACCAGCAGGAGAAACAGGGCGATGCTCGAGTACAGCCAGGCGGGGGAGGCAGTGCCCGGCTGCGGAAGGACAAGCAGCGCATAGGCCGCGACGAGCGCGAACGTCACCGCCAGAAAGACGGGGCGGCGCACCAGCTTGAACCAGGCCGGGTGGGTGCGGAGGAACTTCTGGGCAGCATCCGGCAGCGCGGCTTTCGGGTTCATCCTCACGCCCAAAAATGAGTTTCCCCGGCAGGCTCACCCGCCGGGGAAACGCTCAATCGCACGATCGGCACGAAAGCTCCGCGGAAGCGTCAGATCTTCGGCTTCTCGTTGGGGAAGTACGGAGGCACGATGTTGATGACCGAGCTGTCCTTCGGCGGCTCGCCGCCGAACCACTTCTTGTGGATGGCCAGCATCGCCCCGTCCTTCTTCATCTTGTTCTGGATCTTGTTGAACTCGTCCCGCAGCGGCGAGCCCTTCTTGAAGGCCAGAGCCTGGCCGGCCTTGAAGCCCGGAATGTAGATGGGCATGACCAGGCCCGAATTGGGATGCTCCTTGATGTAGTACAGCGCAATGGGATCGTCTACCACGACGCCGTCGAGTCTGCCCGCCTCCAGGTCCAGAGCGGCATCTACCCAGTAATCGTAGCTCTTTACGTCGTACGGACCATATTCGCCCTGAGCGTCGACGAGCCAGGCCTCATTGGCGGAACCGGTGTCCGAGCCGAAGGTCTTCCCCTTCATCTGCTTCAAATCGGTGATGCCACCCTTCTTGGTCATCATGCCGATGCCCGAATCGTAGTACGGATCGGCGAAGTCCATGACCTCGGCGCGCTCCTTCTTGACCCAGATCGAGGACATGGCGATGTCCCACTGTCCGGACTGCACCCCGGTCAGCACGGTGGCGAACGGCGCGGACTTGTAATCGATCTTGTACCCGGCCCGCTTGGCGAACTCCTCCAGGATGTCGGCCTCGAAACCGGTCATCTTGCCGTCCTTCATGAAGATCCACGGCGGGTTTTCGCTGTTCACACCTACGGTGATGGTCTTGGGCTTACGTTCCGGGCCAGAGCCCGCGGCGTACACGCCGAAGGCGCAGGCCAACAGCAGCACGAGGACCGCGATCAATGCTTTTCTCATTGCACACTCCTTCTCACAAAACGTTTGAATTGCCCCTCCACTGTACACTGCGCCCGCCGACCTGTCAACATGGAACCACGGTCCGGCATGCGGACCGGGCTGCTCTCGGCAGGTGACCCGCTCAGGGGGCCGCGCGCGCGGCGACCAGCTCGATCTCCACCAGGGCCTCCGGGTCCGGCAGCCGTACCACCTGCACGCAGGAGCGCGCCGGCGGGTCGATCCGGAAGAAGGAGCGGTACACCTCGTTCATCGCCGCAAACAGACCCATGTCGGTCAGAAAGACCGTCACTTTCAGGACCTGCTCCAGACTGCTGCCCGCCGCCACCAGCTGGGAGGCGAGGTTCTGCAGGGTCTGCCGGGTCTGGGCGGCAATGTCGCCTAGGGCCATTCTGCCGCTGGCGGGGTCCCGGCCCACCAGGCCGGACAGGAACACGAAGGGGCCGTAGCCCACCGCCACGCTGAAGGGCAGTCCCTCCTTCGGCGCTCTGCTGATGATCTGTCTATGCATGCGGCTATTGGAGCCGGTTTTGCGCGGGTTGGCAAGGGCACCGCGCGAGTGTACTATCCACGGATATGGAACGACCCACGCTGCCGGGGAACAAGGCCGAGAAGCTCATCACCTTCATCTATTATAGAGATTTACAAAAGGGCATCGATTTCTACGGGAAAACGTTGGGTTTTCCCATGGAGATCGACCAGGGCTGGTGCAAGATCTACCGCATATCCGAAGGCGGCTACATCGGGGTGGTGGACGAGAAGCGGGGCATGCACCGCTGGCACCCAGTGAAGCCGGTGCAGATCTGCCTGCGCGTGCCCAACGTCGACGAGTTCTACGCCTATTGCCGGCAGCTCGGCCTCGGCGGGCTGTCGGAGATGTTCGAGAGCCGTGAACTCGCGATTCGGGCCTTTGTTTTCAACGACCCCGAAGGCTACCAGCTGGAGATCCAGCAGTCCATCAGTTGAGCGGGTCCGTGGTCCCCACCGCCTCGTAGGCGTACCAAAGGAGAAGCTCCTCGCCGCGGCGGGGGCCTTCAGCTCCAGCCCCACC
>Ga0315289_10012193_pt1 | contig 12130 bp, 17 predicted proteins | sample YL17G11_40_MG_FD_203452 | JGI IMG/M metagenome (GOLD analysis project Ga0315289, IMG submission 203452) | Sediment microbial communities from Yellowstone Lake, YNP, Wyoming, USA - YL17G11_40 | ecosystem: Environmental > Aquatic > Freshwater > Lake > Sediment | place: USA: Wyoming | collected...
AAATCGTAAGACCTCAATGTACACGATGCAATATATTTTTACACGGAAATTACACGATATTTACAACTAAACTGATTAAAGAGAAAGGTATGAAGTGGTGGGAGAATAAATTATTTAACTCTAAAAAGATTAAGAAATATACTCAGTCGGAACTTAAAGAATTATATGAGCATTATAAGTTAGAAGTAGAAATATTCTTAGAAGAATTGGAGGTGAAAGAATGAGTTTTTGGAAAAGGATTAGATTTAAAATTGCTAGATTATTAGATAGAAATCCTAATTTTTGTTGGGCAGATTTGGTGTCGTGGGTGAATGGTTATACTTCTCTCCGTGAAGCATGGGGAACGGGTTGCAGGAAATCTAATTCCAATACTCCTTATGCGTATTGTGGAAAGTGTGAGAAAACTGGAAAGTTTTATGAGGAGGTGAAAGAATGAAATGGTATGATTTTTTACTTAGTAAGGAAAGTAATACAAATCGGATAGAAAAGTTTATATTGAGAGTGTTTCGTTGGTATTTAGAACCACGATTAAATCAAGCTTATGATAATGGAACATATTATATTGAAGGTAAGATACTTTTAGAAAAACTTGATAGAGAAAAAACAAAAAAGGAGGAAGTGAAAGAATGAGAGAAATAAAATTTCGTGCGTGGGATATAGTTGACGAAGTAATGCGTGAAGTCCTAAAGATAGATTTCGACCTTAAAGTTGTTTGGTTATTAAAATATATAAATGGAGAAAAGAGAGCTTATGAATTGGAATTTAAAGACATTGAACTTATGCAACTTACAGGTCTTCACGATAAAAATGGCAAAGAGATATATGAAGGGGATATTGTGAAACTGTTTATACCAGTAGGGAAAATATATATTTGTATTATATCTTGGGATAAATTTAATACGGGTTTTATGTGTAATTCAATTAAAAATGACCTTTTTTTAGTAGCAAGTGGAGAATTGATAAGAAATGGAGAAGTCATCGGCAATATCTATGAAAATCCAGAACTATTAAAGGAGGTGAAAGAATGACCGACATTCAATTAGCAATAAGTGATTTAGTTCAACATCTTTTAGACAGCAAATCAGTTCATAGGCGAATACTTCAAGAGGAATATGTCCGTTGTCTTTGGGAAGACGGGGAAATAATTTCCAAGCACTCTGCCTTTGAATACGGCCAAAAGATGGAACTCTATAAGACTTTAGCAGAAAAGACGGGTTTGTCTTTAAGGTATTTAGAGTATGGGGTTAAATTCTACCAGACCTTGCCGTTAGAATCTTTTGACAGAGTCCAGGAAGAATTACATAAACGACTACCCGACAGGTTTGTTATAAATGAAAGGGCAGTCATAGGGATTTTAACCGAGCCAAAGGAAAAGAAAGAACGACCTTCGCAACCGTTGCAAATCCAATTCAAAGACGCCGTTCCCGTTTCGTTAAAAGAAGTCGTTGAGTATCTTAAAGATGCTGTCTATATAAGGATTTATTTTAAAGACGACACATTTGAGACCTATAAAATTGAAGGATAGTCTTGGACAATTTCGAAACCTTCTACTCTGAAAATTATAAAGAACTCCTAAGACATCTGAGGTATAGTCATCTCTCAAAAGAAGATGCCGAAGATTTGGCACAGGATATATTTTTAGAGCTTTTACAAAAGAAGAATTTAGACGAGAGCCATCTTTGGAAACTTACAAAGAGCAGACTTTGTGATTTTTTTAGAGACAAAACACGAAGGGAACAAAGAGAGAAAAAATTTGCAGAACTTTTGAAAGAGTTTTTTAAAAATTTAAAAGAGAGGTGAAAGAATGACAATAAAAGAATTAAAAAAGTTTATTGAAAATTTTGCCGATGAAATGGAAGTTGAATTTAAAATAGTTATGAAAACTAAACCAATTGAGCAAACTGGAATTTTTTGTCCTCATCTTGAAAGACCTTGTAAATTTTGTTTTACCATAAATGGTAATTGTGCATTTGGATTTAATATTTATGGAGATGATACATCAAATGTGCATAATTGTTGGTAAGTTTTTATCAATAACTGATTACAAAAAAAATAGAGAAATTATTGGAGGTGAAAGAATGAGTAAAATTATTTGGGCTATTGATGAAGAGGGTTATCCGCCCTTTCCTAAAAATGAAATATGGTTTTTAAATTCAGAGAATTTATATTTTAGTGAGGAGGTGCGTATGAAGAATAAATCAGAAGTATATAATGAGGGTTTTGTTAGTGGTTATAATCAGTGTAGGGTTGATAAGGGTGAGATAACTCAAGAAAAAGCCGACGATATTCTTCAAAAATTTCATACTAAGAAAGCAATTGATCTTACTTGTAAAACTTTTGACGATAATATTTCCACGATAACTAATAGTATGAAATGTGAGGAGGCGTATATGAAAAAAGCAGTATTTATTTTATTACCCACGACAAAAGATAACATAGAAGGTTACATTGTTAAGGGATGGGAAAATGTGTTAAAATATAGGGAATTACCAGAAGAATATTGTGACAAGTGGCATGTATTTGCATTTTGGGAAACACAAGACGGAAAAGCAATTTTCATTCAACTTGAGGAAAAAATGCCTGTTTGTATAGTAAAAGAAATGTTTTGCTCAAAAGAAGACTGGAATAAATGGTATTATCAACCCATGCTTCAAGCAGGTCATCGCCTCTCAAAGATTTTAGAAGAACAAAGAAAGCCAAAAATTATTAGGGTGGAAATTTGATGATTACGAAAGAAAAATATATTGATATTGTTTGTCCAATTTGTGGAAAGACACATAGGGTTATTGCCCACGATGTTAAAAGAAGAAAGTCAATGCTTTGTCATTCTTGTTCAGCAAGACTTATAGGGAAAACATACGGAAACAGACCTCGTCCAAAAGGAGAATTTTCTCCTAATTGGAAAGGTGGAAGAAATAAAGATAATTTGGGATATATTGCAATTAAAATTTATCCAGATAATATTTTTTATCCAATGGCATCTTCCATTGGACGAGTTAGAGAACATAGATTAGTTATGGCTCAATTTTTAGGACGTTGTTTAACTTCGGATGAATATGTTCATCATATAAATGGAGATAAGACCGATAACAGAATAGAAAATTTAGAGTTATTAACTAATCATTCGCATTATCCAACATTACATTTAAAAGAATTACAAGAAGAGAATAATCAATTGAGACAAAAAATAAAAGAACTTGAAAATGAACTTGAGAAATTAGAAGGTAAAATATGAATTTGAATAGACTTAAAAAGATGGACTTGTTATGGTTATATAATCATAAATGCAAACACGGTCATCGATATATAGAACATACCGCTTGTTTTCTACAAGATTTCCCCAACCTTGAAACTCCTTCTACCTTGCAAGAAAGGATAGGTTTCTTAGACATTGAGACCTCGAACCTTGACGCTAACTTTGGAGTTATCCTGAGTTGGTGCATTAAGATTAAAGATAATGATATTATTTACGGACTTCTTAATGATGAGGACTTTAAAGAAAAAGAGGCGTTTAAGGTTGACAAAAGAATAACAAAAGATTTAATAAATGAGATATTAACACTTGACAGAATTGTAACTCATTACGGAAGGAAATTTGACATTCCTTACATTAGAACTCGTGCCTTAATAAACGACCTTGAATTTCCCTCTTTTGGAACAATAGTTAATGACGATACCTATTATATGGCAAAGTTTAAACTCAAGTTAAACTCAAATCGCCTTGAAACTATTGCGAGAACTTTGTTTGGATATTCGGATAAGTCGCATTTAGATGGTGCTATATGGCTCTCGGCGGTAAGAGGAGATAAGAAGGCGTTGAATTATATCTTTGAACACAACAAGACCGATGTCATTGAACTTGAAAAGGTTTGGCTTAAACTCAAAGGCTTTGTAGGTGTGAGAAATACATCAATTTAAAAAGGGGACTTCTTGTCCCCCCTTCGTCAATCGTTAAGTCAACTGATTCGTCAACTTCACTCTACTATAATTTTATTGTCCTTGAAGACTTGGTATAATCCTTGTGAAAGTCTCTCTATTTCATCTTCTGAAAGAGAATCTGAATTATAAACATAATCAACTGCGTGCATAAGTTCGTGCATAAATATTTGCCCAACATAGTCTTCTATATAAATGCTACCTTCTGCATTTCTATCTGCTATTTCTATCTTTCCAGTACACATTAAAGCAGAACCATCTGCTAATGCAGTTTCTCCTTTTTCATCTTTATAAGTTGTTTGTTCCGTGGGAAAAATAACTTTCATTAACATCCCACCTACTTTTAATAAATTTGGTATTTTCATTCATCGCCTCCAATCCGTCACACAGTAGTAACTATATTGTTATTTCCGTGTGACAATACATGACAATTCTTGACAATATGTGACATTTATTCACGACTTGCATAAATTTTATTCAATGTACTTATTTCACCATTTTGAATACATTACAATGTCCTTAATTCTCCCAACACCGTTCGCAGTATTTTTCATCATCGCTTACTGATAATTTTTTATCCATAATCGTTCACTATATTGAACCTTCGTTCACTGTAAGTTTCTCATTCTTATACACCATAGGCACCTTTTCTGTCTACTTTGGTGCATATAATTGGGAATATCCTTTTAGAATATCTTGGTCAAAACCCTCTACACTTCTGTGAAAGTGCCTACGGTTATGACCAATTAGTCTACTCGTAAGTAGCCTCTTTATTTTTTCGGACATCTTCGGACAAACCCGACATATTTCGGACATTTTTCGGACATAGATTCGTTTTTCTGAAAACATTTTCTTTTTTTCGAATGTTGGTTTACCAAGTCAACCCAGTTTGACTATCCTCTATTTTATCCATTATAATTTTTATACTGGTCAAAAATAGACAATTTTGTCCATTTCTCATATAATCCCTAAAATAGGGCAAATTCAAGGAGTTCAGTTCCCTGTTCTCTAAACGGTCGAATCCTATGGGTCGCCATTGAATAAGTCGGGGGGTTTTGATATAAATATACCTTCGGCAACAAAACCCCTTATTCTCCATTTAGAAATTCTTTTAATTGTTCCTTTGTATTATTTTTTTGTCCATATCTTTTATGAAATTGATTATGACATTTTTTGCATAAAACAATTCCATTTTCTATTAAGGTTCTCAATTCTGGAAATTCAGCAAAATTATTTATATGATGCACCACAAAGTCTCCACCATGTTGCCCACACCTTTGGCAAGTAAAATTATCTCGTTCTAAACAGGATTTATGCCAATATTTATATTCCAAAGATTCTCTAGCTCTATTAGTTTCATCTGCAAATCCTTTATTCCAATTTTTACCAACTTTTAACAGCATTTATCTTCTCCTTGCTTGAAGGGGGTAGGTCGATATATTCTACCCCTTTGTTTTATATCTTCTCCCACTGTTCCGCAAAATCTTTTTGCAATTCTGCTAAAACGCTTTCAACAAGTACCTTTAATTGGTCTTCTGGAAGATTTACCTTTTTAGCAACAGTTCCAAGAACCCAAGTTAATTTACTTGCACCATCCATTTGCTTAAAAGTTGCCTGTGCGAATTTAATGACATCCGCAATATAATCTTTATTAGCTTCAATAATTCCCTTCAGTTTTTCCAATCTTGTCTTCTGCGATGTAAAAATCAAAGTCGTTACTAAAGGAATGATTATGGGAATTAAAACTGTCAATAAAGCGATTATAAATTGCTGTGTGCTATTCATCGTTCATCACCTCACTTATATCCGTCTTCTTTTACTTTCTCAAGTATTTCGTCTTTGAAATCGAGAAAAACCATAAAGCCAAATTCTTCGTCTCCATTTTCATTTTTACAAGCCACAGAATACTTACTTATTTCAAATACTTCCCCACCTATCGTAAGACTTATATCTGCATCTTCCCACTGATTACTTGGGACATCAATAAAGATGTCTTCCGTAATTTGATGGAAGAGATTATAATTTTGATTCAATTCAAAGAGTGCAAAGTTATATGGAGTATTTACTCTTGGAACCGTATTAAGAAATTCTAAAAGGTCTTCTCTTAAACTTGCGGTATTAACTGCTCCTAAATAGAGTTTATCATCGTCGGAAAGTGCTTCCCATTTTTCTTCTGAAATAAATTCCTCTGCATTTATAATCGTATCGGCATAATAAGTCTTGTATCCGTTCTTTCTTTTATTAATTATCTGTTCTCCATAATCATTAATCTTTAAAGTAACGGGCATTATAAGAGTTGGTATGTAATAGTCTCCAGCGACTGATGAACCTTTTACAAAGTAAGTTCTATTAAATCCCTTCTTAACTTCTATCTCGCCATCGTAGTCTCCTTCAATTCCATCTAATTCTGCTTCAGGAACCATTATCCTTGCTGTATCTTTTGTAAAACCTATCTGAACGGGTATAACCCACTTATCATTAATAGGAGAGATTTTTTCATAGCCTTCCGCATTGACTCGTTTATACTCTTTCAATGTGTCTTCTTCAACTGCTTTCCTTCTAAATCTTGGCATTAAGCACCTCCTTGATGCTCTATAACTCTCGCTAATATAACCGCCAATTCCCTGCGGCTTATTAGTTTGTCCTTATATGTATCTAAGTCTCCATAAGGTTTATAAACTCCAAGCCTTACCATTAAGTCAAATGCTTTGTCAAATTCTGTCGGCTCTTTTAATTCCACCTTTACCTCCAATAAGTTTTCTAATCTTGCAATAACTCCTAAAATTTTATAATAATACAAGGGATCGGTTGCATAAACTTTTGAAACATTTAGAACATATCTATCTAAATCTTTGCTTAACTTATAAATAGCAAGTGCTTTTGCGTAACTTATCGGTCTTCCTATATCCATAGTTAAAAGAGTTGCATGGTCATTAAAACAATCCTCAAAGTCCTTATATGCTTGATAGGTTGCGGCATCTGAACCTGTAGTCTTCACAAATTTTCCATCTTGTCTATGATATTTTATACCATATATGTTATAACTATTTACTCCATTAATAATTAAAGGAGTAATGTCCCAGCCGCTTTCCAAAATCGCTTGTGCCACCTGAAAAGTTGCAGGCACACCCAATTTCTTTTCTACTTCTAAAGCACTCTTAAATAAAGTATTGATAAGGTCTTTGTTCAAATCGCACCTCCCTATGTCTTCTTTTGCTTTAACCAAAAATGGATTAAGCATTAGAAAAATAAATGTTAAGATTAAGAGTTTATGAAATATGAGCGTGTATCCTCTCTAAAAAAAATTAATATAATTCGTTTCCAATCGGTAAATATCATGGTAATTTCTCTATTCATATTTAATTACCTTCCTTCCGTTCTCATCAATATGAGTTTCAGAATTCTCTTTTTGATATATTTCAACTTCGCCTTGAGTCCAATGATAGAACCAGTCTTTTGTTTCAATAATAATCTCTTCAATGTCTTTTAAGTCCTCTTTTAATATAAGTCTTGCAAATTCTCTTAACTCCATACTCACCTCCTTAAAACTTTATTAATTGTGCGATTAATGAAGCAATAGATGCAGTTGCTATAATCCAGAAGAATTTTTTAAGCCAGGAAACGTCTGTTTTAATCTCGGCTATATGAGTTTTAATCTTCCCCATTTCATCCTTAACGGTTCCCATCTCTTCGTTAATGATGTCTATGTGTTTCTTAATGTCTTCTTCAAAGTCCATTATTACCTCCTAATTTATTACTCTTGACAAAAATCTAAAACTATGTTAAGATAAACTGAGGTGAGAGATGAATAGAAAAATGGAAACAAAACAGAATATTTCTTTTTGTATCTATCTTATAGTCGAGGGATTATTATTTGCAATTGTAATATTCCTTTGCAAGAAAAATATAGGTTTTGTTGTGCGAAATAGGTATCTTATTATGTGGGTCTCGGCAATAGTGCTTTATTTCCTGCTTGAGAAGTGGTTAAATCCAAAGTAGTTATTTACCTTGAGTTTTAAAGTATTCATCAAGATTTATATTGTAATTAACAGAGGGTTTTAATCCGTAGGGTTCTACAAATTTAAAAAATTCAAAAGTATATTTTGTAGCTTGTTTTCTGTATTGTCTTGCCTCTTCTTTTGTCTTTGCGTTCTTTGCATTATAAAGTAGAGTTCCTATTGCAGATTTAAATTTATCAGAATAAATAACTAATGCGTATTTCTCTACTTTGCCCTCTACTTTTGCCATCTGTTTTTCCAATGTGCCAGAATGTATTTTGTCATACATATCATAGAAGTCAGAAATCGCTTTGTTTGAAATATCTTCAATAGGGGCTTCGATAACCCTTCTCATTAAAGGATTAACAAGTGCAGTTTCTTTCCCACTCATTATATCTGCCACCCATTGGAATTGTTGTTTATAATCTGCCGTTAATGAACGGACAATAAAATCTGTATATTCAGGTCTTAAACCAGTTATTTTTAATACATATTTCTCTAATTCATTTTTAGGTTCTGCTGGATATTGAGGATTAGACACAATTGGGGACTGAAAAGCAAAGTTATAATTCGTAAGAACTTGATAGGGTATTGAATAAAGTAATGGTAAAGGCACAAATCCATAATCAGGATTAGGAATAGGCGTTGCTTTTATAATTTCTTTAATAGAATCTTTAAATGTTGGTCTAATTCCGTAAAGTGCCTCTTCAATAATTATCTCCGCCTTAACAATAGGATTTTCCACTCTAATTGAAAATATTTCATCTCCAACTGGAAAGTTTATGTTTCCTCTTTTGTTAGATAGTTTAAGTCTATCAAGTTTTCCTTTTCTTCTAAATGCTTCAAGTCCAATGAGGGTAAGTGCACCAAGAAAACCTATTGCAATCATTCCACCTGTAATTTGTTTTCCCTTATTTAATCCCTTCCCTTCTAATAAATCGTTGTAAGGAGAAAGAGGGTCATTAAAGTAATTGTTCATCATACTCTTAAATGCCTGAAAACCAAAAGAAGTATAAGGAAGTCTTACGACTTTATGAACTCCTACTTTTTGTGGGACGCCCGTTGAAGAAACAAAAGCATAAAATTGGTCTAAATAATCCCCCCCGTTCTGTTTCATCATTTCTCCAGCAATACTTCTTGAAAGTTTTTCTGTATAGTTCATAATTGAAACTACAAACTTGCCAACTTGTTTAAATTTATTAGGACTATAAACATCTATCAGTGCATTTGTGGTTCTATCAAAAATGATTCTTTTTATTGTAGGGTTAATTAATATTGACACTATGTGTCCCAACATCTTAACTGTTGCTTTTGGATATTTGAAATATAAAGCTAACATCGTTGATTGGTCTAATGTTAAGTTAGTAGGTATAAAAGCCAAGTTATATGCAGTTCCAAATCCTGTTGCTACTCTGTTAACGGGGTCAACTATTCTTGCCCAAGTCCTTAAAGCCCTTCCATCTACTTCTGGTTTTAATTCATTGAAAAGTTCTCTTGAATAAGCATTTTCTGGGAGATATTTGGTTATTGTCTTTCCGTTTTCATTATAACTAATAGGAAGGTGTGAGAATTTATCAGTTCCATATTTTAGTGCAGTAAGTTTTTTTGCTTCATTTACTGCTCTCCATTGAAGTGTTTTAGTCTGAACCCTTAAAAGAAAAGGTTCAATTCCGTTTTTTTCAATTGTCTTGAATGTATTTTCTATTCCTTCAAAAGAAGGAGTTTGTAATGGATTTCCTGAAAGGTCTTCCGTCAAGGCACTCGTAAACATAAGAGGCAAATAGAAATCTCTTTTAGGGATTCCTAATAAGGGTGCGGTAGTAAGTTGTGAATACTCACTAATTTTTGCCATTTTATTTTTTAAATCTTCAGGAAGTTTATTATATTCATCAGCAACTAATTTTAAAAATGATTTTGTATGTTCGCTCATTGCTTTTATCTTTTCATTACTTACTCCTCTAAATACTGTTCCAATATAGGCAACGGCGATTTCTTTATTCGTATATTTTAATTCAAATGCCATTTTGAGACTCGATTCTGCCAATAAATTTATTTCTCTCCCACCATTTGGAAGTTCTTTATATAATAATCCTTTGTTTTCCATAGCAAGGGAATTGATAGTCGAGTTTGCAAATTTACTGATTGTTAGCCATTGCTCAATGCCGGGTATTTTATTTAATTCTGGATGTGATGTAAATAAAAGTTTAAGTCCCTTGTCATAATTTTTTGCAAACATATTCCATTTTTCTTCTTTAGGTTCTTGTAAAAACTCATCTAAAGTCTTATCTATATTTATATCTTCTGGAAGATGGATTTCTGGTTCAGGTGGTTGAGTAATGCCTCCTGTTTCCGTTCCTGCATATTGAGGTTTCACTTCTGGTGTAGGCGAAGGTGTAACTTCTGGAGTTTTGGCAATATCCTGCAGAAGACTTTGTGCTTTTTCAAAAATAGTATGTTGTATATTTTGCCACCTTGGGGAGGGTTTAATTTCTTTAGGTCCATTCAGCAGACCTGCTTTCTTTTCATAGTCTTCATAACCTTCTTTTGTTCGTTCTTTTACGGTCTCCAAGATTGTTTTTGCTTTTTCAAAATTCTTTTTATTTATTTCATTAATAGCATCTACAACCATATCTGCAGATTTTCTTTCTCTTGCATTAGCAGGATATTGACCATACATATTTCCTAAACTATATGCAATTTCATTCATACTTTCACTTTGATATTTATATGGTTCTTTGGGTACTTCTGGCATAACAGGTGGTTGCACTTCTGGTGTAGTAGGTTGTGCTATTGGAACAACTGGGGCTATTCCATTAGGATTTTCTTTTAAAAATTCATTAAGTAATTCAGCATATTCCTTCCTTGTTTTTGCTTTAATAAAATCTTTACCAGTCGCATCAGATAAAACTCTGGAGAATATTGGAAAATCCCTTGTATTATATACAAAATCTTTCGTTTGAAATCCCATATCATTTCCACGATATAGTTCGTATTTATTTTGATAAACTTTTCCAGTACCATTTAATAATCGTTTAAGTCTTACCTTATCCCATTTTCCAGTAATAATTTCGTCTATAACATTTAATAGGATTTGTCCTTTGGGCAATTTTAATAATTCATTTACACTTTCTAATTCTCTTATTTTTTCTGCAACAGGTGGTGCGAGTTCTGTTATGATTGGAGTAAACATTTTTCTTAGAGTAAATCCATCAAATATCTTAGTTTTGTTAGTGTCTAAGTTTTTAATTTCATATCCCCAAGTCGTTCCAAAACCCTCTTTATGTATTTTAATAATTTCCCATTTTTGACCTGTGATATCTTCAGTTAAATTCATATTTAATTCAGGTATAAATCCCTTTTTCTCTTTAGGAATTTCTGTTGGTGCTTTTGCAACGGGTTGCGAAACTGCGAGGTTGTAGAAACTTCTTATAGCATCCCCAATTGACATTTGTCCTTCTCTTGGGGTACTGCTCACATTGTAACCCATTTTTATTAATCCTTTTACAATGTCTTGTCCAATTCCTGCATTAAAAACATCCCAATAAAAATCTTCTGCATTTGTATTTCTTTTTGCTATTTCCTCTAATGGTTCAAGTTCTTTAGGGATTGTTTTAACTTCAGGTTTTACTATTTCGGGTTTAAGTTCGGGAGTAAGTTCGGGTTTAGGTTCGGGTTTAGGTTCGGGTTTTATTGAGGGATTAAATGAGGGATTAAATGAGGGATTAACTGCTTCTGGAGTCATTTGAAGTCTTACTATTTTTCCTCTAATAGTATCATAAAGGAATTTTCCCTGATGTTCTCCAACTACTGTAAGTTCGTATTTATTCGTTTCTTTATTAAGTTCCATTATGTGATTATTAACGATTACGCTTTTTTCGCTAACAGAAAGTTTCTCTCCAGCAAGAGCTTTATCAAATAAAGCCTTAACACTTTCTAATTGATGGACATCTAACTTATTGACTAAAGCATGTGCATTATCTTCTTTCCATACTTCTTTACCTGATTTAAGAATTTCAACAGGATTTATTGAAGTAATTGGTTTTTCTACTTCTGCAATGGGTTTAACAACTTCAGAAGGTTTTGCTGGTTCAGGAAGTATTGGAACTTCTGGCTTTGTAGGAGTTTCAACCTTGATTCCCTCTGGAGTAACGATAACAATAGCTGCATTCGTTGCTGGTGCCCATTCAGTTGCTGAC
>Ga0315289_10012196_pt1 | contig 12126 bp, 10 predicted proteins | sample YL17G11_40_MG_FD_203452 | JGI IMG/M metagenome (GOLD analysis project Ga0315289, IMG submission 203452) | Sediment microbial communities from Yellowstone Lake, YNP, Wyoming, USA - YL17G11_40 | ecosystem: Environmental > Aquatic > Freshwater > Lake > Sediment | place: USA: Wyoming | collected...
GGTAAAGTCCTCTAGCTTTTGGAAGCGTTTTCGCACCTCACGGCTCCGCCGCAACGCCTGGGCCCACCGCCTCCTCCGTCTTGACCTCGACGGCAGGCGCGGATGCCGCCGCGCGCGCTTCCGCCCAGGCCGCGCCCGTCACAAACCGCCCACGCACGCGCGGCCGGATGGCCGCCAGGACCTTCCGGGACGCGTACGCCCGGGAAGCGGCGGCGGCGACAGCCCCGCCGGCGGGCGCGGCGCGCGGGGAGTCAGGCTGGGAGTCGCCGGCGGCGGCGGTCCAGGCCGTGGGCTCGGGCGAGGCGCGCGCCAGCGCGGGTGGCGGCGGCCACAGCCCGGCCACAGCAGCCCCCGCCTCTCCCCCGCCCTTCTCCTCCTCCGCGCCCACCGCCGGCCGGCCCCGCCCCTTCTTGGCCCGCCACCGCGCCAAAGCAACCGCCCGCGTGCACGCCCAGTCCGCCATGCCCGGCAGGCGTAGGCGGGGGAAGGCGTCCGTGGAGACGCCCGTCGCGCCGCCGGCCCGGGGCTGCTGCATCGTGTGGTGGTGGGCGGGCACGCCGCCGCCGCCCTGGAATGCGTGCTGCGCTGCCGCTGCCGCCTGGGCGGCGGCGGCCGCCTGCTGGGCCACCGCCGCCTGCTGCACGGCCATGTGGTGCTGCAGGTGGGCGGCGTGGTGGAGGTGGAGGTGGTGCGCGTACAGCGGGTGCAGGTGGGGCGGCGGGAAGGCGGGGTGGTGGTGGTAGAGGTGGTGGCCGGCCAGGGGGGGGGGGCCCCCCGCGGCCGCGGCGGCGGCCGCCGCCGCCGCGGCGATGCCCGGCGGCATGAAGCCTGGCGGCATCATCATGACGGGGAAGGGCAGGGGCGGCAGCGGCGGCGGCGGCTGGAGCGGCAGGGCCGGCGGCGGCGGCGGCGGCGGCGGCGGCGGCGGCGGCGGCGGCTCGGGCGGGTGGTCGTGGTGGTGGTGGTCGTGGTGGTGGTGGTGGTGGTCGTGGTGGTGGAGCGGGCCTGCCACCTCGGGCGAGGCGCCCGCGCTGCCGGGGGCGGCGGCGGCCGCCCCACCCCCGCCGGCCGACTCGCTCGGCGCGCCCAGCAGGGAGGACAGGCCCTCCCCCGTCGAGCACGTGGGCGCGCCAGCCGCCGCCCCACCGCCGCCCCGCCCCCCACCCCCACCACTGCACCCGGGCGGCCACGACGCGAGCAGGTCGGCCCAGTCGACCGACCCGGCGGGGCGCGAGCAGGCGGCGGCGGCCGGGTGGGCCAGGGGGGGGAGGGCGGCGCCGGTTGTGGCGTGGGATGGGGAGGCGGAGGCGGGCCGCCCCGGGCGCGGGGGGCCGCCGCCGCTGCCGCCCGGCAGGGGCGCCGCCGGGTGGTGGCAGGGCGGGGAGGGCGGCGGCCGCGGCCGGTGGGCGAGGCAGACGCCCGACCCGATGGACCCGCCGCCGCCGCCGCCGCCGCCCATGCCGCCGCCGCCGCCGCCACCGCCGCCGCTGGTGGGCTGTGGGGAGGAACAGGCCCACCGGCTGGCGCCGCCGGAGTCGCCGGCGGCGGCCAGCGCCAGCGCGGCCGCGGCCGCGGCCGCGGCCGCCCCGCCGCCCGCGCGGGTCGGGGTGAGCGCATCGTCCAGCGCGCCCACGCCCGCCGCGGCCGCCGCCTCGCCCGGGCCGACCCCGCCCGGCACCAACACCATGTCGCACACGTCCTCTTCCAGGAGGGGCGGGGGCGGCGGCGGGATGGAGAGCGGGGGCAGGGGCGAGGGCGGGGCGGCGGGAACCGGGAGGGGCGGCGCCTGCGGGCGCGGGCGGGGGCGGGGGAGGGCGGCTGCGCCGCCGCCGCCGCCCACCCCGTCCTCGCCCTCCGAGCTCCCGCTGCTCCGGCTGGGCCACAGGGCCGGGGACCAGGGCACGCCATCCGGGCGGGGGCGGCGGGGCAGGGCCGACCGGCGGCGGCGGGCGGGGAGGGAGGGGGAGGAGGGCGGGCGGCGGCGGCAGTGGTGGTGGTGGTGGTGGTGGTGGTGGTGGGTGCGGTGGCGGTGGCCGGCCGGCCCGGAAGGGCCCCGGCTGCCCCCGCCCCCAGAGGGCGGGGTCACGGACGTCGTGGCCAGCGGCCGCGGCGCGCCCGCGCCCGAGGTCGTCGTCCCTGTCGCGGCCGTCCCGGCGGCTGGGGAAGGGGGAGGGGGCGGCGGAGGGGGCAGGGGAGGGGCGGCGCCGGCCGCGGGGGGGTAGGGCGCCGGGCCGGCCGCCGCCGCCGCCGCCTTGGCCAGCGCCGGCCCGCCGCCGCCGTGCCCTGGCCGCCACTGCGAGCACGCCGCCCGTGCCTCGCCGCCACACACGCCGTCCCCTGCCCGGGAGAGGTGGGCATGTTCGACGGAGGGGTGCGGCGCGCCCGCCTGCCCCTCCCCTCCCTCCCGCGGGTGCTGAGGCGGAGGGAGGAGGCCGCCGCGCGGTCGAATGCCATCGCCCCGGCCGCCACCGGGCTTGGGTGGCCAGGACGCGCCCGAGTCGGTGGAGCCCCGCGCCCGCACCGGCCAGTCGGTGGGGCCGTTGACGGTCGTTGATTTAGACCTGGTGTGTGGGGGAGGATAGAGAGGGGGGGGTGGCGGGGGTGAGGGCGCGTGTCGAAAAAAGGGAGGAAAGGCACATGGGAAATGAGCCGCGCGTCTTCCCATCGCACGCGTGTTCCAAGGCCCCGCCCTCTTGCGATGTTCCCTTCCGAGACGCCCGATGGCTTGAGGAACACCATGATATATCCCAGGTGGAACGACCGGGGGCGGCGCGCGCAAGGACGGGCCGGGGCCGGGCGGTACCCGTCGACAAAGCACGCACCTCTTCCGGTCTCCCATCGCCAAAAAGTTTCTTTCGTGCAGCAAAGTCTCTTTTGCGTGTCGTCTCTCTTCTCTGGGTCAGAGCTCACTGGGAGCAGAGAGCATGACGTTTTGCAGGGCACCGAGGTGTGGTGTGGTGCGTGCGCCGGGAGCGGTGTGACTGTGACGGAGCCCCGAAAAGAACAGTGGAAAAAAAAGTCAAAAATAAGGGGCGGGGACGGGCGCTGCTCTCGAGTTCTGGTTTTCCTTCCACTCTTTGTTTCTCCCGAGCCCCCGCTCTCCACGCACACACCTCAACCATGCCCGCCCTCGCTCAGGGCGTGCGGGCTCACCAGAGCCAGCGACTGTCCCGTGCATTCACTCGGCCGGCCGGCCGGGCAGCCGCACCCGCGGCCGTGGCCGCCGCGGCGAGCCCCAACAACAGCCGCGGGGTGAGTTGTGTTTTTTTTTGTTCTCTTTTGCGGGTGTTTCCACTATCCGGGCCCATCCAGTCGGCTGTAGCCGTAGGAGATCCGCCGCCTGCATCATAATCTTTCCGCTCTCCATGAAGGGGTGTAAATTGGCGTGAACAGGCGGAGCCGACTGAGAGCGCGCGGGCAAAAAGAGCCGAGCCAATTCACAGCGTGGAGCGTGTGGCTCCTCCGGCCCCGCTGCCAAAAAATAATGCCGCGACCGTTACGGCCGTGCCTACCCACTCTGGCCCGCTAGGCCGGGCCGGGAGAGGCAGGAGTCTAATTCGGTGAGACACACAGCGCAATCGAGCGTGCCCCCCTTCCCTCACACACTCCCTCCTCTGAAAAAACTCGGGGACAGGCTGCCGCTCGCCGGGCGCCCAACCCGCCCGCTGCTGCCCCCGCCCCCTCCACCGCCGCCCCCGCCGCCGCCTTCACCGCCCCCGCGGGGAAGGGCCTGGGCTTCTACACGGGCGATGACGGGTTCCTGTACTGTGACGAGGTCAAGGTCGACGACGTGCGGGCGGTGGCGGAGGCGTCCCCGTTTTACCTGTACTCGCAGGTGAGAAATGAGCAAAAAAATGAGCAAAACACACAAAAAAATGGAAAAACGCGCGCTTGCACTCCTCTTGTCTCAACCCTCACCTCCTCTTTCCTCTCCCTCTTTTTTCTTCACTCTTTGAAAGGCCAAGCTGACCGCCAACTACACCGCCTACTCCACCGCCCTAGCCGGCCTGGACTCCCTCATCGGGTACGCGGTGAAGGCCAACAACAACCTGCCCCTCCTGCGCCACCTGTGCGCGCTGGGGTCGGGCGCTGTGCTGGTGAGCGGGAATGAACTGGCCCTCGCGATGAAGGCGGGCTTCGACCCGTCCCGCACCATCTTCAACGGCAACGGCAAGCTGCCGGCCGAGCTGGAGGCCGCCGTCCGCGCGGGCACGCTCATCAACATCGACTCGGAATTCGATCTGGCCAACATCGCGGCCGCGGCGGGGGCGGCGGGCAAGGCAGCGCGCGTACTCATCCGCATCAACCCGGACGTCGACCCCCAGGTCCACCCGTACGTCTCCACCGGCCTCGCCTCCTCCAAGTTCGGCATCCGCAACGCGCACCTGGGCTGGTTCCTGGACGAGATCAAGGCCCGGCCGGGCGTGCTGGACCTTGTGGGCGTGCACTGCCACCTGGGCAGCACGATCTCAAAGGTAGACATTTTCGCCGACGCCGCCCGCATCATGGTCGGCTTCGTCCAGCAGATTCGGGAGGCCGGCTTCCCGGGGCTCAAGTTCCTCAACATTGGTGGCGGGCTGGGCATTGATTACTACCACCGGTGAGTTGGCATGGAGGCAGAGAGAGAGCGGGGGCGGCACGAGAGAATGGGAGAAGCGTTTTTCTCTCACCCTCACACATCTATTTATTTATTTTTCCATCTCCACCCCCCCTTCCCAGCGGCGACGTCCTCCCCACCCCCGCCGACCTGATCGCCACCGTCCGGGACACCGTTTCCTCCCTCGGCCTTACCCTCATCATCGAGCCAGGCCGGTCCATGGTCGCCTCGACGGGCGCACTGGTGACGGCGGTGACGGGCGTGAAGGAGAACGGCAACAAGAAATTCATTGTGGTCGACGGCTCCATGGCCACGCTCATCCGGCCCGCCCTCTACGACGCCTACCAGCACATCGAGCTGACCGCCCCCTGCGACGGCCCGGAAGCGTCCTTCGACATCGTGGGGCCCGTGTGCGAGTCCGCCGACTTCCTGGGCAAGGACAGGGTGTTGCGCACGCCGCGGCCGCTGGCCGGGCTGGCCGTGCACGACGCGGGCGCCTACTGCATGGCGATGGCGTCCACGTACAACCTGAAGATGCGCCCGCCCGAGTACTGGGTGAGCGAGGGGAAGAAGGGGGTGAAGCTGATCCGGAAGGGGGAGACGTTCGAGCAATACCTGGAATGCTTTGAGGGGTTGTGAACTTTTTTTTTTCTCTCTACTTTTTGTAGTCTCTCGCTCTCGCTCTCTGTCTTGCTGCCACTTCGCTCTCTCTCACGGCGGCGCCCCTGCGCTCGTGTCAAAAAACGCGGCCTGCAAGCCACCCCGGCCCCCACTTCCCCCCCGCCCCCACACCCCCGCCACCACGCCCGGCGGCCCCCCAGGCGCAGCACCCCAGGCGCAGCACCCCAGCCCGCCGGCCACTAGGGCCGCGTCCGTGAAGGCCAGGCGCAGGGCCGGGTGAGGGGCCGCCCACTCGGGCGTGGCAGCGGTGCCGCCACCGCCACCGCCGACGCCGCCGGGCGAGGGTGGCAGGAGGCCGGCGTCGGGGACGGAGACAATGCGGACGGGGGCAGACCTCGACCTCAGCGCGCACAGCACGCCGGCCTCGAACGGGTCGACCACGCCCTCGCCCGCCCGGGCGCCCGCGCTAATGAAGCAGGCGGCCGTGACGTGGCTGCCCGCGGCTTTTCCGGCAGCCCGCAGCAGGGCCGCGTGCGCGGGGGTGCCGGGCGTGGGGAGAGAGGGAGGTGGGGGTGGGGAGGCGCCCGTGGTGGCCACCGCCGCCCCGCGCCCGCCTGCCCACGCCACCAGGGCCACGTCCGGGTGGACCTCGCCCAGGGACACCTCCAGGCAGCGCAGGCCCGCAAAGGGGGGCGGGCGGGCGGTGCGGCTGCCCCGCCTTCCTGCCTCGCCCCCCTCCTCCACCGCGACCGGCCACTCAAACGAGACGGCCGCCCCCTCCCGCGCAAACCGCCTGTGCACGCGCAGCGCCAGCCGGGTCAGACCGGCCGCGGTGCCCGCCGCGCCGGCGGCCGCCAGGGATGGCAGGCCGGCAATGACAGCAAAGTCGCGCAGTTCCAGGTCGGCCAGGGACGGGGCGGCGCCCGGGGCGGCCAGGGGGCCGAGGTCGAGGCCAGGCGGCCCTGCCGCGCCGCCCGCCCCTCCGCCCCCGCCGCCCACTCCTTCACCGCCGCCGCCGAAGCCGGCCGCGGACATGGGGCGGCCGGAGCCCAGGGAGAGCGACACGAGGCGGGCGCCCAGAGGGGTCGGCGACAGCGGCGGCGGCATGGAGGCGGGTGGGGACAGCGGCCCAAAGGGCGAGCGGACGCCGGCCAGGCGAATGGCGAGCGGGCCGCCCGGCCGCCACCCCTCCCCGCGCCCGCCCGCCGCGGCGCACAGGAGGGGTGCCAGGTCCGGGGCGCCGCCCATGCGGTTGGTCACGTCCAGCAGGCGCAGGGCGGGCAGGGCGCTGACCAGGGCCACGGACGCGGCGCCCAGTGGCCCGGCCCGAGGGGTGGAGGTCAGGAGGCGGAGGGACGTGAGGCTGGGCGGCAGGCCAGGGTTGAGCGGCGGGGGCGGGGGCGGGGGCGGGGCGTCGGCAGGGCCCGCCTCCGCCGCCGCCGCCGCCGCCGCCGCCGCCTCCCCAAAGCCGGAGCCCAGGCGGACGGCCAGGGAGGTGAGGGCGGGCGTCGCGGCCGCCAGGGACAGGGACGGGAGCGGCGCGGGCGCCTGGCCACCCAGGCCGCCACCACGACCACCGCCCGCCCCGACAAGGGCATACAGCGGGCGCCACAGGGGACCGCCGTGGCGCGTGTCCAGGTCCAGGGCCCGCAGGCCGCGCCCGGCTGCCGTTCCAGCAAGGCCCGCCGTGTCCAGGACCGCCCCGTGGAGGGCCAAGCGGGTGAGGTGGCCGGCAGGCGGGAGGAGGGAAAGCGCGGCTACAGGCGGGTGGGGCAGGCTGTCAGCGGTCAAAGCATTGCTCCCCACCGTCAGGCTCAAGTCCCGCAGGCGGGCACAGGCGTGAGGGGCGGTGAGCGCGGACGTCAGGCTGAGCAGATCGCGCGGGCCCGCGGCGGCCGTCAGGTCGAGGGCCAGAGAGACGACGGCCGAGAAGCGGGGCGGCGCGAGGGCCCAGGCGAGAGGAGAGGGAGGGGCCGGGGTTGGGTTGTGTTCGTCGGCCGGCGTCGCTCGGACGGCAATGCGGCCAGGCGCTGCCCGCTCCACCAGCCCACGCCCCGCCTTGCACGCGCGGGCCAAGCAGGCAAGGTCAGTCGGTGACAAGCCGGCATCGATGATGACGCCCCAGCAGTCGTCAGGCAGGTCCATGTAGCCCGTGTCGGGCGCGGAATGAAAAACTAAAAATGATGTGAGCCGGGTGCAAGCGGGGCAAAGAGACAGAAGCGAAAACAGAAGGCGGTGCAAAAAACAGGATCTCTTTCGACACGCCCGATGTGGCCCCTGTCCCGCCCGGCCCCATCCGTGCTCCCGGCCTGGTCAAATCCGGCCGCCCTGCTGTCCGAGGCGTGGCGGGTGTTCGGTGAGTGGAGGGAACAGAGAGAGCGGGCACGCATGCCCGCCCGCCCGACGCGCCAGCCCTCGCTCCCCCCGTCCCTCTCTCAACCCCTTGCCCTGTCCAATCCTATCCTTCCAGCCCTCGCCGCCCTCATCCCCCTCCTCCGGGGCGCCCTCCACGTATGCATCTTGGATCCTCTGGCCCGCGGCCTGATTCGTGTCCCCCGCACCGGCGCCAGCGCGGCCGATGAGCGGAAGGTGTCCAAATTCGCAGAGTCGGCCTGGAAGTGCCTCGCCTATGCCACCCTCTTCACTCTCGGCGTCCTTGCCCTGTCCGGCAGCCCCTGGGCGCCGGCCCCGCTCGGCGCGCCCGGCAGCACGCTGGCCTCCGCCCGTGTCGCCGTGTGGGCGACCGGCTGGCCGGCCGCCGTGGCGCTCAGCCCCGCCGCGGCACGTTACTGGACCGCCCAGGCGGCCTTTTACCTCTCCTCGCTCATCTCGCTCTTCGCCTGGGAGCACAGGCGCTCCGATTTCGGGGTCATGGTCGCGCACCACCTGACCACGCTCGCCCTGATCGGGGGCGCTTCTTTGGCCCGCCTGGAGGGGCCGGGCATCACGGTCGCGGCCCTCCACGACCCCGCCGACATTTTCTTGGAGGGCGCGAAGGTCGCCTCGTACGCCGGCTTTCACTCGCTGGCCACCCTCTGCTTTGTCGCCCTCGCCCTCACCTGGGGCGCCACCCGCCTGTGCGTCCTCCCCCTCCTCGCCGCCGACGCCTGGCGGGCAGGGTGTGGAGGGGGTGCCGGGCTGTGGGCGCGCCACGCCCCGCCCCACATCCCCGCCGCCAAGCCGCTCTCCATCCTGCTGTGGGCGTTGGTCGCCATGCACACCTACTGGTTTGCCCTCATCGCCCGCATCGCGGCCGGGCAGCTGTTTGGGGGGGAGGGGCGGGTGACCCGGGATGTGCGGGAGGAGGATGAAGTGGAGGAGAATGAAGTGGAGGCGGTGGTGTTGGAGAAGGAGGGGATGAAGTGAGTGAAGGGTCTGCACACAATGAAACGTGACCGTGCAAGACGCTTGTTTTTTTTTTTTATGTCACAACTCGCACGTCTCTCTCTCTTCACTTCCCGCCGCCCACCCCGCCCAGGGCGTCCACCGCGAACTGGGGCAGCGTGAAAGCGGCGGCGTGCAGGGCCTGGTTGTAGTACTTGAGCGGGCCCTTGGCATCGCCGGCCCCAACCGCCGGCGGCCCGCGCGCGGGCACGGCCGGGTCGCGCGGCGCGCTCCCGTCCGCTTTCGCCTTGGCGCACACCATGAACCCGATCTGGCCGCTCGGGTAGGTGGGGATGGTGGTGTAGGCGTACCGGACGATGCCGCCGGCAAACACGGACGCACACATCTCCGCCAGCGAGGAAATGATGGGCAGGTGCAGCCACAGCGACTCTGCCTGCGTGCACACCACCCCGCCCGGCGCCAGCGCCGCGTGCATGGCCTCGAAGAACGGGCGCTGGAACAGGACCTCCGCGGGGCCCACGGGGTCCGAGGAGTCGACGATGATGGCGTCGTAAGTGCCCGGCGCGGCGTCGGTGACCCACTTGATGCCGTCACAAATGTGGACGGCCACGCGCGCGTCATTAAACCCGGCCGCGAGGGCGGGGAAGTGGCGCTTGGACACGTCCACCACCATGCCGTCGATTTCCGCGAGGTCGACGCTCTCCAGGGACGCGTAACGGGTGACCTCCCGCAGGACGCCCCCGTCGCCGCCGCCGACGACCAGCACACGCCGGGGCGGGGCCTCCAACGCGCTCAGCGGCAGGTGCGTGATCATTTCCTGGTACGAGAATTCGTCCCTGTCGGTGCACTGGATGACGCCGTCCAGGAGGAGCACGGTGCCAAAGGACTTGGACTTGAAGACGCAGACGTCCTGGAATGGGAATAAAGAGGGACCGGGCGGGGGCGCGCGTGTGTAAGTGGAAGAGAGAAGCAAATGATGAGGCTGAGGCTGAGACGAGGCTAGCGAGCGAGCGGCCGCCGCCGCTCGCTGTTCGATCTGTTCCCCTCCTCTCACGCGCCTCTCTCTCCCCCCCACCCACCCCTTACCTGGAAGTCGGACCGCCCCCTAAACACCACCTCCTCCACCTGCAGGCTCATGCCCATGCCAGGCCACATGGAGGACAGCTCAGTGTACCAGCCCCCCTTGGCGACGTCGAAGCCCGCCGCCGCAGTCCCCGGCGCAGCCGCGTCGCCTGTCTGTTCGTCCGCGACGGCCACCGTCTTGCCTCCTTGGGGCGCGGCGGCGTCAGCCATGGTGGAGGGGCGTGTGTGAGGGTGAGGTCGGGGTGGATGGCGGCAGGGTGTGGCCTGCTGCCTGGGGGTGAGGGCGGGGCGGAGCGTGGTGTGCGGAATTGGGCGGGGTCGGGGTCGGGGGGGGGGGGTTGAGCGAGTGAGCTATGCATGCTCATTCTCTCTTTTCGCGCTCCGTCTCTCTCCAGCCCAACGCACCAGCCGGCAGCTGGACAAGCGCCCCTGCCCCTCCTGACACAAATCACCCGCAGCAAGCCAGTCCCGGTCGTTGTGCGCGCCATGCCCGGTGACCCGCCCCCGCCTCTCACCATCACCCGCCGCCTGACCGCGGCCGACTTTGATGCCGGCTTCCTGCCCCTCCTGGCCCAGCTGTCAGAGGTGGGCGAAGTGGACCGGACCGCGTTTGAAGGTGGGGCCGAGCATGCGTGTGTGAAGCGGCGCGGGGCACGTGGGCGGTGGGAGGGGCGCGCGTGCGTGTTTTTTCTCCCCCCCACCACACACAACCCGCTGTCGCGAGGAAACCACTCGAACAAGATTGGATGAGCGCGAGCTCTCACAACACTCCTTCCACCCTCCCCCACCCCAGCCCGCCTCGCCGAACTGGACGCCAACCCGGACTACCACGTCCTTGTCATCGAAGGTGAGAGGGGGCGCGTGTAAGAGGAGAGGCAAGAATGGGAGCGTTCCCTAACTCCCTTTGTCTTGTCTCCAGGCAAAACGGTCGCACCCCCCACCCCTCATCATTTCATTCCTTCCCTTCCCCACCCCAGACCCCTCCACCTCCACCCTCCTGGGCTGCGCCACCCTGCTCATCGAGCGCAAGTTTCTGCGGGGCTGCGGGCGCGCGGGGCACGTCGAGGACGTGGTCGTGGACGCGGCGGCGCGGGGCAAGCAGCTGGGAGCGAAACTTATCGCCGCCTGCTGCGAGGCCGCGCGGGCCGCGGGCTGTTACAAAGTCATCCTGGACTGTTCGGAGGCGAACGCGGCGTTTTATGAGAGGTGCGGGCTGACGCGCAAGGAGGTGCAGATGGTGCGGTACTTTTGATTTCAAAAAGGGGGGCGCGCCGGGCGCGGGGCGTTTTGTAGTGTGAAGGTTGAGAAGAGAGAAAAAATACGAGAAAGAAACGCGAGGGAATGTGCGGCACACCTCTCTTTCTGTGACGCGCAACCCTCCCAGCGGAGCGCGCGCGTTTTGGCAGCAGCTCCAGCCACACACGCGCCCTGTGCACGCGCACACACACGCATCGCGCGCCGCGCCCCCAGGCCCTCTCTCTAAAACGGAGTAGGCGACGACCATTGAAAGGAGCGCGCCGACGCCTCTAATTGACTGAAAACAGACTGAAAACAGACCGCCACGCGCTCTGCCCATTATGAACATCTTCCGCTTCGTCGGGGACATGACCCACCTGGGCTCATTTGTGGTGCTGCTTCTGAAGATTCTGGCGACCCGGTCATGCCGAGGTAAGGGAGAGAGAAAGAAGAGAGGAGAGAAAAAAAAAACGCGGTTCTCGCTCTCGATCGGAAGCCACCGCGCGCGCCGGCCTGGCCGGTCCGGTGGGCGCCCCTCGCCGCCCGCCCGCGTGCATGATTGGAAGCTGGGCCGCCGTGCCCTGTCAGAGATGGGGCGATAGGAGAGAGGGAGGCGCACGCGGGCGGCCACACACCGCGCACGACTCTCACTTTGCGCTCTCTCTCTCTCTCCGACCGCCCGAGCGCGCATTGATCAAAACCCGTCCCCCTCCATCCCCCCCCCTCCCCCCGCGCCCGCCAGGCATCTCCCTCAAGACCCAGATCCTCTACACGGCCGTCTTCGCCACCCGGTACCTGGACCTGGCCACCCGGTGGGTGTCCCTGTACAACACGCTCATGAAGGCCGTCTTTCTGAGCGCGTCCGCCGCCATCCTGTGGCTGATGACGCGCGCGCGCGGGGTCAAGGGCACGTACGACGCCGCCCACGACACCTTCCGCGTCGCCTTCCTGGTCGCCCCCTGCGCCGCCCTCGCCGCCCTCGTCCACGCGGACGCCTCCCCCCTGGAGCTCGCCTGGACCTTCTCCATCTACCTGGAGGCCGTCGCCATCCTGCCCCAACTCGTCCTCCTCCAGCGGACGGGCAACGTGGACAACCTGACGGGCGACTACGTGTTCCTGCTGGGCACTTACCGCGCCCTGTACCTGGTCAACTGGTGTTACCGGGCGTGGACGGAGCCCGGGTACCGGCAGTGGATTGGTGAGGGAGGGGGGGGGGGGGGAGAGGGAGTGAGGCGCGCGCGCCC
>Ga0315289_10012197_pt1 | contig 12126 bp, 9 predicted proteins | sample YL17G11_40_MG_FD_203452 | JGI IMG/M metagenome (GOLD analysis project Ga0315289, IMG submission 203452) | Sediment microbial communities from Yellowstone Lake, YNP, Wyoming, USA - YL17G11_40 | ecosystem: Environmental > Aquatic > Freshwater > Lake > Sediment | place: USA: Wyoming | collected...
CTTGTCATGGACAAAAAATAATGTGGAGTGATAGATGGGTGCCGTATCCGGATGTGCGGCACCAACGAGATTTGCGTCGGTGAGGGGTCGGCTACTTCACATTACGCAACGCTTCACATGAAACCCGCACGCCCATGCCCTGGTCTCCGACGGCGTGTTCTCGGCGCAAGGAGAGTTTCTGCCGCTCCCTGCGCTCGATACCGCCGCTGTCATGGAAGTGTTCCGCTGCTTGCTGCTCGAGCGCCTGCACCAGGCCGAACGTCTCTCCGAGAACTTCATGCAGAACCTGCTCTCATGGGTTCACCCGGGCTTTTCGGTTTTTGCCGGGCCTCCCGTCGTCGCCGCCTTGGCCTCGCTCGAGTCTCAGGCCCGCTATATCACGCGTCCCGCCCTGGCCATGGACGCAATGCAAAAGCTGGATGGCGGCAACCTGGCATTGGAAACACCCCCGGACCCAAGGACCGGCGCGACGGTCGTTGCGCTGGGCCCGCTCGAGTGGATCCACCGCATAACGCGCACATCCCCGATCCCGGCCGCCATTGCCAGCGCTTTTACGGCGCCTATAGCAACCGGGCCAGAGTCACCACGTCATCAGCCGTTGGCGACAGCGCCGGTAGCGCGGCAGACGCCCGGACGGAGAAGGACAATTCCGACTTCTTCAGGGAAGCCCGGAGCACGTAGGCGCGCCTGCTGAGGAAAATCTTCGAAGTGGACCCCCTGGTCTATGGGTAAGAAAAACAAGCTGCAATTCCCGGGATCGGAGGGGGGCTGTGAGGGCTGGGTCAGCTTCTGATTTGGGGCCTTACGTCAGCTTCGCCCCGTGGACTTTGGCCCTCTGGTGAACTTCAACCCGTAAACTTCGCCCGGGATAATCTAATGCTCGCTCATATCGCGATCTGGTGAGCGCGCCAGCGGGATCCCGTTGGGCTCGATGCTCGGCTACGAGTTTCGTCAGCGCTCCAACATCATGGCCGCAGGGCCCATTTGCGGGGGGGTCCGCCACCTGTAGAATCCGTTTGTCTCTTCGTCAACGAGAAGAGGACCTGGATTGGTTTGCGGACACCTTTCACCTCGAACCGAACCTCCCCTGTTTGGGCGTCCCAGGCAACGACGGAGTCATCGGTGAGGATGAGAACGCGCTCGCGGGAATAGTCCGGAAAAGCGCCCCAGACTCCGCCGGATTTGAGAACATATTCGCCTGCCTTGGTATTCGTGGAGGTGTTGAACCAACTCACCTGGCGGGCATTTTGTGCAAATAGGAACTTGCCTCCCGGAGCGAGAAAGATGCGATAGCAGGAGGGGCCGGACGGCAGGTGAGCTTCGATCTGGCCGTCGCTGGCACGAAGCGCAGTGATCTCGTCCGTGAAAGAATCCTTGGCATATACGAATCGCTCGTCCTGGCTTGTGGCTAAGCTAAGTATCGGAGGAGTGCCTGAGTGGCCACTAACTGCATAGCCGATTATCATGACGGCTAGTGCGACGGGAAAGAGGAAGATAAAAGCACCCATCACAGCCATTCCGACACGCTTTTCCCCTCGCACCTCTTTGTTGCCAATAATGATGCGGGATTCTATCTTGGGTGTTTCGAGATTCACTGGCACGAGGTCAGACCGGGACAGCAGATACGCCCGCTTTGCGGTAGGCATCGTGAGTATCTCAGTTTGCATTTGGGGTTGCGGGCTATGGGGCCCGGGTAACGAGAGGTAACCTGGGCCGGGCTCTGACCCGATCGTCCTTGCTTCGCCCTGGCGAAGCTCTTTCAAGTAGAGCTTTGGCCGCTTGAAACCGAGTCCTGAACTCGATACCACTGATATCGACCGGTCTGCCGGATTAAGGGCTGCCACAAAAGCACCGAAGCCGAGCGGGCACGTTCCTGTGATTGCGAGCCGCTCAATATCCAAGAGTTTCACTGAACCAGGCCGATTATATTTGCCCTTGCCGACGTACCCATTGAATTGGCCGCCGTCAATCACAAAGGCGTGTTGTGGACCAGCCGGAAGCAGCTGCTCCGGAGTGCCGTCAAGGATGGTCTCTCCGAGGCGGTGAAAATCGTTGGCATCGAAAACCGTAAGCCGGGCATCAGTAAGAGGGGGGAAGTGTGCCCTGCTGGCTTTTGGATTTTTAAGGTAAATTGCCCCGCCGGACAGCACCAGGAAGCCATTGTTCTCAGTCGAGATCGCAGCTTTGATCAGACGCCCGTTAGTCAGACGCTGGATTGGTTTGCGGGTATCGAGAGAGATCACAGTGATGAAACCTGCGGGGTCCTCAGCCTTTTCATTGTAGCCCCATCCCTCGCTCAGAATAAACAGATGTCTGTTGCTGGAATCCAGCCACATCGCACGACTATTCCAGCCTAGACCAATAGTCTCTTCAACCTTGCGTGCTTCCAGGTCAATTACTTCCAGACTGCCTCGCCGGTAGCGGGGATTCTTGTCTGCCTGTTGGACCTTGCCCAGGGCATCAAACAGCCCATTATGAAGAACGTAGAGATACTTGCCGCTGGGATCCAAGAGACCTTGGGTGGGATTGTCCGCAATGGCAATCTCGTGTAGAACTTTGCCTTCAGAGGGCGAAATGACCGACACCGACGGGGTGATGCTGTTCAGAACATAGAGGAGTTCCGAAGTCGTCTGAGCCTGAAGAGGTTGGATGATTAGCAGGCAACAGGCAGCAGCCAGAGTTCGACGAAGCATAGTCACCTCCGTAGATACGGCTGACGGATAGTCGAAATAAGCTGCGAAATCAACCCGGCGCCAAATGCCCCGTAGCCTCCAATCCGAAGGCAGCTTCTGATTTGGGCTCTTATGTTAACTTCGAGCCGTGGACTTCCTCCTCTGCCGAACTTCAACCCGTAAACCTCGCCCGGCTGCGGATTGTAAACCAAAACGACGTTGCAGGATACTGGATTTTCACACACTTCTGGCAGCACGGCGGATGATGTTTCCTGCTCACGAAAAGTAAGGCTCGTCCATGGAAAATCGCCTTTCAAGGCACGCTTGAATGAAGGAGTGCAGTGACCTCCGGGGCGAAAGATACGTTGTGGGCCTGCCTGAGCGCGGCGCCCTCTCCAACGCACACCCTTGCTCGAGGCCGCTTACTTGTTCGAAAGAGCTGGACTCGGTGGTTGCGTGACTTGTGCCATGGATCTCGGGATGTCTTTTAGCGGAAGCAGTACATGCCGGATTCGTTTCCGGTTCCAAGTGTAGGTGATGTGCAAATCTCCGTTGCGCCCTTGGATGATTGCTGGATAGGAATATTCCCCGGGTTGATCTTCCAACGTATGAAACATCTGGAAGCGTTCTCCATCTTTGCTTACCGCGATGTTCAGAGGGGTGCGGTCTTTGTCGGAGTGGTTATAAACCAAAACAATCCGTCCATCCCGCAACGTCACTGCGTCAATCCCTGAGTTTGGATTCGGCAGATCAATAGGGTGCGCCGAAGTCCAGGTCACTCCATTGTCGAAGGAATCGGAGACGCAGATTCTTCCGATGCTTGCCGTTGAGCGCGCATAGAATCGCAGTCGCTTTCCTCCCAGCGACACGATCGAGGGCTGGATTATCCCGTCCGGCAATGCGCTGCCCTGGAGGCCCGAACGGCCAAGACCCTGTGGGACTGTGATCGGGCCGAGTTTCTCCCAAGTGTTTCCCCCGTCGGTACTCCGTTCAATCCAGCATGCCCAGGAGAGGTAGCTCTCCATGGAAGTCCCACTGATGATGGTCCCGTCCTTCAATAGCAGCGGCTTGGTTCGAATGGGGCCATGGAGCCCGGCGGCAAGGTGCTCCACGACCGACCAACTCTTACCGTCATTAGAGCTTGAGCGCCGAGCCCCGGTCCAATCGGTTGGGCCCGGACCAAACTTGTAGTAAAGCCACAGACGCCCGTCTTTGGTGTAAAACAACACGGGATTGTATGTTGCGATCTCTGCCTCGCGGGCAAGTTCGACAGGCGCGCACCATTGACCGCCCGAATAATAAGAGCCCCAAATGGCAACGTCCGGCCTGCTTTCCGCCGTGCCGCCAAACCACGCCGCCATGAGGTTGCCGTCGCGCAGTTCGACGATGGTTGAGGCATGACACGATGCGAAGGGCGCCGTGGTAAAGATAAACTCGCCTACTGGGTCTGCTTGCCTACCTGCATCGTCCGCGCATTTGCCGACCCATGTGGAGTTGCACCTGACGGTTCCAGAAGGGGCAAATGACACCATGAGGAGTCCCAAGCCCATTGGAAATGTTAATGCCTTCATGACATCCTCTTCCAACATCGGCGACGCGGAAAACTGCCCGGATGACTAATCGAACGAGTATGGCTTGTGACGGGCACCCCTTGCCGGTCGGACAGTTAGCCAACGGACCTTCCGGCGTTTTTTATGCACGCCGTGCGCGCAGATCTACAGTCAATTGCTCTTGAGCGGCTGCGATGAGGATAGCATGAGTTGGCGTGGAAGGTATCTGGAATTCTCTCGGAAAGCCGATGGAGGGGTCGGTTGATTCAGAATTGAGGCGAAAGAGGGGAGCAGGATGGGCTGCACTCTTGAGAGGAGACAAGAAATACGGGACAGGAAAGAGGGTGAAGTAGTGGGGAGCAGGTTGGTTGCGCGCAGGCACGGCGGACGTGGGAGCGCGCCCCGCAGTGCCTCTTAGAGGCACACCACTTGGTGGGTGAGGGACTTGAGGTCAACAAGGTCGTATAGGGTGTCAACGAGCTCCGGGCCGAGTTGGGCAAGCAGATAGTAATTTGATACTGCGCATGCTATCGAATAACTACGGCTCCCTGCTTGACATCGGAACTGAGTTCGACATCGCGCTTGGCTCTGGAGACGTCTACTTTCCGGAGCACTATGGCCTCTGTTTTCGCGCCAGTCGCCCGGACAAAAAGCTCAGCGGGAGATGCGGTTGTCGCCTGATCGATGCGTACGTTCCGTGCATTCTTCGCTGTAAGAACGGGACCGGATTTGAAACTCAGCCAAACGTTCCTTATCGTGAATCCGTCGGCTTCCTCCATTTTCAGTGCCTGATCGGACGTGATGAAAATGTTCGTTAGTGACACCCCCTCGACCGGAGCGTCGACAAGACCCCGGACAACCAGAGCTTCTCTTGCTCCGTCGCACACGACGTTTTTGATGTCAAAGTTCCGAAAGTGCGGAATGCGTTCTTTTGCCGGCTTATTATCCCCGTCGCCGTTGTAGTACATATCAAAGAGAATGGCCGATCAAAGAGAATGGCCGACGTGGCGATATCTTTCATCCGAATCCCATCGATATAAATGTTCTCAACTTTGCCTCCCCGGTCGCGGGCCGATTTGAAACGAAGCCCGATATCGGTGCCCATGAACGTGCAGTTCCTGACTGAAATATTCCGCACGCCGCCGTCGGTGTTGCTTCCCATGACGAAGCCGCCGTGACCGTGGTAGACGATGCAATCCGCGATCACGACATTCTCGAGCGCGAACTCATGTTTCGAGCTCATGCTTGATTTCATGCAAATCCCGTCATCCCCGGCATCGAGGACATTCCGGTAGAAGAGGACATTGCGGCATCCGCTGATGTCCGCGCCGTCGGTGTTCTGTCCCCACCAGTTGTTCACTATCGAAGTATCCCGTATGACAACATCTTCGCACTCAGTAGGATGAAGTACCCAGCCGGGCGTATTGGTAAACGTGGGGCCATCGATGAGAACATACCTGCAGTCGGTCAGATCCAGCATAGTCGGGCGCAGGAACTCACGGGCTGCTGCGATCTCTTCCGGTGTTGGTTGTTTCTTGGTCGCGCGGAGGTTCTTGAGATATGCTTCGCCGTTCATCGCCTCCCTGGAGGGCCACCACATTTTCCCATCCGGCGTTACTTCTCCCCCCGATGCCACCAGTTCCTTCCACTGGCCTTCGGTGAGCTTCTCCTTCTTGACCGGGCGCCAGTGCTGTCCGTTTCCGTTGAACGTTCCTCTTCCGGTGATGGCGACGTTGGCCAGCCCCTGACCGTGAATCGGTGACGTGACCCGGTCCCCCTTCGCGAGTACGGGATAGTCCTCGAACCGGTGACTGAAGAGCACCAGTGCGCCGGCCTCAACGCGCAATTCGATATTGTTGTCGAGTTCGATCGGTCCCGTAAGCCACATACCCGCGGAAATAATTACCGTTCCTCCTCCTTTCTTTGCACAGGCCCGAATGGCATCGTTGATTGCCTTGGTATTCATCGTATGCCCGTCCGCTAATGCGCCGAACTCGACAATGTTCACATGGTTCGGCGGAATCTGCGGCAACCGGATCTGGGGCATAGGGAACGGAAGATTCGAAGTGTAGGCTTTGATTTCCTGCTCGATTGAAGCGAACGCTTGTGCCAAGACGCTCTTTGAAAGTGCGGAAAACATCAACAGAGCTAACACAACCCCTCGTCTTGAATTGGACTTCATACAGCGATTCCTCCATTCCCCGCTGATTTTCAATACCTGCGATGGTTTCGGGCGATATTGTTTCCTCTTGCGTCCTCTTGTCTGCATTGATACAGACCGGCTGCGATGCGCTCTAGCCGTCGCCTTATGAACATCCTAGAACTTCTGGCGTGGCATTATGTCATGATTGTGCATCCCCGCACGTGGAATCTTGCAGATACAGTTGTGCAAGAACGAGGTTACGCAGAGGCTTGAACACATCTCGACCGGACGGGTGCCTGGACGCCACAGGGATGGAGGCTGGACATGATTACTGCGGGCGAATCATGGGAACCCATTCCATGAAGTTTCTGGGCGAGGCAGCCTTCGGGTGCGGGCTTCATGGCTCAGCACTTAGGCCCGCCGACCGCCGTCCTTTTTTTCTCTGTTTCGTGTGTTCTGTGGGTGCTGCACTGGGGGTTTGGTGGTACACCACTTGGTGGGTGAAGGATCCGAGGTCAACGAAACCGTAGAGGGTGTCAAGCAGCTGCGGGCCAAGTTGGGCAAGCAGATAGTGCACCCCCAGCTCGCGTTCCTGAAGGTTGCCGTTGGGATAACAACGATTGAGCAGATGCAAAAGCTCGCCCCGTAGAGTGCTGTTCTGCCTCAGCTCGAAGCTGACGAACTTTGCTCGCAACGATGAGACGCGATGGAGGAGCTTGCGCCGTATGGTTTCCGCCGCCGGCCCGAGAGACGAGTCGGCGGAAGCAACGGCAGGCTTCAGCTCCTCGATTCCTCGATCCGCGCACCCAGCTAGCTCGGCAAGTAAGACTTCAGAGCGCGCAGGCTGCCCTTTCAGAATCTGGCGTACTAGGTGGCGCTCTCCCTGGAAGCAATCCTCCAGGCGCAAAGCGTAACGTTCCATGGCTGCGCGCGTTTCCGCCGCGAGAATCGTGAAGCTCGCGCGCGGCCAGACGACAGGCATCGGCCGGCCGTAGAAACGGTACAGAGGTTCGATCTCGGCGAAATAGGAGACCTCGGCAGGGCCGCCTACATAAGCGACCGTGGGAAAGAGGTGGTCCTGTACAAGCGGACGCAGGAGCACATTCGGACTGAAACGCTCGGGTGCACTCTCCGTGAGGGACAGTAACTCCTCAAGCTGGAAATGTCGGCTCGTATCTTTCGACACGAATTCGCCGTCCCGTGTGACCAGGAGCCTTCTCTCGCCTTCTTCCTCGAAGAACACCATCGTTGAGTGGGGAAGAATTGCAACCTGCGCTTCCAGACCGGAATCCTGCAATGCCCGGCTCCGTTCCGCCAACTGCGAGCGCAGCATCTCCGTTTCCACCAGCGCTTTTTGAATTACGGGCGTGGCGAGCATCTTTGCACCTGCGTCCCTCGGGTCGAAAAGGATCAAGCCCCTGTCCCGGAAAAGCTCCGCCATGAGCCGGCCAAAAGCATCAGCAAGAGTGGTTCCCGGCTGACAGGCGGATGTCAGCCGGCTCCTGATTTCGTCGCTCCACTCACCGACGAACGAATCGCCGTAGGCATCTATTACCTGCCGAATCGTTTCCGGCAGCCCGATGGTTCCGACTGGACGCGGAGGCATTTCCGTCGTGCCGAAGAGCAGCTCTCTGGAATCGAGCACCTGAAGCTCGGAACCGGGACCCGGGATAGTGAGGCGTGTGATCTCGGCAAGATCGTGGTCATCCGAAGCCATCCAAAATATGGGTACGGAGTTAAATCCCCGGCGATGCAGCTCTTCGCTCAGGCGGAGTGCGGTGAGAGCCTTATAAACGGTCAGAATTGGCCCGGTGAAGAGACCTATTTGCTGGCCGGTTACAACGGCGACGGAGTCCGGCTTTGCCAGATCTGCGATGGCGCGTCGAACAGGATCGGAGCCGCCGAACGACTCATTCTGGCGTCTCAGAATCTCAGCAATCTCTTGCCTTGGGAATACTCCGGGACGTACTTCATCCGCTGCTCTGATGAGGGCCTCGAGTGTAGGCCGGTGCGGATAAAACGAGAGAGCATCTTGTGACAGGCCGACATATTTCAAAAACACCGCGGGCTGGCGCGGGATCCTATCGAACAGTAGCCCTGTGACCGAATCATTCCTCATGACAAAATAGTACTGAGTACTGAGTACTGAGTGCTGAGAAACAGCAGGGAATTGTTTCAATCGATGTTAGGTCGGGTATCATTGATTTTTTGCGTATTCTGCGCTCTCCTCTTATCGGAAGTATCATCACCAACCACTCTTCACTCAGTACTCAGCACTCTGTCTTTTTGATTCAGGGCTGCGATCAGGCGCTTCAGGTCCGCCGCACGATCTTTGGGACAGACGAGAACCTTGCCGTGAGCCTGGATAACGATGAGGTTGGAGACGCCGAAGGTCGCAATGGTACCGGCATCGGAATACGACACACAACCGCCGGCATCGAGGGCTACATGAGAACCCAGCGCAACGTTGCCGTCCGTATCGCGAGGCAGCGCGCGTTCCAGGGCGCTCCAGCTGCCGATGTCATCCCACGTGAACTCCGCAGGCACCAGGCGCAGGCCCGAAGCTTTTTCCATGACGCCGAAATCGATCGAGATGCGTGGCAGCGCGGCAAAGACTTGATAAATCGCCGAATGCGCCTCCTTGCGTCCGATCAACGGACGGAGTGCCGCAAGACCTTGGTGCAGCTCCGGCATGTGCGTCGCCAGAAGGTCGAACAGGGTTCGATTGCGCCAGAGAAAGATGCCGCTGTTCCAGTAATAGTTGCCCGCTGCCACGTACTCGCGGGCGCGAGCGATATCGGGCTTCTCGACAAAGCGGAGGACCGGCCAGGCTTCCGTGGCAGTCTCGGGTTCTTGCACTTGGATGTACCCATAGCCCGTCTCGGGCCTGCTCGGGCTTATGCCGAAGACCACGCCGGTGGCGCCCGGAAGCGCGGCGATCCCCTTTTCGAGCGTGCGGTGGTAGGCTGCAGCATCCGCGACGAAGTGATCTGCAGGAACGGCGATCATGGTCCCATCGGGGTCGCGCCGTTCAATGTGGAGTGCACAGTACCCGAGGCACGACGCCGTGTCGCGTCCCACCGGCTCGACGACGAAATTGTCCGGTGGAATCTCCGGCAACTGTTCCCGCGCAATTTCCCTATGGATCTCTCCGATCGAGATGAACATCCTATCGGGAGGCAGCAAAGGCAAGAGGCGGTCGACGGTCTGCTGGATGAGAGTTCTTGGACCGAGAAGCGGGATAAATGGTTTCGGGACGCGATCGGTGCTCAGGGGCCAGAAGCGTTCGCCCCGGCCACCGGCCATGATAACGGCGTAGACGTTGGACATGGCATTTTCCTCGATAAGCGAGCGAAAAAACTCATTGTAAAGGATGGCCCGATCTTTGCCTACGCCAAAGAATTCGCTGGAGATTTCGACCCCGGCTATCGCACACTAACTCACGTCTCGAGAATTACACGACTGGTTGAAACAATCGGTTCGCGTCACGTTTTTTAAAGTTGTTTCAAGGGGCATAGGGGCAAAGGGTCCAAAATGATTTCCTTCCCTTTGTCCCTTGACCCCTTGCCCCTTCATCCCTTGAGTTAGGGAACGAGGCGAGCTAAGTTCTATGGGAAGGGAATCCCGCCCATAGAGACTGATTTCCTGGTGGAGGAATATGCGAAAGGTGATCATCGTAGGTTCGGGTCCTGCCGGATATGCAGCGGCGATCTACGCCGCACGTGCCGGCCTGTCGCCTCTGCTCATTGCATCGGAACCCAAGGACCTGCAATTGCCCGGCGGGCAGCTCATGTTTACCAGCGAGGTCGAAAACTTTCCAGGTTTTCCTTCCGGGATTACGGGCCCGGAATTGATGGATCGGATGCGCAGGCAGGCCGAGCGCTTTGGCACCGAGATCATCGAACGGGACGTCGATGAGGTGGTTTTCGTTCCGCGCGGTCCGTTCCGCTTGCGCACTGGAGACGAATGGCATACGGCGCGCACCGTCATCATTGCGACCGGGGCCACAGCCAACTGGCTTCAGCTCCCGGACGAGACCAAGTTCCGCAACCGGGGGCTTTCGGCCTGCGCGGTGTGTGATGGTCTTTTCTTTCGCGGAAAAGAGGTCATGGTGATTGGCGGGGGAGACACGGCGATGGAGGAAGCCCTTACACTGGCGCACCATGCGACAAAGGTGATCGTTGTGCACCGCCGCGACGCTCTGCGCGCCAGCAAGATCATGGCGGAGCGCGCCAGGGCAAACCCGAAGATTTCCTTTCTCTGGAACACGATCCTGATTGGATATCTGGGCAGCGACGTGCTCGAGGCGGTGCGCCTCAAGGACCTTCGCACGAGCGAGGAGAGAATCGAGCGCATCGAGGGTGTCTTCATGGCTATCGGACACAACCCGAGCACCAGGTTCCTTGGCGGCGCCCTTGAGCTGAATCAGCGCGGCTACATAGTTACGCACGATCACGTTGAGACGAGCGTGGAAGGGGTTTTCGCTGCCGGCGACGTCCACGACCACGAATACCGCCAGGCCGTCACGGCAGCGGGCTTCGGCTGCATGGCGGCACTGCGCGCGCAGCGCTGGTTGGAGGCACAACCGGCCGATCATTGAGTTTGGATTTGGGCTTCAGAAAGCGCCTGAATCCATAAGAGGATTTTTCGCTCGTCTTGTGAAATATGCAATCTTCCTTCGCTCACTCTCCGATGATCTTGATCAATACCCGCTTTTTGCGGTTACCGTCAAATTCCCCATAGAAGATCTGTTCCCATGGACCGAAATCCATATCACCCTGAGTGACGGCGACCACGACTTCCCGTCCCATGATCTGGCGCTTGTGATGGGCGTCTCCGTTTTGCTCACCTGTGCGGTTGTGATGGTAGCGCTCGGCGCCCGGATCGAACGGCGCCAATTGCTCCAGCCAGCGTGTGTAGTCCTCGAGCAGGCCTTGCTCGTCGTCGTTGATGTACACGCTCGCGGTAATGTGCATGGCGTTGACGAGGCAAAGCCCCTCCCGAATACCGCTCTCCTTGACCGCAGCCTGCACCTGGGGAGTGATGTTGACGAACGCCATGCGAGATGGAATGCGCATTTCGAGCACTTTTCGGAAGCTTTTCATGGTGGCGTGTTACCCTCAGATTGGATTGTCCGTGTGCTGCATTATTTCTGGTAAGGTGGAAGCCCCCACGCTGCGGGGTCGAATTCGTTCAGGCTGCGCAGGATCTGGCCGGCGGCTTGGAAAACTTCTGGTTTCAGGTGCGCATCGGGGACTGCAATCACGGACATTCCTGCAGCCCGCGCGGCCGCGACGCCCACGGGAGAATCCTCAAAGACAAGACAGTGTGCCGCCGGAATGCCGAGCTGCACGGCGGCCAGCAGGAAAATGTCGGGCGCAGGTTTTCCCCGCCTCACGGCCGGGTCGTCGCCGATGACGATGCAGTCGAAGATGCGGAACCATTGCTGGTGGCGGCTGGTCTTGAGCGCAAAATGCCTTTGGTCGGAGCTTGTGGCGACTGCCTGGGGCACGCCGTGGCGGTGAAAGTGCTCCGTGAGTCGGACGGCGCCGGGCATGGGCTCCGCCTTGGGGAAAAGCTCCTCCAGCACTGCCTGCCGCGCCTCGAGGTACTCTTCGGGAGTGATCGGCAAGCCGAGAGATTCGGTAAACACCCGCGCCGAATCTTGGGCGCGCTTCCCGATCATGCCGGATTTTACGGACCAGTCGAACACCTTTCCGTAGCGCGAGGCAATGCGCTGCGAAGCCTCGGTGTAGAAAGG
>Ga0315289_10012198_pt1 | contig 12126 bp, 10 predicted proteins | sample YL17G11_40_MG_FD_203452 | JGI IMG/M metagenome (GOLD analysis project Ga0315289, IMG submission 203452) | Sediment microbial communities from Yellowstone Lake, YNP, Wyoming, USA - YL17G11_40 | ecosystem: Environmental > Aquatic > Freshwater > Lake > Sediment | place: USA: Wyoming | collected...
AAAATACATGTAATGATTGGTGGGATTTGCCCGACGTGTGGACTACCGAAAGAACTATGTATCTGTGAAGAGGTAGCAAAGGAACAACAGAGGATCAATGTCAAAGTGAACAAACGCCGTTACGGAAAAGAAGTAACCGTTATCGAAGGATTGGATCCAACTGATATCGATCTTGAAGATCTTTCAAAATATATGAAAAGTAAACTTGCCTGTGGCGGTACCGTAAAGGGAAACTCCATTGAGTTGCAGGGTAATCACCGCGACAGGGTCAAGGAACTGCTTTCGCTGAAAGGTTATAGCACAGAAAATATTTCCTGACGTTTTTAATTTTTTTTTTAGATTTTTTTAAAGAAATTTGTTTTAAAAAAAAATTCTCTCTCGTACAATTAAAAAAAGATCAGATAAAGAACCTGAAGGTAACCCAGGCAAGAATCACCATTATGGCGGAATACTTCAGGCCTGCAATAAGCCGTCCTTCACCCATTTGGCCGGCAACCAGTCCGGAGAAGAATCCCTGAAGCAATGCCGCATGAGTGAATAACCGCTTGTAGAGAAAAAGGTCTATTAGCCCCATGAACCCTTTGGCACCTGCTGCTGATGCCGAAGCACCAGCTGTAGCCATTGTTGTTAAGAATGTTGAAACCAGGATTGCAATGACGAACAGGAATACTGCAAATGAAACGAGCACGATGATCACATAGATGATCATGTTGTTGGTCCGTTCCTGAGCGAGGTTCACAATTTCGAAGGTATCTTTCGCTGCCGCCCGAAGCACCTCACTGATATCCCCACCGGCTTTGCTTGCTTTTGCAATCAGGTCAACACTCCGGTCAGCAAGAGGAGTGCCAAGATTTTTACCGAACCGGTACATGGCTTCAACAAATCCGGCACCCCACGACATATCAGAATCGAGCTTTCTTATATGGGGGGTAAGTGTCGAATACTCCGCACCGGCAACAATGTGCACAGCATTCGGCAGGGTCATACCGGAATCATTCATGCCCGCAAGATCCCGGAAGAAATTCGGGAGGGCATTTTCCAGGTTCTTTACCCGCCGTTGTTCTTTAAAGTCAAGGATCGCTACCGGAACAATCGCGACCAGGACTGCAAGGACTATAAAATCATCAATAATTGTTGATATAAAGAGGACCTGGATCCCGTATGACATCACCGTCGACACAAAACCGCCAATGAAAATGATAAGAGCGAGCGGTATAGTGACGATGAATATGTTAACGGGTCTTTCTGTAAGCACTTTGAAGGGGTGTTTTAAGAATTTCCCGAATCCTTCCCGGGTCTTTCGATCACGCTCAAGATTCTTTGTGATCTCATCGAGTTCGGGTTCGATAGAACTCAATTCGGCGGATTTAAGCGGAGTCGGGGTTTCATTTCCACGGTTGATAATATTTTTGAAGTGATCTTTGATGCTCATTTCAGGACTCCGGTGTCATGGAACTAATCATTACGACGAACGCTATGCTCCCTAACGGGATCATCACATAAATGACCATATAGAGAAACATCGGATTGTTGTCGCCAGAGAGCACCGACATGATCGACTGGAGAATAATTAAAAACAGCGTTCCTGCAACCATGGCAGTCACATAGGACTCAGAGACAAGTCCCAAGGTTTCTAAAAACATTTTCTGTGTCTGCCGGTTTTCCATTGCATACTGATCGGCTTTTGTCCGGAAATATTCAGTGATGTTACCACCACTCGCAACACTTGCCATTGTCCCTTGTAAAAATTCCTTCATGCGCCTGCTTGGAGTACTTGCCGAAACCAGGCGGAGAGAATCGATTAAGTCTCTACCGAAAATATCAATTTCCCGTGCAATGTACCGTGCTTCGACTGCACTCTGGCCATATATCGTGCTGCTGCCAAGGAGCCGGAACACCTCCGCCGGGGTGATACCGGCAGTGGACATAGAAGTGATGTAGTTGATCGCATACGGCAGGGTCGCATCAATATTCCTGCGTCTGTTCCCTGCTTCAAGACCAGGATACAGGATAAATGCAAGATAGGTGAGTCCGCCGAACACCAGAAGGGAGAAGATCGTTATAATGACTGTCCCGATTATAAGAGAATACGCTGAAAGTGCAACCAGTATGTCAGGTACTTCCCCGTGATACTTGACCAGGTTGGGAAGTTGTAAAAACCAGCTGATGATACCGATCACTACTGCACAAGAGAGCCCGACAATGATTGCAGAGATGTATGCTGTGGAGAGATAGACTTCAAACGGTGTCCTGAATCGTGCAGAAATAAGGTCATTTCTGAGTGCCGCATAGTCATCCCGTTTTGCCTTCATCCGTTTTCCAAGAAGGTTGAAACAGAAGCGCTCATAACTATTCATAAAGGTCCTTCCTCACTTTTTCGATGACCGCTTCAGGATCGCGATGATAGGAGATGAGAATCTTTGCCACGTCCTTGTAATGCCGGATCTTCTTGATCCGCATCCATTCAAGCACTTCCTGGCGGCGCTTTAACTCCTCGCGCATCCGGTTCTCGCTCCACCCCTTCGCCTCCATGATCTCTTCAAGAAGATAGGACTTTCCCGAGTACGTGATCTCATCAGTCGCTGAGCGCCACTTAAAGACCTCATTTGTGATAAGTTCGTTGGTCCTTGGATCAATGTCCAGAATCTCAACAATTTGCTTGCTCCTTCTGATGCGTTTGCCACCAACCCGTCCCTGCACCTGAACACAGACAAAATCAAGCGCGGAAAGCATGTTCCGCGGAACATCCATGGGCGGGTTCTCGATACGGTGGACGACACTTGCCACTGAATCTGCGTGGATTGTAGAATAGGTAGTGTGGCCGGTGCTCATTGCCTGGAAAAGGGTCTGGCATTCCTTACCACGGACTTCTCCCACAAGGATATATTCCGGACGCTGTCGCATTGCAGCCCGCAGGAGCTCATACATGCTAATCTCACCTCTACCGGATGTATCAAATGAGTCGCGGGTAACGCTCGGAATCCAGTTCGGGTGGGGGAGTTTCAATTCTCGGGTATCTTCAAGGGAAACAATCTTTGATAAAGGAGGGATGAAGAGAGAGATGGCATTTAAGGATGTGGTCTTACCGGATGCCGTTCCACCGGCAAAAATTGCAGATTTACCATTCTCAACGCAGAGCCAGATATATGCAATCGAAAGCGGAGCGAAGGTACGCCATTCAATAAGATCGGTCGGTGTAATCGGCTCGTCCTTGAATTTACGGATGGTAAACGTAGAGCCGTGAGCGGTTACTTCCTGGCCGAGGGTCATCTGGATACGCGAACCGTCCTGCATAGTTGAATCAAGAATGGGTTGTGCTATTGAGATGTATTTACCTGAACGCTGGGCAAGCTTTGTTACAAAAGAATCAAGATCCTCAGCATTGGTGTAGCTAAGGGTAGTCTTCATCGACTCGTAGCCGGCATGATATACAAAGAGCGAAGTATGGACTCCATCACATGAGATATCCTCGATATATTTGTCATGCATGATTGCATCGATAAGCCCGTCACCGAGGAATTCCTTGTGCATATTGTAGAGAATAACCTCACGCTGCACAGGTGTGAGCTTGATACCAAAATCAAGAATAATATCAGTCGCCGCAGCCCGCAACTTTATTCCGGCCTCCTCTTTAGAGATATCTTTTGTGTTGATATCAAGCGTTTCAAACAAGCGTTCCTTCAACTCTTTTAACAGATCTTTCTCCGGATTGGTCAGGATTGGCTCGAGCACCAGGTAGGTATACTCGTGAGTGGTGTGATCGTAAATAATCTGGATATAAGCGTACGGCGGGTTGACCGGATAGATCTCAACTTCCTCAATTCCTGGTTGAGGCTTGAAGGAGATATCAACAAGCGGACCATGTTTCTTGGGATCATATTCCTCAAGGGTGGAATGAACCGCTTTGAAAAGTGAGCCCAACCCGAATCTTTTTTGCACAACCTTGGGTTTTTTCGTGTCAATTCCGATATCCGCATCAATATCAAGATCCTTAAAACCAGCAGTGGAGAAATTTTTCTTCCAGATCTCATCGAAGTCCGGCGGCAGTGTACCAGTCCCTTCAAACGCACTGATGCGCCCGTGCAGTTTGAGTTCGTCTATCTTGAAGGATACACCTTTGGGAAGGATAAGACCAGAGATATCGGAGATCTGGTCAACATTGATAATCTTTTTATCGGCATCAGTCACCTGTTCGCCTGCTGCCTGCGGGGGTGATGTCACTTTTTTAACGGATTTTGCCCTGACGGCAGCCTTGGGATCTTCATCAATTATCTCGATCACATCATCTTCTTTGGTTTTTTTGTTGCCGTCATCGGAAAACTCAAGATCATCATGATCTGGTGTGGCTGCAGCAGTGCGTTCAGGTTCTGAATGTTGCCTGACGGATAGGGCAGGATCCTCCTTGTTTGACGCCCCCATTTTTTTTCTGAGAGCATCAAAATCACCAATATGAGATGTAGATCTGTCATCAGCTGATGGGATTTGAGAAAGATCTGCAGTACCTTTTGGTTTCTGCGCCTCCTCATTCTTTTTGGTTCCTTTAATCTTACTGATAAGAGAATCTACATTATCCAGTGCATCATCATCATCTTTGTTCAATCCAGACATCACCCTTTGACCTAGATCTAGGCGTCATTTTATATTAAATGATTTTTTTTACATTTAATACTATATATACTATGGCTATTGCCATGGTAAACATTCTGACCGATTTTTATTAAAAAAATCATCTCCACTGTTGACTACCGCATTTATTCCCCGGAAATCTCTGACTGGATATTTTTTAAAACAACGCGTATAAGACCGAGATGTGCATCTGCAGTTGTAAAAACACACAGGAAAAGATCCCCGCACGGGACAATAATAAATTTATTCTCATCCGTTTCGAGGATCATCTGATCAAGGGAGCCGATGTTCAGGTCCCGGGCAATTTTGGTCCCTGCACGCACGAGATCTTCAGCAGAGGCTGTCACATGCTCAAAGTCCGCATCACCAATGCACTGAATAGAAAACCCTTCGAAAAATGCAGCAACCGCAATAACCCCGGACAGACTTTTTATCTTTTTTAATGCGTTTTCATCGAGAAGCTCAGCGATTTCTGAAACCTCGTTAATCTTCTTATCGGAACCGTGCGAATCCATAAGGGGCACAGTCTCGTTAATGAGGAGGCCTTCTTCAATGCAAAGCTGAACAGCACGTGAGAATTCTGCCTCGGTATATTTTCTAATGTTGAATGTCTGCGGGGAATCAAAGCTGCCGGGTGTTTCCATTAACATGTGTAAAAGGGCAGACTTTCCGCGAAAAAATCCGTCAGTATCTTTAAAATATGCTCCAACCATCTTCCCATTGTCGTTGAGGATAAAACCATGACCAGATAGTGTTTCAGCCTCAACTAATCCACGGAAGGTCATCAGATACTGGAGCAACCTTTCCTTATGAGGATTGGTAATTATCCCCCCAACAGTTCCTGCGGGTAATCTCATAAAAATGAGAACTGGAAATCAGAGTGCAGCTTTAAGCCGTTCCTTATTCTTCTTTAATTCGTATCTGATTCTTCCAATGTTGGCTGTAGTATCTGCAACGATGGCGATCAGTTCATCGGCGGAAAGCGGTGAGAGAATGATGGGACCTTTCTCAAGTTCGACAAGCATTTGGGAGAGTTCACCCTTTCCCAGAGTATTGCCCATCGCTTCGGAAGTTCCAAGACCTGTTGAAGCCATGGCACCAAGGGCTTCGATATCCACTTTACCGGAAACTGCACTTTCTATTACGAATCCATCTCTTCCTATCACGACCGCAGCTGATACCCCTTCAATTTTAAGAAATTCCTCTAATAATGGCTTCAGCATTCACTTTCCCTCAGATAAATGATTCTCTCTTGTTTTTTTTCTATTAAAATGTTGGTCTTTCTTTTTCTTTGTGAAGGAAAAAGAGGTAATCGCATAAATATGAAAAAATAACGATTTCTTCCGATCTCATTGGAGGCTCAATCATCAGCTTTCCTTGATCATCAGAGTATTTCATAATTGTCCACTGCGTATCAACCAATAAAAAGGAAACTATATTGTAGGATATCGTAACAATACAACATAATGCAACTCCCGAGGGGTACATTCCTCAAAATTAAAAGGAGCACAAAGGTTGGGGACCTTCTTGCTGAACTCCAGGATATGAAATTTACCGGGATCTGCACTATCTCTTTTGGGATTGTTAACGGGACAATTGTCTTTAAATCCGGTAAACGTATCCTTGCACAGTACAAGGAAATCATCGGCGATGCTGCATGGGATGAACTACAGAAAATTATTGGGGAGAAAGTGGATGCTTCCCTGTCCACTATTAATGAAGCGCAGATTCAGCTCTCCCTTGAATTCAACAAAACCTGCCTGATCGTTAAAGGGGGAAAAGCAGAATATACTCCCCACCATGAAATCCCTGCACCCAACCAGCATACGATAAAAAAATCCCCCTTGAATACTCCAAAACAAGCACAGATAGAGACGGGTAAAAGCCACCAGAAACAAGGTATACCAGAAGTTACTACGGCAAATAGGCCAGTTACGGATGAACCAGTGAGTGCTTCGGAACTACCGAAAATAATAAGTGACACACATCTAAAAAAAGCAGCTCGTAATCCATTAGCGGCAATCCAGCATAAATCACAGATTTATTCACAAATATCGGAAGAGAAGAAATCTGAAGATACGGCCCTTCTTCAGGCATATTCAGATTCCAGCAGCTTTGATAAGGATATCGAAACCTTTGAAACCATGGATGTGGATACCATCACCAATAAAATCCGCGGCGAATGTAAGACTTTAATCAAACAACTTCACCTTGAATATCTGACAGAGGACTAAAAAGAAAAAGCAAGGAGAATATCTATGGTGATTTTACTGCAACCCGGATTAGATAATAGAATATCTTTTCTTATAGTTGGATTTCTTGCTATTATCATTATTGTAGCTGTAGCGCTGATTAGTAAAAAAAATCAAAAAAAAACAATTTCTCAAAGGGAGAAATCGCTGACTTTCCTCATCAACTCCTGGATTATCAATCTGAAATAAGACTGATAAAAAGGATACTGCCTGCATTACAGTCCCGCACAGTACGGAAAAACGCCGCCCTTGCACTAAAAGAGATCGAAATCCTTTATGGCAGAACTGATATTACCGAGAGTCTTTTAGCACTTGTTGAAAAATATTCCCTTGGCACATTTACCATCGCTACATCTAATGGGCTTATATTTGCTTCTTCCGGGGGGGAGGACAGCCAAACCGATGCAGCGACCTACAGTAAAATGGTCAACCATGATCCACCTTTAACAACCCCGCTTGTCATAGTATCCGGCCTGACTCACAAAGGTTCCATCCTTGTTGGGATAATCCGGACACAAAATCCGGTGTCGGAGGATATTTCAAAGAGAATTGCAACAGATACACAAGCAATATTAAACTGGTGGGCATAGTTAAATAATCAGAAAAATTGGGTAATCTTATATAAATTAAATAGAAATATTCACACAACAGGGTGTTCAATGGTCAAGGTTTACACAATCGCATCCGGAAAAGGTGGGACTGGAAAGACAACTGTTTCTGTTAATCTCGGAACGATGCTTGCCCAACTCGGAAAAGAGACCTATCTTATGGATGCTGATATCGGTATGGCAAATATTGGCCTGCTTCTCGGTCTGCAGGATGCGCCGGTCACCCTCCATGAAGTTCTTGCTGGTAAGGCAAATGTCAATGATGCTATTTACGAGTGCCCAGCAGGGCTTAAAGTGATTCCAGCTGGTATCTCCCTCCAGGGATTCCAGGCCGCAGATCCGGAAAAGATCCGTGACGTCATGAACGAGATTGTCAAACACTGCGACTTTTTGTTGATTGACGCCCCTGCCGGGATCAGTAAGGATGGTATTATCCCCCTCGCCGTAGCCGATGAGGTTATCCTTGTTGTAAATCCTGAACTCTCTTCCATCGTTGACGCCCTCAAGACACGGATACTGACAGAACTCGTCGGGGGTCACGTCCTTGGTTCAATCATAAATCGTGTCGATCTGGAAAAACCCGAGATCATGATAAAAAAGATGGAGAAGGTGCTTGGGGTAAAGGTAATTGGGATTATTCCAGAAGACCCTAACGTCCGTCGTGCAGGTTCTGCAAGAACTCCCCTCGTTATCAAGTATCCGACATCCCCTGCATCAAAAGCTTTTCGGCGTATTGGTTCTAACCTTATTGGTGTTGCTTACAAAGAGGATAGTGAGGGGGCGCCAAAAGAAGGATTCATCGAAAGATTTACAAAAGCCCTGTTTACTAAAAAATCATAGATGTGGCAGGGATTTGACGATTTCCTTTAATAAAAAATTTTTGAATTTTTTTTCTCAAGCCAAAACAGGGGAATATGGAATTTTAAGGTTGAACACGAACATTTCTTACCATTGCTAATTCATCGCCCCCACCTTCCCTTAGTCGATGACCTGGGACAGAAAAGCAGACAAATAAAAGAGTCCGAATTTGGATGGAAACGGGGCAGCGTAAAATCTATCGGCGGCGTCATAGGAATAATTGAAGGATAAAAAATTGGATTATGTTGGGGGGAAGTATAATAAGGTTTATTCAGGTTTATTAGTGATGGTGAAGACACAGTATTCGTCACCCTTTGACCGGCACTTAACTTCACGACCCTGCACCTTTATCCCAAAGGATCCTTCAACAATACCAGCAAGGAGTCCGGCTGTGCAGTAGCAGACAATTTTGCCGGTATTCCCAAACGCTTCTGATTCAATAGTATGTTCAAGGGTGATGGTTTTTTCCTTCTTTGCTTCGTTCCAGTCCATCCTGATGATCTTGAACCAGCCCATCTGGGAATAGAATGCAAAAGCCATATCAGAGAGGAGGTTTGGTTTGGTTATACCCATTTTCTTATAGTGCTCGACATTTTCCTTGCCCATATCCATATAGGCACGGTAGTTGACTCCTCCCGCAGGCATCTCACCCATCGTCTTTTTTAATGAGTTCATCATGGATGAGAAGATGAAACGTGGCATTATAACGACTGGATCATCAATCAGCTTGATCCTGCCTTCAAGAGGTTTGTGCTCAACATATTCAGTGATGGCGGAGTCACCTTTAACGATAGCCTCTGCCTTCCATTTCCAGCTGGATTCTCTTTGATCGGCAACAAATTCACAGCATCCATCACCATTTGCATGGCACTTTATCTCGATGCAGAACCAGTTCTTACCTGTTACTGCGATCAGGACACCCTCAATCCATCCTCTGTGGACACCACAGACTGGCATCTTCCAGTCCTTAAGAACTTCAGACTCAAATGTGTGCTGGGTACGAAGCACAATCCTGGTATCGCTGGATTCAACAAGTTCAAACGGAGCACCCCAACCCTGCTGGTGCTGGAGCTTGAATACCAGCATAAGAAATTCAGCCGGTGTGAGATCCATACCGAACCGTTTTAACAGGTTATTGAGCCCCCCCGAACCCTTGCCAACGGAGTGGAAGAGCTTACGAACTGCCTGTACAGCAAGCTTTTTGTCGAGATTTGCCTCATACATCTCGTAGATGGCTTTCACGAGATAGTTCGGGTTGCTTGCTGTTTTTACCCCAAAAACCGAATACGAACCTGCAAGAGGGTCCATTTCGATATACGGGGTGATGCTTTTTTCCCCTTTGATGAGCGCTTCGAAATCTTCACGTCCGATCTTCATGGATGACAGCTCTGTTATTATCTCATTAAATGATTTCGTCTTTTTAATTCAGACATGTATTCTGGCATGAATGGCAAATTAAAAAGGAAAAAAGGATGGATAGGGTATCAGATTTCCAGGAGATGTTTTGCGTTAAGATCCAAGAGTATTTTTGATTTTGACTCATCAAATGATACATAAAATGTGGTCATATTCTGGGAGCGATCCATGACGATGCAAGTGTACTTCCCATGCTGCAATTTGAAACTGACGGTCCCTTCGTCAGTGGTGATGTCACTCCCTAAAATCTTGCCCTCACTCCGGATCGATACGGTAAAACCATTTTGTGGTATGGTGTCCTTCTGGATAGCGAGCGTGAGCACTCCTATACCTTCACTTTTTTTACCGATCTCTGGTATTGACGACGGAGGGCTCTTTTTCAGGTGCATCTTTTCAAAAATCCGTGACCCCATAACAACAGCATCGATAATATCCGGCTTCACATCATAGAACTCGAATTTTTCATGTCCTGATATCATTAACACCGCTTTATCACTGTACAGGGACCCCTTATCATCGATGTAGATGGCACCTTCGGCTTCGCCATCGATAAATGCAAGATAGTATTCCCGTTCGTTCTCTTTTGCCACAGCAATCCCGTTGGATCTCTGTGATGAGGTCATATCGAACAGTTCATGAAGCATAAATATCCCAATGAATTTTGAACCCTTTACGATATTTTCCAGCAGGTCATGTATGACATTAGGGATGCTCTTTTTCAAGTGTGTCTTTTCAAAAATCCGGCACCGCATGACAATAGTCTCGACAATATCCGGTGTTATTTCATAGAACTCGAATTGTTCGTGACCGGAGATCATCTTCGCAGCCTTGTCACTATATTCTGTTCCCTTGTCATCGATGTAGATTGCACCTTCGGCTTCACCGGCAATGAATGCAAGATAATATTCCCGCCCGTTCTCCTTTGCTACCGCAATCCCATTGAAGCTCCGTGATAATGCGAACTGGAACAGTTCATGAAGGGTAAAGGTCCCCAGATGCTTTGAGCCCTTGTGGATATTTTTTATCAGGTCCTGTATTTTCATCAAAACTCATCTCATCGGGTGTGATCTTCGGGAAGAGAATTTTACGAAACAATTTCCCTGTATGTATGGTGGAGTTATTTGCAACATGTGTATTTTACATTTGCGGAATTATTTTTTGCTTTTTGATGACTATCACCATACATAAGTGTTCATAAAAAAAATGCTATTTCGGATTTATGGAAATACTCTACCCGATGATAATATCGGCAGTTGCAGTTCTTGCAACCCTGATCTATGCCTCCTACCTCGATATCAGGGACCGTCGGGTCCCGTTTATCTACTGGTTGCCAATGCTAGTGATAGGCGTTATCTGTACCGGATACCTCCTGTGGCAGACAACTGCAAACCTCAGCGTGATCTTCGGTTACCTCTCCATTGTCGCAAGTTTTCTCTATGCGGACTATCTTGATAACCGTGGCAGGACGGATTCCCTAGGTCTTACCTTTTATTATCGGAAGACATCGATCTTTTTTTATCTTGCCCTTGTCTTAATCCTCCCGACTCTGTCATGGTTTGTCTTTGCACCATCTGTTAATATCCCGATGGTTCCCTGGTATGCGATGTTTGCAGGAGTCTTTTCCTATATTTCGTATAGGGAATATAAGGGCACGTTTGATGAAAATCCCCGGCAAAAACATCGGAAAAGGGAATCGAATATCTCCGAGTTCATCAACCGCTGGTATTTTGTACTGATTGTGATGATTTTTGTGATCACCGCAGTACTCATGCTTTTCAATCCGGGGGGCTGGAGTTATCAATCTATTATAATTCTTCTCATGGTAGTCTTTTCCGGGGTTTTCTATATCTTTGCGAGAATGCACCTCTTTGGCGGTGCAGATGCATGGGCGCTGATATTCATTTCATTTTGTATTCCCACGTTCCCGTTCACCCCCATCCTTGGTAACCCGCCGCTTGGATTTTTGTCATTCTCCGTTCTTATCAATGCCCTGCTCCTGAACCTGGTAGCACCGATCGGGATATTTATCATTAATGTTATCCGAAAAAATTGGGCACCGCTGATGTACATGTTCTTTGGCTTCCCGGTAAACGGTGACAGTATCCAGAATGAATGGGGTTTTGTCATAGAGGATTTTGAAGAGAAGAAAGGGACGGTCAGCCGAAAATTCGTCGGCTTTTGGGATTCCATTAAGCGCATGTATAGCGGTGAAGGCAGAGTGTATACAAAGGATCTCCGTGAGCATCCCGAAGAATTCCAAAAGGAACTGGCACTCTACAGGAGAGCGGGCACTGTATGGATTTCGTATGCGGTACCATTCATCATCCCTATTACAGCAGGGCTGATTACTGCAATCATTTTTGGTG
>Ga0315289_10012199_pt1 | contig 12124 bp, 14 predicted proteins | sample YL17G11_40_MG_FD_203452 | JGI IMG/M metagenome (GOLD analysis project Ga0315289, IMG submission 203452) | Sediment microbial communities from Yellowstone Lake, YNP, Wyoming, USA - YL17G11_40 | ecosystem: Environmental > Aquatic > Freshwater > Lake > Sediment | place: USA: Wyoming | collected...
ATGAAATTCCCACAATGTCAGGTTTAAATTGTCTTATCCTACTTTGAATAGCTTTGATTGATAGACCAAGTGTATATAGATCACCTTCAATTATCGGTTTTTTTGCCTCCGCTTGGCAATCAACAACGTGGACTGTATTACCGTCTTCCAGTAGCACGGCGGTGATATACGCCAAACCCAGCGGAAAGATAGGATTAAATTTGGCCCTCATTGTCCGCGGAGGATTGATCAAACATACCTTCATAGATGCCAAAACACCTCACATAAAACTTAGCCATGTTTGTTATCTAAAATTCCAGCTTCTTTACAGCGGTTCAAGAACTCGATGTAATATGAAAGATTGTATGGGTGGTCAACATGCCATACAACGATATCATCTTTCATAGGCAATGCTTTCTGGCCGTACATGGTGTATCGCCTGTCATAAATCATGTTCTCTGGTTTCACATCCAAACGCGGAACCCATGCTCCTTTTCCCAAACCAATCTTTTTGACATGATAATGATAACAAACGTCCACTTTCTTTTCGCTCAATTCATTAGGGAGATTCGGAAAAGCTTCCAGAACTTGCTCGGTAATCCCCACCAGCGGCTCGATATCAAACAATCGGTCCAGTGCGATCAGCGCCATGAGACAACTGTATTTTTCCCACAAATATATTATAGGCATCCGCCTGCGAAACCATCTCCACTGACCAAAAAATGCGTAGCCTAACAACCATAGTGCCTTATTGAAGCAGCTGCTTCGTTTGTGAAGAGGGAAGTCCCAATCATGAACAACGCGGACCACGTTTTCACCTTATTTTGCTTTTCGCGCAAAACTCTTTCCAAGCTTCATCAAACTCTGCTATTGTTTCTTCTGTTTTAGGGTGAAAAGGCATTTGCTCCAAAACTTTTGGTGTAACCGTGACGATATGTGCACCAGAATGAAAACAATAAGCTGCATCATTTGGTTTTCTTATACTTCCGCAGATTATCTTGGTTTTAAACCCTTGAGCATCAATAATTCTGCGACTTGTGACTATATTTCCGTTAGTTATTTTACGCGCATCATCCAAACTTGTATCTTTGGCATACCAATCTATCATTCGATTATAGAAGAAACTGGCATATGTGGCACCAAGCTCACAGGCAAGAATCATCTGATTTATGTCTATGAGACATGTCATATTAACCTTGAATTTGTTATCTAACAGCACTTTAGCAATTTCAAGACCATGACCGTCTTTCCACATCGGGACTTTGATCACGGCATTACTATGCTCTTGACGGTTATTATCTAAGCAGTAGCTTTTTGCTTCTTTCAAAAACTCTTTTGAACCAGTCAATTCAATGCTTACAGGCACGCGAAACCGAAGAAGCTCATAAATGCGAGTTTCATAGTTAATGTTGTTTTCTGTGCTAAAGATTTTCTGGTTGGTCGTTATCATCTTACAAACTCCAAACTGTTGCACCCACCTTCGTGCTTCATCAATATTTGCAGTATCAACACTGAGCATTATGTGAACACCTTCCTTGCAAGTTCATTTCCAGTGTCTTTATCAAATAAAATCACCTAGTTTGCTTGCTCTCTGGACTATCGCCGACCAACTACGATCTGGCAATAACAACAGCATCTTTTCTTTAGGAGATGCCTCGTAATTTAATTGTAATAGGCAGGTTTCTTTTTCATCCCACAACTCACTCATTCGCATCCCCCGATATTCAATACTTTCTTTGCTTCTATATTTGCCGTATCTATGAACAAAGTCACGCTATCAACTCCTTCTTGATCATTTCAAACAACCTCGGATCTGGGCGAAATTCTGCAATTCTGACTTTAACAAAGTTGCATGCAGCTGCAAACTCTTGTGATGCAGAATCAAAGTTGCCGAACAAGAGATGATTCCGCATTGTGTAATAGACTAACATCATGGGTGATCTGCTTATTCCTTGCCTGCAAGCAATTAACGTATTGCAACATATTTTAGAGCGGCAGGAAGATATGACCTCATTTGCAATTTTCCATTTATTGATATTATCATCTCTATCATTCACAGGTATGTGAATAATCGGTACAGGGCTATTGAACCCAAGCTTTTCTGGCAATTCCTGACCCAAATATATTATCCAATCTACAGATTTGTCCTGAGAGGCAAGTATTGCATCTTCAGCATTTCCCTGATATAGAGTTCCGAGTATTTTATTCATTTTGTCAACATCTCACAAATTAGATGAGACAACACACAGTGAATACCCTCTACAACCCAAGCTTTTTCATGCGGTACAACTATGGAGACATCAGCTTCCTTCTTTATTGCTCCACCATCTCCACCGAGCAGGGCCATAACCAATCCCTGTTTTTCTTTGGCATATTTGCAAGCGCTAAAGAGGTTTGAGCTCCAAACACTTCCATGATACGTTATTCCTCCGTGTACAGAAATAACAATTAATACGTCGCCTAATTTAAAGCTTTCCATTTGCCTTCTGTAGACCTCTTCCCAAGAATAGTCGTTGGTGATTGCGGTTATCCTGCTGATGTTCTCATCCATACAGGTAACATCATAACCCAAGTTCATAAGATCTGAAGCAAAATGTATAGCTGTAGAGGCAGAGCCTCCATTACCAGCTATCCAAATTCTTTTCCTCTTTGAGAACACAAGTCTTCCAACAAACGCCTGTATGCTGGAATCCTCTAGCACTACCTGCAAGACTTTAAGTATTTCATATTCACTCATGTTTAACAATCCACCAATCAGGAAAGACTGAACGAAGCTCAAGTTTGCGCTCATCAACAAATTCATTCACCGCTCTCACCACAGTCCCATAAAAAGGTATATAATCATGGCCACCGATTAAACCACCATCCTTAACCAGCGGGTAGTAAAGTGAAATGTCATTCTTGACATATTCATAAGAGTGGTTTCCATCAATGTAGACAAAGTCAATATCATTTTCTTTCTTAAAATCTCTTATGGCAAATTCCGATGCGTTCTGTAGCCACACCACTTGATGATACTCTCTAAGTCTATCGTGCGCAATTGTGCACCAATTTGAACAATCAGAATAGCAAACTCTCTCTCCTTCCAACGCATCCTCATAAGGGGTATATGGATCAATCAGGAATAATCTATCGACAGACAATTCTTCAAAAATGCTTGAAGCGTTATCACCATTCCCAACCCCGATTTCAATACCTCTCAGAGGTTGTCTTTCAGCAAAGTGTTTCTTGGCAAATAAAATCATTGGCCTGGGCGTTTTTCCAATATAGTAATGCACTATCCGAAGTTGTTCCATGGAAGCTGCAAGGTTTGGCCGTAAGTACTTTACAATCCTGTTTCTTATCTTGAATGTCTTTCTTGCAAAATAATCTCTGAAAGGTAACATCAGCACACATCCATTACCTTATATTTATGATTAGTTTTGAGCCTTCATCTTCAAATCGAAAATGAATTTCTTGCAAACCTTCTTTAGCCATGGCTTTCCTCACATTATCTTTGTGGTTTTCGCAGTAAAGCACCAAAAAGCCACCTCCACCAGCTCCCATTAACTTTCCACCAATTGCCCCAGCCTTTATTCCCGTGTCATAAAGCTTGTCTATCCTATCGTTAGTGATCTCGCTGGAAGTGAGGCGCTTAATCATCCAGTGCGAATGCTGGAGCAGACCAAACTCTGTCAGATTTCCAGTTTCAAGCGCATGCTTGACTTTGTGTCCGATATGCTTTATTTCATGCATACTCTCAAGATTTTTATCCATATGCTTTGACTGATCTTTCAATACTATATTTGCGCTTCGTTTTATACCTGTGTAAAAGAACAATAGATTATTCTCCAGCTCGCGTATGATTGGATACTTCAAATGTAATTGCGTAACGATTACATTCCCATTTTTGAGGATATCCAGGCAGACAAATCCACCAAAACTGGCGATATAAGTGTCTTGGCACCCGCACGGCTCTTTCAGAATATTCATGATTAAATTGGTACTTTCTTTGGCAAGATCTAAACGCGATAAGTACTCATCTTTTAAACCATGCAAAGCGTGGATTAGCCCAACCGTAAAGCTTCCAGAACTTCCCAATCCTGTTTCCGCTGGGACATCGGCACTGCTGATCACTTCTATGTGATCCTTCAAACCTAAAAGTTTCAAAGCTTCACGAACCACTGGGTGTTTGATGCCAGATACGTCTTCCACTATTTCTACTGTGGAGTAATTGATTTTGAGTTCTTTCTCAAAGCGGTTTTTCACCAGAAGATAAACATGTCTGTTCAATGCAGATGTTACAACAAACCCACCATTTTCATTACTATAGGCAGGAAGGTCTGTTGAACCTCCGCCCAAGCATAACCTTAACGGTGTTTTCGATATAATCACATTTTTATCCTCCTCGATATAATCACATTCTTATCCTCCTCGATATAATCACATTCTTATCCTCCTGTTCAAATCAATAGCTGTGCGCCCGTAGAATCTAATATCGGAGGAGTCAACAGATTGAAAGTAATATACGCAACAATGCAAATATCGTCTAAGTATCCATATTTTGAATCCAGGTTTTGCCCGAATAACTGATGAGTGAAGCAAAGCAAGAAAGAGCATTGGAAATGTTAAGCCGCAATATATCTGGCGAGTTTTAGTTTCCAGGTACAAAGATCTTTGTATTTTTTCTTCAGTTTCATAATTGTCATGTACGGCAAATACTGGGATTTCGTAATGAGAATACCCATTATGTTCAATGAATTTGCCAAGAAGATAATCTTCCATAGCTGGCGCATCGCAATTGAAATTGCGGACTGCATGCCTTTCGATAAAGACATTACAGGTATCCAATCTCTTCATGTTTTTTAATGGCAATCTTTTGTATACTTCAGCACTGATATAGAACTCGCGATCTTTGCCGTATTTTGGAACATCATTACCATATACGGCCACAGCAGTTTTATCTTTTTCCTGTAATCGAACAAGCCATTCATGGCATTTCACCAACCAATTCCTTGGTATTTGCATATCGGCATCTATCATTGCGATATACTTACTGGTTGCTGTTCGTATCATCATTGTTCTAACCGCGCCAATATTAGTACTTGTTTTGATAATTTTGCATCCATACTTCTGAGCAATGTCCAATGTTCTGTCAACACTAAAACCATCAAAAATTGTAATTCTATCGGATTGTTTCTTTATTTGAATCAGCAGAGTTTCCAGGGTTCTGTCACTATTCAACGTAGGAATGAAGAACTCTGCATCAATGTCTGTCATTTCGAATCAACCCTCTCAGTATAGTTCGGCTTGAACCCGAAGAATCTATAATGCAGCACGCGGGTAATAGCGTCCAATTTTCTATCGGTCTTTAGTATTATCTCACGGCTGCGTTTCATCCCTCCTGCGCGCACATCATGAAACTTTAACGCGGCATCTGCGTATGCCGTAAGACCCATGTGAGCATTCAAGTGCCAAGGCCACAATCTACCATACCAAACAAGTTTCTTGTGGCTGATTGTTGGAAGTTTTAAGATGCTGTCGCGCCTGTAATCACCATAATCACTTGCATTCTTCCTGAACAATCCATGCTCTATGCAATGATTGTACAAACGCGTCCCGCGAATAGGATAATAAAAGTTTGCAATAGTCAATCCAGCTTTAACCTTGACCATCAAGTCCAGCGTCTCTAAAACCGTATCCTCAGTTTCGGTTGGTATGCCGAACATGAGAAAAGCCATAGTTTTCATCTTGTATTTATCGCAAAGCTTGAAAGAGTTGATTATTTGTGTTTGGTTTGTGCCTTTGTTCAAGATTTTCAGTAATCCAGGATTTGCCGTTTCAACACCAAACTGAACTTCTTGGCAGCCACTTTCCGAAAGCGCTTTTGCAAGACGTTCATTAAAAACATCAACTCTAGATTCAATCTTGTATTTGATTCCTGTCTTTTCATAAATTTCTCGCTTGAACTGCTCGCCAAAATCACTTATCCATTTCCAATCCTGGACAAGCAAATCATCCTCAAAATTCACAACTTTGGTGGCTGGATAGGTCTCTACCAGAAATTTCAGCTCTGCAATTACATTAGCCACACTTCTTCTCCGAGTGTAGCCTTCTCTACCTTTTATTTCCCTGAGAGTTTCATTTACGCAAAAGCTACAATTGCAAGGACAACCGCGAGAAAAGGTAACACCGAGCCAACCCTTTCGCATAGCGAGCAATTTCCTGGTATCGATAACTTCCCAGTCCCAAAACGGGAGAATGTTGAGGTCTTTTATGAACGGGCGGACATGGTTTTTTATTATTTGTCCTAGACGAGTTTTAAAGTGAAAATTCTGCACATCATAATAATTTTCACCCTTCTCCAACCTCTCAACAAGTTCCAGTAACGCCTCCTCTCCCTCGCCCAAACAAAAAGCATCAAATGGAGACTCGCCCAGATCATCAGGTTTAATCGTGGAATGTGTGCCGCCGAGGATCACAAGTATGTTTGTGTATCTTCTTTTAACCGCACTTGCAATCTGTTTGACTCTACCGTATTCCAAACTCGTGCAGGAAAACGCAATAAGGTCGAAAGGTTCTTGTTTCTTGACTTCAGAAAGAATAGTATTTATTTTATCAGGTACGAATCCTTCACCAACATACACAAGAGATGTCTCATGTCCATGAGCTTTTAAAACTGAACTTAATGCTTGGATGGCAGGACTCCAGCACGGTATGGTGTAGCATGAAACAAAAACGAAAAGGACTTTCATGTCCTAGCCTCTATCACGGAACCTAAAGTGTCCCATCTTTTATCACCAAATTTTTCAGGAAGCTTTGTTATCATGATATCTTTTACACCAAAATCACTCAAGAGTGCCTTATAGTCTCTTGCCCATCTTTTTTCTGAATATACATTTGAATGCCTGACACATACACCAAGTTTGCTGTTCTGAATAAATGGCAAATCTTTGCACTTTCCCGAAACGCGGTAATAAAAACCCAATGCCAGTGTTGTCCATTTATTAAATATATTCCATTCGCACATTATTAGATTATTTCCAACATGTAACATATCTTCTATTATCCCGTGAATTTCTTCTGGCGGGATCATCATTAACACGGCATCTGTGAGTATGATGTCAAAAGATGTGCTCTTAAAAACATCTTTGATGTTCTGAATTCTATCGCAAAACAGAGAGACATTTGGATAATCACCAAATGCTTTCCTGGCAAATTTAATGCACTCATTATCTATATCAAATCCTATCACTTCTGCATTAGGGAACATCTTTACCAGATTTCCTATGTTGCCACCATAACCACATCCAACATCAAGGATAGATTTAGGATTGTACTTTTCTATTATGCCCAACAGAAATTTTCTATGCGGGTGATTGACATCTTCTACGATATTGTGTTCCATCACTTAAACTCCCTGATTGTTTCACAAACATAATCTACCTGATCGTCAGTTAATTCTGGGTACATTGGTAATGATAGCACCTCTTCAGATATTTTCTCGGTCACTGGAAGATCGAACTTCATATATAGCTTTGGCTGCTTATGGTTGGGGATTCTCCACGATATAAGTGTTTCTACCCCGTTCTTTTCGAGATGCTTCTGGAGCTTATCTCTCTTGTTTGACATCACGACGTAATTCTGGTAGACATCGTAAAAAGATGGAGGTTGATACCTCTTCGTTCCGCTCATAGAGTCATCACATCTCTGGCTTGGCATAGTCTCAAAATTATCTACAGTGGGGAGGTGTGCCAAATATAGATCAGCCAGATATCTACGCCTTTTTATCCAAGATTGCAAGTACTTCATCTTGACGTTTAAAACACCAGCCTGTATGTTATCCAGCACACTCATGAAGCCAAATTCGGTTATGTAACGCATTTTCAGCTCTTGCTTGGTCATCATATATTTTGGCTTTTCTCCATTGTCTCTAAGGGCGTACAAGCGGTTAGCCACGATTTTATCGTTGGTTGTTATCATTCCACCATCCCCATAGCATCCAAGTATTTTTGATGGATAGAAGCTGAAACAACCTGCATAGCTTGTAGATCCAGCAATTTTTCCTCTATATTTTGCCCCTACTGCCTGAGCCGCATCTTCAATTACGGATAAGCCTCTCTCTCTTGCTATCTCTAATATCTCATCCATCCTGCAACAATGCCCGTTTAAATGAACTGGAATTATAGCCCTTGTTTTTGTTGTAATTGCCGCCCTTAATTTATCTACATCCATATTATGATCTTTACCAACATCAATCAAAACAGGTCTGGTCCCGCATCTCACTATTGCTTCTATTGTAGAAACATACGTGTGAGAAACCGTAATCACTTCATCATGCGGACATAACCCTAGGGTATGCAAAGAAAGGAGCATGGCATCGGTACAGCTATTTACACTTATTCCATACTTGCATCCAATAAATGAAGCAAAGTTCTTCTCAAATGTCTGGGTTTCTTCTCTCAGATAGAGTTCTCCTCTAGATAACAAGTCATGTATTTTAGGGTTCACTTCATTCTTCAGTAAGCGATATTGTAACGGATAGTTCACAAACGGAACTTTGTATTTAGACTTCATAATATCATCCTCTTTTTAGGAATGAATCTACCTTATCAACTATAGTTTTGGAAGTTATGTAGTAGAGCTCCTCAAGTTTTGAACACGCTGGCGCGGGAGTGTTTGGAAGAGTGATCCTGAGAAAGCGAGCATCTTGCACATTCTCCGCAACCGTGGCTATTATTTCCGCAGCATATCCGCATGTCTTCCAGCCGCCATCCACCACTATCAGCTTTCCAGTTTTCTTGACAGATTTGATAATTGCCGCATCATCAAATGGCTTAAGAGTTACGAGATCAAATATGTCGAGCTTGTATTTACCTTCTAATTCTTTGCCTGCTTTTATCACTTCATTTGTCAGATATGATGATGACACTACCGTTCCGTCATTTCCCTTGGAGTGTATAATAGCTTGGCCTAGTGGAACAAAATATAATTCCTTAGGAGTATAACTCTTTAGCGGATAATTCCATCTGTCGTCCACAAAAACTATTGGGTTTTGTTCCTTTAAACAGCATGTTGCCATTAATCCTTTTACGTCAAAAGCATTACTCGGAGCCACCACTTTAAGCCCAGGAATGTGAGAGAAAAACGAATGCAATGCTTGTGAATGCTGCGCGGCCTGTTCACCTCCACGATTGATTATTGCCCATAGAACCACTGGTGTTTTATAGTTACCTCCGTTCATGTATCTCCAATTCGCCAGCATGTTGCAGATTTGATCCGCGGCCAAATACATAAAGTCATGTCTCGGATAGCATACTATCGGATGCAGCCCAGCTATAGAAGAACCAGTGGCTATCCCAGTTATTCCGTTTTCGCTGGTAGGCGAATCTATTACCCGCCTCTTTCCAAACTTGTCAATTAATCCTTTTGTAGTTTGACCAACATACCAAGGACTTGTAATTCCTCCTCCTATCATATAAACTTTCTCGTCTTTTTCAAGTATCTGATGGAAAGCTTCGTTTAACGAGTCGGAATAACTCAACTCTCTCATACCAACACATCCCATCCTCGTCAGGCCCACACATCCTCATAGAGCTTTGATGATTTTGGATAAGAACTTTTTTGTGCAAAGTTAATAGCATCCTGCACTTCATTATCTATAGTTGTCCCCATATCTTCAAGTTCCTTATTTGTCAATAGTCCAGAATTAAGCATCTTTGTGGCTAATTTTGTTATAGGATCTCTCAAAGTCCATATTTCAACTTCGGTCATTGAGCGCAATCCTTTTTCCAAATCAAAATTTGGACCTACATGGCCCCTGCTGCGGTAAGTCATACACTCCAGAATAGTGGGTTTTCCATCCAAGGCGTCGTGGACAGCGCTAGCCATCTCTTCATAAACGATTGTAACATCATTACCGTCTATTCTTCTTCCTTTCATATTAAAAGCTTGGCCCGTTTTGTATATTTCTTCATTGGCCAAACAATCTTTGATGGACATGTGAGTACAGTACAAATTATTTTCACACAAGAATATTACTGGAAGGTGCTTTAACGACGCAAAATTGATAGATTCATAAAAAGATCCTTCAGCTACCGCCCCGTCGCCAAATACAGAAACCGAAACAGTATCCTCATCTTTTATTTTCGAAGCTAACGCTGTTCCTACCGCTAGAGGGATAGTTCCACCAACAATGGGACTAACAACAAAGTTTATTTCTGGTGAGGAACTGTGCATTGATCCTCCCTTTCCATGCGAACATCCCGTAGATTTACAATAGAGTTCTGCCATCAAACTATCCATACTACCCCCTTTAGCCAGATAATGTCCATGACCTCTATGATGGCAAAACATATAATCTTGAGATCGCAAAGCTTTGCAAACTCCTACCGCTACCGCCTCCTGTCCTATAGCCAAATGACAAGGATCCAATATTTCTTTAGCCGTTATTTTCTCTGCAACTACAGTTTCAAATTTTCTAATCCTCATCATTTGAAACAGCATATCTATTAGAGCTGGTTTACTATCAGACATAACACCACACTCCTTATTTTATAGGCAACCTTTTGATGACAAAACCCCAACCAATATCTTTCGCACAAAGTTTTTCGCCAGTTGTCATAAGAACATGACTCAAAACTTCTCCAGACCTGGTGCCAACCACTTTGTATTTAACACCCTTGCCATACAATTTTTCTGCATACTCGATTATGCCGTATTCTTTTATTTTCGGTATGAATATTTCTCCGCCCTGCATGCAATCTATACATCTTGTTATGAAATCAGTTGCTTCTCTCATAGTCCAGAAAAATCTTTTCATGCTCAAATCTGTTATTGCCAGTGGCTTATTTGAATCATGCTGCTTAGCCCAAATTTCGGTGACATCCCCTCTCGTGCCTATCACATTGCCGAACCTTGCCACCGAGGCTTTAAAGCAATAACCTTCATTCAGGTAATCTTCATTTGCCAACAGAAATATCTTTTCCTGAAGCAGTTTGGTCGCGCCGTAAATGGACATGTCATCATATGGGACAGCCTTATCCGTTGAGATCAACAACACTTTCTTTACCCCTACTTTCTGGCATATCTCCACAACATTCAAGGCACCCTCAACATTCACCTTTATCACTTCTGGCATGTTTCTCTCACTGACCTCCACCCGCTTATATGCAGCCATGTGGACAACAATGTCCACATTTTTCATTAAATACCTGAGCCTTTCTCTGTCCCTAACATCTCCCAAAGCAAGCTTGATATTAGACTTGCCAGAGAATTCATCTTCCATTATCGAAAGTGCATATTCATTATTGTCCATCACAATTATGTTGGCAACCCCCAGTTTTTCCAGTGAACGAACAAGGTTACTACCTATTGAACCCGCCCCGCCTGTTACCAAAATTTTCATTTGTCCTAACTCCTCGTGTATTGCTTCCAGTATATCGAATCCATCTTATTCATGCAAGTATCATAGTTATCATCCTTGACAACTTTCTCTCTGTTTAAGTTGCCGTACTTCTGGTGGGTATCTTTGTCCCATCCAAGTATGCGGTTCAGCTTAACGGCCAACTCTGCCGAATCATGATTCTTGAACAGGAATTGGTCTGCGTCAGAAACCCAATCTTTGTTTTCATAGGTGTCAGTTATAAGGACCACCCTTCCGCAGGCCATAGCTTCTGCAGTACTCATAGATAGTCCAGCATCGGACAGGGATGTGGAAACATAAACGTCAACAGCATTAAGGTAATTTGGAAGTTCGTCATTTTCTATGCGACCCACAAATTCCAGATTATATGGCTGATCAATTCCTAAACTTGTGGCCATACTCACTAGCTTTTCTTTTTCCGATCCTGTGCTGGCTATTATGAATTTGCACGTGGGATGTTCTCCTATAACCATTGGAATAGATTTGATCAGCGTTTCTACATTGTATATTGGATACAAATTTCTAAGGCTTATAACTGAAGGTCTGTTATGTATGTTTAACTTGGTTTTAACTTGATCAATTTTCGTGTGGTTTCCATTAGTGGTGAATTTGTTTACATCCACCCCGAATTGGACAACTTCTATTTTTCCTTGGTTTGCACCAAGCTCAAACATCCGCGCTTTAACGTGGTTAGCGTCCGTAGTCATCAAATCAGCCTTTTTCAAAACACCTTCCGCTATT
>Ga0315289_10012200_pt1 | contig 12123 bp, 7 predicted proteins | sample YL17G11_40_MG_FD_203452 | JGI IMG/M metagenome (GOLD analysis project Ga0315289, IMG submission 203452) | Sediment microbial communities from Yellowstone Lake, YNP, Wyoming, USA - YL17G11_40 | ecosystem: Environmental > Aquatic > Freshwater > Lake > Sediment | place: USA: Wyoming | collected...
CTAACCCTAACCCTAACCCTGACCCTGACCCTGACCCTGACCCTGACCCTGACCCTGACCCTGACCCTGACCCTGACCCTGACCCTGACCCTGACCCTGACCCTAACCCTGACCCTAAAAAACCACGCGACATCAGCTCCAACATTTTCTTCGTCGTCGAGATTTCAGAAGAAACAAAACCCTCACCTGCGCCCTCGTCGCAGAGCAGAGCAGAACAAGCCCCGCGAGCAGCGGGAGCATCGCCGCTCTGGATCGCATGGCGGAGGCCTCGAAGAAAGGCTCAAAGGGGAGAGAGAGGAGAAAAAAGAAAGAGGACGACGAAAGTGTGGTGGCATTGCAGCCCCTCTTGGCTGTTCAGCTTTCTCTTTCGAAAACTTTTTCTGCGCCTTTCCTCTTCCCTCTTCCTCTTTCTCGGGCACACGCGCGCGCTCAATTCTCTCCTCAAATCACACGTTTTTAACAAAACCCTTCGGGCGAAAGGAAGAAAAAGCGAGGCTCGTCAAATGGATATCGTCATTTCAAACCTCGACCACCTCCACCGCTCGTCCTCCTTCTCTCCTTCCTCCTCCTCCTCCTTCCTCCTCCTCCTCCACACGTACCCCGCGGTCCACCACGACCTCCCTCAACGCGGGCATCGCCGCCGCCGCCCCTCTCCCGATCCCGCAGACCCTTTTCAGCCCTCGGTTCCCGCTCAGGTCGATGCGACGCAGCGCTCGAAAAGACGGCGCGGGAGCAGGACTTTCGTTCCCGCTGCTCCCGCCGCCATCGCTGCCTCCTCCGCTACCTCCGCCGCCGAGAAGCCAGACCGCACCGGGCAACTCCTCGATCCCGTTGCGAGCCAGGCTCAGCTCCGCCAGCGACCCGCCCTGTCTCTCGGCCACCCTGCTCAGCGCCAGGGACAGCCTGCAGACGCAGCTCCTCCCGACGCGCTCGCAGAGCAGGTTGACGCACCGCAGGTCTGCTGAGCCCCCGGAGAGGTCAAGCTTTCTGAGGGAGTCGGGCGGCAGGCGCAGGGCGTCGGCGATCGAGGTCGCGGTGGTGGTGGTTGGTTGCGGTTGGGGGTGGGGTTTGGGATGGCGTTGCTCGTCGTCGCCGCCGTCTCTCGACGCGCTCGTGCCGTAGTGGCGGCGGCTGCGGGCGTCGTGGGAGCTTTTTGCTGAGTAGAAGAACAAGCGGAGCCTCAACCTCGGCGTCGGCGATGGCGGCGGCGTCAAACGGAGCAGCAGAGGCGCGACTCCAAGCCCTGCTTCCGTCGCCGACCGATACCCTCGCATTCTCGCTTCTGCTTCTACTTCTTCTTCTTCTTCTCGCCCTGAAGAAGATGAAGGAGAAGAAGAAAAGAAAGGACCGCTGCTGCTCCTGCTTGAGGAGCACGCCCTGCTGGCGAACGAGAAGAGGAGCGCCCTGCCTATCGAGGTCGAAGTCGACGTCGACATCGTCGCCACCGCCGTCACCGATCTCGCGAAACTCGCCGCCCTCTCAGCTACCTCGCGCTGCAGTGCCTCGCCGCCGCGTCGTCGCATCTCCTTCGACGCGAGCAGCATCGAGCAAGAGTGCGAGTCGCCCCCTCTTTCTCGGAGAAACAAGTCGGCATTTGGTTTCTCAACTTTTTTTTGTCTCAGCCCTCTGTCACTGTTCCGAAAGAAAAAAAAACTCGATGCCGCCTCTCCCATCTTCCTCTCTCCTCTTCGCCAACGCGCTGGGCCCGGTATGTAGCCGCCGCAGTCACGCATCGCTGCAGCCGCTCCCTCCTCCGTGCTGCCGTCGCTCCGCTGGAGAATCTTCGTCGTCATCGCCATCGAGCAGCAGCAGCAGCAGCATTAGCGCAAGTCGGCGTCGTTCTCGCCCCATCGTCGACGCCAAAGCATCGTCGACGCCTCCTCCGCCGCCGAACAACGCCCGCTCGTTCGACGGCGAGGACGAGCTCGACTCGGTCGTCTCCGCGGAGCTCGCGCAGTACATTGACCCCGAGCGCGCCAAGCAGGAGCAGAAGCGGCTCGAGCTGGCGTGGGCGGTCAGGGCAAAGGTGATTTCGATGGGCTTTGTCGAAGCGACGAGGCAATTCGAGGGGCGCTTTTTTTTTTTTTTTTTTCAAACCCTCTATCTAACCTCTCGCTCCCCACCCCCTCTCACCCGCCCCCCCCCCCCCCCCCGACACACACGCACACGCACTCCGGACCCCAATAGAGAAGGACCCCCTCGTCTCCGTGCGACTGCTGCGGCGGCTCCGGGACCTGCGGCTGCGAGTTCTGTCGTGGCAGCGGCGCTCTCACGGTCGGCTCCGAGAGGTTTTGCTCGCTCGAGGACGGCTGCAAAGAGTGCCCTGCCTGCAGCGGGCGCGGGAGCGTCCCCTGCGACGCCTGTAAAGGAACGGGCCAGAGGGCCGCGTGGCTTGGGCCCGGGTGTCCCGTGGATGATTGAAAGAATGACGTTGAGAGCGTTTTGAGCGCTTTTTGGCGCGCACGAACAGAAAGAGAGAGAGAAAGACATTTTCGTCGCTCCTCCTTTCTGATCGCTCCTCCTTTCTTCTCTCCTCTGACTCTCTCCCTCCTAGTCCGCTCTTCTTCGATGTACAATGACTGACCCTGCTGCTGCCCGCCACGAGCCTGCCTTTTTGCGAGCGCCTTCTCTGGCGCTCCGTATCTCCCTCTCGCCCATTCTGTAAAAAATGAAAACGCACGATCTACTCCTAGGAACCGGAGGCCAAGAAAGAAACAAAAAAGGACGTTCGGGTCGAGTCGGGATGGAAAAAACAAAAACAAAAAAACGTCGCACTCTTCTCTCTCTTTTGTCCTTCTCCTTCTGCCACTATCCGATCGCATTCCTCTTTTCGTCCATCGTCGTATTCATCGGCATCAATCACATCACACGTGAAAAATAAAACGCTCCGCGCAAGTAAATAAAAAAATAGAAAACAAGTGGGAAAGGTGTTTCAAAAAAAAAACAGTCGGGCTTTGTTCTCGTCCTCGTCCTCTCCCTCTCTCCCTCTTCTCTCCCTCTCCCTCTCCCTCTTCTCGTGCTCTCTCCCTCCCCCATCTCTCACCTGAGGACCTTCCCAACTTTCACGCCACCAGCATCTTCTCCTCCTCCTCCTCGACCTCCGCGGGCTCCACCCACCTCCCGTGCTCCTTTATGAGCTCGATCAGCTCGTCGCACGCGCCGTCCATCGGGATTGCGCGCCGGACGACCTCCTTGCCGACGTAGAGGTCGATCTTACCGGGAGCGCCGCCGACGTAGCCAAAGTCCGCGTCTGCCATCTCTCCGGGGCCGTTGACGATGCACCCCATGATCGCGATTGAGACTCCGGGGAGGTGCCCGGTGGCGACGCGGATCTGCTCGGTGATCTCCTGGAGGTCGAACAGGGTCCGGCCGCACGACGGGCACGAGACGTACTCGGTCTTGGTGTTGCGCATCCGCGAGCCCTGCAGGAGGCCGAACGACGTCGTGCGCAGGTAGTCGAGCTCGTGCTCGGTGGTGTCGGCCTCGATCAGCACGCCGTCGCCCAGGCCGTCCACTAGCAGGGCCCCGACCTCGCTGCCCGCGGAGATGACGAGCTCGTCGCGCGTCGCCCCCTTCGGGATGCGCTTGTGGTGGATCACCGCGACGTCCGCCTTGGCGGCCGCCAGGACCTCGAAGACGCGCCTCGAGGCGTGCACGCGGGACAGGCCCGCGGCTTCGGGGTCGAGCAGGGCCAGGACGCAGTCGCTGCCGGCGGTCGCCAGCGCGGCGAGCTGGTCGTCGGTCTCGGAGCCGTCGACGGCGACGGCGTAGCGGGCGGCGCCCTTGGGCAGAGGGGAGGGCACGGAGAGCGTTTTGCCGCCTTTGGCGATCGCTGAGAGCTTGTAGAGCGCCACGGCGTTGCTGATCGAGGACGTCGACGCGGCCGCCTCGAGCTTCTCGGCGGGGACGATGATCCCGACGCCGACCTCTTGCAGCCTCGCGACCGCGCGCGCCGCGGCGGCGTCGCGCTCGGCCGGCACGCCGTCGAGCACCAGCGAGTCCGACGTCGCCAGGTCCTTGAACGGCATGCCCACGACCAGCTTGGCGCCCAGCGACCGGTAGATGGCCTCCGCGTTCCTCGACAGGTCCGAGACCGAGATCGCAGAGAGCACAGAGCCGTCGCGGTGCAGCAGCGGCCTAAAGTCGGCGACGTCGCCCTCGCGCTGCTCGGGCAGCCTGCCGACGCGGCGCGTGAACACGCGCGTGTCGCGGTGGCGCTCTTCAAACGCCGGGACCCCCTTCCCGAGCGCGGCGACCCCCAGGCGCTGCAGCGTCCTCGCCGGGGCCATCTCGAGGTCCGGGTCCTCGGTCAGCGACACGCGGAGCGTGTCGCCCAGCCCGTCCATCAGCAGCGACCCGATCCCGATGGCGGACTTCATCCTCCCGTCCTCGCCCTCGCCCGCCTCGGTCACGCCCAGGTGCAGCGGGTAGTCCCAACCGCGGGTGTACATCTCCTCGGCGAGCAAGCGGTACGCCTGGACCATCACCAGCGGGTTGGACGCCTTCATCGAGAACAGAAAGTTGTGGTAGTCCGCGTCGCGGCAGATGTCGGCAAACTCGAACGCGGACTCGACCATGCCCCTGGGCGTGTCGCCGTAGTAGGACAGGATGCGCGCCGAGAGCGAGCCGTGGTTGGTCCCGATGCGGATGGCGCGGTCCAGGGACTTGCACTTTTCGACGAGCGGGATGAACGTCTCGCGGATGGACTCCTGCTCGGCGGCAAACTGCGCCGGGTCGTCGTAGTTGATCTCCTCGAACGTCTTCCTCCCGTCGGCGAAGTTCCCGGGGTTGATCCGGATCTTCTCGAACGCCTCGGCGACCATCAGCGCGACCTGAGGCTGGAAGTGGATGTCGGCGATGAGCGGCACCGAGTAGTTGTCCTTGAAGAGCGCCTCGCGGATCTCGCCGCAGGCCTGGGCCTCCTTCTTGCCCTGGACGGTGATGCGGACCATCTCGGCGCCGGCGTCGACGCAGCGCTTGACCTGCTCGACGGTGGCGGCGACGTTGCGGGTGTCTGGTTGGTTGGTTCAGTGGGTGGGTGGGTGGTGGTGAGGGGTTGGGTTGGGTTGAGTTGAGGAGGAAGAGAGTTTTAGTTGTTGTTTTTCGTGAGCGTCGGAAGAACAGCAGCAGCAGCAGCAGCAGCAGCGGAGCTCGCCACTCCTCCGTCCATCTTAAGTCTGCCTCTCGCGTTCCCTCCCTCCCTGCAGCTGTCTTCCCGGCCCTCTCTTCTTCCCATCGCAAAGAGGAGGAAACGAGACGCGATCGGGGAAAACGGCAACGAGAGGGACCCAAAAAAAGTAAAAAAGGAAAGAAGAAACAGAGGCCTCTTCCACCATCTCCTCCCTTCCTTTCCTTCAACGACCTCTCTCTCCAACTACGCACCGGTCGTCGTCATCGTCTGCAGCCTGACGGGATGCTCGGAGCCGACTTTCACGTTGCCGATCTGTTTATTGTTTCGGTTTTGGTTTTGGTTTTCGTGAGGGTGGAGCGAAGAGAAAAAAGAAAACAGGTCGACGGGCGCCCGCGGCGAGAGAGGGGGGCGCGCCGCGGCCGCTCGCCCGCTCGATTCGTTGCTCTCCTTGATTGCTCGTCTTCTTCTTTTTTCTTTTCCTCCACCTCTGCCCGGCTGCGACCCCGCTCTCAACATCGTTCGCTCTGACTCACGTTGATAGTCCTCGTCTGCCTGCGGACGGTCTTGAAGATGGACTCGCAGTACTTGTTCGGCAGCTCGATTTCGGACGACGCCGAGGCGGCGACCTGAAGAAGAAAAGATTTCGGAGGGAGATAGAGTTTTCGATTTCGTGAGCGCGAGTTGTCCCACGGCGGCGATTTCCTTCCATTCAAAGCCAAGAGCGCGTGAGAGACAGAGTTCAACGCGCTCGAGCTGGAGAAATAGAGCGGGCATCGCTCGACTGTGTTCCGAGCGGCGTGCTCGAATCGGGTCGGCGTCGTTTTTTTTTCGACGCTCGGTCGCTGGCCGCTCGTTTTTTTTACGCTCTCTCTTTTTCGAGAATCGGGCCTTTGCTTCCGCCTTCTCCAGGGCATTCGCGCTGCCTCTGCTCATCTCTTCATCGAGATTCGAAACATCGCAGGAAGCTCGCTCGCCGTGTGGGTACCATTCGCGCCATCAAAGAGCCCCCGCGTCACGCGACTCACCCTCGAGCTTCGCACCCTGCTGGGCAACGCCATCGCCGCCGACGTCGACGTCGACAAGCCGGCAACAAGCGCGGTCGCGCCGCGAACAGGCATCGGCCTCTGCATTTTTCAACGAGCTTCGCGGTGCGCGTTCGCGGTCCGATTCTCGATCAGGCGTGTCGAAGCGCTCTCGCACGAGGGGAAAAGAAGAAGAGAGGCGACGGGAGAGGGTGTCGCGCGGGGACTTCGTAGGGAAAGAAGAAGACCAATTGTGAGAGGCTGGTCTGCTTTTTTTTCTTTTTTTTAGAGGCTCTCCCCTCTCCCTGTCCTTTTCGACCTCGAGACCTCGAGAGACCTCTCGATTTCCTCTCCTGGTTTCCTTTCTTTCGCCCGCTGCTGCTTCCTTCCGGTCGCTCGAGAAGAAGAACGCGGCTGAGGCGCGAAGCAAGGAAAGCAACGAAGCACAAAGGGTGGATCGCTTCTCGTTCTTTACCGCTCCTCGCCTTTTCTCGACCTCGACCCCGGGACCTTTCTTTCTCTCCTGCTTTCCCCTCCCCTTCTCCGCCGCCGTCGCCTCTTGCGATCGCCCGAGAGAAGAAAGCGCGAATCAACGAATTGGATCATGATTATAATAATCTTTACTCTCAGTCTATCAAAGAAACAAAAAAATACTCTCTCGCTCTCTCTTTCTCTCTAACCCGAAGAGGAAAAAACACATCCACCGCCCCCGCTCTTTCATCGTCATCACGGCGCAGCCCCGCCGAGCTCGATCATCTCCATCTCCCTGTCAGACAGCACCCTCGACGCAGACAGCTTCGTGCCTCTCTCGGTGCCGACGTACAGGGGGATCGTCGCGTTGGAGCCGGCGGGCCGGCCCCTGCTCAGCCTCTCGGCGAGCTCGGGTCCGTCGAGCTCCGCGGCCCTGATCGCGGCTCTGGCTTCCTTGGCGTCGCCGGCGGAGAGCGAGGAGATGCGGACCCCGGCCTTTGTGAGGCGTGCGGGGAAGGAGATGGAGGGCTTGCGACGTTGAGATTGATTCTTTCGCGGCGGCGAAGGAGGCGGAGGAGGAGATGGAGCAGGATGTAGCGGCGGCGGCGGCGGCGGAGCAGCAGCGGCAGCGGCAGCAGCAGCAGGCTCGCGTCGCTGCTGCTTCTCCGCAGCCTCCGCAGCGGGCTTGGCAGCAACCGCACCTTCGGCTCCTTCTTCCACTTTGCAAACGACCTGTCCGACGACGACGCTGTCGCCTTCCTTCACTTCCAACGACGTGACTTTCCCGGAAAACGGAGCCCGGACGTCGATCGTCACTTTGTCCGTCTCGATCTGGGCGATGACCTCATCTGCCGCCACCGACTCGCCCGGGGATTTCAGGACGGCAGCTACTGTCCCTTCGGTGATCGACTCCCCCATGGAAGCCACGGTGACGTCGACGACTGGAGGGGAGGAGGAAGCGGCTGAGGAGGAGATGGAACGGCGGCGGTGCGGGTCCTCCGAGAACGGCGAGCAACGGCGGCGCGGGTCCGAGAACGGCGCCGACGGCGTTGACGAAGAGCTCGTCGTCGCGCTCGTCGTCATTCCGCGTTGCGCGTTGGAGCTGCTCAGATGGCAGCTGCTGCACCTGCAGCAGGAGGCGCAGCGGCACGTCGAGCCGCAGCGGGAGCAGGAGCCGGAAGCGTGGCCTTGGTGGGGGTGTAAGAGGTTGAGAAAAGACGAAGACGAAGGGAGCCATCGCCTGCCTCCAAACGCCATTCCGCCTCCCGTCGCCGCCGTCATCACTCGCTGCGCTTGGCCCTCCACCGCCGACGCGGCCACCATCGCAGAGAGCTCGCCGCCGAGCAGCGGCCCGCCGCGGGACCAGCCTGCAGCGAGGTTGCGGAGCGCCGAGGAAGAGATTCGGGACATTGCGATTTGCGTTTGATTTCTCAACGGGAGTGAAAAAGAAAAGAAGCACGAGAAATGTCGCTGCGTTCGTCGCGCTTGCTTTCTTGCTTCCGGAGATGGAGACAGGAAGCCTTCTGTCGGAGAGGGAGCGAAGAAGAAAGAGATAAAGAGAGAAAGAGAAAGAGAGTTGTTCTCTCCGCGCCAAAGGAGAGAACAAAAAGTGTGGCGAGCGAGAGGAGCTTGAGAAAAAGTTTTCGTTTGACCTTCGCTGTCTTCTCCTTCCTTCTATTCTCTCTTTCCCTCTCTCTTTCTTCCTCCCCTCTCGAGGCTCGGACGCGCTCCGCCACCTAGGTTTCCTCTCTCTCGCTTCTCCTTCTCCTTCCCCTTCCCCTTCTTCTCCTTCTTTTTCTCCTTCTCTTTTGATAATCGTGGTGTAAAGGAATTAAAAACTCGAAGTTACAAAACTCGAAAATTGTGTTTTTGGTTTTTAGTGAAATCACCCTCTCTCGCGCGCCCTCTCCCTCTCTCTCCCGTCTCTCCCTCTCTCCCTCCCTCTCTCTCTCTCGGAGCAGCATCACGGCGTCGCGGTCGCCCCGCTCGATCGACAGCAGGCAAGAGAAAGGGGGAGGACACCCCCCGTCGCCATCACGGAAGCTCCTCGCCGGTCTTGAGCAGCACGCGGACCTTTTTGCCGTCGGCGCCCGTCTTGTGCCCGATCCTCGACCGGACCTCCTTCTCCTTCGAGTAGGCCATCACGTTGGACGAGTGGATCGGGGACTCGGTCTGCACGAGGCGGCCCGTCTCGTCCTTGGACTTGGGCTGGACGGTCTTGGTCTGTTTGTTGATGTTGTTTTTTTGTCGAGACGGCGGGAGATTTTGAGCAAGGTTTGGCGCGTCATTAAGACAAGGGTTGGGGGAACAAAAAAATAAGGAAATGAAAAGAAAAGCAAAGAAAACTCTAAAACTCGACCTCTGTTCCTCCCTACCTTGACGTTCACCCCCTCGACCACCACCTGCCCCGTCTTGAGCAGCACCTTGGACACCACGCCGACCTTGCCCTTGTCCGACCCGGCGATCACCTGCACGGTGTCGCCCGTCTTGACGTGCACCGACTTGAACACGGGCTTGCCGTTGGCCGTCAGCGGCGTCGACTCCCACTTTTTGCCGGGGCCCTGCGGAGAGATTTCGGGTTCGGTTTCGGTTTTCGTTTTTTGGGGGGGATGGTGAGTTTGAGAGAGAGAGAGAAAGAGGAAGATGTGCTGTCTGTCGACTGAGGGGCAAGGGGCGCGTTGCGCCGGCGGGTCGAGGGCCAGCAGAGAGAGAGGGAGAAAGACAAGGCCGGGGAGGTTTTGTTTTCGGCGGCTTTGTTTTGTCTAGCCGCCGTTTTTTCCTTTTTTTTTTCTTGCTCGACGACATCATCGTCTTCCCCAGTTTCCTCTCATTTGTTGCCCCCAAACAGACTCCAAGAACTCACGAATTGGGACGCAGAGATGACGAGCGCACCGCGGGAAGGCTGTGCGTGAAGTGAATTGTTGTAATAGAGAGAGAGAGAGAGAATCGAAAAGTGAGCTGCCACGTCAAAGAGAGGAAAAAGAGCGGAGCAGCGGCGATGATGCGGTGCGGCTCGTCGTCGTTGATTTGCGGCTGTCGACCGTTCTGACAATGTCAGGCACGCGCAATCGCGCCGCGACATGCGCTCCCGCGGTTGATGAACAGAGCCACGCTCGACATCCGCGACTCCGAGACGCGTTGAGATGGAATTGTCGCCCGTCGTCGCCGCCGTCCTTTTTGTCGAAGGATTTTCCACCCCTCTCTGATTTCGAGACAAAAAACTCACTCGTGCAGCCGCGGCGGGGCCGCCGCAGGAGCGCGTCGAGGTCATGGAGCCCGACATCATGCGGAGCGAGGCCATGGCGACTCGGTATGGGACGGAGAGAGGCGGGAACTGGGAGGCGCGGGGGAAGGGAAGAAGAGCAGTTTTTCGCACTTGCTTGGCCTCTTTCTCTCTCTCTCTCTCTCTCTTTTTTGCTCTGGGCTGTGGAAGAAGTGGCTTCACTCTTTTCTGCTTTGCTGGTTCCCGATCTCATCATCTCGCCGCAGCTCGAAGACCTCTTTTCACCCCTCCGCAGTTCGCCCTCCTCCTGCCCTTTTTCTTCCGTTTCAAGGTGTACAAACGTGAGATCCCGATCAACCTCGAGCCCATAGTGAAAGTGGGGATGTGGCAAGGGAGAGATGCGCGGGGATGAGAGAGGGACTTCGCGTGATGACGACTTCCAGTCGTCGCCCACGCCGATCGCTTTCGAAAAAGGAAAACAAAATCCCACTCCAAAGATTTTTCTTTTCTTCCTCTCTCTCTTCTCTCTCTCTCTCTCTCAACTTCTTCTTCTCTCCCTTTCTCTCTCTTTCTCTTCTTGACCTGAAATTCGGAAACAACAGCTCCTCTCCCTCTCCACCCTAAAAAAAAACCAACAACAACGACAATGGACGGCCTCGACCAGAGCCTCGAAGACATCATCGAGAAGCGCAAAGCCGGCGACGGCGGCAACCGCGAGCCCGACGCCGAAGGCGGCGGCTCTGGCCGCGCCCCGCGCCGCCGCGGCCCCCGCAAGCCCAGGGGCGGCGCCGGCAACAATGGAGAGCCCGGAGAGGACGCCGAAGGGCAGCAGCAGCAGCGCCGCGGAGGCCGCGAAGGCGGCCGCGGCGGCGGCGGCCGAGGCGACACCGTCCGCGAGGGGGGCGTCGCCAAGACCTCGACCAACAGAGGCTCCCCCGGTGGCGACGACGGCAACGGCGAGCCCAGGGCCCGCAGGCCCCGCCGCCGCACGGGACGCCCGCGCCCCAACCGCCGCGAGCGCGAGCGCGGCGGGCCCCGCCTCCCGCGCTACCGCGTCGACGACGCCACGGGCGCCCTCATCATCCTCTTTGACGACACTGCAGTCGCGACGGTTGGCGTCAACGGCGCCGTCGCGTTCGACACGCGCGAGCTCTTCGCCAAGTCCGCCGCGGAGCCCCCGCCGCCGCCGCCGCCTCCCGTCGAGGTCGACGAGGACGGCAAGCCCGTCGGCAGGCGCGGCAGGAGGCCCGAGACCGGGAATAAGGCGCGCTCGGGCGCGCTGCGCGGCGCCCTCAACGCCGCGCTCGCCGCCGCGGGCCTCCAGATCGTAACCGCCGCGCAGGCCGCCGCGGCCGCCGCCGGGGCCGGAGGGGGCGACGCCGCGGCCGTGCGCCCGCGCGAGGCGATCTCCGCCGTGGCCGCCGAGGGCACCGAGGCCGTCCTGGACGAGTGGCTCGTGCTGCTGTCGTCTTCCTCGGACGGAGAGCAGGTGCAGCAGCAGGTGCCGTTCATCGACGGCATGGTGCTGCCCGCCGTCGCCGGGCGCATGGCCGCTGTCAAGGACGCGCTGCAGGCCGCGTTCGAGGACCAGGAAGCGAGGAAGGTTGCCAGGGAAGCCAGGATCGCCGCCAAGGCCGCTGCCGGCGAGGGAGAGGCCATGGCCGTTGAGTAAAAGGAAAGAGGCGGGGAAACCAACGGGAAAAGAAAGGGAGCGAAGCCCCGCCGATAAGTTTTACTTCTTCTCAGCCCTCTCTCCTCTCCCGCAATTTTTATCTCTAAACCTGTGGGTGCGCGCAAAATAGAAAAGCAACCTCTGAGCTTAGGCGATGCGTCCCACCCCTTGCTGACTTTTGAATGCCCGCTGAGCTCTTTTTCTTTTCCCTTTTCTAACATTTCCAAAAGTAAGAGACAAAATAAATAAAAAGAACCGCTCCTTTTGGCTTGCTTTTCTTCAACGAGTGTTTGCCGCCCCCCCCCTCCTTTTTTGGCTCGCTCTTCTTTAACGAGTGCTTGCCGCCGCCTCCTCCTTTTTGGCTTGCTCTTCTTTAACGAGTGCTCCCCGTTGCCCCCCCCCCCCTTCTCAACCCACACCCACCCCCCCTACCCCCTTGTCAACCCACCCCCACCCCGTGTTTGTGCCCCCCCGCCTTTGTTTTCATCGTCTCGTTTCCCCCGCTCCTTCGCCCATGTGTCGCTTTCGAATGGTTTATTGAACAACTCGATCTTTTCCTTTTTGCTGCTGCTGCTGTGCTGCTGCTGGGGCCGGGGGGGGCGGC
>Ga0315289_10012201_pt1 | contig 12123 bp, 7 predicted proteins | sample YL17G11_40_MG_FD_203452 | JGI IMG/M metagenome (GOLD analysis project Ga0315289, IMG submission 203452) | Sediment microbial communities from Yellowstone Lake, YNP, Wyoming, USA - YL17G11_40 | ecosystem: Environmental > Aquatic > Freshwater > Lake > Sediment | place: USA: Wyoming | collected...
CGCGATGTTATACCTGCCGGGCCACCGAGCGGTACATCATGACCGCCGGCATGGGGACGGAATTCTACGAAGTGGGCGGCAACAAGGTAGAGATTCACAACTATGTCCGCGGAAGCTGCATCTACGGCATGATGCCCTGCAATGGATTGCTCTATAAGCCGCCCGATTCGTGCGCCTGCTATTACCTCTCGAAATTGGAAGATCTCTGCGCCCTGGCGCCCGCCAGCCCGACCACGGCGGCCAAAAAGCCGATCTCGGAGGACGCCCGGCTAGAGAAAGGCCCCGCCTATGCTTTGACGCCCGGCCCTCAGTCCCTAATCCCTAATCCCCAATCCCCAATCCCTAATCCCCAATCCCTAATCCCTAATCCCTCCGATTGGCCCATGTATCGCCACGACGCCGCCCGCAGCGGGTCTTCCACGGCGCCTGTCGCGGCCGAGCTGAAGAAGTCGTGGGAGGTCAAACTGGGCGGCCGGCTGACGCAGCCTGTGATCGCCAGTGGCAAGGTCTATGTTGCCGCGGTCGATGTGCACACGGTTTACGCCTTGGATCCCGGCACGGGCAAGGTCCTGTGGAAGTACACGGTTGGCGGACGGATCGACTCGGCACCGACGATTTATCAAGGCCTGGTGCTGTTCGGTTCCGCCGACGGCTGGGTCTACTGCCTCCGCGCCGACGACGGGGCGTTGGCCTGGAGATATCTGGTAGCGCCGGATGATCGGCAGATCGTCTCCTATCAGCAACTGGAATCGGTCTGGCCGGTAAGCGGCAGCGTGCTGGTCTACGGCAACGCGGTGTACGCGCTGGCCGGCCGCAACATGTTCTTCGACGGCGGCATGCGGCTGGTGCGGTTGGAGCCGGCGACTGGGCGGAAGATTTCCGAAACCGTGCTCGACGAAATCGATCCGCAGACCGGCAAGAATTTGCAGACGTTAATCACCGCAAAACGAATGCCCGTGGCCAATCCGGACCTCCTCTCCTGTGACGGAAGGTACGTGTACATGGCCACCCAACGGTTCGACCTGGAGGGCAAGCGCACCGAGATTGCGCCCCTGCCGGCCAAGTCGAACGAGTATGCGTACGTGGCGCCCGAGAGGTTCGACCGGCAGGGCAAACGCATCGAAAGCCCGCCGCTGCCCATCATGGTGAACAACCCGGAAGAACAAGGCCGCCATCTGTTCTGCCCCACGGGCTTCCTCGACAGCACCTGGTATCACCGCACCTACTGGATCTACGGCGCCATTTGCGGCGAAGGTTGGGCCGACTACAACCTGGCGCAAAAGCAAACCCCCTGTGGGCGGATCATGGCGCTGGATGGCTCGCGGGCCTACGGCTTCCGCGCCGACAACCTGGGAAACAACCTGCTGCCTACGCCCATGTATCGGCTGTATGCGGCAGATCTCCGCATCAAAGAGCCCGGCGCCGCGCGCCAAGACGATGCTGCACCACCGCGGCAGGCCAAAGATCCAGCGCCGCCGCAGCAAGGCAAGAAGAAGGCGGGCCAACGCATCAAGAAAGCCGACCAAGCAAAAGAGGAGAATATCGCCGGCGGATACAAGGTCTACTGGCAGGTGCCCAATCCTCCGCTGTTGGTCAATGCCATGGCGCTGGGAGGCAAAAGCCTGTTGATCGCCGGACCGCCCGATGTGGCCGACGAAACCAAAATGCTCGGCTTTCTGCCCGGGGCCGATGATGAAATCAACCGCGAACTGAAGGCGCAAGATGCGACCTGGCGCGGCAAGCAGGGCGCGTTGCTCTGGGTGGTATCGGCCGAGGACGGCAAACGTCTCGCGGAGTATCGCTTAGATGCCGTTCCGGTCTGGGACGGCATGTCGGTGGCCGGCGGCAAGCTGTTCATCTCCTTGCAGAACGGCACGCTGATGTGCTGGGACAAGAATTAGGGACGAGGGGCCGAGAGGCGCGGGATTGGGGCTTGGGTGCGTGGGCAGCTTGTCTGCCCGTGCATCCGATAGCCGATACAGAACATACTCGGAGAGCGGGCCGGCCGGCCGAGAATCGGTTGGTTCATCGCGCCGTAACATCGAAGCCAGGGCCGAAGCGACGGAGGAGTGATGACGCACACGCAAGGGGCACTGCTGGGCGTGGCCGGGGTTGGCGTGGGCGTGTTGGGCGCGCTGGCGATCGCCGGGCTGACCGGCGGCTCACTGGCCGAAGTGCAGGCCCAACGGGATGCGGCTACGCAACAGAACGAACGGCTGGCCGAGGAAGTGGAGGCGTTGAAGCGAGACTTGAAAAGCGCCCGTGACAGCGCGAAGCCAAGCGTCAAGGGAAACCCAAAGCCTCTTGGGAATGCGGACGGTGCGGACTGGGGACCACTCAACGGTTTGCCGAAGAACGTCGGGCCTGGTAGCATCTTCCTGCGCTTTCTTTCTGCGCTCGAAGCCGCGAAGGTATGGAACGAGAAAAGCTATTGGGCAATCCATAGCAAGGGAGTCGGGCCGAACGAAGTGGCGTTGAGTTTAGACGCCGTGGGCGAGGGTGCCGTGGCGATTATGGGGGTGGTCCACTGCAACACCTGGGGCGGCTCCGACTTGATGGTCACTTTGGTTTTTCGCGGACAACCGCTGCGCGCTGACCTGGCTTCGACGCATTTGCGATCGCGGATCATGGCGGTGGGTCGGGGAATGGAACTTTCAGCCGAGGAACTCGGCCGGCTGGAAAAGTTTGCCACCCGCGTGCACGTGCCTCACCCGGCTCGACTGAAGGAAACGATGGTACAATTTGCCCTGGGGATGCCGGATCGCATTACCCAACAGTTCACTCTTTGCCTGCAAACCTTGGGGGAACGATCGGAACTTTTGGAAGTGGAGTTTCCAGCGATCGGCTTTCAACTGAGCGATAAGTATGTGGCAGACCTGGCGTTCGCCGCGACAGAGTTACCCGTGGGAGCAAAGGACGTGAACTACGAAACATTCGGCCCCTGGTGGTCCGTCGTGATTTCCGCCGCCGGCGCCCGCGAATGCACCGCACCACGGTCCATCAACGCAAGGGGCACAACTTTGGGCGAAATGACCTGGCCGCGGCTGACATGCGCGGAAGTGGATGTACTGCCGTAAAGGTTTATTCACCCTTGAAGCCGGCGCGGGCAACGGCGGGCAAGCCGCCGATGGCACCCGCCGGGCTTCCGTACAAGGAGTACCTCGCCGCCCGAACAGAGAAGAGGAACTCGTATTGATGCCGGAAAAGTACGGGTTCCTCTTCTCTGTTCCCGGGTGTTTCGAGCTTGGAGGCTGCGTCGGCAGATGCACTCTGCGTCACCACGTCCACTGCCACTAGAACCTGCATTACCTTGGAGAACGACGTCGTGCAGACCCGATCGGTACAAATTGTCCTTTGCTTGACAGTGCTGGGAATACTCTCGACTGCGGCCGTCGAAGAGGCTGCCGCGGCCAGTCCCAAGGACGACGGCTACCGTGGCATCTGGTTCACGCTGGGGCAGATGACCGAGTACGGCGACAAGTATTCGGGCGGGCTGGGAACGTACACGGCCAATCACGTGCCGATGGCCATTTACGCGAAGGAGGCGAACAAGACGTTCTTCGTCTACGGCGCCGGCAAGCAGGGAAAACGCTATCTGCTCGATATGGTCTCGTATTTCGATCACGCCCGTGGCGTCGTCCCGCGGCCGACCATCGTGCACGATAAGCAAGGCGTCAACGATCCGCACGATAACCCCAGCCTGTGCATCGACCCCCGGGGGTACGTTTGGGTGTTCGTCAGCGGCCGGGCGCGGGCCAGGCCGGGGTTCATCTACCGCAGCACGAAGCCCTACAGCATTGATGATTTCGAGATGATCTCGCAGCGGGAAATCACCTACCCGCAGCCGCGCTGGATCGAAGGCCAGGGACTCCTGCACCTGTTCACCAAGTACACGCACGGCCGGGAACTGTACTTCAGCACCAGTCCCGACGGCAAAAACTTTTCCCCCGACCAGAAGTTCGCCGGCATGGGCGGGCATTACCAGACCAGCCACCAGCGAGGCAACCGGGTGATTACCGCTTTCAACATGCACCCGGGCGGCAATGTCGATAAGCGCACTAACCTCTATTTCCTGCAGACCGACGACCGCGGCCGCACCTGGCGAAACGCGCAAGGCGAGCCGCTTCAGGTGCCGTTGGTCGAGCCGAACAACCCGGCCCTGGTGCGCGATTACATGGCCGAAAAACGGCTGGTCTACATCCATGATCTCGACCTCGATCGCGACGGCCGGCCGGCGATCCTCTTCATCACCAGCGCCAGTTACAAGCCCGGGCCGGAGGGCGATCCACGGTGGTGGACGATCGCGCATTGGACCGGCAAAAACTGGGAGTTCAGCGAGATCACCCGCGCCAACCACAACTACAGCACCGGCTCGCTGTACATCGAAGAGGGCCAGTGGCGGATCATCGGCCCTACCGAGCGCGGCCCGCAGCCCATCGGCGGCGGCGGTGAATTGGCGATCTGGACGAGCAAGGACGAGGGGAAGACGTGGACGCATGAGCGCGACGTCACTCGCGGCAGTGCGAGGAACCACAACTACGTCCGCCGCCCTATCAACGCCCATCCCGACTTCTACGCCTTCTGGGCCGACGGCGATCCTGACAAGTTTTCCGAGTCGCGGCTCTACTTCAGCAACCAGGCGGGCGACCAGGTTTGGCAGTTGCCCTACGACATGCCGGCCGATTTCGCCCAGCCCGAGCCGGCGTTCAAATAGCGCATCTCACCGTCTCGGTGCGCCGGAGGCAGGCATTCCCCCGAGCACGGTCAATTGGTTGTCGACCTGCCAGATACCCGGCTCCAGCGCGACCAGGTTGCTGATCAAAGCGCGATCACCGGCGGCTCCCACGGTTCCTTGCACCACGGCGAAGCCGTTGCCCAGCGACACCGTGATGCCCGAGGGCGTGTAAACGCCGCCGGCCCGAGCAAGCCGAGTAACCCGCGCCGACACTTCGGGCAGGGGAACCAGCGGCCCGACCACGGCGCGGGTCGCGCTGGTGGCCATGCCGGGCCAGCGATGGGGTCCCGGGAGCGTGGGGCCGGTTGGGCCTGGCGCAACCGTTGCCTGGGCAGCAGATTGGGCCGCTGTCTGGCCCTCTGCCTGAGCTGTGGCTGCCGTCGTCCCCTGGGGCGTGCCTGCGACAGGCGGTGTTGCGGCGGTCTGCGGAGCCGACACCACGAACGGCGCCGGCATCATATATGATGGGTACCCGGTCGGCAGCGCAACGTTCATGGGCTGCGGCGGCAGATTCGTACTTGCCGCCGCCCCCCCGGAAAGGACAGCGGCCGACCATGTGGGCAGAGCACCACCGAAGGGCAGATCTCGGGCGGCGGCCAGCGCCGCCTGGCTTGGTGGTATTGCACCACCAAATCGTAGCGGTCCGGGCCTCAACGTCTGGCCAAGCACGCGCTCGCCCATGATGCTGGGAGATGCCCCAAAGGTATTGGTGGGCTGGCCCATCGCGCGATATCCAAAGTAGCTCTGGGTCGGCCAACTGCCTGGCCAACCGGTCTGAGCAACGCCGTCGGCAACATCGCTCAAAGTCCAGGCCAACGTGATAACTGCTGCAAGCGGAATTATTCGCATGTTTGAACTCCTTCCGAGGCAGCACCTTTGAAGAATCGGCGCCCCTTCAAAGGAATTGCCCTTAAAAGTCTCGGCGAATTCGCGCCTCACGGCGCAGTCAAAGCCTATGGGAATGTTAGCAGCCGGGGCATCGCCGGCCAGTCAGAACGATCCTTGGGGTGCCAGGGGCGGCTTGCCAGCCCCTGCAAAAAAGGCAGCGGCAGACAAGCTGCCGCTGGCACCCATTCCTTTTGAAACAGTCCCTAAGTCCCTTCCCTTCGGCTATTTACGGCTCGGCTGGGCCGCGCCATACCGAGCCGCCGAAAGTGGCAAGGATGATCTCGCTGGGCCGGGCCGGGGCGAATGCCACCCGCTGGATATTGCGGAAGGGCAATGCCGTGAACGGCTCCCAGGCGGCACCGTCGTCGCGGCTCAGGTACAGCCCGGCAGTCTGAGCGCCCTCGGTGCAGGTCATGTAAATCCACTTGGGATGATTGGGGTGATAGAACGCGCCAAAGTGCTCGCGCTCTTTCTGGACCAGCTTCTTCCAGGTCTGGCCGCCGTCGCTGGTGCGGTACAGGCCCCCCTCGCCTGCCTTTGCGCGGGGATCGGCGGCCGAGAGCAAGATCGTTTCGGGATCATCCGGTTTGACGGTGAAATCCTTCGGCCACCGCAGCTTGAGCGAACCGCTCAGCTTCGACCAGGTGGCGGCGGCGTCGGTCGAGCGGTACAGCCCCACGCCGTCAAGCGTCAGTTGGCCGCTCATCTTCTTGGCGGTGATCAGCACAAACAGCGTGCCGTCAGGGCCGCGGCAGAGCTTGCAGCAGCGCATATTCTGCGGGTGGCCCAGGCCTTGGCTGGCCTGCGCCCAGGTCTTCCCGCCGTCGGTCGACTTGTACACGCCCTTCTCGAAAAGTGAAGCGTAGAGCACACGGCGGTCCTTGGGGCTGGTCGGATCTAAAATGACCGAGAGACATGGCGCCGCCGGCAGGTCGAGCTTTTTCCAGGAAATGCCGAAGTCGTCGCTCTGGGCCACGCCGCCCTCCATTCTGACGCGATGCCGACCGCTGATGACGTTGTCGTTCGGGATGTCGTGCGTGTTCGAGCCGGCGGCCCACATGCGTCCCGGCACATCCGGATCCAACGCCAACTCGTAGACCGTATTCTTCCACGGCAAAGAGAGCGCCTGCCAGATCCAGCTCTTGCCGGCATCGAGGCTGCGCGCAAAGCCGATGTCGGTGTAGCAGATGTAGTGCCGCTTTGGCTCATGCGGGTCGATGTAGTAATTCCAAGTGCTGGTGACGACCAGGCCATTGCACAGCCAGGCCTCTCCACCGGCGTCGCCAGCGACGGCCGGAGCGGTGTGGCACGCGCGCCAGCGGCGGCCGCCGTCGTCGGTGCGCAGTGCCCAGGCGCTGGTACACATGGCGATCACGTCGGGGTCGCCGCCGCTGACGACCATGCTCCGCGGCGGGCCTTGCTCCCGCTGCCCCCATTTGCGGCTGACATAGTCGTCCTCGACGTTATAGAGTTTCAGCTTGGCAAAGCGAGGGTCCGAGAAAAGCACCGCGGCCCAGCTCTTGCCGCCGTTGTCGCTGCGATAGACGGTCGAATGGTTCGGCGGCCAATAGCTCGTGCCCGCACAGTACACATACACCCGCAGCGGATCTTTGTCCGTCGTGGCGACGAAGCCGTACTGAGGGATATCGCCTTTGGCCCACTGGTCGGTTCGCTGCGTCTCAACGTTCAGTCCGCCCTGCATGCAGCTCTGCCACGTATCGCCGGAATCTTCGGACATATATACTCCGCCTGTGAGCCGACCATCTACCAAAGAGCATTCCACCGTGGCGTAGAGGCGCAGCACCTGCCCTTTCGAGCCGCCCGAGAAACTGGTGATCGCGGCCTTCGGCAGCCCATCGAGGCAAGTCGTGTAGCCTTTCTCCAATTGCGTGCTGCGGAAGATGCCTGCGCTGGTGGCGATGAAATGGTACTTCGGCCCGGCAGAAGCCGACCCGCCACCGCCTTTGGCCATCGCGCCGACGACCTTGCCGTGCACTCCGTCACAACGAATCCAGCTAGCTCCGCCGTCCGGCGTGAGATAGGCCTCTTCGCCGGCGCCGACCAGCAAACTGTCCGGATACTCGGGAGCCACGTACAGGAAGGTAATCTGGCCCTGGCCTTGCCATGGCGGCCTGTCCTTCAGCAACGGCCGCCAGGTGATGCCGGCGTCGTCGCTCACGCGCAGCTCGTTGTTGCCGCCGCTGACGGCATAGATGCGGTCGCGCATCGTGGGATGGAACACCGGGCAGCAGCGCGTATTGCCGTGCATCATGCGGTAGTTGATCATCTGCCAGGTGCGGCCGGCGTCGTGCGACACGTAGGCCGCGCTCATGTCGCAGTTGACCATCATCAGCCGCGGATCCACGGGCGAAACGGCCATGGCGAACATCCCCCCGCTGCCGCCCAGCCCCACTGGCTGCCACTGGTTCTCAACGGGTGCGGCCGCGGTAGCCAGCATCATCGCCCAGACACTCAAAACAGCCTGCCACATGATACGTTCTCCTCGATTCACGTTTGCTCGCTGCTAACCAGCGATGAGTGACCTCTCTGGTCGGACCAGTGTATCATAATTTAGACCCCCCAGCCAATTCGGTCCACCCACATGCGGGAGCTTGCGTTGATCCGCACCGCATGCCACAATCAAAGCCACTTCCGGGAGCGCGGCCGGCTGCGTCCACATTATGCGGGCAGGATGCCCGCGCTCCGGGTGTTCGGATGGCATACTTGTATTCTCGCGCAGTCTTTTCAGGGGAGTCAAGCGATGAGCGTGCGGTATGGGATTATCGGCGGCGGTTTCATTACGTCCTTCCAGTTGGAGGCGCTGCGGCAGGTGCCGGGAATCGAGGTGGCCGGCTTTGTGTCGAAAGACCCCCTGGATCAAGTGGTTGCCTACACGCGGCGGCACGGCCTGGGCGAAGGCCGGGTGTTCAAGAGCATCCGCGAGATGGTGCCGCAGGTCGACGTGGTGGCGATCTTCGCCCCCAACTTCGCCCGCATCGAGATCGTCGAGGAGATTGCCGACGCGGTGAGGGCGGGCGCCCGGCCCCGCGGCCTGATCTGCGAGAAGCCGCTGGCCCGCAATATGCGCGAAGCACGGCGGCTTCTGGAGCTGGCGGCCCAGATGGGAGTCCAGACCATCTATTTCGAGAACCAGGTCCACATGAAGGCCATCCAGGCGCAGCGCCGTCAGTTGGCGCCGGTGATGGCGGCCATGGGTCCGCCGCTGCTGGTCCGCTCCAACGAAGAGCACGCCGGCCCGCACAAGGGCTGGTTCTGGGATCCCACGCAGCAAGGCGGCGGCGTGCTGGCCGACATGGGCTGCCACTGCCTGGCCGTCGGCTGGTACGCGCTGACGCCGCCGGGCAAGCCGGTCCGCTTCCTGCAGCCGCAGTCGGTGCTGGCCGACCTGTCGCTGCTGAAGTGGGGACAGCCGCGCTGGCGCCGCGAATTGCTCGAACGCTTTGGAGTCGATTACACCAAGACCCCGGCCGAAGACTTCGCCACCGGCATGGTGACGTATCGCAATCCCGAGACCGGCCAGCTCGTCAAGGGCCAGTTCACCGTCTCCTGGATGTTCGACAAGCAAGGACTGCGGCTATTTTGTGAGGGCTTAGGGCCGGGCTACGCCTTCGAGATGAACAGCCTGCGGTCCCCGCTGGAGGTCTTTATCGGCGACGCCGCCGTCTCCGGCGTGGCCGACGCCGAGGCCGCACTCGAAAAGGTGCAGGCTACGCGCGGACTCTTGACCGTGCAGCCGAACGAGTCGGACCTCTACGGCTACACCGACGAGAACATCGATGCCCTGTGCGCGCTGGAGCATCAACGCCCGCCGCTTCTGGATTGGGAGTATGGCCTGGAAATCGTGCGCCTGACGATGGCCGCGTACCTCTCGGCCGAGCGCGGTTCGGTAATCGACCTGACCGATCCCGCCGTCCTCCAAGAGCTCGAAACCTACATCCCGCTCATCCAACAAGGCCGCGGCCGCGAAGTGCTGGGATGAAGGATAAGGGATGAGGGATGAGGGATGAGGGATTGGAGGGTTGCAGACGCCAAACAAGTGCCGCCTGTCAATTTTCTGCCAAACGCCCGCCGACTGCGTCGGCGGGGGCGCTCGAGTCGCGTCGGCGGGCTTGGCTACGGCTTCCGACCGAGCTGGCTGCCACTGGCAGCTTGTCTGCCAGTGCTGTATCCGATACGGGCGACACAGCATGAGCACGGGCTGACGAGAGGTCGTGGCACTCGGCGATTCCTGTTGCCGGCGGCCACTTGACGGCCTGCGGCCGAGTGGTCATGCTCTCGTACACGAGTAAAAGGGCAATCTATCATGACGAGAGTGAGAAAAACTCACGTGCATGGGCGAGAATCGCGTGCCGGCGCACTTGGGGGCGCGCTCGTGCAATTCGCCGTTCAATTCGCCACGCGACGACGAACAGGACGCGGAGCCTGAGCGTCCCGATTCATTAGACCGCGTTAACCGCCTTTTGTGCCTGACCGGACCTCGATAAGAGAGCTATCGAGGCCACGTACGAGAGAGGAGATAATCATGGCAATTGAGCAGCAAGCCGGCCAACAACCATCGCAATCTGGGCAGCCATCCCCACAGATGAATGAGCCAATACCCACCGCTGGCCAACCAACACCACCGCCGGCCGGCGAACTACCACCGCCGGCCCAGCCAGCGGCCCAGCCTGGGCAGCCACTTCCACAGGCGAGCTGCAACCTCCTCGTAGCCGAGTTCACTCAAGCCCGCGAAGAGTTGAGGTACCAGGACAATCACATTTGGAATATCGCCAAATTCTATATGACGACCCTTGGTGCAGGCGGTGGCGCGCTGGCCGTTCTGTTGAAGCTAGGGTCAGAGACATCGGGCGACGTACAGAAGAAGATTTGGTTGGCTGTGATGGCTGCTGGGATCCCGTTTGTCTTCTTCGGTTTCCTCCTCTTTCATCGCATTCTCGCGCACCACGTGTACTTTCGCGCGTGGTGCAAGGTAACGGATATAATTCGAAAACAGCTCTTGATGCAATTCGAGTGGTTTGAAATACCAAAGCTGCTCTTTGAGGAGGAAGGCAAGGAGCATCGCCACTCAGGATGGGTGAGTTGGCATAATACGCTGTTCCTGATTGTGCTAGGGCTGAATGCGATGCTGGCAGCCCTCCTTGCTTTTGCGACCTACAAGGCCGAGCTATTCCCTGACCTCAAGGCTTTGCTGCCGCCTGGAGCCGTGGAAGCGCTGGTAGCTCTACTAGCTGTGACCGCCGGGCAGATTCTTTTCGCTAGAGCCTATCGTAACACACAAGCGCCGAAGCTCGAGACCTCAATATCGTACAATCGAACGACTAGGCGCTTCGAGTCTCCCCAAAAATGACGTGGGCTGCCACTGGCAGCTTGTATGCCATTGCTGCATCCGACACGGGCGACAGAGTGTGAGCACAGGCTGACGAGCAGTCCGTGGCACCCCGCGCACCTAGTCGGGTTTGGCGTCATCTGCCTTTGCGTGGTTTCTTCCGCCGCTGGGCTTCGATAACGTCCATCATCTTATCGACCGTCTTGGGGTTGGCCGTATGCTTGCCGGTTTCCAAGCGGGAAATGGTTTCCTGTCGGATGCCGGCCAGCTTGGCCAATCGCTGTTGGCTCAGTCCCGCGCCCTTCCGCGCTCGAATGAGGTCACGCGCCAGAGCAACCCGGGCGTACTGGAGGGCTGGGAAACGGCCGCGACGGTCGGGTTTGGGGAAGGGCGGCAAGTCATTTTCTGTGAGATCAGGCGCCGTTTCGCCTGCCTCCCGGCACAGCCGCTCGTACTGCGTTTCTTCCAGAAGGACGAACCGTTTGCCCTCCACTTCGATTCGCTGCAATCCGATCATTGCCTTTCCTGTGGCCATGACATTATTATGACATTATCGCAAAGGGGAGTCAATGGTTGTCCGCACCGCTCCACGCCGCCATTTACCCCGCCGACGCAGTCGGCGGGCGTTTGGGAGAGAATTGGCAGACAGGACGCGTTTGGCACCTGCAATCCTGTGCTCCACCGTCCTTCATCCTTCATCTCTCATCCCTCATCTCTCATCCCTCGTTCCTCGTCCCTCATCCCTTATCCTTCATCCCTCATCCCTCTGCTCCTTCCTCCACGTCCGCCACGTCCGCGGCGGCCTGTTCGAGGGCCTTTTCGGTGCTGGTGGGATCGATGCGGCGGCAGGTTTCGGTGAGCTGCCGGGCGATGTCTTCCAGATCGTCGCGCCACCCGGCCGGCGAGGCGTCGGGCGGCGAGAGCTGCGCAAACTCGGCCAACAGGAGGATCAGCCGCAGCAGGTGCCGAAAGATAATCCCCTCCTGCTTCTGCAGACCCTTGCTGGTGACATACTTATTGAAGTCGCCGCGGAACTGCAAAAGCTCGCCGGCTGCCCAGACTGGGAAGGTGCGCAGGTCGTGGACGCTGGGAAAATCGTAGTCGAACAGCCGCCGCAGTTTCTCGGCCAGCGTGAGCACGAACACCCGCTCTT
>Ga0315289_10012202_pt1 | contig 12122 bp, 7 predicted proteins | sample YL17G11_40_MG_FD_203452 | JGI IMG/M metagenome (GOLD analysis project Ga0315289, IMG submission 203452) | Sediment microbial communities from Yellowstone Lake, YNP, Wyoming, USA - YL17G11_40 | ecosystem: Environmental > Aquatic > Freshwater > Lake > Sediment | place: USA: Wyoming | collected...
CTGGCGGGCCAGGACAAAGGTCTTGCGCGGCGCGAACTGGAACCGGACCGTATAGTAAAGGAAGAAGTCATGAAGCTCGTAGGGGCCGATGGTCTCCTCGGTCTTTTGTTCGAGCGCGCCGCTATCCCCCAGGGGCAGCAGCTCCGGCGTGATCGGGGTCGCGCAGATGTCATGCAGAACGGTCGAGGTTTCCCCCGAGAACTCAGCGTCGGCTGCCCATTCGACCAGGTAGCGCACCAACGTCTTCGGCACGCCCGCGTTGACGTGATACATGGACATGTGGTCGCCGTTGAAGGTGCACCAGCCCAACGCCAGCTCCGAGAGGTCGCCCGTGCCGACCATGAAACCACCGACCTGATTGGCTACATCCATCAGGACCTGTGTGCGTTCGCGGGCCTGCGCGTTTTCGTAGGTAACGTCGTGGACAGCTTCATCGTGGCCGATGTCGCGGAAATGCTGCCGTACGGCTTCGGTGATCGGGATGATGCGCAGGGTCGTGCCGAGGAATTCCGCCAGCTTCTCTGCGTTGGTGCGCGTGCGTGGCGTGGTGCCGAAACCTGGCATCGTGATGGCAACAATGCCTTCGTGCGGCAGGTCGACCTTGTCGAACGCCCTCGCCGTTACGAGCAGCGCCAGCGTGGAATCCAGCCCTCCCGACAGGCCGATGGTGACACGCCGGCTCCCGGTGTGCCTCATCCGCCTGGCAAGCCCGGTGGCCTGGATGCTGAAGATCTCGCGGCAGTGGGCGGCGCGGCGCGCTGGATCGCCGGGCACAAAGGGAGTGCGCGTGAGTTGTGGGCGGATCAGCGCCGTATCCTCGAGCGCCTTCGCAGCGCCCGGCATGCTGAATGGCAGGGTTCTGAAGACGCGAGCGGCGGATGACGCCGAGAAAGTGCTGTTCTTGAGCCGCTCGAGGACGAGTCGCTGAACGTCCAGGTCGGCGATGGCCATCTGCGTGTCAAAACAGAAACGCTCTGTCTCCGCCAGGATGGTCCCGTTCTCGGCAATCAAAGAGTGACCGGCCCAAACCAGGTCCGTGGTGGATTCACCGGGCCCCGCGCCCGCGTAGAGATAGGCCGCCAGGCAACGTGCCGACTGCTGATTCACGAGATCGCGGCGGTAGTCCACTTTGCCCAGCAGCTCGTTGCTGGCCGAGCCGTTCAACAACACGGTGGCGCCAACAAGCGCCATGTCTCCACTGGGCGGATTGACGGCCCAAAGGTCTTCGCAGATCTCGATGCCGATGGTGCAACCGGGCAGATCGTCGGCCGCGAACAGGAGATCATTGCCGAAGGGTACTGGGGTCCCGCCGATCGTGAGGGTTGCCGTTGTGCTGAGACCAGCGGGGGTGAACCAGCGTTCTTCGTAGAACTCGTTGGTGGTAGGCAGATTGGACTTTGGCACGACGCCCACGAGCCTTCCATCCGCAATGAAGGCCATGCTGTTATACAACTTGCCTGAGACCTCGATCGGCAACCCGACCGCTACGGCGATATCCTGGTCGGCACTGGCTTCTACCACCTTGCCCAAACCGAGGCGAGCCTTTTCGAGCAGCAGTGCCTGGAAAAACAGATCGGCGCAGGAATAGCCGGTGATGCAGAGCTCAGGAAAGAGGACCAGCCGGCATCCATGGCCTGCCGCCTGCTTCATCGCGGCCATGATGGCCTCGGTGTTAAACTCCACGTCGGCAACGCGCAGCTCCGGGCTGGCCACCGCGACCCGCAGAAAACCCAGGGCCGAAGGCGAAAGGAGCAATGAACCGTTCATAGTTGATGAGTCCTCCCAGGCACGATGCTCTGCGCCCGCCATCCAACGTGGCGCGCGGCGTGTTCCTGCCCGCAGCCATTATAAAGCACCTGGCGCATCTCGATCAACCGGTGAGGCTGGGGCCGTTCGGCGATAGCATCTCCCGTGGGGGCATGGTATAATCGCGGCTGGATCCCGGAGATTATGGATGCGCAACCTGACCGCCGCCAGCGCCTCTATCGGCTCTCAGCCATCGTGCTGAAGCGGCGCGATACGGGCGAGGCAGACCGTCTCTTGACGGTGCTGACGGCCGACCGCGGCAAGCTTACGCTGCTGGCCAAGGGGGTGCGCAGATCCGCGAGCCGCAAGGCGGGCCACATCGAGCCCTTCACCTACGTTCAGTTGTTGGTGGCGAAGGGTCGTAGCATGCTTTTGGTGACTCAGGCGGAGACCGTGGAGGCTCACCGCCATCTTCGCGAGGATCTCTGGCTCAGCGCCTGGGCCTACTACGTGGCCGAATTGGCTGACGCGTTCATTCGCGACGAGGACCCGCACGCCCCCCTGTTTGACCTGCTCCTGGAAACCCTGGGCAGGCTGGATCAGGGTGACGAGCCGGCGTTGGCGGTGCGCTACTACGAGTTGCATCTCCTCGGGCTGGCTGGATTCCAGCCCCAGCTCTTCCGCTGCTTGCAGTGCGGCGAGCTTCTCAAGCCGGAGGTCAACTTCTTCAGCATGGAGCGTGGCGGGGCTCTTTGCCCCAAACACGGCGCCACCCCGCAGGCGGGTACGCCACCCCGCACGGGCGACCCCGCAGGCGTAGCCAAGCGGGGCGAAGCCCAAGCGGGGCCAAGCGGGGCCAACCAGGGCGGATCGATGGTCCTGCCTCTGGCGACCCTGAAGGTGATGCGTTACCTGCAAACACGGCCGTGGGGGCAAGTGGCTCAACTCCGGTTGAGCGAACGTGTCAGCCAACAGGTCGAGGCGGTGTTGGCGCAGTACATCACGCATCACCTGGAGCGTCAATTGCGGTCGCCGGTGTTCTTGGAGCGACTGAAGCCTGCGGCGGCGTCTGTTGCACGAAATGCCGTCCGGAGTAGTGGTGACGAACATGCAAATCCGTGAGTATCAGCAGTGGCTGGAGGCCTGGGACCATATAAGAGGGTGGGATCGTGTGCTGCCCGCTCACACCCTGGCCCATGCGATGGAGGAAATGGGCGAAGTCGCCCGGGTTGTGCTGGCGTGGGAGGGATACAAAGAGGGAGCAGGGCCAGAGGTGCTGCGGGCGGAGCTGGCCGAGGAGCTCTCCGATCTGTTTGTGTTCCTCTTCAAGTTAGCCTATCAGATGGGCGTGGACGTGGAAGACGCATTGGCCGCAGGGCAAGCCAAGGCCGATGGGCGGCACGCTGACCTGGCGAAGGCAGAGGCCGAACTGGCACGTTATCAGGCCCGGCAGAGGGAGCTGGCATCCCGCTGGCCGGACGCCGAACCGGAATTGGGTGAATAGGTGGGAGAAGGATGACTACCAGAGCGCCATCATTTCAAGATGTGATCATGCGGCTCCAGAGGTATTGGGCCGATCACGGCTGCCTGATCTGGCAGCCGTATAGCGAGAAGGTGGGTGCGGGCACCGGCAATCCGGCCACCGTGCTGCGCGTGTTGGGGCCAGAACCCTGGAACGTGGCCTACGCGGAGCCGAGCTACCGGGCCGACGACGGCCGCTATGCCGAAAACCCCAACCGCATGCAGATGCACACGCAGTACCAAGTGATCATGAAGCCTGCACCCGAGAATGCTCAGGAGCTTTACCTCGAGAGCCTGGCGGCCATCGGGATCGACCGGAACCGGCATGACATCCGTTTCGTGGAAGATAATTGGGCATCGCCCGCCCTGGGCGCGTGGGGCCTTGGTTGGGAGGTGTGGTTGGATGGGCTGGAGATCACCCAATATACCTACTTCCAGCAGGCGGGCGGGCTCCCGCTCGATCCGGTGCCGGTGGAGTACACCTACGGTCTGGAACGCATCGTCATGTACCTGCAAGGGGTGAAAGAGGTGTGGCAGATCGATTGGGATGGCCGCCGTACCTACGGCGACCTTCTGCACCGCCCCGAGGTGGAGCACTGCACCTACAACTTCGAAGTAGCCGACGTGGGCCGTTTGAAGCTCATGTACGATTTGTTCGAAGCGGAGGCCAAAAACGCATTGGCCCACCATCTGGTGGTCCCGGCGCACGACTACGTGCTGCGCTGTTCACATGCCTTCAACCTGCTGGATGCGCGCGGGGCCATTGGCGTCACCGAGCGCGCCGGCTACTTCGCCCGCATGCGTGATCTGGCGCAACAGGTTGCCACCGCTTATGTCGAGCAGCGACAGCGCGAGGAATTCCCGTGGCTCGATGACAGGGCGACCTTCAAGCAGCCATCGGTAATTGAGATGGCACAGCGTAGCCTGGGTGATGGCTCCCTGGTCGCCGATCGCCCGGAACCGGGCACCTATCTCCTTGAGATCGGCACGGAGGAGCTGCCCGCCGGCGATGTGGTGGACGCCATCGGACAGCTTCAGGCCGCTGTTCCAAGTCTACTGGATAGCCTGCGGCTCACCCACGGGGATGTCACCATAAGCGGCACGCCGCGCCGGCTCGTGGTGATGGTGCGAGACCTGGCGCCGCGCCAGACCGATGAGGAAACGCTCCTGAAAGGCCCGCCAGCCGAGCGCGCGTTCGATGGCAGCGGCGCAGCGACCCCGGCGGCAGTGGGGTTTGCGCGCAAGGCCGCCGTGCCGTTGGAAGCGCTAGAGGTCCGCCAGGAAGGGCCGAATCGCTACGTCTATGCCGTGGTGCGCCACGCCGGGCGTCCGGCCGCCGAAGTGTTGCCCGAAGCGCTGCCCGGGCTGATCGCGGGAATTCGATTCGGCAGGACGATGCGCTGGAATGGCTCTGGCGTGAGTTTCTCTCGTCCGATCCGGTGGTTCGTCTCCCTCTTTGGCCAGACGGTGTTGCCGTTCGGCTATGCCGGGCTGACGGCAGGCAGAGGCACGCGTGGGCCGCGGGCTGAGGGCTCACCTGAGCTGGTGGTGGAGTCAGCAGAGGCGTATCTTTCGCTTATGGCAGCCCACCACGTGATCGTCGATAGGGCCGAGCGTCGCCGCCTGGTGGCTGAGCAGGTGGCCGCCCTGGCGGCCGAGGCAGGCGGCATCGTGCCCGACGATCCGGGCCTGCTGGACGAAGTGACCGATCTGGTAGAACAGCCAACCGCGCTGCGCGGCACGCTTGAGCCTGTTTACCTCCGTTTGCCCAAAGACGTGTTGATCACGGTGATGAGGAAGCACCAGAGGTATTTCCCGGTGGTGCGGCCAGCGACCGGCGACCGGGGAGCTGGGAGCTCCGAAAACACCATGCTGCCCTACTTCATCACGGTGCGCAACGGGGGTGAGGAGCATCTCGATGTCGTGCGCGCGGGCAACGAGGGGGTGATTCGGGCGCGCTATGCCGACGCGGCTTACTTCTACCGGGCAGATACAGCCCGGAAGCTTGACGAGTTCACCCCGCGCCTTGCCACCCTGACGTTCCAGGAGAAGCTCGGCTCAATGCTGGATAAGGTGCACCGAGTGCAGAAGCTTGTGCCGGCCATCGCCCCGATGCTGGGCCTGGACGGTGGCGAGCTCGCTGCCGCGAACCGGGCGGCGGCACTCTTCAAGAGCGATCTTTCAACCCAGATGGTGGTGGAACTGACATCGCTACAGGGGATCATGGGGCGCGAGTATGCCCGGCTCTCCGGCGAGCCGCAGGCCGTAGCGGATGCCATCTATGAACACTACCTGCCTCGCTTCCAGGGGGACGCCCTGCCCGCCACCCGCGTGGGCCTGGCGCTTGGGATCGCAAACCGCCTGGATTCGCTCGTGGGGCTCTTCGCGGTGGGCCTGGCGCCCACCAGCACCGCTGACCCGTTTGGACAGCGCCGTGACGCGCTGGGGTTGGTGCAGGCGCTCGTGGGCTGCGACCAATCCTTCGACTTACGCCCGGCGCTGCAAGCCGCAGCCGACCTGCTGCCGCTGCCGGCCGGCGAAGCCGTGTTGGCCGACGTGTTGACGTTTATCCGAGATCGCCTCTACGTTGTGCTTCGCGAGCAGGCATTGCCGCACGACGCCGTGACGGCCGTCCTCTCCCAGCAGGCGCACGACCCCGCCAGGGCAGCCGGGGCGGCGCGGGGGTTGGCTCACCTGGCGGCCGCGCCCGGCTGGCCCGAGGTGCTGGTCGCCTACGCGCGCTGCAAGCGCATTGTGCGCGGCCTGGGCGAGGTCTACCCCATGGCGCCGGAGCGCTATATCGTGGACGCGGAGCAGGAGTTGCACGCGGCCTGGCAGGCCGCGAACCGGCGACTGACCGAGTCACCTGATCGCCCCATCGGCCTCTTGGGCGCGGTGCTGCGCGAAATGAAGGACCCGATCAACCGCTATTTCACGGAAGTATTGGTAATGGCGGACGACCCAGACCTGCGGCAGGCCCGGTTGGCGCTCGTACAGCGCGTGGCGGCGCTGCCAGACGGCATTGCGGATTTGAGCGTGTTACAGGGGTTCTAGGCGGCGGCGCGATCTAGCATTGCAGAAGTCCTGGCAGGTCTCGCAGACCTGCCAGGACCATAAGAAGCCTACCGGCGAAGCAACGGCAGGAAGGCCGGGTGCTCGGGCAGCTTCTCCTCGAAAGAGGCGCTCACATCGTAGCGCACGCCGGGGTCGTATGTCCCGGTAGGGTAGAGCTCCACGAAGTAGCGCACGGCGTCGGCCGGCGTTGGCGGCAGATCTGAGCCGGCGATTCCGGCCATTGTCAAGGCATTGAACGTGTACGGCGCGGGCTCGAAGGAGATGGTCTGGCTGGTGCCAGCCGGATGTGGCGCGGTGAACCCCACGATCTGCCCATCGGTGTCCACGACTTGGGCATAGAACGAGACGGGCAGATCCAACGTCACCTGCTCGCGATAGCCGGGCTCCAGGTAGCCGGCGCCGCACTGCAGGCAGACGTCCGGCATGGGAATGCGCAGCGGGGTGACCTGGCTCAGCAGCGCCTGCGTGCTCACAGAGCCGAGGAACGTGATCCCCAACTCCCGCTCGCACGCCCCGCCGATGCCATCGGCGTCCAGGTCGAGCTGGTTCGGGTTGGCGACCTTGGCGCAGTTGTCGTCGCAGCTTAGGGTCTCACCCCCGATGCAGGGGTGGTCGCCGATCACGCCGCTCCCGTCGCCGTCATCCCAGATGCTGTCGTTGTCATTGTCCGGGTCGCAGGCGTTGCCGATGCCGTCGCGGTCGCTGTCGAAGTTGGTCGTGGCATAGAAGCCAAGGCACAGGTCGCAGGCGTCGCCGATGCCGTCGGTGTCGTCGTCCACCTGGCCGGGGTTGGGAACGACGGGGCAGTTGTCCACGACGTCGCTTTGGCCGTCGCCGTCATCGTCCAGGTCGCAGGCATCCCCCCAGCCATCGCGGTCGGTATCGCGCTGGTCACGATTGGCGACAGCGGCGCAGTTGTCTCTGTCGTCCATGCGGCCGTCGCCATCCGAGTCGTCGCAAGCATCGCCGATGCCGTCCCCATCCCAGTCCTTCTGGTCCGGGTCGTAGGTCAGCGGGCAGACGTCGGACGCGTCTTTGATGCCGTCGTTGTCGTTATCATCGTCGCAGGCGTCGCCCAACGCGTCGCCGTCGACGTTCTGCTGGCCCGGGTTGGGGGTCGTAGTGCAGTTGTCGATGCTGTTTGGCACGCCATCCCCATCCACATCGGGGTCGACGTTGTCTTCGATGCCGTCGCAGTCCAGGTCTGCCGAGCCCAGCCCCACCGCGTGATAGGCGTTGATCACCGTGCAGAGATCTTGCGTGGTAAACCCGGGCTGATGACCCCTCGCATGGTTGCGCGCCATGGCAACCGCATAGTTTCTCAGGTCCGGATAGGTGGCGTTGCTGGGCAAGCCACGGAGCATGTCGAAGAAGAAATGGGCCGCCTTCTCGATGCTAAACGGGTGCGTGAAGTCGTGGCCGGCGAACGCCCCCCCGTGAGCGATCAGCCAGGCCGCCTTGTTGCCCACGCCGCTGTTGGTGTGCACCCCTCCGTTGTCATTGTTATCGGGGTCGGGGTCGTCGGTCAGCTCGTGCCAGTGCAGCCCGCGGTAGGTGTCGGGTTGGCCATGGGCCGGGGGATTGATGAAGCTCCGGCTGGCGCCGCCGGGTTTGCCCTCGCCGTGCAGCCAGTCCGGCGGCGTCTCGCTGAGCTCGGCCAAGATGTCCGAGAAGCTTTCGTTGAGCGCGCCCGATTCGTTTTCGTAGTCCAGGTCCGAGGTGAAGTCCACTACCGCGTGGGTGAACTCGTGGCCGACGATATCCTGAACCGTGAACCCCTGGCCGAACTCCAACCAGTGGCAGAAGCCCATGTGGTGAGCGTTGTTCCAGTTCAGGTTGACGTACATCTGGATCTGGGCCCCGTGGCCGTCATAGCTGTCGCGCCCCAGGTAGTGCCGGTAGAAGTAATCCACCGCCTTCATGCTCCACCACGCCTGTGCAGCGTCGGGGTGGGGGTTGGCGATGCAGCCCTCCTCGCTGCACTCGTGGTCGTCCGCGGTGGTGAAGTTCCAGCGCAGACACCACTCGCTTTCGTCCTCCCCGTTGACGTTTTCGATGTCCAGATCGTAGTCCACCTGCGCGCTGGAGTCCGTGCCCCGCACCTGCCCGCTGTGGGCGTCCACAAAGATGCGCACCGGGTCGCCGGCGAAGTTGACCTGCCAGACCAGATATGTCTCCTTGCTGGGGCCGCCCGTCAGGCCGTGGTTGACGTAACGCAAGCGGGTCTCGCCGTGCACCTGGGCGCCGGCGTCGGCCTTGGCCAGGGCGATCGCCTCCGCCTGCTCGGCCGGGATGGTAGGCTCCGGATCCACGTTGATGTCGGGCAGGTAGTCGCCGCTGACGCCGATCACGTTGTTTCCATCCAGGTGCACCGCCACCTTGCCGGGGAAAACCGGGATGCCATGGTGGCGCTGGCGGAAGAAGATGTTGCCCTCGTCGTCACTTCGCCGCTCGAGCTGGAGCTGCGCCGCGGGGTCGCTCAGGCGCAGGGCGGCGCCGTAGTTGCCGAGGAACCAAAGGGCTCGGCCGGTGGCATCCTGCGCGGTGCCCGGCGGCACGGGAACGGTGAACTCGCCCCAGCGCAGGGCGCCGTCTTCCACCAGCAGTTTCGGCGGCGTGAGCGAATGATCATAGATCTTTTGAAAGCCCTCCATCTGCAGCGTGTCCAGCGCCGCGCCATCGGGCGGCGGCGCCTGCAGGGGGGGAGCGCAGCTCACCACCAGGCGCGGGGCATAGGCGCTCTGGTTTCTCTCGCGGCTGTGGAAGCGCACCTGGCTTTCCTCATAGCCTGCGGGAAGCAGCGCCAGGCCCGTCTCTGCGATGGCTCCGGTACTCCAGAGGTTGACCAGCGCGATCACGTCCACGCGCAGGATGCTCGTAGCCGGGTCCACGTAGGTCAGGCCGTAGGTGACGGGCTGGAAGGCCGGGCCAGCTGCGGGCTGGTTATTCCAGGTGACCTTTAGCTCGTCCCAATCGGTAGGCAAGCTGGCGACCTGCAGTGTGTAGGCGGACGTCAGCTTGTCGTCATACAGGGTCAGCTCCAATTCGGCGGCATGGATGGTCTGGCCCCACGAAAAGTCTTTGGGGAGTTGGAAGGCAAGTAAGATGCGATCTTGCGGGAGGTCTGCCTTCGCGGGCTTGGAAGCCTGCAGCACATCATCCGCGCCGTAGTTCGTGTCTGGGGCGCTGCTATCGACAGTCGCGTCGGCCGCCACGGGGTAGACGCCGCCGCAGATGGGCGCAGGCGGCGGCTCAGGCGCGGCAGGAAGCGCCAGTGGCGCCGGCAAGACCGACCCCGCAGCAGGCGGGCCAGCCAGGGCGCCGTGGGAGAGAGTCAGCGCCAGGACAAGCACAGCGATCAGGGAGAGGAAACGGGAGGGAAACCGATGGTGCACCATTGTTGCCTCCATGATGCGAGAGCCATGCGGCGATGGCGAGGAGACCACTAACGTCATTATCATGCCAGGCGCTGTGGCTGTCAAGGGGTCGCGTCCAGTTACCCATGCCCCGCCGCGCGGCATGAGTAACTCGGCATGACGGGTCAGCAGCGTGCCCCGACCTCAAGATATGCCCGGGGCAGTGTGCAGTACCACAGGGCTTGGGCCTGCCAACGGGCTGGGGCGACCTCATCGGCCCGTGCCTGTTCGCGGCACTCATGGGCAGTGACCGGTTCGTGGCGGGCCTATGGTGTTGAACACCAGATGTTTCCGGGGTAGAATAGTGGAAAGGAGGTTCGCATGGGTTACCGCGAGATTGTGTCCGAAGCGAAACGCCTGCCCTTGGGTGAGCAGCTCCAGCTCGTCGAAGAGTTGCTGCGCGCCATGCGTCAGACTGCCGCGAAGCCTGTTCATCCCAAACAGAAGCGCACTATACCCTTCAAACAACTGCGGGGCGCTCTCAAGCCGGGAGGCCCATTGCCAACCGATGGTGAACTGGAAGACGGGTACACTAAGCACCTGATGGATAAGTACCTGTGACCCGCGTCCTATTGGACACCAACGTGGTCCTGGACTTCCTGTTGGATCGCGCGCCCTTTGCTGACGCGGCTGCTGCGCTCTGGCAGGCCAATGACGACGGGCGGATCGAAGCGTACGTGTCGGTCATCACGCCGGTCAACGTCTTCTACAAAGGCGTCAGCTTTCCAATCCTTTCCCCGGCCGCTTGCCTCGAGCAATTGCTTCTGAATTGACTTGCCACCACCGGCCGAACTGTGCCGCCTCGAGGCAGAGCGCTGGCCGACTTGGCGCTCGACCATCTGCCTGAATGTAGTGAAGGGTGCTTCGGCCCAAGAGGCGGGCCTCGGCATGACAGGTCGGCGGCGCCCCCGAACTTAGGACACACCCCCTCCTGTCCATGAAGCCCGCCCTGGAACCGCGGACCCCGCCCCTTCGTCTCACCAGGTGAAGCTGGTCTTCTCGTCGGCCTTAACAGGGGTCACAGCATCGCCGCAGCCCGCCTCAGCCATCGGCCCTCGAGCTGCAGCAAGGAGAGTGTCAACATGAAGCGGCTGTCCGTCGGTTCGGGAACGATTCTTGTGCTCGTCATCGCCGCGTTGGCCCTATCCGCATGGCCTATCCAGGCGGCGCCCATCGCGCAGGGTGATCTGCCTGCCGGGGCCACCCCGGTGCGCCTTCGCTTCGCGCCGGGAGCGGTCGGCACCACCATCACCGGCCGCCTTGATCCCCTGGACTCCGATCTCTACGTGCTCGCCGCGCAGGCCGGCCAAACCCTGGATGCGTCTGTTGAGGAACGCTCCGGCGGGCCCTTGCTTTACGTCTGGGGTCCGGACGGGTCGGAGCTCGTGCCCCAGGCGCATCCGATGGCCCGCTGGCGCGTCGTCGTGCCCGCCAAAGGGGACTACTTCATCGCCGTCAACGCCACGGGCGCCGCGACCCGCTACACCTTGACGGTGACCGTGAACACGCCAGATTCCGAACAGGCAACGCGCATCCAGTTCACGCCCGGCGCTACGTCGGCGGCCGTGTCGGATCACCTGGCGCCGGGGGAGACCGATAGCTACGTGCTGCGCGCCTTCGCGGGCCAGACCATGGACGTGACGATCCAGCCCATGGGTGTTCCACCGTGCCTGGCAATCACCGGGGCCAACGGCGCGCCGCTCAAGTCGTGCGCCCAAGGGTCACTCGAGTGGCACGGGCGGTTGCCGGCCACCCAGGACTACTTCATCCGCGTGCGAGCTGGCATAGGCCAGGCCAACTACATCCTGACGGTGGCCATCAGCGCGCTGCGACCCACGCCGACGCCCCAACCGGTGCGCATCTGGTTCGCGCCGGGCGCCACATCAGGGGCCGTGTCGGGGTGGCTCGGGGCAGGTGAGTCGGCCCGCTACGTGTTACGCGCCCTGCGCGGCCAGAGCATGGCCTTGCATCTCACATCCACGGGCGCGTTGAGCAAGCAGGTATTTGGTCCGGGAGGAAGCTCGTGGGAGTGGCCGTTCATTGAAGGCAGCCCACGGATCCCCTCCTTGCCCGCCACGGGAGACTACATGATCGTTCTGACCGCGGTCGAGCCGGGGGTGAAGGTACGGTACACTTTGGAGGTAGTCATCCCGCCGCGCTGAGGTGCAGGCAAGAAGATCGCGCGGTGGCAGAGCGTGGGTGAGCATCCAGATCCTCGCTCACGGGGCTGCGCAACAGAAGGCCCGGTCTCTCTGGAGAAAGGCCGGGCCTGACGTGCCTTCGGTGAGCAGTGCGACCCTAGTCGCAGCCCTCCAGGCAACGCTCTTGGTACTTCTTTAAGTCCTTGGCGTGATCTTCATAGTG
>Ga0315289_10012203_pt1 | contig 12122 bp, 15 predicted proteins | sample YL17G11_40_MG_FD_203452 | JGI IMG/M metagenome (GOLD analysis project Ga0315289, IMG submission 203452) | Sediment microbial communities from Yellowstone Lake, YNP, Wyoming, USA - YL17G11_40 | ecosystem: Environmental > Aquatic > Freshwater > Lake > Sediment | place: USA: Wyoming | collected...
TTTTCTGCAACGACCTAGAAATCTGCCACCATTAAATGTTCCCTTTTGAACAAACCAGATACAGTTGTCGCATCTCATACTTGTGCTTCTATGTATCCAGTTGTCAAGTGGAACTTTCTTTTCTTCTTTGCCTGTCATTTACTTCCCATCCTTAACTGGACATTTGCTGCAATCTGCACCCTTTGATCTATTTTCCAACTTATCAAGCCACTGCATGTTCCCGATTGTATCAGTACCGCAGCAAGCAAGTGGACAAATGTGATCAACTTCACAGGCACCACACTTTTCGTATAGTGTCCACTTTCCTGCACGATTTACATAAGTCCTGCACGACTTAGGACATGGATTGAAGCTTACAAAGTCAGCTCTAACAGTAGCAGATCTTGCTGGATGCAAGCACAGTTGTGGAGGTGAGGCAACAGCAAGTGTTAATGCTAGTATTAGTGAAATCATGGCCAGTCTCTTTTATAAAAAAGCCAAACAAGCGCAACTAACAGAACTATAATGATTATACCTTGCATTTAGTATCCCTCAGTGACGCGTTGTCTGACGATTGCATTCTTCTTGCAATACTCTTCATACAACTCTTGTGGACCAATGCCAGCAAAGACACAAATCTCTAGGAAGTAAGCAAGTGCATCTGCGAGTTCTTCCTTGAAGTGTGCAAAGTCAACATCAGTGTGGTCAGTAAAGCGATGAGAACGGTTCTTGAGAATGTAAGAAGCCTCGGCCATCTCCTCAACCATTGCCCAAGTCAACTCTTTGATTTGACGCTGACCATGTTTGCTGGTAATGTCGACTGGATACTCTGGTAACTTGTCGTTCATTATGAGAGTGTCCATTAGATCAGTCTGCTTGACGAACATTTCTCCTAGACGATCACGGCCCTGCGTTGGTTCTGCTCCACAGTCGCAGATACCCTTATACTCCGGACGGCCTGGGCAATCTGGTGCGTGTTCCATTGGCATCACTTGACCACCGGCTTAACAGGGTTAGTCTTGACAACAGCCTTCTCACTCTCGCGACGAACAGTTAGGAACTCAAGAGCTCCACCATCTGAACAAGCCTCCATAACCTCGGCCGCAACCTCGACTGGATTGTCCATTGTCTTCTTGGTATGTGTATACTGCTGATACCCAGGACCAACCTTTGCAATCTTGTATTCCACATTAAACTTAGGCATAGATAACTCTCCATGAAGCCCCATGAGGCTCCGCAATGATGACTTGACCAAATGTACTATCAAACTTCCATGTGCGAGCACCAGGATAATAGAACTCTACAGACTGCTCAAACTGCCAGCCATCATCCTGTGGGAAGTAAATCAACTGTGCTCCAAACGCTGCAGCACGAAGAACATAGTCGTGAGAATAAGCTGTCTCGCGAGCAAGAATGATCTTATCAAAGTGCTGACCTTCGTGAAGGAGTGCCTCAATCTCAGCACCACGCCTTACTGAGATAAGGTTGTGCTCGTGCTTCTCGAAGATTGGTGGCAACCACGGAAGAAATGCTGGATTGCCTACAACAAGGACACGGTCAGATGACTTGACTCCGATTACCGTCGCAGGATCCCAGCGATTGTTCTCGCTCGCCATCCCTCTTTCGACGATGTTTGTTGAGACATTCCGCCATCCATCTAACCCCGCTACTGAACTGAGTTTCGCCAATTTCGGCCACCTTTCCGGTGCGCAATGCCACTTCTTGATCTGCCAAAGAGGCCAATTCCTCTAAAGAGATTGGAAGCATTGGCGCTGCTGGAATGCTCCCTCTTCTTAAGTAGTTTTCCACAATAACTGATGCCTGGTCGAAGTGTCTATCATAGATGTGAAGACTTCCCGCAGTATGTGAGTATGAACCCAGTGTAAGATTCATTCCGGCTTCATTCAACTCTAACATCAAACACTCTTGAAGCAGTGTGAAACTAAACAGATCGTATGTCAAACCCCAGAATGCATCGTTGCTACGCATTGATGTGTGGAGATAGAGTTTGTTATTACGAATGAAGAACTGGAGTGAAAGAGTGCAAGGAACATCTTTTGAACCGACAGTTGCAGCGATGACATTGTCTTCTGCTCGATTGATAATCAAAATAGCCCTGCGACTGTCCTTATCTCTCATCAACTCGTTCTTACAAGCCAACCATTGAGAAACATAATCTGCAGATGAAAGATCTGGATAGTAAACGACAGTTGATTCTGTCTTTACGCGATACCCATATGCAGAATTCAGAGTTGTTCCGTTATCTGAGAAATCCTTCATCCTCTTGTTGTAGTAAAGAATGCTAGCCAAGTCTTGTCTGCCAGCCCAATACCACAAGAACTCTCCTACACCAAAGCCATAATCTGCTGCGCGCTCTTTGTTTGCAAGAATACGAGCCCTTGGATTTGTGAGAACTAGAGTGGGTGCAATGAGTTCTTTGACAACTTGACCGCGAGGGCGACATTCGTATTCTGCGTCTAGATAAATGTCTTTGACAACTTCGATAAACAACTCATCAAATGTGTCGGCTTCAAAACTACGCGTCATTGGTGCTCCTATTCGAAAGTGTCTGTGCGATGGATACCACTAACTATGTCTTCATAAACTCTACTTGGGATCGGGTATCCTGCTGAGTTCTCGTGTCCTCCGCCGCCGAACATCTTAGCATACTTTGACAAATCGACTCTTCCATTTGACCTTACGCTAACCTTTCCAAGGTCGAGGTTGATTTGCATCGCAATGTCGATGTCATTGTGCGTTGACAAATACTTTGAGAGCAGTTCTGAGCAGTTGACTTCAGCAGAGATAATGTAGCCCACCATTACATCTCGCTTCTTATCGCCATCACAACTCATAAACTTCTTGAACTTGTTTTCAATGAGATACTTGAATCTCATCTCCTGACTCTCTGAGAGAACATCAAGGAGTTTCTGCTCTTCTGGATACCAATAATAGTCCTTCTCGAACTGGAATCTCTTCTCAATGTCCATGAACCACTGCACAAACTTCTTTTGACCAATAAACGCAAACAGCCTTGTCATCTCGATTGACATTGGAAGTTGCAGTTGCCAACGATCATTGTCGTCAACGAGCGCAGCAAATCTCTTGAATGGCCATGAGTCAAACTTTACCATACCACCAGCAACAAGGTATTGACGAAACATCTCAGTTCCACAAGCCTTGTTTCCAACAGAGATCGTGCAATCAGGTCGCCCAGCAAATCTCTCGGCAGACTTATGATGGTCTAGGATACGGTAGTTTCCACGATCGTGTAGAAACTGCATACCCTCTTCTGTAAGAGGAGCAATGTCTACTAGAAGAACTGGGATTGTTGGGTTCGCCATGACAGAACTATCTGTAATAGCGTGCTCAACAGTTCCTGCACTCACCCAGTGAATGTTTTTCTTTAGACCTCCTGCGTGCTCAAACAAGATGGATGCTCCTGATCCATCCATGCAACCCGCGTGTGTAAAGAGGTGATGGTATTGTAATGTCAAGCGCATTGCCTTTCTAGATCTCGTAGTTTATTTCTTGTGGAATTGTGCACATGCACTGTTTTCTTGAGTATGCAGAGAAGAAGTATGGTGAAGTTCCTTTGCAGTCTCCAGATCTGTGCTTTACATGCCCACACTTGCATAGATTGTTGCATCTGTGTAGCCATGCATTAAGCGCAGGCTCGAACCCTACACAAATGTTGCACTGCCACTCCCAACTGTTTGGCAAATGACCAACTTGTCTAATCTTGGTGACCCTTCTAAAGTTTTTTCGTGCCATACTGCTATTCTACCACAGATTTGGACTTGTGTTTAAGTGCAAGTGTGACCCACAGTGGTGAAAATAATACAATCATCAATAAAGATGCAGCAACTATAGGAACTGACAAGAGGATAATAGATGGTGTTCCAATACCAAAGATTAGATGTCGCATTTTCCGTCCTTGCATGAGTCTACTCCTGATGCGCCAAGCACTGCCATAGGATGATCCTTAGCATACTTTAGCGCGTCATCAAGATCCATAGGTGTTAGAGGCTGATCTTCTCTGCTACCATCAGGATAAATGGTCACACCCTTCAACTCTGGGAAGTATTCCATGTACATGTCAGACAAGTCTTGTTCCTTGACGCCATGTGGCACATTGATTGTCTTACTAACTGCGTTATCGATGTGCCTCTGAACTGTGCGCTGCATCTCGAAGTGATCGCGAACCTTTAGATCGTGTGCGCCCTGGAAATGTTTGACACCCTTACCATCAATGATGAAACGCGCAAAAAGAGGGTGGATAACAATCTCTTCTGCTAGTTCGTCTCCTTTTCTAAACTTACGCTTATAAGCTGGTGCGAACATCGGCTCAATCCCTGAGCTTGTGTCGCATACCATCGAACCCGTGCCAACTGGAGCAACTGTAAGAACCGCCACATTGCGCATACCCTTTGTCTTGATGCGTTCACGAAGCGAAGGCTTCAGTGTCTTGCAGAAACCGCTCTTGACAAATAGATCAGGATCAAACTTAGGGAATGAACCCTTCTCTTCAGCAAGATCAGTGCTTGCTTCATAAGCCCAGTTCTTAATCTTGTCCATTACCTTGTCTACAAACTCAAGACCTGCTGCAGAACTATACTTATAGCCCATCATTAGCAGCATGTCGTGAAGACCAGTAACTCCAAGCCCAATGCGCCTAAGATTTGAGCATTGGTCCTTGATTTCTGGTAGAGGGTAGTTATTTACGCTTAGGACATTGTCCAGGAACCTTACTCCAAGGGTTGTGGCCTTGTGCAGTTCATCCCAATCCATCTCCTTTGTATCTTCCTTGACAAATCTTGGTAATACCAGAGACCCCAAGCAGCAACAGTCATACTCAGCAAGCCAAATCTCTCCACACGGGTTTGTAGAAACAAGAGGAGCATAATACCAACCGTTGTTCATCTTGTTTGCAAGGTAGCCATTAAGAATACCAGGCTCTCCACCCTTGAGAGCATTGCTGACAATCTTGTGCCACACTTTCTTTGATGAAACCTTGCCAACAACCTTGCCGTTATGCTTCAGTTCGTAATCTTCGTCCTTCTTTACCTTGTCAAAGAAGACTTGGCTATCCTCTTCAAAGTTTACACTTACATTGGCATTGTTTAGAGTGCCAAGATCAAGTTTAGCGTCAAGAAACTCTAAGATGTCTCCATGGTCGTGCCTAAGCGTCATCATTAGCGCAACTCTACGACCACCACCACCCTTGATTTCAGTTCCGAAGCCATTGATACCACGCATAAGGCTTACTGCGCCTGTTGCTGTTCCACCAGCACCATTGATTTTTGAACCCTTTGGACGAATGGGTGAGTAGTTTGCGCCAACTCCACCACCAACACCAGAGATAACAATCATGTCAGAGACAGTCTTACCCCAACCTTCACGACTATCATGTGTTGGAATAACAAAGCAGTTTAGGAGTTGGCCCTTTGGACGACCAGAGCCAAACATAATACGGCCACCAGGGAAGAATGTATTCTTCTTGAGCATGTCAAGGAACTCTGCACGATACTTTGCAATGTTCTCACCCTGTTCTGCTTGAGCAATGTGATACGCTACACGATCGCAGCCTTCATTGAATGTCTCTTCTGCATGAATAGCGTATCTATTCTTAAACATCTCAAGTGCCAAGCCCGCAGGCTCGTAGTACGGAATCATTGTATGTGTCTCCTATTTGCGACCACTCATGAACTTCTGGTATTTGTCGCCGAGGCGCGTCTTTTGTCTAGCTTCTTCCTCTTCGCTCATGTCAGTCAAAGAACCCTCAGCCAAAAGTGAAACCTTGACTGTTGCGGGATTCATAATGAATGGGAAGATCATACCATCTCTGCCTAGTCGACTCTTTGCGACGAATAAACGACCAGTATTTGCTTGCTTATCTTCCATTGTGCGAGAAACTGTCATAATAAGATCGCAGACAGTTGCCTTAGCATAACTTTCGCCAATCTGACCAATGGTGACAACTTCCATCTCAAGTCCAGAGCGATTTGTCTGGTCGGCAGTTAACACACAGAGTTTAAACTCTTGCGCCATTGCGCGAAGTTCTTCGTAGTTACCTTCAAGTTCAAATCTCTTATCTGCATAACCACGAGCGCCACGAAGAAGGTCAGCATAGTCTACACACACAATGTCTGGTGTGAAGTTATGGATTGCTTGTAAGCGCTGGAGATAAGAGCGAATAGTTTGAACTGTTGCTGCCTTTGTTGGGAACTCTTTGATGAAGAGACGACCCTTTGCTTTTGCTTTTGCTACCTCTTCAACTTTTGCAGCATGCTCTTGAACATGGTTAAGCTCAATACCTGAGTAATAACTGTCGAAGCGAAGACCAATCTTGTAATCAGCCATCTCAAGAGTGACATAGACTGCATTTAATCCTTGTTCAATCGCTGCCGCTGCTGCGTTGACCAAAAAGTGAGACTTTCCAGCACCAGTTGGAGCGATGAATGTAGTGATAGTACCCCGTTCCCAACCGCCGTTAAGAACCCTGTCGAGAGGTGCCCAACCACTAGAAATACGCTTGCTATCAGAACGAACAGCACGCTGAGCAAATCCAGCAGAATAATCGTGGCCCAGGTCACGAGGAGCACCAGCCACAAGAGCATCTTTGATAATGGGAGCAATGTCATCGAACTTCATCTCCTCCATCTTATCGATGGCTTTGATGAGAGCATCTTTCATCGTTTGCTTCTTACAGAAGTCCAGTGAGCTCTCTTGAATGTATCCACGGTCTCCATTAAGTGGCGTTGCAAGTTGGCGCTTCAAATACTCCTTGACTTGCAATGATACCTGTGGTTCAAGAGCTTGATCTTTTGTAACCATCAACTCAAGAACATCTGATGAAGGGAAAGTCTTATACTTACGCTTGTGATCAAAGAACTTTGTTGAAATCTCCTGTAGATAGCTTACATCGAAAAACTTCGGATTGAGAACATCAATCATCTGGTCGGCGAAGAGGCTATCACTAATCATTGCCTGCATCACCTTCTCTTGGTATGTTCTTCCCATCCCTGAGAATGTGTCTTTGGGATCAAGCTGCTCTGCACTCATGTGTATTTGTTCCCCTTTGTTGTTGGTTGGTCTATTAAGTGGTAAGTCTTACCGCTTAAGTGCTTAACCAGAAGAGGCATTTGCAACTCTCGCCTTGTATTGCTGGAAAATAGGAAAGAGCTCCTGATCTGTGAGTTGAATGTTGTTATTTATTAGCGCGATCTTGAACCCTGTCATGTTGAAAGTGGGCGTAAGACCAGCGGCGTTTTTAATAATGCCTGCTGCCTGAGCGGAGATGTTTGGAGTAGTAAGTTGCATGACTTCTATGTTCTTACTAACTAGTTCGATGCTCTCAAGGACGACCTTATACCAGCGTTTTTCTGTTGATTTAAGTTTCGTATTTCCTTCTGCTTCCAACTTCAACAACATAGACGCACCATCGCAAAGTTCAAGCAAAGTTATTGGTCGCTCAGTAAAAACTGGGAAGAGTTTCAAGAGAGTTTTCTCGCCGAGTCCCTTGATTCCCTTGATGTTATCGGAGTTATCACCCATCGCCAGAGCTCGAGCTAATACATAGTTTTCAGGTAGGATGGGGGAGTATTCTTTGAAAGTTCCCTTTGAGATAAAAACTTTCTTAGTAGGCCAATAGACGATAGTGGTGTCGCTTACAAGCTGCCACATGTCCCTATCTGAAGACACCACGACCTTCGCACAAGGGTCCAATAGTCCAACGAGGTAGCCAATGGTATCGTCTGCTTCAATGTCATCCACTTCAATCTGAATGACTCCTAGGAAGTTTAGCAGTTGCTTCAACTTATTAGCCTGCCATGCAAAGTTTTCGCGACTATCTTTCACACCTTCTTCAACTTCGCGGTTCAAGCGAGGCTTGCGTCCCATCTTGTAGTCTGAGATAATACCACGACGACGCTTTCCACCACCATCACCGTCCCACACAAAGATAACCTTGTCTGGTTTTGTCTCAGCCATCATGTATTTGATTGAACGAATGGTCCCGATAACTCCACCTACAGGATTTCCGTTCGTGTCTGATGTTGGATTTACTACAAAGTTTCGATGGAATGTATTTGTTCCGTCAAAGATCAATACCTTGCTTGACATAGCTCTCCCCTATACTATAAGTAGGAGCTCTTTTTACCAACCTGCCGGCAAGATGCAGTTCTTTGGAGCATGTAAAAACATCGGAGCGATGTCACTGTCAGTATAGCCAGCAAGACCACACCCAACACGCGTCACGTTGAACTGAAGTTCTGGATTATCTATTGCGTATGACAGGAACTCAAACACATACATTCGTATTTGTGTAAGAGATAGCGTTTTTAGATTGGCATCTTTGGTTGGGATTGCATAAGAGTTGCCTTGACGACCAACTCCCATACCATAAATCGCACCATGCTCTTGCACTGCACACAATGCTGCACCTTTACCGTGGCGACCTGCAAGATTTGAGCCAAAGACAAAGATCATTGCTTACTTTCTATCATGAATAGGACACTTACACATCTGTCTCATCCACAAACTAAAGACAAAGAACAAAGATGCACCAATCAAACCTACAATCAACATGTCATGAACATCTCTTCCAAATAAATACAAACTAAGATCACGACCAAATGAAAAACCACCCATTGTGAGTAGCATTGTGTTTGCTACCTTAGCGATGAACCTTCTGCTTTTGCAACACATTTCATTTGAGCCCCTTATTCATCGCATTTTGCTTCATCACATCAATAGCCGTGAGAGCCTTTGGCTGTCCTGCTGGCTGCTGTCCTTGTTGAACTGCAGGCTTTGGACCAAATAGTGGATTTTGAACAGGCTTCTTTCCTGTCTTGATGCTTGCATCCTTGATCTTGGTAATACCAGACATCAAGGATGGAACATAGGTTCTATACGCATCCTTTTGTCGTAAAAATGGCTTTACAAACTTTGTGTAGAAGATCATTGGGTTCTTGATTAACTCAAGAGGATCCATTCTACGCTTAATGTCATTGACTAATGGAATACGATGAGGCTTGTCAGCCTTTTCTGGGTCGAGAACAGCCTCAAGCACCTCCCGTTCAGCTGGTGAGAGACGCTTGAGGTCTAATCCATGTATTTTATTGCCCCAGTTAGGATGAAGAACAAGTATTTCCTTGAACTTATCACCCGTGCTGGCATCGACGGCTTGATGTTTGTATGTAAAGCGGACTACGTCCCCTGGTTCGAACCTCATACATTACCTAGCCATTTCGTGCTACTTTCTACTCACCTTCTTCAAGATCTGCGATAGCTTGTTCTACTTCCAGAAGGCTCTCGGGATCTGGTTGAGGCCGTGGGTCACCATACTTGATCACCAGTAGCTCATCTAGCTTATCTTCCGTCCACTTTCTAAGCCCAGGAGTTGTATCCAAAACTGCTGGCCAATCTGATGTACGGAACTGCCAAGACAACGCCTTCTCACCCAAATCTTCAAGCTCCTTGAGTTCTTTCTTTGCTGCTTTCTCTTTTTCCTTGTCGCCAAGAACAGTCTTTAGAAGCTCTTCAGCCATGTCATTGTATATCTTTGCAAGAACCGGACGGAACTCTTCCATCGTAATCCAGCCATTTTCCTTTGTCATAACCTTCTCATCACGCAGGAACTGGAACCATGACTGTTCGTCCTCAATGCCATGAGCAAAGCTAATGAAGAAGCGACACTTACGAGCTGGTGGGCCACAACGGTTCTTGATAATGGCTGCCTTCGTGTGCACTCCCATTACATTCTCTTCAGACGCAACATAGTCCTTATCAAGGTCATTGACATCCTGACCCTCCTTGGCTGTTGCTCCGCGAGTAAGCTTGATACGGACTGACGCTGCGTAAGGTACAGCCTTGCCACCTGGAGCGAATGTGTTATCGCCATAGGTGACACCAGGTTTGAACTTAAGTTGGTTTGTAAAGACGAGAAGGATGCGCTCTCTGCCCAATGCTTGCACAATCTTGCGCATCATCTTAGCCATTGCCTTTGGCTTCTCCATCTGGACATTCATGTTTATTTCGTAATCGCCCTCGATCTCTGCTTGAGTTGGCGTCTGCGCTGTTGAGTCCCAGATAATAGTGACAAGTTGATTGGGAGCCTTCTGGCGAGTCATCAAAATCATCTTCTCGATCTGCTCACCGGCTTCCTCAACTGTGCCTGGCTGAAGATAGATCATCTTCTTGAGATCAACACCAATCTGAGTGGCAAACTCTGGGCTCATTGCGTTCTCAGCATCAAGATAACCAACGATACCACCACGACGCTGTGTTTCAGCAGCAATCTCTGCACACATCAATGATTTACCAGACGCCTCTTCGCCCAGAATCTCAACTAACTTACCTACAGGAAGACCACCATTGCGCCTGTTGCTAATACAATAGTCTAGAAGAGTATTTCCTGTGCTAATCCACTCCTTGACATCTGTTGGATTATCATCTGAAGCAAGATTCCATGCAATCCTACCTGTCTTTGCTTCGTCTTTGTTGAAAGCCTTGATGAGTAGCTTAGAGAGTTTAGCAACATCTGTCTCTTGATCAACTGGCGTTTCATCCTGCTCTACATCATCCTTCTTTTTTCTAGCCATGTTATTTGTCTCCGTCTAGTTCGCTTGCTTTCAGATCTTTGAGAGAGAAAATAAGATCATCTGAATCCATGTTCCCCACCATTACATCTTCGATGAGATGCATTGCTGACCGACTTTCGTCAAAGAAGTTTTGTGTGAAAAGAGTATGCTGTGTCTTTCCCTTGTTTGCAAACTCAAAGATTGTAATGGACACAGCCTTCTCATACATTGTGTATGTTATGTTTAGAGAACCCTTTATAAAGTTTCCCTCGTAAAGGTATGCACCAAACAAGGTGTTAGTGTCTACTTCAACTTTATCGTCTTCAACAAGCTTCGCAAAATCATAGAAACTTATTGGTTCAAGATTTGTGTTTGCTATGAATACAGAACCTGTTGGCAAATCAACAGTAGTGTTATCGGAGGTATCAAAGAATGCATCGATTGCCAGGATGTTATTCCAATCCTCTTTTACTTCATCAGTTTTTACTATGAGATCTTCAAACCCCGGAAGATCTTTGACACGAAAATAGTTAGGCATTACTCAAGCTCCAAAGAGGGAGGGGAGCTCACCCCAATGATGAGCGTCCCCCTCTTTACTTAGTGGCTCTTTTTACTGACTTGTTATTACTTGTTCTCGAGAAGAGCACCAAAGGCATCATCGACACTGCGTGTTCCAGCAGTCTCAGCCTTCTCCTTCGCAGCACCAGCATACTTCTCTTCGGTCTTCTTGGGCTCACGCTCTTCGATCTTCATTCCGCCACCAATGAACTTCTTGAGTGCGGCCTCGATCTCAGTAGCAGGAAGCTTCGGGAACACCTCACGAATGGGCTTGATCTTCTTCAGAAGCTCAGTGTCCTTGCCAGCATTGCCAGTAAGTGCACTGGGAAGATAGACAGGCTTGATCGTGATTGCGTAGAAGGTCTTCAGATTGCCCTTGCCATCCTTGTTCTCCGGCTTAGCCGAAGAAACATGGAGGTCAAATGCCTTCTTGTTGCCGAACAGCGCGTCAAGAGCCTTCTCGTCATCGTCAGGATCAATACCACAAGCACGAAGACGGTCACCCTCACCACAAACTGCGAGAGCCTGCTGAGACTGTGGTCCTGTGAGACCCCACCAAGCAGGTTCAGAATGACCAGTCACATTTCCCTTGTCATCCTTGATGCGTTCGATGATAGGAATGTAGACCTTAGTCTGCGCCTGGATCTTCTTGAAGATTTCCCAGTCAGCATCCTTGTCAGCCTTCTTTTTCTGGTTTCCCTTGTCATCCTTGAAACCCTTCAACTGGTCAGCGAAGTCGCAGATTACGCATTCATCGCCAAACTGTCTGGGGCAAAGCAACTCACGAGCATCACCAACGTTGTAGTGGAACGTGACCTCTTCGATTGGATCATCACTGTGAGGATTTCTGAGGCAGCGGACATCGTGCTCATCTGAAGGCTTCCAAACGTCCGGGTTCTTCGTGTTGCCTCTGCGATTCAATGTTGCAAGTCTAGCGCGAATCTCTGATACTGTAGCCATGTTTTTATCTCCATGAGGGACCATTCCCTCGGCAGGTTGAAT
>Ga0315289_10012204_pt1 | contig 12121 bp, 9 predicted proteins | sample YL17G11_40_MG_FD_203452 | JGI IMG/M metagenome (GOLD analysis project Ga0315289, IMG submission 203452) | Sediment microbial communities from Yellowstone Lake, YNP, Wyoming, USA - YL17G11_40 | ecosystem: Environmental > Aquatic > Freshwater > Lake > Sediment | place: USA: Wyoming | collected...
GGTTCGGGTAGGGGCCGGGGGTGGGGTCGAGGAAGCTTACTTTGAAAAAATTTTACGTCTTTTGTGCCAATGTGATATAACCAGCCCAATTCCTACGGGGATAAGCAGGGCGCTGCTGCAAAACGGCTGCTTTGGGTTGGCGGTTGGAGCAGGTGTCTCACCAGCCATCCGGGTGGGAATCGGCGTAGCGGATGGCGCGGCCGTTGCTGTCAGTGTCGGGGTTTCAGTCGGAATAACTTGCGCTGGTGTTGGAGTAGCTGTCAACCAGAGCAATAGGTACCGGTCGTTATCTTTACTTACGGCCTCGGGGAGTGCGTAAGATATGTCATCCAGGAGAGACCGGGCTTTGACGTTGTTTGGATCAAGCTCAATGGAACGATTGAGTTCCTCGAGGGCGTGAAGCATATCGGCGTTGTCTCCTGGATTAACAAAGCGGATATCCCAATAATAATGCAGATACAGGAGTTCGGCAAAACCCGCATGCCAAAGGGCATCCTCCGGCAGCAATGTGACAGCCTTCTCGTATGCTTGAATGCTGAGGTGGTACAACTCCTGACCGCCAGCATCCTGTCGCAAGGCGCGCCGTAGTAAAGTGATCTCTTTATATATTTTACCCAGGCGACCCCAGGCCTCGCCGTCGTCTGGATTAAGGCCGATGTTATCAAGCTCGGTCAATACCTTTTTCCATGCAGAGGGCATGACGAGTGAAATTTCTATATTGTTCCCGATGGTCGGTTCCAGGTTTTCGTAATGCCAGCGCATCTCATTGCCGGAAAATACCCCGCCAGGCGTGGTTTGCGACCAACCGATTTGCGTGTCGAGAATAAGGTTCTGCGGATTGGCCTCGTATGGCAGACGCAGGATGATGTCGGCGCTGCCTATGTTATCCTTCCATCCCGCGCCTGTTGCCAGAATATAGTAATAGGCAACATAGGGATATTCTCCTGTCCCATCCAGAGTGTATGAGATCTGGATGGAAACATCCTGTCCGGGCGGGAAGGTCGCCTCGAATTCTGCCCATGGGACAGTATCGTCACTATAACGAAGGCCACTCCCGCTGGTGCGATGGGTAATAACAGTGATGCTATTGACTTTGACATCTACATTGGTGATTTCGGGGTACTCGAAAGATCCATCATTGCTACTGATTGGGAAGCCCACATTCATCACCTCGGTTTGGCTACCCAGGTTATGCATGGTGAAATCGGCGCTCACGCGCGCCTTGCCGAGGCTATCCGATGGTGCATTGGCTTGCACGTCAATCAACACGGTTTCAGCCATCATACGCACCTGGGTGACTTCGCTCCCCGGCTGCGGGTTGGAGCCTGGTGGATACTTCGGTGGGGCGACATCGGCGTGGGCACGAGAGGGGACAAGTAGAGTTGAAAAAACCAGAACGGCTGCAAGAGTCAGTTTCAACCAGCGTTTCATCAAGTTCTCCTTCAGCGAATCGACTAGAAACGGTATAGTGATTATAGCAAACTTTCCGGCCCCACTTCAACCCTCCACCCCTCGAACGACTTTCCCCTCAGCAGCGACTCTGGCTCTGGTCCGCGCACAACGATCTGCCAGCGGTAGAGCCCGGCGACTCTGGCGAAGAAACACGGCACGGGGCCAATCACGGTGGTTAGTATGCGGTGTTCAGTGGTCAGCCATTGCTGGATTTTTTTCGCTATTTGCTGGGCGGCGGCCTCGGCTTTTGCTGCTTCGTAGTGGCGGTATTCCAGCCGCACAAGTCGGGAATACGGCGGGTAGCCCAACCTGCGCCGCTCCTCCAGCTCGCGGGCGTAAAACGCGGCGTAATCGTGACCGGCGGCGGCCTGGATGGCGTAATGCTCCGGCTGGAAGGTCTGCAGGAAAACCTGTCCACCGCGCGCCGAGCGCCCGGCGCGGCCGGCCACCTGCGTCAGCACCTGGAAGACGCGCTCGGCCGCGAACGGGTCGGGCAGGTTCAGGCCCACGTCCGCCAACACCACGCCGACCAGTGTCACCAGCGGCAGGTCAAGCCCCTTGGCGAGCATTTGGGTGCCGATCAACACATTGGCGCGGTGGGCGACGAAGTGGCTCAGGATGATCTCGTGGGCGTCCTTTTGGCGGGTGGTCTCCCAGTCCCAGCGCAGGGTGGTGGCCTGCGGGAAGAGCCGCTGCACCTCGGCCTCCACCCTTTCACTCCCCAGCCCGTATTGGCGTATCTGGTCGCTGCCGCACGCCGGGCAGGTTTTGGGAAGTTGCCGGTGGTAGCCGCAATAATGGCAAATTAAGTTGAAAGTTGGAAGTTGAAGATTGGAAGGATGACGGTTGGATGATGCGGCCTCGGTTATATCTTCAACCTCCAACCTGTAACCTACAACATGATAGGTGAGCGGTGTATCGCAGTTTGGGCACTTCGCCACATAGCCGCACTGACGGCAGAAAACGTATGTCGCCGTGCCGCGCCGGTTGAGGAACAGGATGGCCTGCTCGTTGCGTTCGAGCACCTTAGCCAGCGCCTCAGTCAGCGCCCGGCTGAAGATGCCGCGATTGCCAGATTTGAGTTCCTCGCGCATGTCAATAATCTGAACCGGTGGGAGTCCGGCGTCTCTGACACCGGATTGCCCGAAATCAACCTGTCCTGGCCGACAGGTCAGGGAGACTTCGGACTCCGGGAGGGGAATCCGCCTCGGCAATTCCATCCGGACGCTATCCCCGACCTCAGCCTGATACCGCTGCACGATGCTAGGTGTCGCTGTACCCAGGATGCACACCGCTCCGCACAACCGGGCGTAGACTTTTGCCGCCTCGACCGCATGATAGAAAGGCGGTTCGGATTGATAATATGAACCATCGTGGCACTCGTCCGCGACGATCAGGCCGATATCCGGCAGTGGGCTGAAGAGCGCGCTGCGCGGGCCGATGACCACTTTCAGCAGGCTGAGTCGCGCCCGCCTCCAGGTATCGTAGCGCTCGCCCTCGGAGAGCTTCGAGTGGACCAGCCCCACCTGCCCGGGGAAGCGCGCCAGGAAACGGCGCACGGTCTGCGGTGTGAGCGAGATTTCCGGGACGAGGATGATGGCCTGTTTGCCGCGACGGATGGCCTCAGCTGCCGCGCGCAGGTAGATCTCTGTCTTGCCCGAGCCGGTGACGCCGTGCAAGAGAAACGGGTGTCGAGTGACGAGTGACGAGTCGCCGGAGGCTTGCAGTTGGAATGCCGCTAAGATAGCCTCCCATGCCTTTTGCTGGTCGGGCGTTAATCTTGGCGGCTCGCTGCTCTCTATTCCTCTACTCTCTATCCTCTGCAAGGGATCACGCCAGATTTCCGTCTCTCTCAATACGACCAGCCCGCGCTCATCCAATTCCTGCAAATCAGACAGGTTACATCCCGACTCGGCATACACCCACGAGACGTTGACTGGTTCCGGTGCGGAAATGAGAAATCGCAAAGCGGCCTGGCGGCGTTTGAGCGTCTCGGCTGTCCGGCCAAGCTCAAGCATGGCGGCTTGGGCAGTCTCAGGCGACACCGCCAGTTGCGCCGTGCGGACGAATTTGGGGCGTATGCTCGGAGGCGGGAGGACGGATTGGCTTGTCAGCACGCCGCTGCGCACCAGGTATTGCGCTGTTTTGCGCCAGTCCACATGGCTGAAGTGGCGGTCAACCTGGCGGCCGCGTAGCGCCCCCCGTTTTTGAAGCAAGTCAAGCAAACGAGATTCGATAATCGAGATTCGTGATCCGTGACTATTCTTTAATCTCGATTCTCGAATCTCGAGTAACGTGTCTGTCTGCTGCGCCAACCCCACCGGCAGCATCAGGTTGATGATTGCCGCGAGGGGATTGAGAGTGGACTCGGCCAATTGCCTGGCGAGCTCGATTTGTACGATATTAAGCACAGGCTGCGGGTCGAGCAGGTAAAGTATAGATTTAGTTTCAGCAACTGCTGGCTCGGTGGTCAGTTCCAGCACCACACCCTGCACCGTCTGTTTACCAAATGGCACAGTGACCAAATGCCCCGCGCCGATTTTTCCTTCCAGTTCAGGGGACAGGGAATAATCGAAAACGCCCGTGATGGACGGGACATTGACGGCGCACCTGGCGAAAAGAAAATTAGACACAGAAGAAAGTGATGCACGCGGATAAAGTAGACATGATTGGTATTCACGCAGGAAACGCGGATGAACGCGGAAAATGCAGATTATTAGATGTCGTCATCTGTGTTCATATTGTTTATCTGTGGTTGATTTCAACACCACCGCCGCGCCGTAGCCGACCACCTGGCTGTAATCGCCGGTCACGTCGCCGGAGGTGGCGTGGTGCAGCACTTTGACGGTGTCCGCGCCTAGCTCACGCGCTGCCCAGAGCACGGCGGCGGTTGCGGCATGTCCGCAGGCGAAACCTTTGCCGCTGTGTTCTGCCGCGAAAATGCTCTCCGGTGAGAAGGACTCGATGCAGCGTAGCATCTCGGTGTCATAAGCGTTGGCTTCGTCCTGGGTGTAGAAATGCGAGAGGTCGGTGCTGGCCACCAGCAGGGCGTTTTTATCTCGCAGCACTTTTGCAAGCGCCACGCCCAGATTCTCGGAAACTTTGGGCGATTGCTCGCGCACCATTACCGGCAGGAGTTTGAATTCACCTGCCAGGGCGCGCTGTAAGAAGGGCAGCTCGATTTCGAGCGAGTGTTCCGGGTCACGCGTGACGGGGCTTAGACCGAAGCCGAGACTGGCGTGCAGAACGGTGTCCAGCGCGGTAACGGCCTGCTTATCCAGCGGGATTTCGCCCAGCGGCGTGGTGTAAGCGGCGTGGGCGGTGACGAGCAGCGGCTCGAAGTACGGGTGGTGCATGGGCGAGATGACGGCCACTAGGTCAGGAGCCCGGCCGCGCACGGCGGCGAAGGCGTAACCGGCCACTGCGCCGGAGTAGCGGTGCCCGGCGTGAGGTGCGATGACGGCGATCACTTCGCCGGGCAGCTCAGGTAGTTCGGCCTGGTCGAGGTAGTGGTCTATTTCTGCGGCTAATTCCTTAGGTCGGCCTTCGTACCAGGTTCCAGCGATGGGGGAGGGACGGACGTCCAGGGTAGTCATAAGCGCCTCCTTTCTAGATAATATTGTAGCACGGAGGCTGGCGGATGATTGATGCCAATTGGCCGATGGCTGATGGCTGATGACCGATGGCGGCTAAAGGGATTGTTCTATATTCATCTATAGACTGTATCGGACATGAACCATTTCAACTTCAGTTCCTGGGCTAGTGCGTGTGAGGGCAAATTGTTCGAGTGGTGGCTGTAAAATGCGATTTTGCCTTCCTGCTGGAGGTGGTAGGCCCAGGTGGTTGTCACCCGGCGGGCGTAGCCGCGCCGCCGGTACGCGGGCAGGGTCTGCACCCAGGTCTCCGCGCCGATGGCGTTTTCGCGTGAAGAGACACAGGTCGAGACGATTTGCCCGTCAGCAAGGATGGCGCAGGCTGTGACCTGGCCGGTATTCAGGTTGGGGTCGTATTTGACGATCAATTCGGACTGGGCCTCTCTCAAACGGATGACGCTGGAAGGACAATCTTCAGCTCTCACCGTGGGAAAGGTGTAGCTGCGACCAGTCCAGACTTCGGGGCAGGGTGCATCCGCAGCCAGGATGGCTTTGATCCTTTCGTGATCGTGGAAAGCAAGTTCCGGCGAGAGCTGTATCAGGGCACCCCTGAGATGGGCGGACAAATTGTGACGAGGGAACAGGCTGTAGCCTTGTTCATGGTTCAGGACTAGCAGGCGAGGCATTTTATCGGCAATGGAATCATCCAGGGAAATGAGTAGGCCGTCAGTCGTGATGCCCAGGCCGTCCATGGCCAGGTAGTGCTGGACGATTTCAGGTGTGTTCATCTAGTAAGCGTTCTAGAATCCGTTTCGTGGCTTCGAAGGCCAGCGGAGGCAGAGCATCGAGGGGAAAGAACGCAGCCTGATCGGCGTCATCCTGGGGGGTGAGCTGGCCGCTGAGGGTTTCCGCGCCGTAGAAAATGGTAATGTTCGCGCCGCGTGGATGTTCCAGTCCAGCGATCACGTCCAGCACAGAGGTGACGCGCACGCTCAAGCCGGTCTCTTCCAGGCACTCACGCTCGGCGGCGCGCGCCGGGTCTTCGCCCGCATCCACGAAGCCGGCTGGCAAAGTCCACAAGCCTCGGAAAGGATCGTTGGCGCGGCGGATGAGCAGCACACAGCCATTTTGCTCGACTAGGACGGCCGCTGCGACTTTCGGGTTGGCGAAGTAGATCCATCCGCACTGCGGGCAGGCAGGTCGTACTTTGCCGAAGCGCGTTTCATGGGTTATCGCGCTCCCACAGCGGGGACAGTAGTTAATTTCGGTGGAAAGGGACATCGAGGAGGTAAAGTGTGAAAGGTCAAAAGTAAGAAGAGAAAATGAAATGGGTGGCTTACGTTTTCTTCTTACTTCTGACTTTTTACTTTTCTTGTAAACGCCCGGTTCGTCCGCCAGCGGAGGAGGAAGGCCGCGAATCCAAGAATTACAGCCAGCGACAACAGCGAAATTTGCATTGGACTCAGGCTGAAAGGTGGTTTCACTTTTTCTTCCGGCATCGTCTTGGGAGCAGATAGGGGGATGATGGGCTGTTCCAACACGGCGATTTCACCCGTGGGGGTGGGTTGTTCCAACGTGGGTGTTCCAGGCACGGGGGTCGCTTCGAGCGTGGCCTCGAGCATCGGTGCAGGCGCGAGCAGGGCGTTGGCTTCAGGTGTTGACGTAGCCTCGAATACGAGTCCCTTGTCCGTAACCTCTGGCGCGGTCTCTGCCGGGCCGCCGCCGACGCCTCCGCCGTAAGCGGGCGCCAATTCCTGCGGCGCGGGAGCCTGTGCAGCCATTGTGATTGGGCCGAGCAGGTTGCCAGCAAAGCTGACGAAGAGAAGCAGCGCCGCGACGACTGAGGCGAACCGCAACACCGGGACGGCGCGCGGCAGCGGAGGGCGCAAGCCAGCCATCTTGGGGGTAAGGGTGAAACTGTGCGGCGCGCCTCGGCGTGGCATGTGGCGGAGCAAGGCCCGGGTTGTGCGCAGTTCGTCCAGCGCAGCGGACAGGCCCGCGTCCCGCGCGATGCGGGATTCCAGGCGCGCCCGTTCAGCCTGGGATAGTTCTCCGTCCAGGTAGGCCGAAAGTTGTTTAATGTCGCGGAAAGAGGCTGCGGTCATATACCAAGCTCCTCTTCCAGACGGAAGGCAGACGGCAAAAGTTCCCGAAAGGCCTGCAGGCACTCGCGCAGACGCAGGCGGGCGCGCGCAAGGCGGCTCTTGATCGTGCCGATCGGCTTGCGCAGCGCCGCGGCGACCTCGGCGTAATCCAGGCCCTGGATGTCGGCCAGCACGACCACCGCGCGGAAATCGGTAGGCAAGCCATCCATGCAGTGTTGGATGGCGTGTTCGAGTTCGGCCTGTTCCAGTTGAGCTTCGGGGGAGAGATTCGGGTCGGCCAGCCAGCGCGGGGATTCGACGTTATCGTCGTCTTCATTGATGGGTTCAAGGGGCGTGGTGGGACGGCGTTTCCGGCGGCGCAGCTCGTCGTAACAGGCGTTGGTGACAGTGCGTAGCAGCCAGGCGCGAAAGGACCCACCGCGATAACCGTTCAGCCCGCGGAAGGCAGACAGGAAGGCATCTTGCGTGGCGTCCGCGGCCAGGTCGGCGTCGTTCAGGATGCGCAGCGCGGTATTGTAGAGCGCGTCCTGGTAGGCGAGCACAAGCCGGTTGAATGCCTCCAGATCGCCGCGCTGGGCAGAACGGATGAGGGCAGATTCGTCCATTGGTTGTATTTTACCGCAGGATTCAAATTGGTTGCACACTCTGGTTGCCTTTTTGATACAATTCGACCTTGTGACTGAAACTCCAAACGATAAACGCCGAAGCTGGCTGGATTTCCCCCTCAGCGGGATTCGCTGGAATTTTGAAACGCTGCTGGCGATCCTTATCCTAATCCTGGCGGTCGTGACCCGTTTCTATGACCTGGGGGTGCGGGCGGCCAGTCACGACGAGATCAACCACTTCGTCCCGACTTACGACTTCTATGCAGGGCGCGGCTACCGTTACGACCCGATGAGCCACGGGCCCCTGCAATACCACCTCATCGCCTTTTCGTTCGCCTTATTCGGGGATAGCGACTTCACGGCGCGCATCCCGGCCGCGGTTTTCAGCATCGCCACCATCGGCGTCGCACTGTTCTTCTTTCGCCATTATCTGGGACGGATCGGCGCGTTGGCGGCCGGTGTCATGCTCTTGATCTCGCCCTACATGCTCTTCTATGGACGCTACGCCCGTAACGAAATTTTCATCGTAATGTGGGGAATGCTGACCATTTACACCATCCTGCGCTACTTGGAACGCGGCGAGCCTCGCACCCTAATCCTGTTCACCCTGGTCAACGCGCTGCACTTCACCGATAAGGCCACCTCATACATCTTTGCCGCCGAGCAATTGGTCTTCCTGGCAGTCTATCTCCTGGACAAGCTGTCGCGCCGCGATTGGCCTTCCCCGAGATACAGGCGGGCCTTTTTACTGGCCTTGGCAGCCATGCTGGCCCTGTTAGCAGGCGCGGCCTGGCTCTATCTAAGCTCGGAAAAGCCTCTTGCCTCCACTATGCTGGCCTACTTGGCTGCCCTGGGCTTGGGCGGGCTTTTGGCGGGGATCGTGGCCGGGATCGCGCTGGTGCGCGGGCTTGGATGGATGGGTATCCGCTCCGAGCGCGCCTTCGACCTGCTCATGGTGCTCGGTACGCTGGTCCTGCCGTTGCTGGCGGGGTTCCCAATTAAACTGGTCGGTTTCAATCCATTGGATTATTCACCGGCCGGCATTTGGCGGTCGGTGATCGCCATTGGCGCGCTGGCGGTCATCTCCGTGCTGCTGGGAATTTGGTGGAACCGGCGGGCATGGCCGCTCCTGGCAGCCCTGTTCTATGGCATTTTCGCCCTCCTTTACACGACTTTCTTCACCAACCCAGAGGGATTGGCAGGCGGTTTCATGGGAGCGCTGAATTATTGGGCGATCCAGGTACGGGGCGACCAACCCTTGTACTATTACGGCCTGTTCCTGGTGCCCATGTATGAATTCTTGCCCGCAATTGGAATGCTGGTGGCGGTCTTCATTGCCTTGCGTAAGCGACTGTGGCAGGCAGCACCCTGTCAGCCCTTTATATCGGCCCAAGTGAGTGCTTCGGCTGACCAACCAGCGCCGACCATCCTGCTTGTAGTCTACTGGTCGTTCAGCAGTTTGGTTGCCTTTAGCCTGGCGGGCGAGAAAATGCCGTGGTTGACCATTCACATCGCCATGCCGCTGATCCTGGGAGCGGCCTGGGCGGTCGGCTGGCTGGTCGAGACGACGCAACGGAAGAACTTGATGCAGTGGAATTGGAGACACCACCTGAAAGTGCTCGTTCTGGCGTGCATGGGCTTTCTGGCCGTCTTGACTTTCCGGGCTTCCTATCGCGCTGCTTACATCAACTACGATTACCCCTTCGAGTACCTGGTTTACGCCCACTCCGCGCCCGATCCGAAAGTGGTGCTGAGCGAGATCGAAGAAATCTCCCAGCGCACGACCGGCGGGTTGGACATCGTCGTGGCGTACGACAATATGGTGCGTTATCCCTACTGGTGGTACATGCGCCGCTATCCCAACCGGATTGATTTCGATGTCACCCCAACCAACGACCTGCGCCGCGCCGCCATTATTGCGGTCGCTCCTGAGCACTACGAACAAATTGCCCCGATAGTCCGCGACAACTACGTGGCCTTCGATTACAACCGCCTGTGGTGGCCGAACATGGATTACTGGAGCTTGAAATGGGCCTCGATTGATAATGAGCGGCATATGGAACTGGGAGAGGACGCTCCGCCGATGAGACTGGGCGAGTACCTGGTGCGCGCCTGGGCCCACATCCGCCCATTTTTCACCGACCCGGCTGTTCGCAGCGCCATCTGGCAGATCTGGTTCAATCGTGATTACACCCAATACGCAGCCTTGAAGCAGAGCAATGCCTTCACCCTGACCAATTGGAACACCATAGAGCGGATGAGCGTCTATATCCGCAAGGATATCGCCGCGCAGATCTGGATGCATGGACTGGCAGCGCAAGAGGCTGTGGTCACAGACCCCTATGCCAGCGCGACCGTCCAGCTTACGCCGGATCAGGTGATCGGGGAGACAGGTTCCGGCGCGGGCCAGTTACAGGCTCCGCGCTCGATTGCGATTGCGCCGGATGGCAGCCTGTACGTGGCCGATTCGGGCAACAATCGCATCCAGCACCTCAATCCAAGTGGGGAGGTGCTGCAAGTCTGGGGTCAATACGGTGATGCCATCCAAGGAGACGCCCCCGGCGGCATGTTCAATGAGCCGTGGGGTGTGGCCGTCGCGCCGGATGGGACGGTCTACGTGGCGGATACCTGGAACTATCGCATCCAGAAGTTCACTCCGGATGGGCGCTTCCTGACGATGTGGCAGACCTTCGGCCCGGACATGACGGATGTGTTCTATGGTCCGCGCGGCATTGCCGTGGACGGGCACGGGCGGGTATTGGTCGTGGATACGGGGGACAAGCGCGTGGTCGTGTTCGATGCGGATGGAAGCTACCTGACCCAGTTCGGCAGCGCGGGGCTAGGATTAGGCCAGTTCGATGAGCCTGTCGGCATCGCGCTGGATGCAGATGGCAATGTGTATGTCGCCGATACCTGGAACCAGCGCGTGCAGGTCTTCGTCCCGGATGCCTCTGGCCTGAACTATACACCGGTTTCCGAGTGGGCGATAAGCGGCTGGTATGGTGGATCGGTGCAGAACAAGCCTTTCATTGCGGTGGACACGCAGCAGCACGCCTACATGACTGACCCAGAGGCCTGCCAGGTGTTGGAATTCACAGTCGGTGGACAAATCGTCCGCGTCTGGGGGAATTGCGGTTCTGACACCAACGGCTTTGGCCTGCCGGTCGGCGTGGCAGTGGATGACACCGGTGGCGTGTGGGTCAGTGACGCAGGGAATAACCGGCTACTGCATTTTCCATGATAGTTGATTTTTACTTCCCTGCCTGTCCCCGCCATTGTAGGGATCGTTGCTCCTTTGTCCAACTGGCGAAAAGGGGTTATTATTTGTAGATGAAATCGGTTATATACTGCATATATCAAGCATAAAGGCAAAATACATAAAAATTACTTGTTGAATCGTTAGGCGGCACCAATCCCTCAATCAGTGATGAGAAGGAGGAACCAGAATGACAAAGGAAGCAAAGAAAGTGATGGATGATTTTATTGCTGCTGTCTCTTCTCACGATGCTGAGAAGATAGCAGCGTGTTTTACGGAAGATTGTTTCTATCAGGATATGGCTCTTGGAGGAGTCATGTGCGGTAGAGAAGCTGTGAAAGCTGGGTATAGTGATATCTTCGTTACTATTCCTGATTTCAAATTGGAGATATTATCACTTTTCATCGCAGATAACTGGGTTGGCAGCAAGTGGGTCATGACCGGCACATCAACCACAGGTAAGAGCTTCTCAACTCAGGGTGCGTCATTCAGCGAGTTGGAGGAAGGGGTAGATCAAGCGAAACACAGACTATTATGATCCATCTTCGTTTCTACAAGCAACCCGATGATTTTGAATAATTGTGATCCAATTGCCGCCTAATAAAACGGCTCCTTCGGACAGTGGCTCCGCCGCTCACGAATAGTGTGCGTTTTACCAGAATTGGCGTGATAATTTAATGGTTGCAGGGGTATTGAGATCTACTCAAGAAACATCCTTCCAGCGATTAATAGAAAACGGCTAAGGTAATCACGCTTATAATAAAAATATGATTATAAAAGAAACACAGCCAAAAACTATTCTATCTATATCGAAGGTTTATCCCTATGTCATTAATCCTTACACGGGTTGTCAGCATAATTGTTTGTACTGCTATGCTCGTTTTATGAAAAGATTTTCCGGGCACTCGGAACCTTGGGGTCAATTTGTCGATGTCAAGATCAAAGCCCCCGATTTATTAAGGCTGGAAATGACTAAGAAAAAACCAGGGAGGGTTTGGATAAGTGGAGTATGTGATCCATACCAACCGCTAGAGGCAAAATATAAGCTTACACGCCAATGTTTGGAAATACTTTCACAAAATAACTGGCCGGTTACAGTCCAAACCCGAT
>Ga0315289_10012205_pt1 | contig 12121 bp, 14 predicted proteins | sample YL17G11_40_MG_FD_203452 | JGI IMG/M metagenome (GOLD analysis project Ga0315289, IMG submission 203452) | Sediment microbial communities from Yellowstone Lake, YNP, Wyoming, USA - YL17G11_40 | ecosystem: Environmental > Aquatic > Freshwater > Lake > Sediment | place: USA: Wyoming | collected...
TATAGCTATATAGCTACATTGTTGAGCCACCATGAAAAGGGTTCAAACCTTTCTGAGTAACCAAGAATACAAGGCCTTCACCAAAAAAGCCGAAGAACTTGAGCTGTCAGAATATTTTTTGCTTAAGCAAGCCATCCTGCTTTACTTGTTTAGTGATGTCTCAAACGGTTCAGACGATGTGGCGCGTCCATACGTCCAGAAGGTTAAAGCTTTGAAGCATCAGAAAAAGTGGGCTTACGCCACCATTTCTGTTTTGCTATGCTACTTTGTGTTTTCGCTAGCTTACATCCTGTTTTTTATCCGCTAGCCCCTTCTGTTTATCATGAAAAGCTCGAACAGCATCGAGCCGGCACCTAACACAAGCAACAAAACGGCCAGTCCACTCACTAAAGGCATAGCTACCAAAAACAATGAACCGAGCAGTATCCAGAGTATGCTCATGAACATCAACGATTTGGTTCGGATGTAAAGCGGAACCATAACCAGCATTATCACGACTCCAAAGAAGATGTCTACGCTACCAAAGCCTTGAGTGTAAACTGCCATGATGAAGCCTAAGAAGTCCCCTGCCAGAAGAAACGCTAGAAAGTTTGTGATCTCGCTGGGCGGCGGCACTAACGGGGCTGAAGGCGAATAGATTATTTGCCACTCGCTCAGGCTTGAAGCGGTTAGAACTACGTATCCGCTTGTGTATGTCCATCCTGTCTGGTTAGTTCCTGCCTTGCTGATGTAGGTTGGGCTTTGCGGAAAGTCAATCGTCATCGTTGTTGGAACGGAGCCTGAAATTGTGAAGGTCAAGTTATACATGCTCTGGCTGTTCAAGACTAGGCTTGTGACTGTGTTGCTGAAGGCTAGGTAGCCGTAGGCGTAAGCCTTGAGCTGGAGGTAAATGTTTACGGTTGTGTTGCCGTAGGATGCCGTGTCAAAGTCCGTCTGGTTTATGAGCGAAACATGATAGTAGGTTTTCAGCCTATATGTCCCGCTTAGGAGCGTTGCTTGTCCTTCCGTGTATGTTAAGAGTTGCGAGTAATTGTAGAGTTGCCATGTTACTTTGTTTTCAACATCGTTGGTGTTAAGATCGTAGAATCCGAAGTTGGAGTAGTAATGGCTTGTCACTGAAGGCGACGTATAAGCAAATGTCACGTAAGAGAGGCAAGTGGGACCAGAAATAATGAAAGGATTACCCCAGTCTAACGCCCACCCCGAAGCCAGTTTAAGTGTAAAGTAGTATCTATTAGCGATGTTTGAAGGTTGAATGTTTACGTTCCACGTTGATTCGTAAAGCACATAAGATGAAGAAATTCCTAAGTTCACATTATAGTCCATAGCCGCGCCATAAGTACCGTTACATTGGTAGCCTATTGCGGTGTTGGCCTTGTCTGCTTTCCAATAGACATGCCAAGTGATTTGCGTGATGTTCCAAGTTTCGATAGGGTCGTCTTCGTCAAACCAATACTGTATCCAAATGATGCAACTACGTGTTTCGTTAGTGGTAGGTGGGTTGGTTGATAACGTTCCGACATCGCCGACACCAATGTTTTGTTCGTGGGTGGGGACATCATCTCTGAAATAATACGTTGTGTAGGAGGTTGTTGTTCCCCAATAAAGCGAGGCTAATGTAGTGGCTTCGTTAACTGTTACTGTTGTTCCAGAATAGCTCCACCCGTCGCCTTCAGTTTTGAACACTCCGTCCAGAAAGACGGCTGTTGGTTTTGAGCCGTTGCTGATTTGCTGTGTTCCGCCAGAGTCAACCGTGTAGTTCAGCCAGTCGTTCACGAACCAAACCGTGATGTGGATGTCTGTTCCGCTTGTGCTTATCCAGTATGTTCCGAAATGGACTTTCTGTCCGTTTCGAATGGTTGTGTTTGGTGGTAGGTGGTAGGTTGTGGCGTAGCATTGGCTAAGGAAAGCCACGGTTAGAAAGATTGTGAGGAGCGTAAGTTGCCATTTCATTGTTCAACCTCTCATGGCTTGTATTCTGCTGTCCACATAATGTCTCGTTGGTTTGTAGTGGTTACGGCGGTTATTGTTCCAGCGTTGTTTATGTAGAAGCCTATTTGGAAGTGCGTGCTATTTGATGCTATGATTGTTGGACTAAGCAAGAAGCACGTACTGTTTATGTAGTTGCTTCCACTAATCGTTAAAGTTATGATTTGGGGCGTTTTAGCTACATTATGAGCAATCCACGTACCATTGATACAGTTAGTTGTGATGCCACTATTCTCAGTAGTGAACCCTTCATTTCCTTTTATTGTGACAAACGTGCTATCATCGTGTATTGGGTCTGCAACATTACGGATGACGTTCTTCAGCACTTTTGTCCCGTTGACGTATGATGAGCCAAGCATGATGCCTGTTCCGCCACCTACACCGCGTATCACGTTGCCGATGAGTTCATTGTCATAACCATTCAGAATGTATACGCCGACTCCGCTAGCTTGCATTATAATTGTGTTGTCTTTAATGAAATTGTTTGTTGGACGCGATGCCGACGGTGTACCACCGAAAGTGCTTATACCCGTTCCGTCGTATGTTACAATGTTGTTTCCTTGTATGGCGTTATAAAAGGCACCGTCAATAAGTTGTATTGCCGAAGAATCGTAACAGTAAATCTGGTTTCCTTCAACCAACACGTTGTCTGCGGAATGGATTCGTATGGCATTGTCAAGAACATGATAGCTCTGGTAGATTATGTTACCTATGACGTTGATGTATCTTGTCCCATCAGTGCTGATTTGTATGCCGCCCTTGTTCTCGCTATTCACGCAGATATTGTCCGTGATAAGTATATTCGTACTGCCGCCCCTTACTTTGATACAGTCGTATGTGGGTCTATAAGAGTAACAGTCACTAACTTTTCCCCAATCGCAATCCCAAATTTCAATGCCTTCACCATGTTCACTGTCTTCAAAAGGTGTTGTTCTAAATCCGCCTTTTACGGTCATGTCGTGGATGCTAAAGTTCTGTACTTGGTAGAAATGAATGGCGCTCATAGATTCTGTTTGTACTTCTTTATTTGCATCGACGAAACCTCCGCATAGTTCGATGTCGTGCGTTCCGCTCGAATAAATCAGATGTCCATTTATCATTTCCATAGGCTTCGCTTTGATTTTTCCAACGATTTCGACTAACGTGTGGCTTGGAATGGATAACTGTCCCATGTTGTCATAATTTCCAACGATAATGACTTTTTCTTTATAGTCTCTACCAGCCGTTAGATTGCCAAAGGCAGCGTTGATTATCGCAGTTTCGTTCGCAGATTCCCATTCAATGTTTTGGGTGATTCCATTCTTCATAAATGCGCCGACAGCATTTTGACCGACAAGATAATGATAGTCCTCATATTTTTCTTCCAACGCATAAAATCCAAAGTTACCTGAAATGTCGTTCTGAGCAAGGTCTATACCGTTGATAGCTGCTGTGTAGAAATCTGCAAAGCTGTTGCCAGTAATTGTGACATTCACAACGTCGTAACTTCCGCCCTTCTCAATAGAATACTTGGACTTGTTTTCATAGTCGCTTGTAAATATGTTGTTCGAAATTGAACCGCTATAGCAAGTGCCAGCCGACGTGTTCATGTATATAGTCGAATATGTGTTGTTGAATCGTTTGTTTGCACGCCAAAACGTATTCCCGATAATCTCAAACTCGTCACAGCCTTTCAAATAGAGAGCCTCTTTGTCGCTACTTTCAAATTCACAACCGATAATTTTAGCACGAGTGCCACCGTAGAGATATACTCCGACAGACGGTGCAAACCAACTATGACCACCATATCCGCCGCCAGTCCAGTGACAGTTGACTATTTTATTGTTGCTTCCATAGGTTATATACAGCGAGAAATTTCCATTGTTCTGCGACGTGCATGTTGTTAGGTCGCTGTCGCTCACAGCATGACCGCCCTCATTTGAAAGGTATATTCCACCCAGTCTGCAATTCCAAACTTGAACCATGTAGAAGCTGATTCTACTCCTATTCGTTTCGTCTGGCGTTCCGCTTGAGTATGACGTGAGATGAATGCCGTAGTCATAGAAACTGGTGATGTAAATGTTCTCCATTTCCATACGGTAAAATTCACCGCTAAACGCGCTGCCAGCATTGTTGTTGTCGTGGTTACCAAACAAACGTCCACCATACACATGCACTCTCTTAGCTGGTCCAGACTCGAAATCAATGTTTCTAAACATATCACAGTTTGCACTGTTAGCAAGTGTAAGCGTTGCTTGTGAAAGGTCTAAATACGTGTAGCTCGGTATCGTTATCGTGTTTGTGATTGAAAAATCGCCTTTTACAACAACTTTTTCAAGCCAGTCTCTCCCACTGGACAAACCATTAAATGCCAACTGAATAACATAGCTTGCGTTTGTGCTTAGGTAATCATAGTTTCCCGTCGTGCCGTTCTTCGCATAGTAATGAGTGCTGTTGTACTGCCCAACAACGTAGCTGGCCTCGCTGAAAGGCGGATTAACATACACATCCGAAACATCCCCAACATACGCGCTCATGGCTACCCTGTAGCCGAATATCCCTCCAACCGTCAAGCCTAGAACGAAGATTGTCGCTAAAACGATTTTCAAGTTTGGCTTATTCATTTTTACTCAACCCTTCCTACTATGCACGACTTAATATTTATTGTTTTCATTTCCAATCACTATCATTCTGTGAAGTACCTTCCACCAATGTACTCTATGAACCACATCGCCATCAACACCGCGTAAATCGCGCGAAAAGCATTCGCTACAATCGTGAATGATGTTCTGCCACCAGCATCGGTGATGTAGGTGTCGCCTATCCAAGTCAGAAACATTGGGAAACCGTCAATCAAAAACTGGATGTGCGTGAACAGGAACTGGAACCCCGCAAAGATGTCTCCGATCACTGGGATTCCTAGGAACGGGGTGGCTCCCCAGCTTCCGCCTATGTCCGTAGCGTTGAAAGTGCTTTCGTAGTCTGTGGCGTTGGTTGGGTTTTGGGCTTGCACGTACTCGGTTCCCGCAAGGTTCAGGGCTATGACTAGGCCAGTTGCTAGGTTAAGGCACAGGACGAAAATTAAGATTTGAAATTGCAGCTTCACTGTTTCACCCTTTCAACGTATCTTAGACACAGCTCCGCACTTAATGCTAGAAGACCTAAGAACGCCCAGAACAAGCCAATACCTAGCAACATTCTTTTTTCTTCTCCTTTTCGTAGAGGCACATAAAGACCTTCGCTAACGCAAAGGAAACCGCTGGAGATACCAACACAAAGATAAACCCTAGTGGTATCATGTTGTCACCTCAACCGTGTCTCTATTGATTAGTCGCTTGTAAACTTTCGGATGTTCTCCAAGCTCTCTCCTAATTTTGTTGGCAGCTCTGAAGCTGGAATGTATGAGCCGCTCTTGTCGTTTTTGCATTTTGGGGATGCGGAAAAGGTCTAGGTTGAAAGCTGTGTAATCGCAGAGTGCTATCATTGTTTTTCCATAAATTCTTTTTGTGTGTCTCATGACTGAATTTTCCTTTTAGCGTATATTATTCCCATGATGATGGCGAACATGAAAGCCACAACTATAACGCTTGCTGGGACTGGCAGCCATCCCATGTAGCTTTCTAGGACGGCTATAATCACCATCATGAACGCTCCCACGTAAGCGTTGACCACGCTGAAGCAAGCCCCAGCAAAAACGATTAGCATGGCTGGCAATACGTAGGCAGTGTTGAAGGGCAAGGTTCCGAACCAAGCCATTCCCCAAGGCATGTCCGAAAGGCTTCTAGGAAAGTATTGTTTCCACCCGTAGTACCCGTAAGTTTCATGCGTTATGCCCAACGCCACTGCGTAGTCGGTGTCGTTGCTCGCTGAAGTCCATGTGTAAACGAAGGTGCTGTTTGCCAGTATGTTCGTATAAACAATGTTTGTGCCGTTCTTGTAGTTAATCCAGATTTGCACGCCATTCGTCTTGTTCAGCGTGTCCTGATACATTATTGTGATAGTGCCGTTCGGCGTTCCTAACGCTCTTTCGCCGTAGACCCGCACGTACTTATAGGTGAAGAGGGTTGCTTTAGGAAAGTCCACAGCCTTCAACGTTAGCGAGATGCTTGTTGTGCTAGTGAATGTTAAGTCTCCGAAAGTGTAGCTTGTCGTTGTGTCCTCAAGAACTATGGTGTAGGCAGCCCAAGTTTCCAAGTAAAATGACGCTTTCTTTTCAATGTCCACCTTTTGTTTTTCCACTGTTTTCATTCCGTTGATATACCTTTCAGCCTTGACGTAGGGCATACTGTTTAAGACCCCTGCCAAGTCCAAGAACGCTATAGTGTAGATAGTATAGGTTTTTGTTGGGTCAGCCACATAGACCCACAGCTCGTCAGTTGATACTGAGCTTAGATAGTAAGAGCGTGTTGCCGTGGCTGAAGCGTTCCAACTGAAGTACCATGCTGCTTGGTCAACGTCTAATGTTACTGTGTCCGCTGTGCCATCTGAACCGTTAAGGACGGATTGTACTGGGTCATTTGTTTTGCTGTAAAGCGTCACATTTGCTATACAGCTTGCGACTTGCCCATTCTCGTAGTAAGGCCCATGAACGATGTAATGATAGTTTGTTTCATGATAGGCATAGAGATAGAAAACTACGTCTTCATCGCTGTACGTGTACCATGTGCTATTGCGGTATTCTGCCTCATTGCCAACGTGCGTTGCAGATGAACTATCTAGTCCTATGTCTGGACGGTTCACAGTCGTTAATGTAGTTGCATCTCTGTTTAGACAGGCTAGGCAGTAAGGCGTGTTCGCTTGCATCATATACTGCTGGCTACTGTTAAAAGTGAACTCTACCAGTGCAAACAATGTTGATAGCCATGCCATCGCAACAGGTTCACTCTCTGCAAGAACTACGGTTGACGGGTTACTGTCAACCCCGAAAGTGCCATTATGCTCGTACAACCTAGCGACTAGATTGCCAACTGGTAAACCTGTCTTTCTCAAGTAAAACTTGACGCTTGAGATCTTGTATGAAGTTGTGAGGTTTATGCTTTGGGACACAGCACTAAAGTAGATTTCGTCTGAAGGGTGAAGATGGATTAGGAAGTCGGTTTGGTCGTGGTTTGTTTCGGAATAGCTATCAATCAATATTGATGCTGATCCGATTTTGACTATTCCAAGAAACAGCGACAACGCTAAGCAACACAGCAGAAACGGAACGACCAGCCTCTTAGTATCCATAGACCTCACTTATAGACCTCACTTTCCACATCCCGACGCTGCGAGTTAAGAACAGCCCATAGCAGTATGAACACGTCGAACAGCGGCCCCCAAACATAGCTAACATACTCCACTCCCGTTGCAACGAGCAACCCGTTCGGGTTAGTGATTTGGCCTCTTAACCCCTGCGAAACGCCAATCACGACTGGCAAACTGACCCACCAGCCCACGCTAATCATGAAAAGCAACGTGAATGCGCTGAGCCAGACAAACACGATTCTCATTTTCCACATTCCCTCATAGGATTATTTAGAATTTCGATAAATGCCTTCATTTTGGCCCATTTTTCCGCAAGTGTTGGAAACTCTGTTAAACGATGAACGAATATGTTGCATGGTTGGCATACCCAAATTCCCCTTACAAATAATGGTTCTTTATCAGAGACTACTTTCGCCAATATCTTTTCAGTATTGTCCCAATGATGATATACAAGTCGCTTGAAACAATTACCACATAATTCACATGTGGATGATGGTGGATATGGCCGCTTAATGATTCCACGAATAACAATTCGCTCTCCATTTAAACATGTTCCTAAGCGTCTTTTACGTCTAAAGACGGTTTGGAAAGGTTGGCGAAGCTTATCATACATTCGCCTTTCCTCTCTATGATTCTTTTGATATTCTCTATCTTTTTGGCGAAGTTTCTCTTTATTTTTCTCTCGATAAAGTCGGTTCCTTTCACTTTGTTCTCTACCTAATTCTGCGAGTTTAACATCTGACAAAGAAGCAACAAACCGTCTTCGCAATAATTTTTTCCGTTCTAGCAACTCATTTCGATGTTTCTTTCTATATTGTGCGTCCCACATGTGAAGTTGCTCCCTATGACTCTCTCGGTACTTCGCTTTAGCCTCAATACGGATTCTTGCTTTTTCTGCGATTCTCACATCTTCGCTAACCATACATAGATTCTCCGTGTCGCTGGCTGTAAATCATGCTCCACAACAATAATCCTATGACTGCTACTATTAATAGGTATTTCCATAGGTTAACCATGAAAATGGAAGCATACTCGAAAGCTGGGTACGCTGTGGTTCCGCTGTAGGCTTGCATGTTCGTGGTTACTGCCGCGCCGACTTGGGTTATGGCTGCGTACAGGACGAACCAGAAGAAGGCGAATAGGAACAGGCCTAAGAAGCAGACTCCTATCACGTAGATTGCCCGACTAGGCATTAACGGGTTTACCGCTTGCGTCTTGTTCCACCTTTTCTTTTAATGCTTTTCTTTCTGGTTCCAAATCCTAGTTCTCTCATGATCTGTTTGTCAGTTGGGATCGCGTGGCTTCGCATGAACCACTTCCCAAACAAGCCGCCACCTAACCCTTTGAGGTTTGGCTCACGCATCGAAGGAATCCTACTAGGATATGTCGGAAAGCTTGGGGTTTGTTTTTGAAGGTAAGGCGTTGGCATTTTAAGCATTGGTATTAACAGTTGCTTCTGTTCTTGCCTAGTCATCTGTGGAACATCCAACGCCAGAGCTGGAACCGAAACAGTTTCCGTTAGTAGTGGCTCAAGCCCAACCATTGAACCCAATATTGGAACTGCCCTCTTTTTCTGTCTCTGTACTGGATAGAGTTGCGGAAGCATCTTTAGTCTTTGGATTTCGAATGGTTCCTCAAAAGAGGGGAGTTTCAGTTTGATTGCTGGTTCAAGCTTCGGCATTGTTGTCAGCCTTGGAATTGCGAGTAATCCTTGTCTCGGCTGTGAACGAGACATTGGAAGCAACGAAAAGCCCATCGTGGCTAGAAGTGCTGGGCCTAAAGACTTGGAAGCTGCCAAGCCTACATTCATGTCTGGCACATAGGGAAATATTCCCATGCGTGTTAGCTGTGTCTGCGTCACGAAGGGCAACAGTTTCTGTTCCTCCATCAATGAGCGAGTCGAGGGCCACTTAGTCCAAGACGTTGCTCCCCTCACATTCACATCTTTAAGTGGTGCATCAAGGAAGCCCACTTTTGGATAGTAGCTTTCGTCCAGCATACTTGGCGGTAAACCCTTCTCTATTGGCTCCCATCCTTTATCATATCGCTTCAGTATTGTCTTCTCAAACCCTAGTGTTTCGCCTTCACTTTTTATCAAGCTGAATGGTATAAGTTCTTCTCCAATCCCAAAGAATAGTTCTAAAGCTTTCGGCGTTGTGACTGTGGGCCACTTAGTTAACATCACGCCCCCCATGCGTGGAGATACACTTAGTTCCCAACCAATATCAGTAAATGCCGCTCCTTTAGAAACGCCTGAAATCACCCCTGTTTTAGAGACTGCTTCCATGACTGGAATACTAATCTCTCCACCAGCTATGTAAGGTCTAGCGCCAGTCAACCGCATAACAATCCTTTCCGACCACCCCTTCCATTGACTAACTGGAATGTCTATCGCTTCTGCACCCTTCTGGAAGCCAAACTCAGCTTCAAACCCGAATTGCTCTTTCGCAAAACCGCCAGTAAATCCTTCTCTGTATTGTTCAGTCAACCATTCAGAGGCTTTAGGCTGAACCTTAGCTTGAACTGCTCGGCCCGTACTCATGGCAACTAAACCGACAAATTCACCGACTGAAGCGGCTCCGATAATTTCTTCAACCGTCAAGTGCTGGCCTGTTAATCCGTACTTGGCAGTTTCGCCTACTCCTATCCCGGCGAAGGCTCCAATGGCTAGTTTGGGAATGGCAACAGGTAAAGCAACAGCACTTACAAGTGACAAGCCTAGAAAAGCAGACTGTTCATGTGGGCTAGGAGTCCACCCCTGCTCTAGTTTGACTCTAAGTGTAGGAGTGATCTGCTCGAAGTGTTCTCCTGTTGCTTCGCTGACCCACAGCATTTTAGGCCCGAACAAGCTGGTGGAAACAAAAACGTTTTTCTGGACTGGCTGAAACAACAACTCTGTTTCGGTTCTTCCAACAAGCTCATAGCCTTTCTGGTGGTATTCCTGAATGACTAAGCTTTCATGTATCCCAATGAGCCTCTGAGACATTTCATTGAAGCTGACTGGCCCTTGAACCCCTCTGGCTTGAATCCCTGCAAGCCTCTCTTGATACTGTTGTTCTGTTATGCGTCGTTCTTCACCTCTCACAAGGATTCCGCTACGCTCTTCAAGCGACTGTTCATAAAGCTGTTGACCCTTGCCCTCCTCAACCTCTCGTTCCCTAGGCGTTAAGTAAGTTGGGCTTCTCTCTAGGCCAGGCTGCAAGTGGCTACCATAAACATATTCCTTCTCGTAGCTTGCCTTCTCTTCTGATGTTGGTAGCTTCCGCTTCTGCTCATACCAAGCATCTTCAGCCTTGTCTTTTTCCTTAGAATACCAAGCCACTACTTACCGCCTCACCTTCCAAATACTGTCTGGAAAACTATATGCCCTCTTGCCCTTAACATGGCGTAAACTCCGCATTGTTTTACTAGTCCGTTGAGTGTGATGACGAAAATGCCGCTTAGGTTGTCTAGGATTCAGTTTTGGCAACGCAAAAACCCTTGCGACTTGCAGTATCGGCGGAATGATAGGCTTCGGAGCGATGCCTCTTCGCATTATTTGTTCATGTCTACGCGAAGGTTTATGCCAGCCGTCAGTCCACTCGTAGCCAGTTTCACGTTTCAGCTCGCCTAACTCCTTGAACGGAATGACTTTCAAGCGCATCTCGCCAGCCATGTCGCTAAGATACTTTAGTTGGTCTGAAAAGGCTTGGGCGTTTGTCGTCATCAGGTCTTCTTGGGCTTCCCGATAGATGCCCGACTCCTTCATTTCAGATTCTTCAGGGGTAATGCTAGGAAGTCCCGCTTTTATTTGGCGCGTTATGCTCATTGCTGTTGCTCTCTGCATAATGTCGAACTTTTTAGGCAACATCTAATCCCATCTCCTCTGTTGTCCTCCTCTTTCACGGTAAGTTCCCTTAACGTGAGTTCTGCGACGTTCCGCGTGCCAGCGTGCGCCTCTCTGTACGCCTTTTCTGTCTCGAATCCTGCTTGTTGGCGGGTGTAAGTGCCACCTTCCGCTCGGATGAAGATAAGGATAGCTTGGGTGCTCATGTAAAGCTTCTTTGTCATGCCTAACATTCCTATGCTTATACCACGGCATCTAGTCTCACCTCCTCCTTTTCCCGAACAGTAGTTCATACGCGTCTGGAAAGCTTCTGCGAAGGTTCTCCATGCCCTTCGCGTCCCGCAACATCATCTGTTTGGTCTGGGCTTGAACGCTACGCTGCCGCTTCATGTAGTCACGCATATAGTTTGTGTAAGCTTTTTTGTCACGATAAGGCGTTTTTATCTCTTCCTTCTATGTTTTTGTATTCTTTCCTCTAGCATTAATGTTAATCCCGTCTTAATATAAAAGCTTTTAGCTTAGGATCGTTCGCGCGGCGAACAACAAAAACCTTAATAGAACTTTCCACCCTTAACATCAGTCATGGCCTACAAGCCGTCAGAAGCCAAAGCAGTAAGCACTTCTTTTCAAGGATTCCTATGGAGCGAAATCAAAGTCATAAGAGAAGCCCAACGCGAAGGCGACATGATAACCGCCCTAAGCTACGCTTGCAGCCTAGCCACGTACCTGCCGCCGAAAGTCAAGGACCAACTAAAAGACGACATAGAAGAAATTGCCCGACTGATTAACAAAAGCTTCAGCGTCGAAAGTTCTGATTTTCAAAGCACAATGCTTCTGAGGAACAGGTCAAGCGACAGCCAAGCAAGGTTTTACCTTAACGAGTTCATGGACAAAATGCTACGCGCACTATACGAAACAGGCATATACATTGAATACATTGGCAAGCCCATCCCAGTAGGAAAAGAACTAACCTAGAACCTTCCCTCTCCCTTGCTCATCTGCGCAATGACTTCCTCCAACTCTGCAATCTTCTCTGGAACTGGCATAGCCTCTTTGAAGCCGCCCTCAACAACCTGCTCCCTG
>Ga0315289_10012206_pt1 | contig 12121 bp, 20 predicted proteins | sample YL17G11_40_MG_FD_203452 | JGI IMG/M metagenome (GOLD analysis project Ga0315289, IMG submission 203452) | Sediment microbial communities from Yellowstone Lake, YNP, Wyoming, USA - YL17G11_40 | ecosystem: Environmental > Aquatic > Freshwater > Lake > Sediment | place: USA: Wyoming | collected...
AGAATTATGAAATTTATTTTAGGTAAAAAATTAACAATGACCCAGAAGTTTAAAGCCGATGGTCAAGTAGTGCCAGTGACAGTTATTCAAGCCGGCCCTTGTTTTATTACCCAAGTAAAAAACGAAGCTAAAGATGGCTATAAGGCAATTCAGGTTGGTTATGGTGAGAAGAAAAAATTAAATAAGCCACTCTCTGGTCATTTAAAAAATAATTTAAAAGCAAGATATTTAAAAGAATTAAGAGTAGAAGATAAAGCTGAATATCAAAAAGGCCAAAAAATTAGCGTGGCAATTTTTCAAAAAGGAGAGAAGGTAAAAGTTACTGGGCTAACCAAAGGCCGTGGCTTTCAGGGTGTAGTTAAAAGACATGGTTTTTCAGGCGCTCCCAAATCTCATGGCACCAAAGATCAATTAAGGCATTCTGGTTCAGTCGGCGCCAAAGGCGTGGCCCATACTTTCAAGGGCACAAAAATGGGCGGCCGCATGGGTGGCAATCAAGTTTCAATTAAAAATTTAGAAATTATTGATCTAGAGCCAGAAAAAAATTTATTGTACATCAAGGGAGCTATCCCAGGCAGCCGCAATAATTTGGTAGAAATTTATGCGCCTGGAGAAATGAAATTAGAACAAGTTACCGCCACCCAAGGCCTTGATGGTGAAGAAAAAAAAGAAGCAGCAAAAACATTTGCCAAAGAAACAAAAGCTTAAACAAATTTAATTATTAACTATGATAAAAGTTAAAGTTTACAATTTAGCAGGCAAAGAAGTTGAGGAAATGAAATTAGATCCCCAGGTTTTTGCTGTAGAAATTAATCCAGCTTTAGTGCATCAGGTCGTAGAAGCCCAGCAAGCTAATGCCCGGTTTAAATTAGCTCATACTAAAACTAAGGCTGAAGTCAGAGGTGGCGGCAGAAAACCCTGGCGCCAAAAAGGCACAGGCCGAGCCAGAGCCGGCTCTATTCGTTCACCCCTTTGGAAAGGCGGCGGCGTGACTTTTGGGCCGCGCAAAGAGCGTGAATTTGGCAAAAAAATAAATAAAAAAATGAAACAGAAAGCTCTTTTTATGACATTGTCAGATAAAGTCAAGGAAAATGCCTTGGTGGTTTTAGAAAAATTAGAATTAGCCAAAATTAAGACCAAAGATTTAATGAAAATTTTACAAAAATTACCAATAAAAAAACCTGCTTCAATTTTAATTATTTTAGATAAAAAAAATTTAATTATTACTAAATCAGCCCAGAATGTAAAGAAATTAAAAGTGATTTTAGCTGATAGTTTAAATGTTTTAGATATTTTAAAACATAATTATTTATTGATTGATAAAGCCGGCATTAAGAAAGTTATGGAAACTTATAAAAAATAAACTATATGGGATTTTTTGATAAATTTAAAAAAAAATTAAGCGTTAAACCCAAGGCAGTTAAAAAGCAGGCAAAGGCAGAAATAAAAAAAGTAGAGAAAAAAGAAGTGAAGCCAAAATATACCACCTTAAAGCCCAAAACAGAAGATTTGGCAACTGCGCCGAAAGAAATCAAAGGAAAACCAGTTAAAAAAACAGAGACAAAAGAGGCCTATAGAATTTTAATTAAACCCTTGGTAACTGAAAAGGCCACAAATTTGGTGGCCAATAATCAGTATTCTTTTATGGTGGCTAAATCAGCTAATAAAATTGAAATTCAAAAGGCCATAAAAGGTCTTTATGGTTTTGAACCCTTGGCAATAAATATTATTAATATGAGGGGCAAGCAAGTGAGAACGGGCAGAGTTTCGGGCAAAAAGAAAAACTGGAAAAAAGCAATTGTCACTTTAAAGCCAGGCGAAAAGATTGAAATTTATGAAGGCGTATAAATTAAATTATAAATATGGCAATTAAGCAATACAAACCAAATAGAAGCGGCAGGAGAGAAGCGAGTGTTGATGACTTTGCTGATCTTAGTGGTGTCCGGCCAGAAAAAAAATTGCTTAAAATTAAAAAAAGAACCGGAGGCAGGAATGTAACTGGCAAGATTACAGTCAGGCATATAGGCGGTGGAGCCAAAAAGTTTATTAGAGTTATTGATTTTAAAAGAGATAAATTTGACATGCCAGCCGTGGTGAAAACCATTGAATATGATCCCAATCGCAATGCGCGCTTAGCTTTAGTTTTATATCAGGATGGTGAAAAACGATATATTGTTGCTCCTACTGAATTAAAAGTTGGCGATCAGATAATTTCTTCAAAAGGCAAACAAGCAAAAGTTAATCCAGGCAATGCTTTGACCTTAGAAAATATTCCAGTTGGCTCTTTTATTTATAATATTGAATTAACGCCAGGCAAAGGCGGACAAATTGTGAGAAGTGCGGGCGCCAGTGCCCAATTAATGGCAGTTGAAGGAGATTACGCTACTCTTAAATTGCCGTCAGGCGAAATCAGAAAAATTTTAAAAACTTGCCTGGCGACTTTGGGCTTAGCTAGTAATCCAGAACATATGACAATCCGCTGGGGTAAAGCTGGCCGGAAAAGACATTTGGGAATTAGGCCGACTGTGAGAGGCAAAGTCCAAAATCCAGTTGATCATCCTCATGGCGGCGGCGAAGGTAAGCACCCCATTGGTTTAAAATATCCCAAAACCCCTTGGGGCAAACATGCTTTGGGAGTTAAGACCCGTAAGCCCAAAAAATATTCAGATCAATTAATCTTACAGCGCAGGAAAAAGAAAAATATTTAAGAGAGTTTAAATAACAATAAAAATATGTCTAGAAGCTTAAAAAAGGGACCATATATTAACGAGAAATTAGTAAAGAAAATTTCTTTGCTTAAACCTGGCGATAAAACTGTTATTAAAACATGGGATCGTGCTTGTACGATTACGCCAGAAATGGTTGGTTTTAAAATTGGTGTTCATAATGGCAAAGAACATATTGAGGTTAATATAATTGAAAATATGGTTGGCCATAAACTTGGAGAATTTGCCCCAACTAGGAAATTTTTTAGGCATGGCGGCAAAATGGCCAAAGAAGAGCAGAAAGAAGAAGCTGCCAAAGTTTAATTAAAAAAGTAATTATTTAAATATGCAAGCTAAAGCTAAATTAAGATACTTAAGAATGTCGCCTAAGAAAGTAAGGTTGGTAGCTAATTTAATTAAAGGTTTAAAAGTCCAAGCAGCAATTAATCAGCTCGTTTTTGTTAATAAAATTGCCAAAAAGCCAATTTTAAAGCTTTTAAATTCAGCAGTGGCTAATGCCGAACATAATTTTAATTTAAAAAAAGAGAATTTATTTATAAAAGAAATTAAAGTTGATTTAGCCGGTGCTTTAAAAAGATGGCAGCCCAAAGCTCATGGCCGCGCCACTCCGATTTTGAAAAAAATAAGCCACATTTCCTTGATTTTAGAAGAAATTGTGCCTAGCAAGGTTAAAGCAGCTAAGGCCAAAAAGACGAAAAAGGAAGAAATTAAGCCAATTAAACTTTCCTCACTTAAAGAAGTCAAGGAAAGAATGAAAGCAGAAAAGATTCCTTTAAAATCCGAAACAAAACCAGTAGGACATGAAAAAGAAATTAACAAAGAGATTCATGATGTGAGAGAAGAGGGCAAGCACCGCCATAAGCAGCACGAAGAAAAAAGGCAGATGAAAGGCAAGAGAGGTTTTATTAAAAAACTTTTTAGCCGCAAGGCAGGTTAATTAGAGACTAGTAAACTAATTTCAAAAATTTATGGGTCAAAAAGTAAATCCAAAAGCATTCAGAATAGGGGTGATAAAAACCTGGGATTCTAAGTGGTTTGCCAAACATAATTTTAGTTTGCTTTTAAGACAAGATGTTGTGATCAGAAAATTTTTAAAAGGCCGTTTGAAAGACGCAGGAGTGGCTAAAATTGAGATTGAAAGATCAGCGGAAAATATAAATATTATTATTTATGCTGTCAGGCCAGGCGTGATTATCGGCCGTTCCGGAGTAGGAATTGAAGATCTAAAAACTGAACTTAAGAAAAAAATTTTTAATAAAGAAGAAACTAAAGTGCCGGGCAAGCTTAGTTTAAATATTAATATCATGGAGGTTGATAAGCCCAATTTAAACGCCCAGATTGTGATGGACAATATGATTGCCGATTTAGAAAAAAGAATTCCTTTTAGAAGAGTGATGAAGCAAGCAATCAGCCGAGTGATGAGAGCAGGCGCTAAGGGAGTCAAAGTAATGGTTTCCGGTCGGTTAAATGGCGCTGAAATCGCCAGAAGAGAAATGTTGGCCGAAGGCATGCTGCCTTTGCATAAATTGCGAGCAGATATTGATTATGCGCGCGGCGCAGCTCAGACCATTTATGGCAAAATTGGAGTTAAAGTCTGGATTTATAAAGGCGAAGTTTTTGAAAAAGATATAAATAAGATTAATAATAAATAATTTTTATAAGATTTTAGAAATAATATGTTAATGCCCAAAAAAGTTAAGCATCGCAAATGGCACAAAGGCCGCAAGAAAGGCAAAGGCATTGCTTCCAGACGGACCGAGCTTTGTTTTGGAGCTTATGGTTTAAAAGCAATAAGTCATGCCTGGGTTACTGCCCGTCAGATTGAAGCAGCGCGCCGCGCCTTAACCCATTACCTCAAAAGAGGCGGCAGGGTTTGGATTAGAATTTTTCCTGATAAACCTGTAACCAAAAAAGGCGCAGAAGTGCCAATGGGCGGCGGCAAAGGCACCCCTGACCATTTTGTGGCCATAGTTAAACCCGGCACGGTCTTATTTGAAATGGAAGGAGTGAGTTTGGATAAAGCCCAAGAGGCCATGCGTTTAGCTAGCCATAAATTACCAGTCAAAACTAAATTTTTAAGCAGATAATAATTTTTTATATTTATGAAAAGCAAAGAAGAATTGAAGGATTTAAAAATGAAATCAGAAACCGAGTTAAATAAACTTTTAGTTTCAGGTCGCGAAAAATTGCGGGATTTAAGATTTAAAGTTTCGCAAAATCAGCTAAAAAATATTAGAGAAGTCAGGGCGCTTAAGAAACGAATTGCTAGAATTTCCACTTTATTAAATCAAAAAAGAAAATCAGCAAAATAAATTTTATAAATATTTAAACAGATATGAAAAATAGCAATAAAGCAAAAACTAAAAGAAGATTTAAGGGCCAAGTAGCGAGTGCTAAAATGGCTAAAACTATTGTAGTAGAAATAACAGCCAGGAAAATGCACCCTAAATATAAAAAGCAGTACAAAGTTAGTAAAAGATATAAAGTCCATGATGAAAAAAATGAAGCAAAAGTCGGCCAGATAGTTATTTTTCAGGAGTGCCGGCCTTTAAGCAAAGAAAAAAAATGGCGTTTAATTAAAGTCATTAAATAATTTTAGTTTATGGTTTTACATCGTTCAATTTTAAAATTAGCAGATAATACTGGTGCCAAAAAATTAATGGTAATTAGAGTTTTAGGTGGTTATAAAAAACGTTATGCGCGACTAGGCGAGGTGGTAACCTGCGCAGTCAAAGAAGCGATCCCTCATGCCTTAGTTAAAAAAGGTGATATTGTCCATGCTGTTTTGGTTAGGACCAGAAAGGATACTAGGCGCAAGGACGGTTCTTACATTAGATTTGACGATAATGCGGCAGTGATTATTGATCCTAAAACAAAGGAGCCAAAAGGCAGTCGTATTTTGGGTCCTGTGGCACGAGAATTGCGCGCTAGCGGTTTTAATAAAATCATTTCCTTAGCGCCAGAAGTTTTATAATTTTATTTAAGGCAGCAGATAATCATATGAAATATAAAAACAGTCCCGTCTTTGGCGGAAAAATAAAATCAGGTGATAGAGTCAAAGTTATTGCTGGTAAAGATAAAGGTAAAAAAGGCAAGGTTTTGCAGATTTTTTCCAAGCAAAACAGGGTTTCAGTTGAGGGTATAAATTTAGCGATTAAGCATTTACGACCCAAAAGGCAAGGAGAAAAAGGCCAAAAAATTGAATTTCCCGCCGCCATGGATGTTTCTAATTTAATGCTGCTTTGTCCCAAATGCAATCGGCCAACGAGGATTAGATATAAAATTTTAAATAAACTTGCGGGTAAAACAAACAAAAAGGTCAGAATCTGCAGTAAATGCAAAGAATTAATTGATTAAGTTTTTAAATATGAATTTAAAAGAAATTTATCAAAAGAAAGCAGTCCCTGAACTGAAAAAGCAATTTGGTTATAAAAATGATTTACAAGTGCCAAAATTAGAAAAGGCTGTTTTGAACGTGGGTTTGGGCAAGGGTATAAAAGACGCCAGTTTTATAGAAAATGCAGAAAGCACCTTATTGAGAATTACTGGCCAAAAGCCTTTAAAAACCAAAGCCAAGAAAGCAATTTCCAATTTTAAAATTAGGCAAGGCATGGTTATTGGGTTGAAAGTTACATTGCGCGGCCAACGCATGTGGGATTTTGTAGAAAAACTTATCAAAGTCACTTTGCCTCGGGTCAGAGATTTTAGGGGTTTGGACCTAAAAGCTTTGGATAAGAAAGGTAATTTAAATATTGGGATTAAAGAACATTTAGCTTTCCCAGAAATTAAAGTTGATGAAATTGAAAAATTGCATGGTTTAGAAATAGCTATTGTGACTACAGCAAAAACCAAAGAGGAGGGAGCAGCATTATTTGTAGCTTTAGGATTCCCCTTTAAAGAAGCAATAAAATAAGATTATTAATAATACTTTTATGGCAACAAAAGCCCAAATGGTAAGATCAAAGAAAAAACCCAAGTATACGACCAGAATTGTCAGAAGGTGTTGGCGTTGCGGCCGGGCCCATGGCTATATGCGAGATTTTGCTTTGTGCCGAATTTGTTTCAGGGAATTGGCAGCTAAAGGTGAAATTCCTGGCATTAAAAAAAGCAGCTGGTAATTAATTAATTTTCAATTTCCAATTTACAATTTTCAATTATTATAAAAATTATGATTACAGATCCAATTGCAGACATGCTAAGCAGAATAAGAAATGCGCAAGCAGTGAAAAAAAGTGAAGTTTCACTCCCTTTTTCTCGGCTTAAGTTTGAATTGGCTAAAATTTTAAAGCATGAAAATTATCTTGAATCAGTAGAAAAACAAGAAGAAGCAAAATTCCCCCAGCTGAAAATAGTTTTAAAATACGATGGAAATAATCAACCAGTGATTACAAATATTAAACGAGTAAGTAAGCCAGGTAAAAGAATTTATGTCAGCAAAAATAATATTCCCATTGTTTTAAATAATTTAGGCATATTAATTATTTCCACTTCCAGCGGTTTAATGACTAATAAAGAAGCCAAAAGAAAAGGTGTGGGAGGGGAAATTTTATGCGAAATTTGGTAGAATAATACCCATATGTCCAGAATTGGCAAAAAACCAATAAATCTGCCCCAAGGAATTACTGCTAAAGTTGAAGGCCAGGAAATAGTGATTAAAGGGCCCAAAGGTGAATTAAAACAAAAAATTCATCCTTTGGTTAAAATTGCAATCAAAGACCAGCAAATTTTACTGACAGTTTTTAATGCAGAAGATAAAGCACAAAAAGCACTTTGGGGCTTATTTGGCAGCTTAATTAAAAATATGATTTTAGGCGTTAAAGAAGGATTTGAGAAAAAGCTGGAAATTAATGGCGTTGGTTTTAAAGTCAATTTGCAAGGCAATAAATTAATTTTAAATGTTGGGTTTTCCCATCCAGTTGAATTTATTTTACCCCAGGGAATTTCAGCCGCAGTTGATAAAAATATTATTACTCTGACTGGCACAGATAAAAAACAAGTTGGTGAAGTAGCAGCTTCAATTAGAAAAATCAAAAAACCAGAGCCATATAAGGGTAAGGGTATTAAATATGTTGAGGAAGTGATTAAAAAGAAAGTCGGCAAGGCTGCAGCTAAAGCAGCTGTTTAAAAATCATTTAGCTAATATAATATATGAAATCTAAAGCAAAAATTAAAAATCAATTGAAAGAAAGAAGACGGGCAAGAATCAGAGCCAAAATTATTGGCACAAAAGCTAAGCCCAGATTGAATGTTTTTAGAAGCTCAAAGCATTTACATGTGCAAATAATTGATGATTTGGCTGGCAAGACCTTAGTTTTTGCTAGTGATTTGGAATTAAAAAGCAAAAAAGGCACGAAGCTAGAAAAAGCAAAAGATGTGGGTGAATTAATCGCCCAAAAGGCCAAAGAGAAAAAAATTAAAAAGGTAGTTTTTGACCGAGCCGGCTATAAATACCATGGCCGGATTAAAGCTGTGGCCGAAGGTGCCAGAGCCGGCGGCTTAGAATTTTAACTTAATAAGTATTGATTTATGGCTAGAAAAAATAGCAACAGAGAAAAAGGAATAGTAAAAAAAGAGGAAGAATTTGAACAACGAGTGGTTGATTTAGCCAGAGTAACTCGGGTTATGGCTGGCGGAAAAAGAATGAAATTCCGGGCCTGTTTAGCCATTGGCGATAAAAAAGGCCGAGTTGGTTTTGGCGTGGCTAAAGGAGCGGATGTAACACAGGCAATTACTAAGGCCTTTAATAAAGCTAAGAAAAATTTAATTAAAGTGCCAGTTTTTAATGAAACGATCCCTCATCAAGTCAGGGTTAAATTTAAATCAGCCAAGGTGCTATTAAAGCCGGCCAAAAAAGGTAATGGTGTTAAAGCCGGTGGTGCTGTTAGAATTCTTTGCGAATTAGCCGGCATTGCCAATGTGACAGCCAAAATTTTAGGTTCTAATAATAAGATTAATAATGTTAAAGCAACCATCCTTGCTTTCAAAAGTTTTAAACCAATCAAGCAAGCAGAGCAAAAAGATGAAAAAGTTAAAATGGAAATAAAAAAGAAAGAAGCATCCTCAAAAATAAAGGCTGAGACGCCTAGTGAAGAGAAAAAAACTTTAAAAGATAAAATTAAAAGTTTGATTGCTAAAAAACCAGAAAATAAATAATTTATATGGCTCTAAATTTATACAACTTAAAACCAGCTTTTGGGGCGAAAAAGAAAAGAAAGCGCGTCGGCCGAGGCGATTCTTCTGGCCATGGCACTTATTCTACCCGGGGCGCCAAAGGCCAAAAAGCCAGAAGCGGCGGTAAAGGAGGTTTGAAATTAAAAGGTTTAAAGAGTAATATTCAAAGCATACCGAAATTAGGCGGCTTTAGAAGCTTAAAACCCAAATTAGCTGTGGTTAATCTTAAAGATTTAGAAAAAAATTTTGTAGATAATGAGATTATCACTCCGGCAAAGCTGGTGGAAAAGGGTTTATTAAAAAGCACCAAAGCCGGTGTTAAAATTTTAGGCCTGGGTGAATTATCAAAAAAATTAATCCTCAAAGTTGATAGGATTTCCCAATCAGCCAAAGATGCGGTGGAAAAAGCCGGTGGCCAAGTCATTTTATTTTCTAAAAATGAAGCTCAAGAAACTGAAGCAAAAAAGAAGAAATAAAATTTTATGCTAGAAAGAATTACCCAAATTTTTAAAATCAGAGATTTACGCAAAAGCATTTTTTATGTTCTGGGCTTATTGTTTGTCTTTAGGATTGCCGCTCATATTCCTATCCCTGGCGTTAATTTAGAAAATTTAAAAGAATTTTTTGCTTCCAATCAGATTTTTGGTTTGATTAATATTTTTTCCGGGGGCGGCATGAACAATTTTTCAGTAGTGGCCATGGGAGTTGGTCCTTATATTACAGCTTCAATCATTTTTCAGCTGCTGGTCATGATTATTCCCCGCTTGGAAGAAATTTCCAAAGAGCCAGGCGGTTACCAAAAAATTAATCAATGGACACGCTGGTTAACAGTGCCTTTAGCTGCTTTACAGGGTTATGGCATTATCGTAACTTTACAAAGGCAGTCAACTTATAAAATAATCGATTTTTTGTCGTCCTTTGATTTAATTTTAACAATTATTACTTTGACCGGGGGAACGATTTTTTTAATGTGGCTGGGCGAATTAATTTCAGAAAAAAAGATAGGCAATGGCATCTCATTAATTATCTTTGCGGGCATTATTGATCGGTTGCCGGGTTTGGTGCAGAGAACTTTGGTGGTTTTTGATCCTGGCCAGATTTTTAATTTAGTTTTGTTTTCAATTATTGCCGTTATCACCATTGTTGGCGTTGTCATAATCAATGAAGGCACACGCAATGTGCCAGTTTCCTATGCGCGCCATGTGCGGGGCAATAAAATGTATGGCGGTGTGAGCACTCATTTGCCTTTGCGGGTAAATATGGCTGGTGTAATTCCAATCATCTTTGCTATTTCTTTGATTATTTTCCCGCCCATGATCGCTAGTTTCTTTATGCATGCCAAATCGCAAATTCTGGTAAAAATGGCAGAGTTTACAATCCAAGTTTTTCAAAATCGTTTAATTTACGGCATTTTATATTTTGTTTTTGTTTTTGCCTTCACCTATTTTTATACGGCTGTTATTTTTCATCCCCAGCAAATTGCTGAAAATTTACAAAAACAAGGCGGTTTTATTCCAGGCATTCGCCCAGGAAAAAATACAGAGGATTATCTGGCCAGGGTGACCAATCATATTATTTTTGCCGGAGCTTTATTTTTAGGCCTAATTGCAATTTTGCCATTAATTATTCAGGAATTTACTGGCGGTTTAAATTTGGTGATTGGCGGCACTAGCTTATTAATCGTAGTCAGTGTGGTGATTGAAATAGTTAAACAGGTTGAATCGCAATTGACAATGAGGGAATATGAAGGGCTATAATTTACAATTCCGAATTATGGATTAATAAGTAAACAAAGTTGGCTTATTTTATGATATAATGAAAAGGGAAATACCCTTTTTATTTTTATTAAGTAAGATCAATTTTTATGAATTTTATTATGCTGGGACCGCAGGGCTCTGGCAAAGGCACGCAGGCTGAATTTTTAGCTACTAGATTTAAAATTCCAACTGTTTCCACGGGCGCGCTTTATCGCGACAATATCAAGAGAAAAACCAAATTGGGGAAATTAGCTGAAAAATTTACTAAACAAGGAATTTTAGGGCCAAATTATCTGACTAATAATATGATGAAAGCAGAATTAGTAAAAGCAAAATATAAAAAGGGAGTGATTTTAGACGGCTATCCCCGCAGTATGAATCAGGCAAAATTTTTAGATAAATTACTTAAAGTTGATTTGGCAATATTGATTGACATTAGTCAAAAAGAGACAATAAGACGTTTAAGCAAACGTCGGGTCTGCAGTCAATGCGGACAAACTTATCATCTGGAATTTAAAAGGCCTAAAAAATTTGGTCTTTGCGATAAGTGCGGTGGGAAATTAAGCCAGAGGGCAGATGATTTTCCCAAGGCAATAAAAAAAAGATTAAAGGTTTATCAAAAGCAAACCAAGCCTATTCTTGACTATTATCAAAAACAAGGTAAACTAATAAAAATTAATGGCGAGGCACCAATCCCAGCAATTTCTGAGAGGGTTTCTAAAGAATTGGTTAAAAAATTTAAAAAGTAAAATTCGTACATTTGTATGGATTCGTAATTTCGTATGATTATTTATAAAACTCAAAAAGAAATTGAAATTATGGCCCTGGGCGGTCGCTTGTTAGGAGAAATTTTACAGGAAGTAGTGGCAATGGTTAATCCAGGTGTTGGCACAATGGAATTGGATAATCTGGCAGAGAAATTAATTTTGCAAAAAGGAGGCCAGCCGGCATTTAAAGATTATAAAAGTGGAGCTGGGCAAAAGCCATTTCCTACGACTTTGTGCACTTCAATTAATGAAGAAGTGGTTCATGCGCCAGCCAGGCCAAATAGAATTTTAAAAGAAGGGGATATAATCGGCTTGGATATTGGCATGGAATATCAAGGCGGTTTTACTGATATGGCCATAACAGTTGGTGTTGGTAAGGTTAGTTATGAAGCAGAAAATCTAATGGCCACAGCTAAAGAATGCTTAAATTTGGCCATAGAACAATTTAAAGAAGGAAATTACTTGAGTGAGGTGGCAGAAGCCATCCAAAATTATGCCCAAGCCAATGGTTTTTCCGTAGTCAGAGAACTTGTGGGTCATGGTGTGGGTCAAAAAGTTCATGAAGAGCCCAATGTGCCAAATTACGTGACCGAAGAGAGTAAAAATATTCAGCTTAAAAGAGGCATGACAATTGCCATTGAACCAATGGTCAATGCTGGCGGCTGGCGGGTAAAACTTTTAGACGACGGTCTGACTTTTG
>Ga0315289_10012207_pt1 | contig 12121 bp, 16 predicted proteins | sample YL17G11_40_MG_FD_203452 | JGI IMG/M metagenome (GOLD analysis project Ga0315289, IMG submission 203452) | Sediment microbial communities from Yellowstone Lake, YNP, Wyoming, USA - YL17G11_40 | ecosystem: Environmental > Aquatic > Freshwater > Lake > Sediment | place: USA: Wyoming | collected...
AATAACCTAAGAGAAGAACTTCCAGACGATAACGATGCCGATGATTCCTCCGATGGCGCTAAAGATAATTGAGGATAAAGAAAATACGCTCGCGCCCCATAAAGCCGGAATATAAGCTCCAACTAGAGAGCCGATAATAGCGGCCAGATAAAAAAGGAATTTGGAGGACATTTATTTATCATACGCCAAAACAGTCCTTTTTATACACAAACGCGATTGTCTGACTTCTTGGCTTTGCAATGTGGGCAAACCTCAATTCCCCGCCCAGAAGGGATTGGCCAGCCACAGGCTGGACAGGGAAAGGTCTTTTCAGCGTACGAGAAAAAGAAACCGAATGCACCGCAACTATCTGGATATTTACCGATAAGCCCACTACGTCGCGCTTGGCCGTAAGAGGATATTCCCCGGGCCCTATCTAAAGTAATTTGTTTAATAACCATATCTTGAGATCCCAAAATAAACATAGTTTGTGTCGTAAATTGCCCCAGTATTTCCGGCCAGGCAAGACTTTCCTGGGATGTAAGAAATTTGGGGCTTCCGCGCAACTCCTCAACATTCCAAATTAATCCCCCCGGGAATTTATTGGCAAGCGCAAGAGTTGTTCTTTCATCCACATCGATAATAAAAGCTCTGTTAAAAAGAATTTTTCCCCACGATGGGAAGTGTTTTATTTCACTGAGGACAATTTTTAAATTGATATAGCCCTCATTGGTTGGGGGACTAAACCAAACAGCCGTGCCACTCTCGTTTTCGCTAGCCCAGCGCTGAATTTTCTGAAAAGCCTCATATTCTTTTTCTTCAACTCTACCTAACCGCCTAATAACCCTTTCTATCGGTATACCATTAGATGGTGAGATTAATTTTTCGCCCTGCACAAGAAATGTATAAGGGTCGGGAATTCGATGAGTTTCGTGACTTAAAGAAGCTATCTCCTCTCTTTTTTGATCAGCCGGATTGGCTAACCAGCGGTTAAGAATATCTATTTCGGTTGTCATTTTTCCTGCTCTCGGGATAATTGGAGATTGCTAGTTTTCCGGCTGTAACGGTTGCGGCACAGTCCCTGAATTCCTGCCTACGCAGGCAGGTCACAGGGTTCCTTCCGAGTACAAGTCTGTACCCGGCCAGATACCGAATGGTATCTGGGAACACAATCTCTAAGCCTTATTATTATTTAAAGGGGCGTGGAGTCAAGGGGTTGTTTATGCTATTCTGAGTTCGGTAGGGGGTGAGGGAAATGAAAATTGTGAAGAGCGGTAAAGTTTCGCAAGTCCTGATAGTTCTTGCTTTCCTGGCAGTTATCCTTTCAGCCATCGGATATCTTTGGAAAGATCTTTGGTTAGCTTCAACCCAATGGCTTTTGGTGGCCGCCGTCCTGGCTTTATTTGGTCTTTATTTTAAAGAGTAGCTGCGGATAATTTGCGGAATATATGCGGAAATAAAGAGGCGGGTGAGTTTGCTCCAGAGTAGATTTAGGGTAAGATATGATTAGAAAATGAAAAAAGCGCTCTTTATTTTTATTGGTGCCAGCCTTGCAATTATCTTTTTTATGGGAATGCTGCCTTCAAAAAAGTCTTCACAGAAAACCGCCTCAAAGCCGACAGCCTCAGTTTCGTCCCAAAAAGAAGCGGTGCCCAAAGAAATTCAAATTACCGGCACCGAATATGCTTTTTCGCCGAATACGATTACAATAAACAGAGGCGATAAAGTTATTTTGACTCTTAGAAACATGGGGACGATGCCGCATAATTTAGCAATTGAAGATATGCAGGTTGTCACCAAAACGATTCAAAATGGGCAATCGGACCAAATCGAGTTTATTGCCAGCCAGTCGGGTAGCTTTGTTTATTATTCTGGTGTAGGAATTGATCGAACCAGGGGCATGGAAGGGAATTTGGAGGTGAAATAGGATGCAGATAACAATTTTTTCAACCACAACTTGTCCTTATTGCAAAATGCTCAAGGACTATCTGACCCAAAAAAATATTAGTTATACCGAGAAAATGGTTGATGTCGATGATAAAGCTAGAGAAGAAATGATGTCCATTTCGGGAGGCTTTTTGGGGGTGCCTTTTACAGTTATAGTCAAAGACGGGACACGCGAAACAGTGATTGGTTTTGACAAAGGGAAACTAAATTCTTTGTTGGGAATTGCCGAATGATATTTGTCAATTATAAGACCTACGAACAAGGAAGTGGGCAGAAAGCGATTGCCCTGACCCATATTTTAGGAGAGGTGGCCCACGAAACCGGCGTTAAAATAATTCCGGTGGTTCAGATTATTGATGCCGAGATGATTGTTAACTCAACTCAATTGGAAGTTTGGCTTCAACATATCGACCCCATTACTTATGGACCCCACACGGGCTGGGATGTGCCGGAGGAGGCCGTTCGGGTAGGTATCCGCGGAGTATTTCTCAACCACTCTGAACATAAATTTGAAAATTGGGACGAGTTGGTCAAAGCGGTGGCGCGTACCCGTGAGGTTGATTTAAGGTCGGTTGTTTTTGCCCCAGACTTGGAAGAGTTAAAGAAAGTTCTAGAACTTAAACCGACCTATGCCGCCTATGAACCACCGGAGCTAATTGGTTCAGTAACGGCGTCGGTTGCCTCGGCTCAGCCGGAAATTATTGCTAAAGCCTCGGTCCTTACTAAAGAGGCCGGGATTCCCCTCATTGTTGGGGCTGGAATTAATTCTCGGGAGGATGTCAGAAAAAGTTTGGAGTTGGGTGCGGTTGGCGTGGCCGTGGCAACCGATGTTGTTAAGGCCGAAAATCCCAAGGCCGAGTTAACCGACTTAACCCAAGGATTCACATCATCATGACAAAAATTTATTTAGGTGCCGACCATGGCGGTTTTGCTTTAAAAGAAAAGATAAAGGCTTGGCTTACCGAGTGGAAATACGAGTTTGAAGATATGGGAGCCTACAGCCTTGACCCGAATGACGACTACACCTTATTTGCCGAAAAAGTAGCTCCGATTGTCGGGAGGACACCAGGACTTAAAGGCATCCTTTTGTGCAAATCCGGCGTTGGAGTTGATATCGTTGCCAACAAGTTTGATGGCGTGCGGGCGGCAATCGGCAAGTCGGTTGAGCAGGTGAGGGCGGGGAGAAATGATGATGATATGAATATTCTTGTTTTGGCGGCTGACTATACAAAAGAAAACGAAGCGAAAGAAATGCTTAAAGTTTTCTTGGAGACGAGATTTTCTAAAATACCCCGATTTGCCAAAAGACTTCAGGATATAGAAAAAATTGAAGCAAATAATTAATCGCGGGAAGGCGGAAAGTCTTCAGGATATATCTTGGACAGATCCCTTTTTAACTTTCCGTAAACTATTTTTGCTTCTTTAAGTAGTTTTTTATCAGTCTCATCCAATTTTAGATCTTCATCTTCAAGAGAAAATATTAGTTCATATAAACCGTTGCACATAGCTTCCAGCACTCTAGGATTAGAGAACCAAATAGCATCTACCACGCTTGATTTTCCTTTACCATCTTGTTCGTGAATTTGAACGACAGTTATTTTTTCTGCTCCGTTTTCTTTCATGAGTTGCCGACATTATAACCGTATAATAAGCGAAATGGTATTGCTTACTACTTGTCACTTGCTACATACTACTAGTTGATGAATCTGCCAAAACTTCAGAACCTTTCGGTGGGTGGTAAAAAGGTAATTCTTCGTGCCGACTTGGACGTTGAGATTGGTCGCGAAGACGAAGATTATCGCTTAAAAGCCCTAATTCCAACTCTTAAGTATTTGTCCGACAATAAGGCCCGAACAGTTATTATTGGACACAAAGGCCGGCCAGAAGGGAAGGTCACGAAAGAGCTGTCACTGGAGCCGGTTGCGCAAAGACTGGGAGAGCTTTCTGGTTATCAAATTGGATTTTTTAATGGTTCGCTTAAGGATGCAAAAGCTGAATCGGAAAAAGTTTCTGGAGGAGGCTTTCTTTGTTTGGAAAACCTGCGTTTTGATATTCGCGAAGAGAAAAATGATCAGGAGTTTGCCAAAGAGTTGGCATCGTTGGGAGATGTTTATGTTAACGAAGCTTTTGCTACCCATTCCCTCCATGCTTCAACCGTTACTTTACCAAAACTATTCCCACATGCGGCTGGTCTAAGATTTGTCGAAGAGTTTGAAAAACTAGGCGCTGTCCTTGAAAACCCGAAGCGACCGGTTTTAGTGGTTATTGGCGGGGCGAAAAAAGATAAAACAGATTATATCGAACCGCTTAAAGGAAAAGCCGATAAGATTTTGGTCGGAGGAAGACTACCGGAATATCTGGGAGATAACACGGTGAGCATTAGAAGTCTTGATGAAAACGAAAAAGTTGTCATTGCCAATCTGATGATGGATAAAGAAGATATCACAATTCATTCAATTGAACGCTTCGAAGAAGAAATTTCAAAGGCAAAAACGATTGTAGTAGCCGGGCCAATGGGGAAGTATGAAGAGGAAGGTCACCGGCAGGGGACGGAAAGGATTTTTTCGGCGGTAGCCGCATCCCAGGCATCATTTAAAGTTGCCGGTGGCGGGGACACAATTGCAGCTATTTATTTGTTGGGTATCGAGGGTAAATTTGATTGGATTTCGGTCGGTGGCGGAGCGATGCTTGAGTTTTTGGCGAAAAAGACACTTCCGGGGATCGAAGCACTTCTTTCTTAATATTGTATACTGAAAATATGGTCAAGGTAGGTATCAATGGATTCGGGCGTATTGGGAGAATTGCTTTCCGAATCGGTCTTCTAAAACATTCTAAAGAAATCGAATTTGTAGCGATTAATACTTCCGGTTCGATGGATACGGCCGGATGGGCGCACTTAACCAATTACGATACGACTTACCGCAAGTTCGAAAAAGAAATTAAGGCCAAAGAAGTCAAAAAACCGGAAGTGGTGACCGACGAAGACCCGTTAATTGGTTATTTTTTGGTTGATGCCAAAAAAATTCCGGTTCTGGCCCAAAAAGACCCGTCCAAAATCCCTTGGGCCAAATACGGCGTTGATATTGTCGTCGAATCAACCGGCAAGTTCACGACAGCCGAGGATGCCAAAAGGCACTCCGTCGGCGGGGCTAAAATTGTTGTTATCTCGGCCCCGGTTAAAGGTGGCAATGTCAACACTTATATAATCGGTGTAAACGACTTTTCGCGTAAGCTTGATGTTTTCTCCAATTCTTCCTGTACGACCAATTGTGTTGCTCCGGTTGCCGCTGTGATGCACTCTAAGTTCGGTATCGAAAAAGCGGCGATGACCACGATTCATGCCTATACCGACGACCAAAATCTTCAAGACGGGTCGCATAAAGATTTGCGTCGGGCTCGGGCCGCCGCCCAAAATATCATTCCCACGACCACCGGGGCGGCAATTTCAACGACAGAAACAATACCCGAACTTAAAGGTCTTTTTGACGGCACCGCCTTAAGAGTCCCGGTCGTGACCGGTTCAATTACCGATTTTGCGATGATTACCAAAAAAGAAGTGACCGTCGAAGAGGTCAACCAAGCCTTTACTGAGGCTGCCGCGAACCCGATTTATAAGGGAGTTCTCGCAGTGACCAATGAGCCAATGGTTTCCTCGGATATCATCGGCCGCAGCGAGTCGGCCATTGTTGATTTATCCCTCACCCAGGTGATTGCGGGGAACTTAGTCAAAGTTTTTGCCTGGTACGATAACGAATGGGGTTATGCGAACCGCTTGGTTGAGCAAGTTATTCGGGCTGGCAAAACTTTGGGTGCCAGGGTCGCTCCAACTGATCCGATTACACTTTCATGGTCGAAATAATTCCCGCCATTTTGACAACCGACATCAACGAAGTTAGAGAAAAACTTGCCAGAGCCGAAGGGATTTGCAAACGCGTCCAAATCGATATTATTGATGGCGTTTTTGTCCAAAATCGAACGGTTGACCCTTCAGCATTGGAGATGGTCGAGACTGACTTGGCCTTGGATTTTCATCTAATGACCAAAGAACCCGCCCTTTGGGTCGAAAGGGCCGTTCGGGGCGGAGCTGACCGGGTGATTGGCCAAATTGAAAAAATGGCCAGCCAGGTTGATTTTGTCGGTAAGGTGCAAAGTATTGGCTTGTCGGTGGGTTTGGCGCTTGATATCGAAACGCCGGTTTCGGATTTAGATCCTACAATTTTAGGTAGTCTTGATGTAGTCTTACTTATGGCTTATCCCGCCGGTTTTGGCGGCCAGCCTTTTGACGCGAGAGTTCTAACCAAAATTGAGGTGCTTGATGAGATGCGGGCGAAGGATGATACCCCCTTTAGGATTTGCGTTGATGGGGGCGAGACAACAAGCACCATTGATAACACCCATTTGGCCGGAGCCGACGAAGTGGTTATTGGAAAAAGAATTTTTGACGGAGATTTAACCAGGAACATCGAGTTGTTCCAAGAAGCGGCTCACCGATTAAAAAAATAAAATGGACAAAGATTTTGCTAAACGAAAAATCAAACAGATTGTTTATTTCGGTTTTGCCGATGCGGCGCCGAGCGATCCTCTGTACAAAGAGGCTTTTGAGGTTGCAAAATATCTAACCACAAAGGGTTTTGTCGCCATCAATGGCGGTGGGCCGGGAACGATGCGGGCCGTTTCCGAGGGGGCCAAAGAGGCTCACGGCACGGCCATTGGGGTTACTTTTTATCCCAAAGATATTACCAATTTTGAAGGCCGCGACCCCAATAATCCGATTGACATCGAGATTAAAACCAGAAATTATCTGGAAAGAACCCTGAAGCTTTTGGAGCTTGGCGATGCTTATGTTGTTTTCAAAGGAGGAACGGGAACGATTTCCGAATTTGGAATGGCGTGGGGCTTGGCCCGGCTTTATTTCGGACACCATAAACCTTTGATTCTCTACGGCGAGTTTTGGAACAATATTATTAAATCCTGCTCCGATAATATGCGGATTCGCCCCGAAGAGCTAAAAGTTTATCGGGTTGTAAACTCGCCCGAAGAAGCCTATAAAGCGCTTAATATTTTTGAGGATCTTCTTCAGGCACAAAACCACGCGCATAAAGATGAGAAGCCTTTCGAACTATAAATGCAAAAACTGTCCAACGCGGAGCTGGTTACACTGGCTCGCGAAGTAAGACGCGATGCCCTTAAGATGATTGCTGGGGCCCGATTTGGTCACTCCGGGGGCTCGCTCGGTGCGACTGATATTTTGATTGCGCTTTACTTCAACATTATGAATCACGACCCGGCCAAACCCGACTGGCCCGAACGAGACCGTTTCATTCTTTCCAATGGTCACATTTGTCCGGCCCTCTATTCGGTTCTGGCACACGCGGGATACTTTTCTTTGGAAAAGCTTAAAACTTACGAAAAGCTGGGTTCTTCGCTTCAGGGCCACCCGGAAAGAACAAAAACGCCGGGAATTGAAACTTCTTCGGGGCCACTCGGTTCGGGATTGGCTCAGGCAGCCGGCATGGCTCTGGCCGCCAGGATGGATGGGATGCGCTTCAGAGTTTTTTGCATGACCAGTGATGCTGAACACCAAGAGGGCAATCATTGGGAAGCCGTGGCCTTTGCTGCCAAATACAAATTGTCAAATCTCACAACCTTTGTTGACCGCAATAAAATCCAAATCGATGGTTTTACTGAAGATTTGATGCCAATAGAACCTTTAGTAGAGAAATATAAAGCCTTTAACTGGAACGTTCTTGATATTGGTGGACACAATTTTGAGGCAATTATCCAAGCTGTAAGCGAGGCTCGCGCAACTTCCGACAAACCAACGGTGATTATCTGTCATACCACCCCTGGCAAGGGCGTTTCTTTTATGGAGGGCAGGTGGGAATGGCACGGTAAGGCGCCGAACGAGAATGAGCTGGAACAGGCCCTGAAGGAGTTGAAAGGATAGATGATTAATAAGGAATTAAAACTCAACAAAAAAATCTTCGAAAAAGATGTCGAAAGAGTTGCCCTACGCGACGGCTTTGGCCAAGGAGTTTTGGCGGCGGCTGAAAAAGATGAGAGGGTAGTGGCCTTAAGCGCCGACCTGAAAGATTCGACACGCTTAAGCTATTTCGCGGAAAAGTTTCCGGAGCGTTTTTTCGAGTGCGGAGTGGCCGAGCAAGCCCTGGTTACAATTGCTTCGGGCATGGCCGCTTATGGCAAGATTCCCTTTGCAGCCTCATATGGCGTTTTTTTGCCGGGCAGAAATTGGGAACAAATAAGGACGACGATTTGTATTAATAACGTTCCGGTTAAGCTGGGAGGTGGGCACGGCGGCCTTTCGGGTGTCTATAATGGGGCTTCTCAAGAGGCTTTGGAGGACATTGCCTTAATGCGGGTTTTACCGAATATGACGGTTATTGTTCCCTGTGATGCGGAAGAGGCAAAAAAGGCGGTCCTCTCTGCCGCAAAAACAACGGAGCCTACTTATATTCGTTTTAACCGCGAGCCAACCGCGGTTATGACGACCGAAAAAACGCCTTTTAAGATTGGCCGGGCGGAAACTTTTTGGGAAAGTAAAAACCCACAGGTGGTGGTGATTGTCTGCGGCGTATTGGTCCACCAAGCGCTTTTGGCAGCAAAAGAGCTAGATAAAAAGGGTATTGAAAGCTTGGTTGTTAATTGCCATACGATAAAACCGATTGATGAAAGGACGATTATTCGGGCCGCCAAAATCACCGGAGCCGTCGTTACGGTTGAGGAACACCAAATTGCCGGGGGCTTAGGCTCGGCGGTGGCGGAAGTGTTAGCCGCCAATTTTCCGGTGCCGATTGAAATGGTTGGGGTCAGAGATTCGTTCGGCGAATCAGGCGGTTACGATGAACTTCTTAAAAAGTTTGGATTAACAAAAGAAGGTATTATTGAAGCTGCGAAAAAGGCTACATTAAGGAAAAATAGTTAGCCTATAGTGCGACTTAGTCGAGAGGGGGTGAGAATGTGGGGAATTTAAAAGTACAAAAAAGAGACGGAAGTGTTGAGGATTTTGATCGCGAAAAACTCAAAAACGGAATTCTTATGTCAGGGGGGACACAAGAACAGGCCGAGACTATTGCAAGTCAGATTGAAACTTGGGCAACTACGGCCGCATCAAACGGAGTTATTAAGGCTTTAGATATAAGGTCCAAGCTTTTAGAGCTCTTGGGGCCTGTTAACCCTGCTGCAAAAACCGCTTTTGAAAATTACAGGAAAATTTAATATTTGGGAGTCTCCGAAAGTTGGTGTTGCAGGTTCCACGTCAAGATTATTTTACAACAATTTATTAAACTCCGGTTGTTGGGGTGGCAGATGGGGAGCTGGTGGGAGTGCTTGTTGGTGAGGCTGACGGTGTTGCTGTTTGCTCGACAAACTTAAAAGTGGAGAGGATTTGGTTAAAGTAATCCTGAGAAAAACCGTCAAGTCTAATATATTTATCGGTCAAGATGATAAGCGCAACAGATCGTTCGACTTGGGTAGATAAATTTTGTTCTTTATACGTAACCATTTTGTTCTGTCCCAAAAAAGTTTCTTTATAATCTATTGGTTGTAGCGAGGCACCAAGCAGCTCTTTCGTAACACCTTCAAGAGTAAAAACTTCTTGATTAATTATTTTCCAAATGGAGATATTTATTTGGTCTTGTCCTTCGGCACAGGACTCTTGGCTATATGGGAATTTAATACCATCTTTAGTTGTCAGCTCTACCGTTTTATGCGTTGATGTTGGTGGGCATTTAAATTCAAACGAGAACGGCTGATTCGAATATATTTTCCAATTCGCAGTTATATCAGGAGTCGGAGTCGGGGTGGAGGAGACCTCTTGGGTGAATCTCTGGCCGTCTTTGGTAACGCAGACCGGCGGAAAGCTTTCCTGAATAAGGCTTCCCTTAGCTTTAGCGCAATCTTGATAGGTGGTTATATTTAAGGTTCTGGATGTCGCATTTTTATAAACGAGATATCCAACCGTTCCCAGAGCCAAGATCAAAATAACTAAAGCAACAATTATGGGCAAACTTAGTTTTGATTTTGGTTTTAAGGAAGCCTCTGGTATTGGAGGAATTGGAGTTTGAACCGGCGGCACAGGTTCTTGAACGGGAGTTTGATTTACTGGTATAGGACTTGCGGCTACTGGGTTTACAGGATCCATAGCGAAATTATAGCAGTAATAACTATTGTTCGCAGGGAGTTGTGCTCATTTTATACCAGGCAACGTCTTTGTTGCTACAGGCTTGGCAAGCAGTGCAATAGCTTTTGCCGTCAGAACCGCAGATGTAAGGAGGCGGCTCGATGCATTCCATAGTGCAGACTTCCGGTCTTGGGCTTTGGCAATTGGTTTTGCTTTGACTCTCATCCAGAAACTTAAAAGTGGAGAGGATTTGGTCAAAAAGCGCGGGATCGGTTCCTGTAGGAAAAGGCATACTGATAATATAAACGTTGTTGTTGGGTCCATTTAATACTACTTCTGGTTCAATTGTTGAGGCTCCTATTGTGTTTATGTATTCTTTTGCTGGTATTCTGGACACGATAATGTCCTTAGTGTTCGGTGCGTTTTTGTTTTCATTGGTTACAATCTCATCATAAGATTCCTTCTTTCCCAAGGTTTGACTATATATGCCACCAGACCCAACTGTTATCGTCAGATTATTTGGCTGAAACACATGTCTTGTATCTCCAGACAGAAGTTGTGTTGTTGGTTCAGCCCAATCGCTTGGATATTTTATGGAAAAAGAACTAGCTGTAAATACTTTCCAATTTGCAGTTATATCAGGAGTCGGAGTCGGGGTGGGAGAGACTTCTTGGACGAATCTTTGGCCGTTTTTGGTAACGCAGACGGGAGGAAAGCTTTCCTGAATTACACTTCCCTTGGCTTTGGTGCAGTCTTCATAAGAAGCAATTGCTGGGGATTTCGCTATGAGATTTTTATAAACGAAGTAGCCAATCGCACCGACGGCCATAATTAACAGGATGGTGGCCACGACCATCAAGAAATTATTTTTTGATTTAGGCTTTTCGATTGGTTGTTGGACCGGCTGACTAACAACAGGTGGCATAGGCGGTGTTGGCGCTGCGGGCGGTTGAGGGAAACCCGCTTCAGCTGGTTTTTCATAACTCGGCCCCGATTCGATCGGGGTTGGTGCTGGAGGTGGCGGCGTTGGGTTGGTCGGCGTCGGATTATCCATATCTTTATATTAACTTAGTCTTTTCTTAATAACAACAATTAGGATTAGGAAAACAATCGAAAGACAGGAAACCAATTCTCCAATTTTGATGATTTTTGTTTTTTCAAATTGAACAAGGATTTGGTGGTTTCCTTTTGCAATGTCGACCATGATTCTCCCGTCTTTGGCTCGAGAATAATTCGTTTTAACCGAGTCAACATAGAGGTTAATTCCCGGGTAGGCTAAATGGTTAATCGTAATCGTTTCATCTTTGGGAACGGCTGCTTTAAACGCCAGCTCTTCTTCGTTTTGCATGACATCTTGGGTTTTAACCCCGGCAGTGTCAACCGGTGAGTCAAAATGTCTGGCTAAGAGGCCAATCTCCGCCCATTTGGGCCAATATTCATGATAGGAGCTGGTGGTTGCTTCGGCCCCGATATAGTCGGCGAGGGCGTAGTTGGTATACATATTAACGCGGAGGTGATTCCGGTTGGTAAAGAGGGCAATTAAGATGATAAGAACGGCGAAGACAAAACGCACCGGTTTTGCCAATTTGGTATAAAGATAGCCGGCCAAAAACGATGAAATAAAAACGGCTGGGAGCATGAAGCGGTAGGGATAGTTAACCGGGGTAAATTTGGCCAAAAAGGCCCAGATTGGGGCCGAGATATCAAAAAGCATTAAGATACTGATGACAAACCCTACCAGCAAAAGACTACTCACAACTTTTTCCTTTTTAGGAATCTTTTTAAAGAAAAAGGTAGCCAGTGTTGCCAGAACGACCAGCCATTGGGCGATGCCCAACTGGAAGGAAAAAGGCCCTTCTTTGGCTGAATTATTGATAATGCCGTAACCCCATTTTGAATAGATAAGCTGCTTAAGGATAATAAAGCCTTTTAAGTAGATTTCGCCATAGCCTAGAACACTGCCGCTGTAATAGAGGGCGGGTAAAAGATAAAAAGAAGATAGGCCCAAGCCTAAAATGATGCCGAGAGCGACATTTGTAACAAAACGTTTTTTGT
>Ga0315289_10012209_pt1 | contig 12120 bp, 8 predicted proteins | sample YL17G11_40_MG_FD_203452 | JGI IMG/M metagenome (GOLD analysis project Ga0315289, IMG submission 203452) | Sediment microbial communities from Yellowstone Lake, YNP, Wyoming, USA - YL17G11_40 | ecosystem: Environmental > Aquatic > Freshwater > Lake > Sediment | place: USA: Wyoming | collected...
CCCCTCCAGGTCAAGTATGGCGCCCCCCTGCGCGTCACCCCCTTCACCACCGCCGACGGCATCCCCTGGGGCTTCAACGTGGACGTCCTGCGGGACGGTGCGCCGACCGCGACGCTCTCAGTCGGGTTCGACCTGACGAACGCGCAGCGCCACGAATGGGTGGGCCGGGGCGAGGACGGCTTCCCTGTCCTGCAGGGCAAGGTGGAGCAGGTGTCCGGCAAGTTCTTCGAGATCCGGAAGACGTGCGACCTGGTGATCGACGAGGACACGCGCGGCGTGATCCGCATGTTTTGCTCCAAGCTCGTGACCGCGCTCAACAGGTACTACGCGTTTGGGTCGTGCTTCGTGGACGACTCGACCTGAAATAGTGGGGGAGTGTGGTGTGTTTGTGTGGGGGGGTGCATGATTGGGGGGCTCGCTGTGTGTGCGTGCCTGCGCTTCTCGACTTTTTGTTCGGCGGGGGGACTGTGTCATAAGGGATGAAATAAAAAAAAACACTTTTTCTAAAACAAGGCTTCTCGCACATTACAGCCCGCCCAGCAAGTCCACCTCCGTCACGGTGACGCCCCTGGGCGCACGCCCCAACACGCCCCGCACCCCCGCGGCCGCCCGCTCCCACGCCCCCGCCTGCAAGGCCGGGCGCCCCAGGTCGAGGGCAAAGGCCGGGGGCGGCGGCCGCCCTCCCGCAGCCTCCCCCGCCCGCGGCGGCGGCGGCAGGGCCACCCAGGACCGGCACCCCCACAGGCCGGGCGTGGCCTGGGGCAAGGAGGCAGGGGGCGAGCCCGCCAGCGGGCACGCGCGCAGTTCAAGGAGGGTGAGGGTGCGCGCGCCGGCCGCGCGCGCGGCCCACCCGGCCGGCCCCAGGCCGGTGTACGGGCTCAACGCCTCCAGCAACGCGCCCATGCCCTCCCCAGCATCCTCATCCTCGCGCCCGCCCTCTATCCGCCAGGCCGCCGTGAAGGTCGCGCCCGTGGTTAGGGGCAAGGGGTCGGCCGCCCGTTGGTCAAAGGCGAGGACGGGCGGCGGGGTGGAGGACAGCACCCCCCGCGCCAGGCCGGCCAGGTCGCCCTTCTGGTGGAAGGATGTGGGAATCAAGGCAGCGGCGGGTGCCCGCACGCGGAAGCCGGCCTCGCGGACCCCGCCCCGGCGCAGGAGGGCGGTCACACGCCCGGTGGAGGCGGCGTGGACGAGGGCCGCCCACTCCTTGAGGCCAAAGAGGAGGGGTGGTGGTTGAGGAGGGGTGGCGCCCCCTGTCGCCCGCGTCCGCCCGTGCGAGGAGGAGGCCCGCGCCACCGATGCTTGGGGTCGCTCCGCCGACCAATTGTTCGGCGAAGCTCGCGCGCGCATGTGGACGTGCGGGGGGCGTGAGGGGAAAAAAAAAAAAATGCTTGGGAGTGTGCAAATTGGTTTTCCCCCCCCTACAAAACCGCTCCATCTTTCGCTTTGCTTTCGCTTTCGGCTTTTCGCTTTCCGCTCTAAACCTCTTCTAATCACACCCTCCACCAGTCCTCACCTTGCCGATCTAGACCCCGCGCACCCCGCCCCCCTCACTCCCCCCTACCCTCTCCCACCGCCCACCCCCGCCGCCGCCGCCGCCGCCCAGCACCAGGGGCGGCGGGTCGAACACGCCCTCAGGGTCCAGCGGGTCAAGCCCGCCCGCCCCGCCCGCCTCCGCCTCCGCCTCCGCCTCCGCGGCGGCCAGGGCGTCCGCCCGCGCGATGGCCCGCCGGACGAAGATGGTCGCCAGGACCGAAGTCCCCGCCGCGGCGGCGGCCGTGAGGCCGAACCCGACCCACCGCCCCGGCCCGGTGTGGTGGCCCGCCCCGCCGGACACGACCTCCGTGACGCTCTCCGCGATCGACCCCGTGTACGTGAACAGGGCGCACTCTGGGCCGATGGCGATGGCGGAGGTGAGCGCGAACGCCCAGAAGGGCAGGCTGGTCGCGGCGGCCGCAATGTTGAGGAGGTTGTACGGCACGAGCGGGCACAGGCGCAGCAGGGCGAGCAGCTTCCACCCCTCCGCCGCCATGGCCCGGTCCAGGGCGCGCCAGACGGAGCGGGACCGGCCCCGGCCGACCAGGGCGCCGCTGACACAGCCGGCCAGCAGGTAGCGGGCGAGCAGGAAGGCGGCGGCCTGGCCAATGGCGCCGCCCACCCACACCGCCAGGAGGCCCCTCCAAAAGCCAAACACGAAGCCCGCGCCCAGCACCAGCCAGACGGCGGGCAGGAGGAGGGCGACGCAGGCGGTGTACACGCCCAGGAAGGCGCCCCACCCGCCCCAGCCCGACCGTTTCTGGAACCAGGCGAGCAGGGAGGTGAGGGTGGACGGCCCGCCCTGGGAGGCCATGACCCCGACCAGCGTCGCCAGCAGGGCCACCACCAGCGCCTTGTCCCAGTGGTTCCACACCGCGCGGGCGAGGGTGCGGGCGGCGGCGAGGGCGGCGGCCCGGCGGGGGCCGTAGCGTGGGCGGCCGGACTGGTGGTCGGCGGGGACAGGGAGAATGGGGATTTGGTTGATCAAGGTTAGTGGGGATGGTGCGCCTCTTCCAAAAGCTGCCAGGGGGGCACACCCTGGCAATTGCCACCTCTCCCGGGTCCGCGCCCCGCGCTCCTCAACCTCTCTCTGTGCGTCAAGGGTCTCCTCCACGCCTGTTCCACCCTGCTCACCGTGATCTCGTCAAACGGGGGCCGCGGTCGCCGGGAGGGTGAATGAGACGACTCGCCGCCCGTCGAGCGGGGCGAGCCGGGCCCGCCCGGCGCGCCCAGGAGGGCGGTGCCCACATCGTTGGCGTCGCCGTCGGAACCCAGGATGCCTCCGAGGGCGGTGACGGAGGCCGCCATCGCGCCGCTCTCCAAGCTCAGGCGGGGCGCGCGTGAGAGAGGGGGGTGCTCTCTCTCGGCAGGAGAGAGAGAGAGAGGAAAAAGGCACCCGACGACGTCGGGTGTTGTTGGGAATGGTGCTCTACAGCTCACATCAAAATTTTTTCTTTTTCGAGACCCTGTTTAATTGTAACGCAGCAGGAAGTCGGCGCGCGCACAGCTGGCACACACGCAAGGCCCAGCTCTCACCTGCGCTGCCTTGAGAAAGATGGTGCGAAACGAGAGAGAGAGAGGGGATGATGAGGGGGAGAGGGCCCGGGGCTCTGTGACCCGCGACGCGAGAGCCAAATGCTCTCTCACCTCTCTCCCATCTTCATGCACTCTGCACCATCCATGTACGCACAGGATGCTCGCCCCCGCACCGCCCCTATCCCTGCCGCCGACGCGTCTGACGCGGCGGGCGACGGCGGTGCCAACAGCGCGTTCAAGGGCATGAAATCGCGGTGGCTGACCTCCTTTGAGGCGGGCGGGCCGGGCACTGAACGGCAGGCACCGCCGCCCCAGCCGCTCCGCCGGCGGGAGGCCTCGCCCGGCGGCGCTGGCGGGGCCGGCACCGCCTCCACGTCGGAAGCCGCCGCTCGACGGAGCGGCGGCGGTGGGCCGCCCGGTCGGGGTGAGGCTGACTCCCCGGCCCGCTGCCGGCCGGAGCAAAAGTGGCAGGCGGCAGCGGCGACGCGCCCTCCCCCTCCCCCTCCCCACCCTGCCGCCCGCCCGCCGCCGCCGCCGCCTGCGCCCGCCCCCACCCGCCGCAACCCGGCCCCCATCGCCTTCCTGGACCCGTCCCCGCGCGGGGCGCCACGCCCCCTGGACCTAGGCATCGTCGTCGACCTGTCGCGCGTGGGCAGCCCGGGCGAGCTGTGGCGGGCGGCCGCGTCTGCACTCTCCATTAAGGCACGCGGAGGCAGAGAGGGGGGAGGGCTGGGGTCTCCCCGCCTGCTGCTGCCACCCCTCCCGCCCCGGGTGCGGGTGGTGTACCAGGACTCCTCGGGCGACCTGCTCGTCCTGGCGCCGGGGGAGCCGTGGGGGCGGCTGGTGAGCAGCGCGCGGCGGGTCATTTTGAGTGTCGGGGCGTAGAGCAAGCGTTTTTTTTTTTGTTAGGAGAGTTTTCTCAGTTTTTGTCTACACCACTCTTCTAATGTCTTCACGCGTCACGGCGACCCGGGCGGCGTCCACAGGCCGCAGGCTTCCAGGCCATCGCCGGCGGCGGGGGCGGGCGGCGGCGGCGGTGGAGGGCGGGCGGCGGGTCGAGGCGGCGGCCCAAAAACCTCTTTGAAGGTCGGGTGGGGCCGGACGCCCCCTCCTCCACCTGGCCCGCCGCCGTCGCCGCCGTCGCCGCCGTCCAGGCCGTCCATGAGGGCGCCCACGTCCTCCTCCTCCTCAACCTCTGGCACCTGGTGTGCCGCAAGGGCGGGGCCAAGGGCGGCTTCAAGCGCGGGCAGCGGGTGAGGGTGCGCGCCCGGTGGTGGCCGCGGCCGCACCCGCACCGCCCGCCCGTCGGGCGCCCAGGCCGCGACCACGGTGGCGGGCACGACCACGGCCACGGCCGGCCCGCCCGGCACCGGCACCAGGACGCTCACGTCGGCCAGCAGCAGGGCGGACCCCGCGCGCAGGGGCGGGCGGGCGGGCGGGGCGGGGCGGCCCCCCCCCCCGTACGCGGCGCCCCCCTTGCAGAAGAGCGCCCTGGCGACCGCCGCCCCGACGCTCCCCCCCGGGTCCCGCAGCGTCGCCCACCCGTCCCCGCCCCCGCCCGCCCCGGGGTCGCACCGGTCCACCAGGACGGCAAAGGGACCGGGCAGGCGGGCGGCGGGCGCGGGCGGGAGGAGGGCGGCAGCGGCCGACGAGAGCGGCGGGGGCGCGCCGCGGGTGCGGGCGGTGACCGCTGGCGGCGCCGCCCTGCCCCACGCCCCCGCGCCGCCAGCTCCAGCGCTGCTCCACCCGCCCGCCGCGCCCGCGGCCGCCGCCCAGGCCGGGCCCTCGAAGGCCGGGTCCACGGCGGGCGGCAGGGCGGCGCCGCCGACGGCGAGGGCGAGGGCGGAGGGGGCGGCCGCGCCTGGGCCGCCGCCGGCCGCCTCCCCTCCTCCCCCCTCCCCTGCCCCTCCTCCCCCCCCTGCCGCGTCCGCCCAGCCGGCCTGCACCGCGAAGGCGGACGCCGGCATGCCCCGGGCCATGGCCGCCAGGATCAGGCCGGCAGGGCCGGGCAGGGTGGTGGGGGTGGGGGCGGGGGCGGGCAAACCCCGGCAGGCAGGATTTCCTCGGGCAGCGGCCTCGCGGCCCCAGGCCTGCTGGGGAGGGGGAGTCGGATTTGGGGGCGGTGCTGCTGCGGTCGTGGGCCGCCTTGCGGGCGCGGGGCCGCCCCCCCCAGCCGCCGCGGTGCCACACGGGACGATGAGCCTTACCTTGGCGGCGGGTGGGGCGCCGAGCGCCCGCACGCCAGGCGCGCTCGCCGCCGGCGCCGTGTTCTCATCCTCCTGGCCTGGCGCGGGGCCGCCGTCCCCGGCCGGGCCGGGGCCAGGGGTGCCCCAGGGGTCGCCGCCCCCCCCTCCTGAATCCAGGGACAGGGCGAGGGCGTCGTCCATGGGCGAGGGCGAATTGAAAAAAAAAAAAAAAGCGTGCGCGCACGCGCTCGAGTGTGAGTGAGCAACACTCGCTCTTTTCCCACTCTCCTTTCCTTTTCCTTGCCACTCGCCTTGCGTGCGACTCCTCTGATCACTCCCTCTCGCACGCGCCCACGCCCACCCTTCCCCTCCTCTGCTTTTGGAGATGGGCGACTACGGCGACCGCCGCCGCCGCGTAGACGAGGGCGGCGGCCATGGTGGTGGCGGGCACGAGCGCCGGCCTTACAGCGGCGGCGGTGGCAGCGGCGGCGGGGGCAGCGCCGGCCGCTCTGGCGGCTACAACAACAAGCGCCCGCGCGAGCATGACGCGCCCGTCGACGACGACCCGGACCGGGCGCTGCTGGCCTCCATCTTCCGGGTGGCCGACCTGCCGAGGGTAAGAAAAAGAAAGGCGAGGAAAAAAAGCCGCCGCTCGCTGCCAATCGGAGGGGGGGACACTCGCTTCTCACCCTCTCTCCCCCCCCCCCCATCTCGCGCTCACAGCCCCAAGGCGCCCCGCCCCTCGACGCCGAGCTCACCTCCCTCGCCTCCTCCCTCCTCCGCGGCGACGGCGCCACCCGGCCCGAGGCGGTCGCGGCCGCCCTGACGGACTGCGCGCTGGCGCTGTCGCCCAAGGCGCCCTGGTACGGCGCGCTGGGCGGCCTGTTGAATGCCGGGTCCGAGCCCCTCGGCGCGTCCATCGCGTCGTCCGCGGCGTCACGCCTCGCCGCCGCCGTGGCCGGCGTGACCCCGGGCGGGGACCGCCGGGACGAGGTCCGCCTGGCGGCGCGGTGGGTGGCGGCCCTGGCGGGCGCCGGCGTGGTGGGGCCGGCGTCCGCGGTCGGCGCGCTGCGCGCCCTGGTCGACGGCGGGGCGGCCGCCCTGGCCGCGGCCGCCCCCTCCCCGCGCACGGCCCAGCCGTGGACGGACGCCCTGGTCGGGGCGGCCCTGGCGGCCCTGCCGTACGGGGGGCTGGAACTGGCGTCCGGCGGCGCGGCGGAGGGGGTGCGGGGCCTGCTGGGCGCGGCGGGCGCCTACGTGGCCGCCCGCCCGCGCGCGGCCACCTCCGCGCCCGGCCTCTCGGCCTTTTGGGGCGACCTGGCGGGGGCGTGCGGCGCCCCTCCGCCCCTCCCCCTCATCGATGCCCCGCCCGAGGCCTCCGACTCGGGCGCGGCGTCCTACCTGACCATCCTCCACGCCGCGGTCGCGGCCTGGTGGGGCGGGGTGGAGGCGGTCGTGGCCGCCGGGGGCGACGCGCGCGCGCTCGCGGCCCTGCTCCCCTCCCTCCCCTCCCCGCTCGCGGTGGCCCCCGCCCTCGAGGCCGGCCTGGCCGCCGGCCGCCCGCACGCCCTGCCGGCCGGCCTCCCGTCCGTCCCGCTCACCCCGCCCGCGGCGGCGGCCGCGGCCGCGGCTGGCGCGGCTGGGCCCGACGAGGTCGCCGCGGCCGTCCTGGGCGCCCACCCGCCGGCCGGGCGGGCGGGCCTCCTCCCGCCCAGCGTGCTTGGCGTCGCCCCGCCCTCCTCCGGCGGCCCGGGCGCCGGCCTCGACCTCCTCCTCGCCGAGGCCTACGTGGCCGACACGCTCCGGTCCTTTGACGGGGACCGGGTGGCCCTGGCCCGCCGCCTGGCGCACGGCCTGCCGCTGGGGCCGCCGGCGCCCGCCACCGATGCGGCCGCAGCAGCAGGCGGCGCGACCGCCGCGGCCGCGCACCCGGCCGCCACCACCTCCCCGCGCCTGGAACCCTTGCTCGCGGCCGTCCTCTTCTCCCAGCTCCTGGCCGCGCCCGCCCCGGAGCTCCCGCCCCTGGCCTACTGCGCCGCCATGGTGGACCTGTGCAAGCTCCTGCCCGCCTTCCCCCGCGCGATGAGCGCGTGCGTGCGCGAGTCCTTTGCCCGCCTGGGGCCGCCGGCGCCCCTGGACCCCGTCCTGGCGGACCGCCTGACGTCCTGGCTGGCCTACCACCTGTCCAACTTTGAGTTCATGTGGCCGTGGGCGCGGTGGGCGAGCGTGCTGGAGGCCCCGCCCCACGACCCGGCCCGCCGGTTCGTGGGCGGCCTGCTGGACGCGCTGATGCGCCTGTCGTACCGCGCGCGCCTGGTGGGCGTCCTTCCAGAGGGCGGCTTTGTGGACGTGCTGCTGCCCCCGGAGCCGGCCATCTCGCCCGTGGCGCCCCTGGCGGGTGGGGTGGACTGGGCATCCGCCCCGGCGGAGGCCGTCCGGGCGGCCGCGGCGGCCGAGGTCGCCGCGCTGGTGCGGCGCAAGGCGGGGGATGAGGCGATCCTGGCGTGGGCGCGCGCGAGGGGCGGCGGCTCGCCTGCGGCCGCGGTCGCCGCCGCCGCCGGCGCCGACGGCCCCGCGGCCGCCCTCCTGGGCGTCGTCCTGCACGGCCTGCTGGCCGCGGGCGCCAAGTCGTTCACGCACATGACGACGGCCCTGGAGAGGCACGGCGGCGTGGTGCGGGAGCTGGCGGCGGACGTCGATGCGGACGGTGGGGACGGGGCGGTCGCCGCCGTGCGTGCCGCGGCGGCCGCCTGGGCTTCCTCCCCCGCCCGGGCCGCCCAGGCCGTGGACAGGCTGCTCGCCTTGGGCCTCGTCCCGCCGGCCGCCGCCATCCGGTGGGCCCTGGCCGCCCCGCCCGCCGGGGCGCCCGATTACGAGGGGTCGGCCCTCCCGCCGGGCACCCCGCCCGCCCCACCCTTTTTCGCGCTGGGCGACGGCGCGGCCTCCCGGGCCGAGCTCGCGGCGCGGGAGGTGCTGGACACGGCGGCGACCGCGTCGGCCTCGCCGGGCGACCTGGTGCTCGCCCTGACCCTGATGCGCGACGCCCTCGCGGCCGGGCCGGGCGGGGAGGGAGGAAAAGGGGCGGACGCGGCCACCGCCGCCTGGCGCGTGCGTTCCCTGGCCGCCCTGCGCGGCTTTGCCCGCTCGCACCACGCGGCCCTGGCGCCCGTGGCGGAGGGATTGCGGACCGGGCCGTTCGCGTTGGGCGAGGCGCCGGAGGATGTGCGGCGGGCCCTGCTGCCGGTGCTAGAGCTTTGAATGAGAAAGCGGGGAGAGAGAGAGAGATGAGAGGATGCACAGAAAAAAACAAAACCCACACTTTTACTTCCTACTTTTTTCACGCCCCGCCGTTGCCCCACACGTGCACCAGCCCGTCCACCGTGCCTGTGTACACCTCGTTCGCGTCTTCATCGAAGAACAGGGAGGTGACCGTGTCCAGCGCCCGCCGGGCGGACACGGCGGCGGCGCCTGGCAGGAGAGGTGCCCGAATGGCGGCCACGCACGCGCCCGTCCGCACGTCTGAAAATAAAATGACGCCCCGCGTCGCGCCCGGCCAGTCCTCGTCACGAGGGGGAGCGGCCGTGCCCCGGGGCGGCCCGGGGGAGGGGCCGGCGGGGGCGGGCGGCGGGGAGGGCAGGAGCAGGCCGGGGGTGGGGGTGGGCGCGCGCGCCGCCGCCTCAAAGGCGCCTGCCCCAGGTGAACAGGCCTCGCCCGGACCCGCGCCCGCCTCCACCACCTCCTCCCGGCAGTGCGAGACGACGTGGCGCTGGTCGGCCGTGACGTACACGGCGCTGACCGCGCCCGCGCTGGCGGCGTGCCCGCCGCCGCCGCCGCCGCCGCCGCCACCGCCGCCGCCGCCGCCCCGCCCGGGCAGCCCCACGCGCTCGAGGCGGGCCACCCTCCGCCCCGCCCCGTCCCAGGCGGACGCGCCGCCGCCGGCGAAGGCCAGGAACAGGGAGGCGTCCGCCAGGAAGATGAAGGCGGTGGGCGTGGGGAAGGGCGGGGGCGGGGGCGGGGGCGGAGGGCGCGGAGGGTGGCCGGCTGGGGCGGCACCGCCCCCCCCGGTGCTCGCGGCCTTGCCTGCGCCATCCAGCGCGGACGGCGGCGGCGGCGGCTGCCTCGGCACGGCCTCCTCCCCACGCCCACCGCCCCCGCCCGGCGCGGGCGCCACCCGGACCTCCCCCGTCCGCACATCCCTGATGGCGAGGCTGCCCCCCCCACCGCCGCCGCCGCCGCCGCCCGCCAGCGGGGACGTCCCGACCAGCAGGCGCCCGCCAAACAGCTCGATGAAGTCGGTGCGCGTGCCGGGCGGGGTGGCGTGCTCAAACGCTGCCAGCTCGGCTCCGTCCGCGATGGCGAGGAGGCGGCAGGGGATGGTGGCGGGCGGGGCGGGGGCGGCCGAAGAGGAGGCGGCAGCGGGGCCGGCGGCGACGGCAGCGGCGGCCCCGCCACCACCCACGCCGCCTCCCCCGCCCTCCATCACCAGCAACAGCACGCCCGGCCCCGTCCGCACCTCCCGCACGCCTGCCGCGGGCAGCGCGTACAGGCGGGCGTAGGTGCGCAGGTCGTGGACGGCGTACGCGGCCGCGGCCGCGCAGTAGGTGAGCAGCACGCCGTTCACGTCGTCGAATTCCACAAAGCCGGGCCAGCGCAGGGGGGCGTCGGCCAGGAGGGGCGTGGTGTGCGCGTTCAGGGCGGCCTGGGCGGCCGCGGTGGCGCGGGGTGGCGGGGGGCCCAGCCCGCCGGGCGTGGCCGCCGCGGCGGCGCGCAGGCCGGCTGCCGCGGCCACCAGGGCGGCCACGGGCGTCGACGCGCACCGGAGGGACGAGAACCGGTCGCCCCGGCACACGGAGACGGTGATGACGTCCCCGCCGTCGCCCGGCGCGGCCCGGTTCAGGAAGATGGAGCGGACAGCGTCGCCGGGCGAGGCGTTGAGGAAGCCGACGCGGGTCAGGGCGGGGGGGGAGGGAGCCGGGGAGGCGGGCGGCCGGGCTGGAGGGCAGGCAGCCCGGCGGTCAAACACGGCGGCCGCGCCCGCCGCCGTCAGGGCGACCACCACGCCGCCCGACCCGGCCAGCTCGACCACCCGATCCCGCCTGCGCAGGTAAAGGGGCGGGGCCGGGCCGGCCGCGGCGGCGGCGTCAAAGGTGTCGCATTCGGCCTGGGTGGAGGTGGAGAGAGGGAGAAATGATGAGGCTGGATGTGCACTGGCAATGGCATGGGGAATGGAATGGAATGGCCATGGCACGGAATGAAAAGGGGAGAGACCAACCCCCCACGAAAAGCTCTCGCCATGTGCCTCTCTCACCTGGAGCTCAAAGCCCCGGAATCGGGACGACGCGGGCGCGGCCCGCCGGGTGCCCGCGGCGCCGCCCAGCTCGCGGGCGCGGAGGGAGGAGTGCAGGGGGGAGGTCGAGGGCGGGGTGGCGGTCGGGCCGGCCGTTGGCAGGCTGCCCTTCCTCCGGTGCGCGCCCACGCCCGTGCCCACATCCTCCTCGTACGGCGGCACGTCCGGATGGATGCGACGGTGGCCTATGAAGGCGGCTGTGAGGGATAGAGAGGGCCGGGGCGTGTGGGCGGGGCGTGAGAGAGGGAGAGGGTCGGGGGGCATCGGCGGCGCTGCCAAGAAAAAAAAACATTTTCTTTGCTCGGGCGTTCCCTTCCTCTCTCCGCGCCCGCACAAAACTCACCGGAGGGGGTGCTCATGATGCAAGGGCCCGCTGGCTGGGTGAGGGGCGTGGATGGCGGGCTTCAGCGCGGCCCAGGCGGATCGAAGAGCGGGTATTTAAAAAAAAAAAAAAAGGGACTGGTCCCCGTCGCTGGCCAGTCTTTCTTTCTCTCGTCCGCCCCGCCCCACCCACCCCAAAACATGTCCACCCGCGCCACAACCTCCGGCTCCCGGGGCCGCCCACCCACAGGCCCGCTGCCCTCCTCACGCCCCACCCGCGCCACTGCAGCGGCCCTCGCCTCCCACCCCCTGCGCTCGACCTGCTCCTGCTCGCCCGCTTCGGCTGGCGCTCGCACGCCCTCGGCTCGCTCCCGGGACGCCTCCCCCGTCCGCCTGCCCTCGCCCCGCCCCGCGACCGTCGGGGAGACAGGGCCCACCGCGCTGCACGAGGAGGTGTACCCGCCGCCGCCTGCCGCGTCCGAGGGCGCCCACGTGTCCTCGCTGGCCCAGTATCGGGCCATGCACGCCCGCTCCCTGGCCGACCCGGAAGCGTTTTGGGGCGAGCTGGCGGCGGAATATCATTGGGAGACGCCCTGGGAGGCCGGCAACTTTACCAGGTAGAGAAGCGAGGTGGAAGGGGGGCGGAGAGGAGGCCGGGGCGGGGCTCTCCCCCGCCCCGCCCCTCTCCTGCATGCCCGTGCCAACCTTCCCTCATCCTCAATTCCACCCTCCTCCCCTGGTCACCTCCCCCCCCCCCTCTTTTTTCTTCACCTCAGTTCCAATTTCGACGTCCGGGCCGGCCCCATTGCCTCCTCCTGGTTCACGGGCGCCACCACCAACCTGGCCTACAACTGCCTGGACCGTCACGTGGAGCAGGGAAACGGCGGCCGGGTCGCCTTCCTGTGGGAAGGCAACGACGAGGGCGAGGAGCGGCGCCTCACGTACGCCGACCTCCTGGCCCTCGTCTGCCGCATCTCCAACTGGCTGCTGGCGGCGGGCGTGCGCCCGGGCGATGATGTGACCCTGTACATGCCCATGGTCCCCGAATTGCCGGCGGCCATGCTGGCGTGCGCGCGGGTCGGGGCCGTCCACAGCGTTGTCTTTGCGGGCTTTTCAGCTGCCGCGCTCGCCGCCCGGATTGGGGACTCCAAGTCGGCTGTCCTCATCACCACGGCCGCCGTGAAGCGGGGGCCCAAG
>Ga0315289_10012210_pt1 | contig 12120 bp, 13 predicted proteins | sample YL17G11_40_MG_FD_203452 | JGI IMG/M metagenome (GOLD analysis project Ga0315289, IMG submission 203452) | Sediment microbial communities from Yellowstone Lake, YNP, Wyoming, USA - YL17G11_40 | ecosystem: Environmental > Aquatic > Freshwater > Lake > Sediment | place: USA: Wyoming | collected...
CGCGACTACGTGGTGCTAACGCGGGAAAACGCAACAAACTGGTTGAAAAGCTGCGTTCCAAGAACATCGCCTGTTCAGTGTACTACGAATCACCGGTTCACATGCTTCCGTTCTACCGTGACTTGCAGTCCACGCGAAGAAGTGCTCTGCCTGAAACAGAACGGGCATGTCGACAGGTATTCTCCATACCCATACACCCGATGCTGAAGCAGACCGAACTTCAGTACGTTGCTGAGTCTGTGAAACGCGCGATCTAGTGAGGGACCGACTAGCTCATTTCTTCCCCAATCGTTCGAGGAATTTGTTCAAGAGCTCCTCAAGACTGGGCCTGGTGACCTCACGTATTTCGTATCGAACCTTAGCTGCAGGCTTGTCAACTTTCATTATTCGCCGGATATCTATGTCGTTCGCGAGGATCACAGAGTCACACGGGGTTCTCGCAATTGTCTCTTCCAGCTCCTTGACCTGCTTCGGTCCATACCCCATCGCCGGCAGGACGAAACCGATGTGAGGATACTTCTCATAGGTTCTCTTGATGGACCCGACCGCGAATGGTCTTGGGTTCACTAGTTCGCGTGCTCCGTATTGATGGGCCGCAATAGCACCGACGGAGTCTCTCATTTGACCGTGAGTCACTGTGGGTCCGTCTTCAACGACTAGCACACTTTTGCCCTTGATGAGCGAAGGATCATCAACGTGGATCGCGGACGCCGCTTCGACTATAGTAGCGGTGGGGTTCAACCGCTTCACGTTCTCGCGCACGAGTTTGACATTCTCCGGAGGGGCGCTGTCGACTTTGTTGATGACTACCACGTCTGCCATCCTTACGTTGGTTTCACCGGGATAGTACGATAGCTCATTTCCGGGTCTGTGTGGATCTGCCACGACGATGTTGAAGTCGGGCTGATAGAAGGGTAGGTCGTTATTGCCTCCATCCCACAGGACTACGTCAGCTTCTTTCTCTGCTGCGCGCAGTATCTTCTCATAGTCGACGCCTGCGTAGACGACGTTTCCCTCGTCAATATGTGGCTCGTATTCTTCCCTTTCCTCGATTGTGCACTTCTCTTTGTCCATGTCTTCATACGTCGCGAATCTTTGGACGATCTCTGTTTCCAGTTCGCCGTATGGCATCGGATGGCGAACCGCGATGACCTTCTTTCCATGTCCTTTGATGACTCTCGCTACAGCTCTGGAGACAGTGGTCTTGCCGGCTCCAGTCCTGACTGCGCAGACGGACACGACGGGAACTTTGGCCTTGAGCATGGTGCTCTTCGGTCCCATGAGCATGAAGTCCGGTCCGTTGGCACCGACTATTGATGATTTGTGCATTACTTCGTCATAGGAGAGATCACTATAGGCGAGAACGACAAGGTCCACATCTTTGTCCTTGATCAGTTTCGGGAGTTGTTCTTCTGGCAGGATCGGGATCCCTTTCGGATAATGTGGCCCCGCAAGAACCGGAGGATAGGTTCTCTGCTCAATTCCAGGTATCTGCGCGGCAGTGAAGGCCACCACCTCATACTCTGGTCGCGTTCTGAAGAATACGTTGAAGTTGTGGAAGTCTCTTCCCGCTGCGCCCATGATGACAGTTCTTGTTCTGTGCGCCAACTCGGACCCTCGTGACTGATGGAGGCTAGCCAGTCGCATCAAACCTATATCTGTTCTTAGGGTGGGCAGACCATGAGCGACCATGGCAATCAGTGTCTCGCGAATTCCGGTCCGGTTTGTGCTTGAAGACGGAAGGCAAGCGGATGGGGAACTGGTCCGGTTCTATGCACCAAAGACCACGGATGCCTTGCTCAGGCGACTCCCGATCGAGGGGAGAATTGCCCGTTGGAAGGAGGAAGTCTACTTTGAGGCCAGCATCACAACAGGCCTTGAGAAACCAAAGTCCAAAGTTGAGACCGGAACTGTTGCCTTCTGGCCCATGGGATCTGCAGTCTGCATATTCTATGGACAGACTCAACCGTACAGCCCGGTTAACGTCATAGGCCTCGTAAAGAACGGAATCGAGATCTTCAGAGACGTGGCTGTTGGTACCAAGATCCGACTAGAGATTGTCTAGGCAGCGGCCATCTTGTAGATCCGTATCCTAGCGTTCCCACCGACCGCTGTGACGAGCCGTTTTCGCTCTAGTTCCTCCAGCATGTCCTTCGCGACGCTTATCCGGAGATTGAACTGAGAGGCGAGTGCATACGGAGTGATTGCCCCCATCTTGGAGAGCTCCGAAAGGAATCGTGTGTCCTCCAAGTTCGGGAGATCGACACCACGCGATTTCTTCTCAGCAGGTGGCTTGCCCTTGGACTTTTTCGGGGCTTCTGGCTTCTTGTCCGACTGGACCTGCGTCTTCTCCATCTGTGCTAGGTTCTTCTTTTTCGCTCCGCCCAATAGAATCACTTGTCCTTGAGACCAAACCGAGTTCAATAAAATCTTTCCGCATGATCAGCGAGCCGATGGGAAAGAGTCATATCACGTCTTTCTGGGTACCAGTTGATCTGCGGAGCACTCGGTCTTGAAGCTGGTCACAGTCAAGCTGCCTGAGGCGATACTCGAAGGGTTGGATGAGCTCGTCAAAGCAGGAATGTACCAGAGCAGGAGCGCCGCCATTAGAGCGGCAGTGCGCGACATGCTCAAGAAGGAATTGTGGAGAACAGAGGAGACTTAGTCAGACGCTGCAACTGATCGCCGCAAGTTCTCTGCTGATTCTGCTGGATTGTCGCTTTCATAGATGGACCTGCCAACTATGGCGTACTTTGCCCCGGCGGCCAAAGCCTTGCCGAGGCTTCCACCTTGGACCCCAACTCCTGGAGAGAATATCGGAATGCCATCGCCAAGGATAGAGCGGACTCGAGTAATGGCCTCCGGAAAGGTTGCTCCGACGATCGCGCCGTCTGCCCCCCATTGAACCGCTCTCTCAGCGAAGACTTCAAACTGGGCTCTTCTCTCACCTTTCTCATCCAGGACCATTTGACCGTAACCTTCGTTCGCGCCACTGTGGCTCATGTGGACAAGCAACAATACTCCTCTCTGCTGGATCTTGGCAATTCTAAAGACCGGCTCCAGTCCGTCCTTGAATCCTGCAAAGGGGTTCGCTATCACGGCATCAAATCCTGCGGAGAAATACTGTGAAGCGATGAATTCGTTGGTGTGTCCGATGTCATTTATCTTCGCATCCATGATAACTGGAATGTCGTGCTTGTGGACCTCGTCGACCAGCGCGGTCACGCGATCATGTAACCCAAGGGGAAGGATGACTTGATGATTGAATTTCACCGCACAGACGGAACGAGAAACGGATCCAATCAGTTTCAGTACCTGCTTGAATAGATCCGCTCTGTCTTCACGCGTCATGTCAAGCGCCAATACAATAGGCGACCTATTGCGTGCTGCTGCATCCTGGATGAGTTGTTTGAATTCCAACTTCGCTTACGCTCCGTCTGTCCTGAGTCTTCCCAATGATCACAAACGTCTACGGAAATATCGGGAAATCCTTCACGTCCACTATCTTCGCGTAGAACCCTTTGGCGTCCGAGGTGTTGCTTGTGTAGTCGATACGTTCTCCTGACGGTTTCGATGCGACGTACTTGATGAAGGGCAAGGGAGGTGGTTTATCTTGAGTAACGTAGAAGAAGACCGGAAGCGCATCCGCCTCATAGTAGTGTTCGAATGGTATACATGTCCCAACTATGTGCTTGTCGTTGCGAGAGAAGTGCCAGAGCGGGAAGACTGTGCCTTCGCGCATTGAGAGAGGAACGAGTGTTCGCATTATGGAATTGATGTTCTCGACCTCAGCGAGCATTGGCGCAGGTGGCGAGGGAAATTGCCCGTCCAGGCACTCGAGGAACTTCTGAGGCAGGCTCTTCACCTCGATGAACGATCCGTATCTGTATCTGTTGTCATCGGCATCGTCTGTGAACATCCATTCCTCCCCTTTCACAGAGTCGCTCTTGTAGGCGAGGAAGGGTTTCGGGGGAGAATCGACATAGGTGTAGGCCAGTATCGGTAGGTCGCCGTCCCAATACATGTATGCAGTGAACATACCGAGCACGTGCCTCCCTTTGTGTTTCAGATGCCACAGTATCTGGGATCCTTCGGTGAGAGCAAGCGCAAGCCTTGAGAAGTTGAGTGCGTCATTGACTTCTACTGGCACTGGCGGCTTTATCGAATTCAAGAGCATCGCTTCCTTGGCGACGTACACAACACCGGAGCGATAGTTAAGTCTGCTGCGGTTCATGTTGCCCCTGAATTGCACGCAATCATCAGAGTTAACCAGCTCAATCTAGGAACCGGGAAGTGGCAGCGCCCGCATCAGCGGAATAGATCCTGCCCAGCAGGCCTTATCAACCGTCGTGCGCTTCCACGAGCTCGAGGATGCGGGTATCCCCTGATTATGGCAACGGGAATCCCATCGACCTTGTTCATAACGAGCTCGGCCGCAGCTGCAAGCTCGTCTGCAACGGCTATTCTTGTCACTGAAAGCGCATAACCGAACTTGTCCTTTGTACCTCGGTAGTCAATCCATGGCTTCATGCCGGAAAGCCCGATGGCAACATTCGTCTGCCCCAACCTCCAGGGCCTGCCAAAAGTGTCCGACACCATGACCGAAACAGCCCTACCAGTCTCTTGTCTAATCTGTTCGCGAATTCGCTGCGCTGATCTGTCAGGGTTCTTCGGAAGCAACGTGACAACATCCCGACCTTCGACGTTTGATTTGTCCACGCCAGCGTTCGCGCATACCAGGCCATGACGAGTCTCAACTACCAGATGGGGCCCCTGTCGTCGCACAATACGCTTTGTCTCACGCAAGATCACTTCAACATGCCGTGGATCCTTCTTCGTCGCCCTTGCAGTCTTCCTAGCCATTGTTGACGGCTTGACATCACCAAGAGAGACGAAGCGGCCCTCGGCTTTTGAAACGATCTTCTGGGCTACGACGACTATGTCACTGCTCTTCAGCCGGAGGCCTTGTCGGCTCGCAGCGGCAACAATCATACCTCCGAGATTGTCTCTAGGCCCGACTTCTGGCATGTATCGTAGCCCGTGTATGGTGAGGGCGCCTTTCCTCAATACGTGTTCCAACCTTGGGTCCAATGCCTCACCTTGGGCCTGAAAAGAAAGATTCGAGCTTCTTGACTCCGACCAGGTCTTCGAATTCGATTCCGAGCGCATCGAGGACCTGTTCGAAAGTCGATCGGAGATACTCCATGTATTTCTGGATGTCTATGTCATCCACCCTGGCGAGTTGTACGGGCTTTACTCCTTGTTCTCCGATCACTTTCACAAATGCTATGAGTTCACCTGATTTGACTTCGACACCCTTGCCCTCAAGCTGTTTCGCGGCTTTCACATGCTGAGGAGTTGTCTTCTTGTAGCTTCCCGTCTCACGCCCCATCATAACTGAGAATGCCAATTCCTCAAGAGAATATTCTCGGTTTCGCAGTTTGAGGAAGCATGCCTTCACGATCTCAGTTATCCTCGCCTTGGCGTTCTCAAATTCATCGGGGTTCTTCACATCGCTGAGGATACGAACCATGTCATAGAACGCTTTCGTTAGGAATTCGGGTATGTGTCGTTTCTTCCCAGTTAGACCCTTTATGTCCACGCTTCCGTCGGGTTTAACGCCGAGATAGTTCTTCTTTCTAGAGCTCAAAGCCAAATAGCGATAGTTCTTGTCGACCTCAAGTTCCATGTGTAGCGACGATTTCGACCAATCGATGAGCTTCTTCAGTGCGATCTGGTCTGGGCTTTCGAGGAAGAGTGAGTCAGTGTCACCGTACAGGACTTCGATCCCAAGTTCGCGTGCCTTTTCTAGTGTCTCTGAGATCGCGTATCGTCCTATCGCCGCTGTGGCCTCCGCCACCGGCGGGCAATACAGAGCGAATCTGTCGGCTCCGAAGACACCATAACTAGCATTCAGGACTACCTTCAGTGCATCTGCAACAACCTTGTACCAACTCAGTTGCATCCTTGGTAGACTGGGATCCTTCGAACGCGGCTTGTACCAATTCACACGGATGTCTCTCAAAGAGCCGATCAAGAGACTCTCAAGAGCTCTTGTCTTCTTGCAGACCCAATGCGATGTCCCGGGGATGAGATTCTGTTTGCATTCCTCATCTGTGTGAGGGCAACGAACCGTTTCGTAGCCCAAGTTCCAGTTCCTGATGATGGAGGGGTACAGAGATGCAAAGTCGAGGACGGCCACGTTGAAATGGACACCGGGACGGGGATCGACCACGATGGCCCCCTTGTACTTCTTGCCCTTGATGATCGCCTCTGTGGTGGTGCCTCCTTTGAGTTCCTGGATCTCGTCTGCTCGAGGGATGAAGTAGTTGCGTTTTCGATGGTAACAGTACATGATGCTACGGATCCAACTGGATACGCCCTGTCGGGACACATCCTCTAGGCTCATGTAGCTTATGCGTGAAAGAGCTGTGATGAGTTTCATTACAAGGTCATCATCGAGTCTCGTTAACTCCAAAGTGATCTCGGAATCATTGAGACAATAGGCGGCCAGTTCACCATAATCGAGTTCGGAAACCGGTCCAGAGGTCTCGATCTTACCTCTGCCCAGAATTGCCACACTTACTTCTCCGAGGGTGTTCTCGCGGTATTTTTGGCCGAACGCGTAGATCTGTATTGATCGATTGAAGAAGAACTTGTAGAGGTCTATATGGATTCCGTGGCTCACGTAGCCTACGTCACGTCCCATCTCGATGGGGATGTCTTCCTTCGCGAAACCCAGATTCAGGCCACGATGATAGAGGTATCTAAGGTCAAAGTTGTCACCGTTGAAGGTAAGGATGACTGGGTACTTGACCATCGCTGCGAAGAATTCGGCGAGAAGCTCCTTTTCTGTACTGTAGAATTCAATGGAAGCGTTTTGGGGAAACGGGATTGTCCCATCCCTCTTGCTTTCCTTGCTTAGAAGAAACACACGCTCATGACCATCTGACCCGACGAGGCTGGCGCATATTACTTCCTGTTCAGCTGCCTCTGCGTCTGGAATCCTATTCGCCACCGGGGAGAATACCTCGATGTCAATTGCCGCCCTCAGATAGACTGGAACCGGACACTCGAGAAGGCGCATCCATTCGACTGCCAACGTCCGGTACTCGTCCGATTCTGTTTCCAGCAGTTGCTCCACTCGGGCAGTTGCTTCTTTGGCGAGCGAGTACTCGATTCTCTTGAGGGCGCCTCCTCTCACCTCATACATCATTCCCGGCTCGAGACCATTGTCGTAGATGTAGTTCTCCACATACTTTATGTCGGCCTCCCACGCCCGAATGACATCCCGTATCGAACCGACGGGCTTCCCTCCGATAGTCAGTGGATCTTTCGCAACAATCATAGTGCGAGACGTTTGCTTGCAGCGCAGGGCATCGTACTTCTCCGCCACATCAAATCTCTCAAATCCCGGATTCTTCGAGATAGCGTCGATGGATCCCAGTTCCTCCTTCGACTTGTCCGAAAAACAGTAGGGACGGTGATTCGAGGTGTCGTACCATTCGTAGATTCGGTGACTCTTCGGCTCATAAAGGCGAAGAAAGCAGCTGCGCTTCTGGCCATCATAACCTATCGAAACAAAGTATGATGGCGGAATCTCGGGCGGAGCTGCCGGGAATCTCAACTCGACAAGATCCGAGGATCTCGGCTTGGGCTTGTGCCCCGATGCCGAAGAAACGTATTGGTCGAGTGTCTGCATCCAGCGAAATGCTCCAGCGTACTTGGGCCCCTAATCTAATAGAAATCGTTTGTGTCATTTGCTTCCTCCAGGTTCCCCCCTAGACCACATATCTTCGACGCGAATCCTCATCATGAACGGGCGTTTCTCATCAGTTGTAGGTCTGTATAGCTGTCTGCCGGCATCCGCAAACACATATAGTGACAGAGGACCAATTGAAATGCATGCCCTCCTAGTATTCGAGGCTAGATTCCAAGTGGATGAGAATAGTGCGAGACGGCGTCACTTTAGCCATCGAAGCTCTGAGCTGGATGGAACACGAAGGACTCAGCGAACGGACTGCATTTGCAAGAGCATCAAAACAGCTCGGAACCACCAAGACTGATCAGCTGAGAACGGCCCAGCTGCTAATCATAGAAACGACGCGCCGCCGAAACCTCATAGACCATCTCATCCTGACAGCAATTGATGGGCAGTTTGATCTAGCCTCTCTCCAACACGGTATCACGAGCTTCCTCAGACTATTTTGTTATTGGACGAAGTTTCGCAGGGCTGACGACCATGACGTGGCCCGCATTTTGCACGCCGGGCGCTATGCCCTTGGCTGGAGAGTCATGCAGCCGATCGAGCCGGTGCTGGGACGAATCCTAGCCACAAACAAGGCTGACGAGATGAGGAGACTCCCTCATGATGAAACCGTGGCTTTGAGCCTCTTTCACCCTGCTTGGTTCGTGTCTGCGTCCACGTTCCTACTTGGAAGGCGAGAGGCTTTGAAACTAATGGAGCGAAACGCGCACCGAGCCTCTTCCTACATTCGAGTCAACACGTTGCTGGGAAGCGAGGAGGCATGTCTCCGTGAGATTGAGGAAGCAGGAGTCGGGGTGGACCCCGTACAGAACCTCCCACATGCCTTCAAAGTCCTGTCCACCAGGCGTCCCATCGTACAGACGAAACCGTACAGACGCGGAAGAATATCGATTCAGGACAAGGCCAGCATCCTTGCAGGCACGGCGGCAGGTCCCAGAGCAGGAGATACGGTTCTCGACGTATGCGCAGCACCCGGAGCTAAGACCACTCATCTAGCCCAACTGATGGAGAACAGAGGCACGATCTATTCAATCGAGAAGTCCTCTGCAAGAATGAGCTTCTGGAGAAAGGAGGTCTCTCGGCTAGGAGTGGAAATTACACATCCATTGGTGGTGGATGCCAGCAAATCACTTCCGATACACATTGAAGCCGATGTCGTTCTTCTGGACCCTCCATGCAGCAATACCGGAACCTTTTGGAAATCCCCTGCTGAGAAGTGGATTGTCACCCCGGAACGCGTACGCACGCTCGCTCGGGCTCAGCGAATAATGTTGGAGAACGTGTCGCGGCTTGTTCGCGAAGGAGGAACACTCGTCTACAGCACATGCAGCATTCTCGCGGAGGAGAACGAGTGCGTCGTCAACAGTTTCCTCGGCGCGAACCCTGACTTCAAAGCAGTTGAATCAAGGCCGAGGATAGGTCTGCCAGGTCTCTACGGCTTAGGAATGAGTCAGCGCCTCTATCCTCACACCCACGACTGCAACGGCCATTTTCTGTCAAAGATGAAACGGACTGATTGAGGCTATTTCCTCGCGGTCTTGCCTCTTGCGGCCTCCGCTGCACAAAGTGCTTCGAAGATTACTTTCGCTGCAAGGACCGCGGTCACCCCATTGTCGCAGGGTGGGGAAAGCTCGACGAGGTCTAGTCCCGCGAGCCTTTCATCACAGAGTCCTGTCAGGATGGTAAAGAAGAGATCAGGCCACATACCGTCCGGTTCTGGGTTTCCGACTCCTGGAGCGAAGCCTGGGTCGAAGGTGTCCATGTCAATCGTCACGTACAGCTTTTCAAACTCGGAAGCTGCTCTCCGAACAAGACGTGCATCTTCCTTGACATCGTGACGTCTGAGATCACGCATCGAAAAGTGCTTCACATGGTTCTTCTCTATGAAAGCCAACTCCTCCTTGCAGAGCGCCCTCAACCCAACATGCACGACCTTCTCCGAGCCGACATTCTCGATTGTTCTTCTGAGGAATGTTGCATGCATTAGCTTCTCGCCCATGTATTCGTCCCGCATGTCTGCGTGAGCATCGAAGCACACGATACCAACATCGCTGGGGAAGGATCGTACCGCACCGAAAGAGATCGTGTGTTCGCCGCCCATCGTTACGGGTATCTTTGACGCTTTGAGGAGCTCACCCTCGACTGCTGACAGTCGACGCAGTGTTTCATCGACGGAATCCACGACGTGCAGATCCCCTATGTCGCAGATCTGAACGTCCTCAAGATCAAACCTAGAACGATAACTATAGGTCTCTATGTTTAATGAAGCCTCTCGAATGGCTGCTGGCGCAAACTTGGAGCCGGCGCGGTAGGTACTAGTTTTGTCGAATGGAACGCCGAAGATAGCGAATCTCGACTCCTGAAACGGTTTCCCGAATCCCAGGAAGATCTGGGATGGAGAAACGTGCAATTCAATCTGGTCTGGGACCAACAGCGCCAGCTCGCACGATACAACACCTCACGACTCTGTATGCCATTGAGCTATTTGCTTATCCTTCGACAACCCGACACTGTAGGACAGGCCTTCCTACCGTTGGCCACAGTCGAGAGTGAAAATGATATACGTGACCCTGCTTTATGCGTCCGACCGTGAGCTGAAGACGTTGGCTGGAAAACCAGGTCTAGAGCGTACTCATGCGACAGGATTGCTCGTCGCCAGTGCGATATTCTTCGTCTTAGGGGCCTATGGGCTTGTCTTCTCTGCCCTCTACGATACGGGACTGATTCCTCTCATAGCACTGAGTGTGACATCGCTTGTCACTGGGGGCGGAGTATTTCTCGGGCGCCGGTTTGGGTTGTGGCTGGCGCTTTTTCTGTTTCCACTTGGAATCGTCGAGGGAATTGCGACGCTCCTTTACTCGGTGACGCGCTCAGGCTGGTACACAAATAACATGATTGCCGCGTTCAACGCCTCGCTCATCCTGTACGTCGTGGGTTTGGTCATCTCGTTTCTGCTGGTAATAGACAAACGAAGCCAGCTCAAGTAGCGCGTCTCAGAGACTGAAACGAAGCCGCAGGACCGTCTTCAAGAAATCGAAGATATCTCCGCCAGAGAGCTTCGACTTCCCCAGCTGACGTTCACGGAACGTGATGGGCACCTCTTCGATCGACAGGTTCTGCTGTGCACACCTGTAGAGAATCTCGACTTGGAAGGCATACGCTTTGGTGCCGGCTTCCGCGTATCTGAGTTTTGTGAGAGCCTCCCTTGTGAAGGCCCTGTACCCGCTTGTTGCGTCTTTCACCGGCAGGCCAAGAATCACGCGAGTGAGGAAGTTCGCACCCCAGCTCACAATCTTTCTTCTTACGGGCCAACCGACAATACGCCCTCCTTTGACGTAGCGCGATCCAAGCCCAACCCCGCCGGAGCGCTGAGCCGCTTGCAGGATCGCTGGGAGATAAGTGGGGTCATGCGAAAGGTCAGCATCCATCTCGACGACTAGACCAGTTTCATCGTCCATTAGCGCCTGACGAAATGCATCCTTGTAGGCGCTTCCAAGCCCAAGCTTTACTTTTCTGTGAACCACTTTCAGATTGTGATACTCCGCCGACAGCGCTTCTACAACATCACCGGTTCCGTCGGGGCTCGAGTCGTCGACGACAAGCACCCAACCATCTATCTTGTTGTCCTGGAAAACCCGAAGGAGTGTTGGGATCAGTCTTGAAATGTTCTCGCGCTCGTTGTACGTGGGAACGGTGACACAAACTCTCGACATTCGGTTCATCCTCATGCATTCTCCCGCGACACTATTGTGGAGCCGCGTTTTGGCGTTTCGTGGAAGTATGTGGTTCTATTGAGAAAGCCATTGACTACAGCCTTGGCGCTTGTCAGAAAGATCCCTACGGAAAGCGCTCCCAGATAGATCAAGTCCAGCACGCGCCCCACTCTCCGCGACCAACCATTTGTGGACCTGTAGACAGTAACACTGAACATCGCTAGCGGCGCAGTGTAGACAAGCGCAGACATCACCACAGTGGAGGCGACCAGCGCGTTGTGCCAGAACCCATTCAATATGAAATCCTGCGGAAAGACCAGACAGTAGAGAACTGCGAGGACAACACCAATGGCGATAAGAGGAGAAGCCACATAACTCGAGAGGTAGATCAGAGCCTCAACCTTCTGTAGCAATGACATTTGATCCGTTGTGATCAGACTTCGTATGTGTTTGCTTAGGCAACCCGCGAAGCCGCTGGCCCACCTGAACTGCTGCTGGCGGAGTATCGTGAACGAAGCTGGAAGCTCGCCTTGGGACACAACGGATCTGTCATACACCCAGCGCCACCCGTGCAGCCGTAGACGTATCGACAGATCAAGATCTTCGGCAAGCGTTTGTGAGCTCCATCCTCCTACGTCG
>Ga0315289_10012211_pt1 | contig 12120 bp, 11 predicted proteins | sample YL17G11_40_MG_FD_203452 | JGI IMG/M metagenome (GOLD analysis project Ga0315289, IMG submission 203452) | Sediment microbial communities from Yellowstone Lake, YNP, Wyoming, USA - YL17G11_40 | ecosystem: Environmental > Aquatic > Freshwater > Lake > Sediment | place: USA: Wyoming | collected...
TCCAAATGGTCAAGGAGGCCGTGGCTCTGGGGGGCGCCATCAGCATTCTGCCGGCACGGGCCATGCAAGCCGAAGTCCAGCAGGGGCGCCTGGTGGGGATTCCGATCAACTCGGACCTGGTCCGGCCCCTGGGGATTATCCATAGGCGGCGCAAGCGGTTCCACCGCGCAGCTCAGGCTTTTCTGGAGCTGCTCCAGCAGTAGCCGGGGCCCGACGGCCCTGGACCCCCTACACAGCGTGTTTGATAAGATGCAGATGAGAGGTGATGCAATGCTAAGCCTGCACAGACGCTCGTGGGTTGGTACGGATGGCGTTCTTCATTTGAGCATCCCTGCGGGGTGTGCAGACGCCGAGGTTGAGGTGACAGTCCTGGTTGAGCCCGTCGCTGCGCCCGAGGGGGCTGGCGCTGAGGCGCTGGGGTGGTCCGGGGATTTCTTCGGCGAAGTGGTCGGAGGCTGGCAGGGCGAGCCTCTGGTTCGGGAACCGGAAGGTCAATACGAGACGCGGGCGCAATTGTGACCAGGTTCCTGCTCGACACCGACGCATGCATCCGCTTGCTGAACGAACGCGATTCGGCACTGGCCCGCAGCTTGTCTTCGGTGCGGAGGGAGAGTGTGGCTCTGTGCTCGATCGCGAAAGCAGAACTCTACTATGGCGCTTATCGCAGCGCCCGCCGGGAGCAGAACTTGGCCCTGTTGCGAAGGTTCTTCCAGGAGTTTGCCACCTTACCCTTCGATGAACGGTGCGAGGAAGCATATGGGCGAATCAGGGCGGAATTGAGCGCTGCCGGGACTCCCATCGGTCCCAACGATCTCTTGATCGCTGCTGTTGCAGTTGCTCACGACATCACGCTGGTAACCCACAACACGCGAGAGTTTGGACGGGTAACGTCGCTGCGAGTCGAGGATTGGGAAGCCGGGGCTTAACCATTGCGGGCACCCGGTCCCCAAGGGGCGCGGCTCTCACAAGTACGCCGTGGAGATCGAGGGCCGGTTGTTTCCTCCCAAGTACATCCTTTCGCTGTCTGCCAAAGAAGCCACTGGGAAAGAGCTCACCCCGCAGAGTTCTCAGGGGGGGGGAGGCCAACCAGTTTCTGGAGCGCCTGGGGTTCCCGATACTCGACTATCGGATTCCCAGTGGCTAGCGGCGTTCCGTCTCCCGGAGGGACCGGTCGGCAGTAGAAGCGGGCTTGGTTGGCGCGATGCGGTTCGGCGCAGGCCCGGCCCCCAAGGTGTTAGCGCCGCCGGGATTGACCTGCAATGCGCCATGAGTCTCATCCACAGGCGGCGCAAGCGGTTCCATCGCGCAGCTCAAGCTTTTCTTGAACTTCTTCAGAACACCCCGCCCGCTGGCGCTGTGACGTAGATTTCCGCAACCCGAGTTTTTGGTACGATGCCCATATGGCCAAGGCGCGAGGGATGTTTGAAGTCGAGTGCCCGTGTTGCGGCGCCTCGCTGAAGCTGGATCCCGAGACCCGCGCGGTCATCAGCCACAAGGCGCCAGAGCGGCCCCGCACGGTGGAGAACCTGGAAGCCGCCGTCGAGCGGCTCCAGGGCGCGCCCGCCCGCCGCGAGGAGGCGTTTCAGAAATCCTTTGACCGCGAACGCCGGCAAGGCGAGGTGCTCTCCAGGAAGTTCGACGAGTTGCTCCGGCAAGCCCGCTCCAGCCCCGACGAGCCGCCGCCCAAGCGGGACATCGATCTGGACTGAGAAAGAATATCGGGTCTGCCGGCCCCGATCCGGGCGCGGAAACGCTATAAACTCAGAGCCTCTCGCAGGCGGGCAGACTGGCGGCGAGACATCGCCACGGTTGGGCCGTTGCGCAGCGTGACCACGAGGTTGCCGGCCACCCCCGAATCGACGCGCTCTACCCACTTCAGATTCAGCAGATGCTTGCGGCCGGCGCGGAAGAACATGGCGGGATCGAGGCGCGCTTCCAGAGCGGCCAGCGAGCGCGGAATCAGGGGCCGCTCCTGGCCGAAGTAGACCCGGGTATAGTTACCCTCGGACTCCAGCAGGAGAATATCGGCCACCGGGAGAATCCAGCAGCGCTCGCCGTCCCTGACAAAGACCTGCTCGAGGCGCAGGGGCGCAGTGCGAGGGCGGACCCTCTCGAGCGCCGCGGCCAAGCGAGCCGGGGCAATGGGCTTGAGCAAATAGTCGAGCGCATTCACTTCGAAGGCGCGGATCGCGTACTCGTCGTACGCCGTGGTGAAGACGACCTGCGGCACGTCGTCGAGGCGCTCCAGGAGTTCGAAGCCGGTCATCCCAGGCATCTGAATGTCGAGGAACACGAGGTCCGGCGCGAGCTTGGGGATTAGTTCCAGGGCTTCCTGGCCGCTGCGGGCGTCGCCGGCGACCTCGACTCCCGGGTGCGCCGCCAGGAGGCGTCGAAGCTCCTGGCGCGCGATGCGCTCGTCGTCTACGATCAAAGCTTTCATGCCATCCTTGGGATCAAGACCGTAGCCGCGACCCGCCCTCCTTCGCGCTTGGCCAGTTGAAGACTGGCGCGCCCGCCATACAGGACCCGCAGCCGCTCGCGGGCGTTGCTGAGTCCGACTTGAGTGCTGTCGGGCCGAGGTTCCGCCAGTTCGCCGCTGTTTTCCACTTCGATCACCAGGCCTTCTGGCCCGACCGCGGCGCGCACAGACAGCTCTCCACCCAGCGGAAGATCCGCCAGCCCGTGTTTCAAGGCGTTCTCGACCAGCGTTTGCAGCAGCATGGCCGGAACAGGGACTTCCGCCGCCGCCGGGCTGATGTCCAACTGTACACGAAGCCGGTCTTCGAAGCGGATCTTCTCGAGCGCCAGGTAGTCGGAGACGATTTCCACTTCCTTCGCCAGAGGCACGGTGTGCGGGCGGTCACGTTGCAGGTTGTAGCGGAGAATGTTGGCCAGCCGAGTGATCATGTCCTGCGCCCGCGCGGCATCCTCGGCGATCAGGCCCCGGATCGCGTTGAGGCAGTTGAAAAGAAAATGCGGGTTGACCTGAGCTTCCAGCGCGCGTAGCTCGGCTTCACGGAGCGCGAGTTGGAGCTGAAGCGTGTGGTGACGCGCCTCACGGTAGCGGCGCGTCGAGGTGATGGCGACGTAAAGCACAGTCCAGCCGGCCGTCACACTGTTGATGCCACCCAGAACGCCCAGCAAGTTCCGGAGCTGCCCGAGAACTCCGAGCCGACCTTCCAGCGCTCGACTAATGGCCACCACCAGGAACGTCTGGACGGTTCCGACCAGAACGCTGGCGCCAGCCAGGCGCGGCAACGCCCGCCTGAGCGGGAGACCGAGCCACTGGCGGCGCTGAATTTCCCGTCGCAGCAGATGAGTCAAGGCGATGCTGTAGAAGAAATACAGCAGGTAGCCGGTGACGAGGCTCGGGCGCCAGCCGATTTGCCGGGCCGTGCCCCACAGCGCCATCGCGCTGTAGCCGCCCCAGCCCAGAACCTGGCAGGTCCAGTACGCGGCGTTTCTGCTTTTCATTGGGCAACAACCCGCTTGGCGACTCCGAGAAAGGGATCCATCTGGGCGAACATCCAGTCCGGATCATCCCACATTACGAAATGCCTCGCGGTGTCGGTGATCCGGATCTGGACTCCGGCCAGCTTCGCGTATTGCCGCCGCAGGTTGGCCTCGGTGCGCTGGCGGTCCGTATACTCCTTGTACCCGACCCAGGTCCCCAGGACGAGCGTGGGGCTGCTGATCTTCGCCAAGTCGCCTCGCAGATCCGCGGTGAACAGTTCACACATTGCGTCGGTGACCGCCGCGCGGTCGGAGGCGAGGCCCCAGGCAATTAAGCGTTCGAGGTCGGGGTCTTTGGTCACCATCGGGCGCGTGCTGACGCCTGACTTGGTGAAGCGCTCGTACATTTCCTGTGATTGCTGTCCCATGTACCGACGAATCTGAGCGGCATTGGCTTTGGCCTGCTCGGCTGTGACGTTGGGGTCGGCGATGCCCGCGAAAAACGGATAGGCGTCCACGATCACGAGCTTTCCGGCGAGACCCGGATAGTTGCTGCTCACCGCCAGAGCCAAATACCCGCCCAGGCTGTGGCCGACGATGACGGGCTGGGCCAGCTTTTTTTCCTTGATGTAGGTGGCAATGGCATCGCGCACGCGGTCGAGCATCGGCGGCGGAACGCGAGGCACGCCTGCGAAGCCCGCCACCGTGAGCACGTGGCATTCGAACCGGTCCTGGTAGCGGGCGACCGTCGAGTTCCAGACTTCGCCCGAAGACGAAAGGCCTGGAATCAGTATCATCGGCTGGCCGCGGCCGGCGACTTTGACCTGGAAGGCGCTCTGCGCCAGCAGTCCGGAAGAAATCGCGATCGCGAGTGGCAGAGCTCTCATGACTCTATTCTCGGGGGCATCGCCGCGCCGGGCCGGGGATTGGTGATGAACGGTCCGGCGAGCGGATGGGCGGCCGCAATGAGTCGCCTAGCGCCGGCTCCTTCTTTGGTATGATACAGGCCATCCAGCGAGGAAGAGACATGCTCACACGACGTGACTTTGCGCGGCGGCTGGCGGCCGTTCCAGTCTTCACTGAGGCCGCCCTGGCGCAGCGCGCGCTGATCGGCGAGAAGTGGTCGCCGGAAACGGTGTGGCTGAACGCCAACGAGAACCCGGACGGGCCTTGCCGCGCCGCCATCGAGGCGATGAACCAGGTGGTCCCCGCAAGCTGGCGCTACCACTATCCCGAGCTACGCGAATTCAACGCGGCGGTGGCGCGCAGCGAGGGACTCGAACCCGGTCAAGTCATCGTAGGCGCCGGCTCGACCGAGGTGCTGAACGTGATCGTGGCGGCCTTCACTTCGCCGACGCGCCCGCTGATCAGCCCCGTGCCCACCTTCGAGGTTCCGGCGGAATACGCCAGGGCACTGGGGCATAAGCACGTGACCGTGCCCCTCACCACCAACTACGCGCCGGATCTCAAGCGCCTGGCCCAGGAGGCCGAGCGCGCCGGCGGAGGCCTGATCTACCTGTGCAACCCCAACAACCCCACCTCGCTGTTCATCCCCAAGACCGAGGTGGCCTGGCTGGTGGAGAATCTCCCCAAGGACACTTTCCTGGTGGTGGACGAAGCCTACCTGCATTTCGTGGAGGACTATGAAAAGCAGAGCGCGCTGCCGTGGGTGCGAGAGGGGCGAAACGTCATCGTGACGCGGACTTTCTCGAAGATCTACGGCATGGCGGGGCTGAGGGTCGGCTTCGGGTGCGCACGGCCGGAGCTGATGGAAAGGCTGAGGCCGTTCCGCAACAACGCGATCTCGATTGTGGGCGCACGGGCGGCGCTGGCGGCCCTGCGCGAGGCTTCCACCATGGTCACGCAGCGCCGGGCGAACTTGATCCGAGTACGCGGCAACCTCTGCCAGTGGCTGCGCAACCGGGGCCTGCGCTACCTCGAGCCGAGCGCCAACTTCATCATGATCGACACCGGCGTGGATGCCCGCACGCTGGGCCTGGACCTGCTGCGGAAGGACGTCGCGGTGGGGCGCCCCTTCCCGCCGCTGGACAAGATGCTGCGCGTCACCATAGGCGCCGAGCAGGAGATGGAGAAGTTCAAGCGGGCGTTTGCGGAAGTTTACCGGGGCTGAACCGCTCCCTCACGGTCGCGGCTCGGATCTGTAGCCCGGCCCGTACAGCACGCGCCCCGGGCGCTCCTCGGTGACTTTGCCGTTCAACACTACCGGCTTGCCGTTCACCAGCACGTGGGCGAAGCCCTCGGCGTATTGGTGAGGCTGTAAGAAAGTGGCCTTGTCGGCCACCCGGGCAGGGTCGAACACCGCCACATCCGCCTTCATGCCCGGCCGCAGCAGGCCGCGATCCGCCAGCTTGAGGCGCGTGGCGGGCAGGGAAGTCATCTTGCGCACCGCCTCCTCCAGGGTCAGCGCTCTGCGCTCCCGCACGTAGCGGCCGAGTACGCGGGCGAAGGTGCCGTAACTGCGCGGGTGCGGCGCGCCACGCCCGAAGATCGGGATCTCGCCGTCGGAGCCAATCATGGTCAGCCGGGAGCGCAGGATGCGCTCGACGTCCTCCTCCGCGATGGCATGGAAAATTCCCTGGCAGCCGCCCTTCTGCTGAAGCTCGATCATCGTCTCGGCGGCGTTCTCGAACGAGACGGCGCGTCCCCGCTGCGCGGTGAGTTGGGCGAGGTTCTTCCCGGCCAGCGTGGCGTCGAACCCGCAACTGGCCATGACGACGTTCTTGGGGTCGCCTCCGCCGCGGTCGGTCTTGAGCCGGTCCACGATGCCGGCCTTGATTTTGGCGCGCTGCGCGGGGTCGGCCAGGCGTTTCATGAATTCGCCCTGGCCGCCGGCCAATGACCACTGGGGAAACATCGCAGAAGTGGCGGTACTGGAGGCGGTATAGGGGTACTGGTCGATGGTGACGTCAACGCCGCGCGCCCGGGCCTCGGCGATCAGGCGCAGGGTCTCCTGGCTGCGGCCCCAGTTGGCGACGCCGATGATCTTGTGGTGGGTGACCTGCGTGGGCAGGCCGCCCTCCTCGCCGATGCGGATGGTCTCGCGGACGCTCTCCAGCACGCCGGCTGCCTCGTCGCGCATGTGCGAGATGTGTATGCCCCCCATTTGCCCGGCGACCTTGGCCAGCTCGATGACCTCTTCGGTCGGGGTGTAGTTACCGGGGACGTAGAACAGGCCGGTCGAGAGTCCGAAGGCCCCGTCCAGCATGGCCTTCCGCACGATCTCCTTCATGCGTGCGATCTCAGCCGGCGTGGCGCGCCGGTTCTCCAGACCCACCACGGCCTCGCGGATACTGCCCTGGCCGGTGAGCATGCCGAAGTTGGGCGAGATCGGGGTGCGGGACAACTGCTCGAGAAACGAACGTAGGGGGAGCGGGGAACTACCGTCCTGGCCTTCGATCAGGGTGGTCACACCCTGGCGTATGTAGTTCTCCGCCGTGGGGACCTGAAAGATGCCCCGGCGGGCGTGTGTATGGATGTCGATGAAACCTGGAGCGACGACCATGCCGGTGGCGTCCAGGCGCAGCGCGGTCTCAGCGCTGCCCAGGGGGCCGATTGCCACGATGGTGTCGCCCCGAATGGCCAAATCGGCGACGAACCAAGGAGCGCCAGTGCCATCTACGATCCGGCCGCCCTGGATCAGGATGTCGTACTGAGGAGGCGCCGCGCCGATAACCGCGGCCAGGAGGAATGCACACAGCGACAGGCGGCGATACATGCAGCCTATTCTACACGCACCCCTGTGTCGAATTGGTCCGGCGGTGTGTCAGAACCCCCGGCGGTGTCCCGGAATTCCCCTACCGGCCCAGCCTGGGAGGTGAGGACAGCATGGCCAGGAACCAACTGAATATCACCAAGATGGCCAACAAACCTGCGACTAGCATTGGAAAACCCCCGATGGACGCGCAACTTTGAAGAAGCAATTGGCGGGCCAAAGCCGCGGCTCCAGACTGTGCTACTTTCGCTGTATGCGCGTCGAACTGGCTTTTGGCAAGACCGGCTTGAGCGTCGAGCTGCCAGAGGGGTTCCGCTACCAGGTCCTCGAGGCGCGCTCGGCCACGCCGCTCGCGAATTCAGCCCAGGCCCTGGAGGAGGCCCTGGACGCGCCGATCGCCTCGCCGCCTCTGGTTGAGCTGGCGGCCGGTAAGAGCAGCGCGGCCATCTCAGTCTGCGACATCACGCGCCCGGCGCCCAACCGGCTGGTTCTGCCCCCGGTGCTGCGCCGCCTGGAGCGGGCCGGAATCCGGCGGGAGGCGATCACGATCCTGATCGCCACCGGACTCCACCGGCCGGCAACGCCGGAGGAGATCTGCGAGATCGTCGGTCCGGAGCCTGCGGCCGACTACCGGGTCCTCAACCACCAGGCCCGCGAGCTCTCCGAGCACCGCTACCTGGGGGCCACGCGGTCCGGGACGCCCGTCTACATCGACGCGCGCTTCCTGGCAGCGGACCTGCACATAACGCTGGGTTTCATCGAGCCCCACCTCATGCTGGGCTACTCCGGGGGCCGTAAGCTGATCGTTCCCGGCCTGGCGGCCCAGGAGACCATCAAGGTCCTTCACAGCCCGCGGTTCATGCGCGAGCCGCGGGCGGTGGAGGGCTCGATCGAGGGCAATCCGCTCCACGCGGAACTGCTCGAGATCGCCGCCCTGGCGCGGCATGATTTCATCCTGGACGTGGCGCTGGCGCGGGACCGGCGCATCGCGGAGGTCTTTGCCGGAGATCCGGTGGCGGCGCACCGGCGGGGCGTGGAGTTCGTCTCGAAGGTCATGCTGGAGACGCTTCCCGAGCCGGTCGATGCAGTCATAACCACGGCCGCGGGATACCCGCTCGATCTCACCTTCTACCAGTCCATCAAGGGCGTCACGGCGGCGGCTCACATAGTCAAGCCCGGCGGCAGGATCCTGTTGCTGGCGGCGTGCGAGGAAGGCCCGGGAGCGCCGGAATTCCGCCGCATGCTGAAGGAGGCCCCATCTGACCAGGAGTTCCTGCGGCAAATCGAGGACGCGCCAGTGACCATCGACCAGTGGCAGCTCGAGAAGCTGGCGCTGGTCACGCGAAAAGCGCGCGTCCTCTGGTATGTGCCGGGACTGCCGGCGGAGTATCACGCCGGGGCGTGGGGCACGGTCTACGGCTCGGCGGAAGAGGCGGTGAGGGGCCTTTTCGATGGGCTGGAGCCGGACGCTCTGGTAGCCGTGATTCCCGAAGGACCTTACGTGCTGGCCCAGACACGGGCCTGAATGCCTGTGGCACAGGCTTTCCAGCCGGTGGTGGCCGGTCACTGCGCGCCGCGGAGGCGCAACATGGTTTGCACGGTCTGAAAAATGATGTAGGCGTCCAGCGCGGGCGACAGATGCTTGATGTAATACAGGTCGTATTCCAGCTTCACGATCGCATCCTCGACGGTCTCACCATACCTGTAGTTGATCTGGGCCCAGCCGGTGATGCCCGGCTTGACGCAGTGCCGCTGGGGGTAGAAGGGGATCTGTTCGGCCAGCACCTTGGCGAACTCCGGCCGCTCCGGACGGGGTCCCACGATGCTCATCTCGCCGCGCAGCACGTTGAACAACTGGGGCAGCTCGTCCAGACGAAGCTTGCGCAGCCAGCGGCCCAGGGGGGTCACTCGCGGGTCGTCCTTGGTCGCCCACACCGCGCCGGTCTCGGCCTCGGCCTCCGCGTACATAGACCGGAACTTGTTGACCACGAACGTCGTCTCGTTGAGTCCCACGCGAGTCTGGTGGTAAAGCACCGGGCCCCGCGAGGTCAGCTTGATGGCCACAGCCACCAGCAGCATCAACGGCGCCAGAAGGATAGTGGCGATCACCGCGATCCCCAGCGAGTAGACCAACTGGAGCAAAACCCGCCCCCGACGCGTTCCCAGCTCGCCGGAAAAAATCAACTGGGAGGGACGTAGTTCCTTGGTGCAGATGCGCCGCCGCACGGTCTCGTAAGTCACGGTGGCGTCCTCAATCACGGTCCCGGAGAATTTCAGGTCGAGCAGATCCTGGACCGGCAGCCGGGTCCGGCGCTCGCTCATGCCCACCATGATGCGGTCGGGCTTCGTCTGCCCCGCAATCTCCCGAAGGTTCCTGACCGGCCCCAGCACCGGCGCGCCGTTCAGCACGGTTCCGGGTGCGCGGCTGTCGTCCGCGTACCCGACGTTGGTGAGGCCCACCTCGGGATGCCGCTCCAGGTATTCGGCGATGTCCTCGACGACCAGGTTGCGGCCCAGGAACAGAACGCGATGGGCCCCGAACGCCCGATACACCACCGCTTCATAGATGACCCGCCAGCCCGTCAGGCACACCAGGCTGAAGGCGCTGCCGTAGATCATCATCCACCGCGGCAGGATCCAGTTCCGGTCTCCATAGCCCAGCATCGCCTGGACCACGAAGGCCAGCCCTATGGCCTGGCCGATTTCCAGCAGCAAGGCTGCCCGCGAGCGGCCGCCGATCTGGGTGTACAAGTCCAGAAACTGGAGACCGAACAGGATGGTAATGATCACCGGGACGATGCGGGCCAGGCCGCCGTCGTACAGCAGGAAGACCCAGGGGTCAACTTCCAGAACCAGGAAAGCCGCCAGCACATAACAGAAGGCGAGCAGCAGAAACTCCGAGACCAGTAGAATGAAGACGATGCTAGGAAAAAAGACTCGGAAGACTCGAATCATCGGCTAGGCCAGATCACCCGCCCTCACCGGCAGTTTAGCACGGCGTCACGCGCCCGCTCAACGACTCAGGCTGGTAGTACCAGGAAGGCCAGACCTCCTACCCCTTACCGACTAAGGTTTTTGAGTGCTGGCAACTACGGCAAACCCCGCGTAATATCGGGAGGTGCGCACCGGCCTGATCGCAGTGCTTTTGCTCTGCTCATTGAGTTGCGAAGCCCAAGAGACCTGGTGGAAGAAGCCGGGCAAGAAGCGCTGGTGGGCCAGCATCGCCGCGCTGGCCGCGGCCTCGGTGCTGGATGCTCATTCGAGTTGGGGCCGGCGGGAGCTGAATCCCATGTTGCGGGGGCCGGACGGCCGCTTCGGCTACAACGGGGTAATCCTCAAGTCTTCGATCCTGGGCGCCTCGTGTGCCTTCCAATGGGTGCTCGTCAACAGGGAGCCGCGGCTGGCCGGAACGCTGGCCGGCGTGAACTCCGGGCTGGCCGCGTGGTCAACCACCGCGGCGCTGCGTAACAGGCAGCACTAGTCGAGCGATCCGGGCGGCGCGGAAAACGGCCCGCGGGTCTCTTCTATCCGCACCGCCACTTCCAGCAGCAGTTCCTCTTCGTACGGGCGGCCAATGAGTTGAACGCCCGCCGGAATGCCTTCGCCGCTTAGGCTGACGGGGATAACCAGGGCAGGCAGCCCCAGCAGATTGGCGAAGGTTACCGGTGTCATGGCCTCCAGCAGGTCGATCCAGCGCTCGCCAGCCAGCCAGCGCCGCTCGCGGTGGTGGAAAGCGACGACCCCGCAGGCCGGCGCCAGCAGCACCGGGAAACCCTGCATCTGGCGGAGCAGTGCCGTGCGCATAGCGTCGCGCGCGGCCAAGTTCTCAAGCACGCGCCCCGCGGTGGGCTCCGGCTGGTCCCACACCCGGCTGAACAGCTCGGTTCCGGTCCAGTGCGCTTCCTCCTCACGGCCCGTGACGAGCCGGCGGATGGCCGGAGCATTCAATTCGGTGAAGAAAAACCACCAGAGCTCGTGCGCTCGCTCCAGGCCGCGCGGCTGGAAAGGCTCGAGCGGGAAGCCGAGCCGCTCCAGCAACACGGCGGTCTGTTGGACGGCGCTCCGCACCGCGGCTTGCACCGGGACCCCGTGTAACTGCTCCAGCAGCCCGATACGGAGCCCGGCCAGGTCGGGGCGTCGCAGCGGGACCGGCGCGGAAAAAGGGTCATCCGGGTCGTAGCCCGCGGTCTCCTCGAAGAGCAGACGCACGTCGGCGGCGGTGCGCGCCATCGGACCGCCAACGCCTAGCAGCCCGCCAGGGTGGTTTATCAGTGGGAAGTGTCCTGCCGCCGAGACCCGGCCGGGCGTGGGCTTGAGGCCGGCGATCCCGCAGAAGTGCGCCGGGATTCGGATGGAGCCGCCTCCGTCGCTGCCCAGTCCTCCGGCGGAACAGCGCGCCGCGATGAGGGCGGCCTCGCCGCCGCTGGAGCCGCCCGAGGTTCTCGCGAGGTCCCAGGGGTTGTTGGTGCGCCCGGTGATGTGGTTGTCCGTCTCGTAATTGGCCAGGAACTCCGGGCAGTTGGTCTTGCCCAGCAGTATGGCGCCGGCCTGGCGCAGGCGGGCCACGGCGGTGGCGTCTTGGGCGGCACGGTGCGAAAGGCGAAAGCGGCTGCCGCAGTAAGTGGGCCGGCCGGCGACGTCGAAGCTGTCCTTCACCGTCAGGGGCACGCCGTGCAGGCGTCCCAGCCACTGGCCGCGTGCGGCGGCTTCGTCCGCGGCGCGCGCCGCTGCCCGCGCCTCCTCGGCGAAAACCTCCACGAAGGCGTTCAACTTCGGATTGTGCCGCTCGATCTGGCGCAGATGCGCTTCGACCAGTTCCCGGCAGGCGAGACGGTTCCTGCGGATCTCGTCGGCCATCTGCTCCAGCGCCAGTCGATGGGGCATGCTTCAACATAGCAGGGCCGGCGGGATTGTTAGAATGGGCTTCGTGGCCA
>Ga0315289_10012214_pt1 | contig 12117 bp, 14 predicted proteins | sample YL17G11_40_MG_FD_203452 | JGI IMG/M metagenome (GOLD analysis project Ga0315289, IMG submission 203452) | Sediment microbial communities from Yellowstone Lake, YNP, Wyoming, USA - YL17G11_40 | ecosystem: Environmental > Aquatic > Freshwater > Lake > Sediment | place: USA: Wyoming | collected...
CCAAAAAGGATGTCAAGGAGAGGATCGGCCAGATTTTCTTATTGGAAGGAAAGAAACAGAAACCAGTGGGATTTGCAAGCGTGGGTGATATCGTTGCTGTCGCTAAGCTAAAAGAGACCACCACAGGAGACACGTTCTCCGATGAGAAGAGGCCTATTTTTTTCGAAGAAACGAAGCTTCCTCTCCCCATGATCACTTATGCACTCACACCGAAAAGCAAAGGGGATGAAGATAAGATCACGGCCTCGTTGGCCCGCATCCATGAGGAAGATCCGACCATGACGATGGGACGAGATGAACAGACCGGTGAAGTCCTCCTTTCGGGTGTGGGGCAGACCCATGTGGAGGTGATCGTTGAAAAATTGAAGAGAAAATTCGGAGTGGAGGTGAATCTCAGTGTTCCGAAGGTTCCCTATAAAGAAACAATCCGTGGGGCAAAGACCGGTGTGATCTATCGTCATAAGAAACAGACGGGTGGCCGCGGACAGTTTGCTGAAGTCCATTTTGATGTCTCCGCTCTCCCACGAGGGGCTGGGTCCGAATTTGAGAATGCCCTCACAGGTATGAACGTTCCGAGGAATTTTGTTCCGGCCGTCGAGAAGGGGATTGCTGAGGCGATGCAGAGCGGCGTCTTAGGCGGATATCCGGTGGTGGATGTGAAGGTTCGATTTTACGATGGAAAATCCCATGAGGTTGATTCTTCTGAAATGGCCTTCAAGATTGCCGCCATTATGGCTTTCAAAAAAGGAGTGCAAGAAGCCAATCCGGTGCTGCTCGAACCGATTATGAAGGTGGAGGTGACGGTACCCGATGAGAACATTGGGGATGTGATTGGTGATCTCAACAGTCGACGTGGAAGAGTTTTGGGAGTTGAAGGCAGAGGGAATTATCAGGTAATTCAGGCCAATGTGCCCATGTCGGAAATGCTGAAATATGCTCCGGACCTTAACTCAAAGACTGGTGGGAGGGGAACCTTCACCATGGAGTTCTCCCATTACGAAGAAGTCCCAGCCCAATTGAGTGAGAAGGTTATCGCTCAGGCCAAGAAGGAGAAAGAGAAAGAGAGTTAGAAGAGAAAGTTCAAAGTGACTAAAGTTAAGGAATAAATTTTAGGCACTTTAGGCACTTTAAACTTTAGACACTTGGTTTTATATGAGGGCTGTGATCCAAAGGGTAAAATCCGCTTCGGTCTATGTCGATGGTCGATTGTCTGGGAAAATAGGGAATGGCCTTCTGGTTTTCATGGGTGTGGCAAAAGGAGATGACGAGAGCGATGTTTCCTTTATGCTATCGAAACTCCCTGGTCTAAGAATCTTCGAAGATGCATCTGGAAAGTTCAACCTTTCATTAAAAGAGACGAAGGGTGAGATATTGATCGTCTCCCAATTCACTCTCTATGGCGATTGCAGGAAGGGAAGAAGGCCCTCTTTCACAGAAGCAGAAGAACCAACCGCAGCTAAAAACCTCTACGAACGATTGATCTTAAGATTGAGAGAGCAGGGCATTCCTGTTCAGACAGGAGAGTTTCAGGCCAAAATGGAAGTTCACCTCGTCAACGACGGACCGGTTACCCTTCTGTTGGATAGCAAAAAATCATAAAGTTCAAATGTCAAAATCCCTCCCTGCGGCAGGCAGGCAAATGCCAAATGAGTCAAAAAGCAAATCCAAATGTCAAAACTCAAAACATAAATATGAGGATTTGTTTTGATATTCGATCTATTTGAAATTTAAACTTTGACATTTGGCATTCGGGAGTAGGAAGAATGATGAGAGGACGTTACTATCATTTTTTTCTAATCGCTATTTTTATCTTCGTCGGTCCCCTTTCGACAGCCCAGATCTCGAGGGGAGGAAAGGAGACGGCGATGAAAGAGATCAGAGAGCCTGCTTTGGCAGGGACTTGGTATCCTGGAGACCCAGAAATTCTTTCTCGAGATGTGAAGGGTTATCTTGAGAATGTGAAGAAGGAGAAGGTGGAGGGTGAGATTGTTGCTCTGATTTCACCCCATGCTGGGTACATGTATTCCGGAGGGGTGGCTGCCTACGCCTACAAATTGATCGAAGGGAGGTCCTTCGATACAGTTGTTGTAGTTGGCCCCAGCCATAGGTTTCCTTTTAAGGGTGCATCCCTCTGGGATCGTGGAGGATTCAGAACACCTTTAGGTGTAGTCCCTGTTGATACCGAGCTTTCGAAAAAACTTATGGAGAAGCGAAGGGAGATCAGATTTATTCCCGAGGCTCATAGCCAGGAAAATTCTCTTGAACTACAAATCCCATTTCTTCAAACAGTTTTAAAGTCGTTTAAACTTGTTCCTATCGCCATGGAGCCTGATTGGAGTTGGGAAACCTGTCAATATCTATCCTCTGCGATTGCAGAGACCGTAAGAGGGAAAAAAGTTCTATTGGTCGCGAGTACCGATTTATCCCATTTTCATTCTTATAATATAGCTGTTGAGCTGGATCGAATTTTTTTAAACCATATCGTGCGGTTTGATATAGAAGGATTAAACCGTGACCTAAAAAGTAACCGCACTGAAGCATGTGGAGGAGGTCCGGTTGTCACGATCATGCTGGCAGCCAAGGCCCTGGGGGCCAATAAAGGAAAGGTGCTTAAATACCTCAACTCAGGAGATGTGACCGGTGATCGAAGCCGTGTGGTGGGATATGCGGCGGGTGTCTTTTATAAAACGGTCGGAGGGGCTGAAAAGATGAAGGAGGAGAAGAAAGTTGGTGTCGATTTGGGCTTGAGTGAAGAAGAAAAGAAGACGCTTCATCACATTGCAAAGACAGTGATCGAAAATATGGCAAGAGGGAAACCCGTTCCGGAATTCAAGGTGGATGCACCTACCCTTAAAGAAAATCGGGGAGCCTTTGTGACGATTAACAAAAGAGGGCAATTGAGGGGGTGCATCGGATATATTGAAGGCCATGGTCCCCTCTATAAGACGATCGAAGAGATGGCCGAGGCAGCTGCATTCCGCGATCCCCGCTTTAGCCCTGTGACAGAAAAAGAGCTTCCAGATCTGGAGATTGAGATTTCTGTTTTGACACCCCTTAAAAGGATCACCGATGTCAATGAGATCGAAGTTGGGAAGCACGGAATCTATATTAAGAAGGGGTGGTACTCAGGCCTTCTCCTGCCCCAGGTTGCAACAGAATACGGATGGGATCGCAAAACCTTTTTGGAGCATACCTGTCAGAAGGCAGGCCTCCCCACCAGCGCATGGAAGGATAAGAACACAGAGATCTATATCTTCTCTGCAGATATTTTTTGATCAACCCACTTTATTCTCTCCCTTGATGGAGGGGAGGACTTGCCCTGTGGAGTAAAGAAACAAACTCCACAGGGTAAAGGTAAAGGTGGCAAAGAAGATATTGACAAGATAGAAATTTCTAATTTATTATAAATTTTAATAAGATAGGCCGAATTGATAAGAGCGGAGGATCCGATTTAGTGGGGTGAATTCCGATGGAGTCCCACGAGCAGGGCCTCGGTGGCCTATCTGATGCTAAGGTGGGGCGACATCCCGACCATATGAAGGTGGAATCTATTTGTCGGGACGGATCGGAAGGGATATCCCTTAATCCTAACCCGTCAGCTAACTCCGTAGGCGTCTAAGGGAAGGAGATGTAGGCTAGGGGATCTTCTCCTGGCTTTTTTTTGAGTTCTATTCATTGGAGGTTGGGATGGCAACCCAGCAGTGGATCGCATTAGGAATTTTCGTTCTCTCTTACGGGCTGATCATTTCGGAGAAGGTGAGTCGGACGACGGCCTCCGTCTTAGGGGCAGTTCTGGTCTTTATTTTTATTTTGAACTCTCAGGATCTTCTCCATTATGAAAATTGGGAGACGATCCTTTTTATTTTCGGGATGATGACGGTCATCGAGACGATGAGCGAGTCGGGTTTCTTTCGGTGGTTAGGTCTTCACAGTGCCAGATGGGTCAAACTCGATCCCTTCAAACTCTTCATCCTCTTTCCTTTTACATTTTCGCTGCATCTACCTTTTAATCGACCTAATCCAGAGATGCCGGGATGTAGGTGTATCCCATTATAATTAAGTCAACATTACTGTTGCAAGACCGAACTGAAATGTGATATGTGTTTCACAATCTTGTTCTTTTGGTCTTTGTTTCTCAGTGCGATTTAGAAGGGGATTGTGCTGCACTCAAATCTTTTGCCTCAGCTTTTGAAAAGTATTGAATTATTTCCTATAAGGAGGAAATTTAATGAAAGCGGTGATTGTTTTCACAGGGACAGGGCCAATTCTGGTTATAACGTCGTATCCTTCAATCGATGATCCCAATTTTATCAGGAAATTGAAGGAAAAAGGGATCGAGAAATTCGTTTCGTTTGAGGTGGATATTGACCGATGTCGACACATCTATGGCTCAAAATGTTATAGTGTTATTGAGGATCTTCAAGCAGCGCATAAAGATGATATGATGGTACTTGACGTGGATGGTGTCCATATTTTGAGAAATCTTTCTTTAAAAAAGGGGCCGCCTTTCATCTTTGAAGAATAATTTTGGGGTCGAACGGCTGAATTATTCTATGTCATATGATGGGATTGCATTCATATCCCATATTTTTTGCTATCCTACAGCCAAGACAGATTTTTACCGACTTGTTTAACAAAGGACAAATTTTTTCAGGAGCAGTCGTAACATAATAGATGAATCTACAGTAAAGAGGAAGAGAAAATGATTACGATATTTTGGGTTACCATTTTGTTAATTGCAATAACAATGGGGCTCTCTTTGTACAGAGCAGTGGCTGGTCCTGGTGTATTTAATCGGGTGGCAGCAGTGAATATCATTGGGACCAAAACGATCGTCCTCCTCGTGGTCATGGGCTATTATTTCGAAAGGCCCTATTTTTCCGATATTGCCCTTCTCTACGCGATGATCAACTTTATCGGCACCCTGGTATTCGCAAAATATCTCGAAAGGGGCGAATTATGGTCATAGTGAATATTGTCGTGACGGCGCTCCTGGGAGCTGGCGTCTTTTTCACCCTCGTGGGTTCCATTGGCTTACTGAGATTCCCTGATTTCTACACCCGGCTGCATGCGACAGGCAAGTGTGACACGCTCGGAGGAGGACTCATCATCTTGGGTGCGATGATTTATCACTTCTTCCAATATCCTGAAACGCTCCTTGTGCCTGCAAAGCTTGCTTTCCTCATATTATTCATATTCATAGCCAACCCGACCGCAACCCACGCCATCATGAAAGCAGCGTACAAAACAGGAGTTGAACCTTGGCGTATGGGGGAGGAAAGGAGATGAGGCTGGGAGAGAGGGCGTTCGGAATTCTCCTCACCTTTTGCATCATGGCCGTGTTCTGGGTCCTTCTGTCAGGAATCTTCGACACCTTCCATCTCATCTCCGGACTGGTCTGCTGCGCCATTGTGGCCATCATCTCCCACGACCTCCTCGTGAAGGGGAAGAGCGCAAAAAAACTCCTGAAATCGCTCCGGCTCGCCATCTATATCCCCTGGGAGCTGTGGCAGATTGTACTGGCCAATATCGATGTGGCCTACAGGGTTTTGCATCCCAGGATGCCGATCGATCCCCTCATCATCGAATTTGAGACGACCCTTCGGGGGGAATTTTCCCTGCTCACCCTGGCCAATTCGATCACCCTGACTCCCGGGACGATCACAATCCTGGTCGAGCCCGAGCGAGGAAAGTTCTGGGTCCATGCCATCGCGAAGGAGCCTGCGGATGCTCTTCTTGTGGATCAGACGATGCAAAGGAAAGTTGCTCATGTGTTCATGGAGACGTGAGTAGAAACGAAGGACCAATTACCCTGAACAGGGTGGATAACGCGGGAGGCCTTTAAATGATTGTGTCCATCGATCTCATTTTGCTATTCTTCGTTGTGGTCATCGCCATAGCGGCCATCACCCTCAGAGACCTGTTGAGTGCTGTCATTCTTTTGGGTGCTTACAGCTTTCTCATGGCGCTCATTTGGGTCGAATTGCAATCCGTCGATGTGGGTTTCACCGAAGCCGCCGTCGGTGCAGGAGCGACCACAGCGTTCCTTATTGCGGCCATCTCCAGAACAGTGAGGTGGGAAAAGAAATGAATAGACTAAAGGTGATCGCCCTCATTTTGATCATTCTTCTGTGCGCCCTTTTTGTCTACGTAGCGGAGGACATTCCCGTCTTCGGCGACCCCAATGCACCTCCTATCAAATCTGTCGAAGTGTTCACTATGGAGGTCGATCAGGTCGCCTCTCTCCTGGATCAGCAGGTCGTCCCGGAAAAAATGTCCAAGGAACTGGTGAAGAGAGGGTTCCCTCCGCCCTCTCGCGTGGAGAAGATTCCGGGAATTGAAGGAGAATGGAATGCCTTTATTAAAAAGGAGGAGCCCCATTACGCTAAGGAGGAAAAGTATTATTGGATAAGGAAAGAAGGGGACAAACTGAGGATATCCCGGTATGCCTTCGTAGTCCGATGGATCGAGAAAGGGTTGGAAGAGACGGCTGTTACGAACATGGTCACTTATGGTCTGGCTGATTACCGAGGGTACGACACCCTCGGGGAAACAACCGTCATCTTCACCGCAGGGGTGTCCGTGATTCTCTTGTTGAGGAGGCGAAGCAGGCTGTGAAAGAAAAACAGGGAGAAAGAGATGTCATCGTTGAGACAGTAGCCCGTGTCATGATCCCCTTTGTTCAGCTCTTCGCACTGTACGTGATCATTCACGGGGCCGGAGGACCGGGGGGAGGTTTCCAGGGGGGCGTCGTCTTCGCCTCGGCATTCATTTTGTATGTCATCGCCTTCAATCTCGTCGGTGGCAGGGAAAGATTTCCGGAATCGGGCAATACCATCTTCAGCTCATTGGGATTATACATCTATGCCGGTATCGGGCTCTTGGCGGTAATCTTCAGCTTGGGGGCTGCTCAGTATCTCAACTACGGATTCATTCCCTTTACCTCCCATTTTGAAGAGAATAGGGCCCTCGGCATGGACTTTGTTGAAATAGGCATTGGGATTACCGTCATGGCCATCACCGTCTCCATCTTTTTTGACCTCGCACAGAAGGGCGGAAATGGAAAAGAGGAGGAAGAAGAGGGATGAAGAGAGTTCGGAGTTTGGAGTTGGGAGTTTTGAGTTCAAGAAGCCAGGGTTATGACCCCGAAATCAGGGTTGCCGGGCACGAGACACGGACACGATAAGAGAGGGTTAAGATCATGGAGTGGTTCATCGCAAAAATCTTCGCAAAATATAACTACTGGATCTTCATCATCCTCATGATGATCGGTTTTTACGGGATCGTCGCTAAGGATAACCTCATCAAGAAGATCATCGGCTTAAACATATTCCAGACGGCGATCTTTTTATATTTTATCTCCCTGGGAGCGGTCAAGGGCGGAACGGCTCCGATTGTGGACGAGGAGATCATACGGAAGGGATATGTCTATGCGAATCCGCTGCCCCATGTCCTCATTCTGACGGCGATTGTCGTATCCGTGGCGACGACGGCGGTGGCACTTTCCCTGGTGATCCGGATGTATCAAGAATATGGAACTATCGAAGAAAGCGAAATTATCGAGAAGTCAAGCGGCGAGGGAATGACTCGGGCACAAGGCAATGGTCCGGTTATTAAACAGAATGACCATATCAAGCGTCGTTGAACATTTCCCTGTATTGGTGGTCGTTGTCTCCCTGCTGTCCGCCATCACCATCTTCATCGCCGGCTGGATCAACAGGAATACGGCCTGCTATATCTCCATAGCCACCCTCCTCGGTCAATTCATTGCGTCCCTCTTCATCTTGCATCATGTCATGACCATAGGCCCCATCCATTACCGATTGGGAGGATGGGTCCCCCCTTGGGGCATCGAATATGTGATGGATGCACTTAATGCTTATGTCTTGGTCGTCCTTCTCTTCCTCGGCCTCGTCTGCGTGATTTATTCTAAGAGAAACATCGAGCATGAACTACCTCAGAAAGTGGTCTCCTTTTATACGATTTACCAACTCCTCATTACCGGACTATGCGGTATCACCGTCACGGGCGATATTTTCAACATGTACGTTTTCATAGAGATCACCTGTCTGTCCGCCTATGCTTTGATCGCCTCAAGGGGAAAGATTGCGCTAAAGGCGAGTTTCACCTACCTCGTCTTGGGTTCAATTGGTGCCTGTTTCTTCTTGTTGGGGATAGGGTTTCTCTATTCTGTCACGGGTTCGCTCAACATCCATGATCTCTCGCTCCTCTTACCTCCGTTATATGGAAGCAGAGTGGTATTGGCAGCCTTTGTTTTCTTCATTGTGGGATTGAGCATCAAGATGGCCCTTTTCCCTCTCCATACATGGCTTCCGGATGCCCATGCCTTTGCCCCCTCCGAGATCAGTGCTATGCTTTCCGGGATTATCATCGAGGTCTCCACCTACGCATTCATCCGGGTCGCCTTTTCGGTCTTTACAGTGAATTTCATCAAACTCCTGCCGGTCTTTGAGATCATTTCCTGGGTCGCCGCCATTGCAATCATCGTTGGTTCTGTTCTTGCGATTACCCAATCGAATTTGAAAAGGATGCTTGCCTATTCGAGCGTAGCGAATATGGGTTATATCATGCTGGCAGTGGGACTCTCGACGTCGGCCACCCGTTATCCTTGGGCTGGCCTTACGCCGGCATCCATGCACATCTTGAACCATGCCCTGATGAAAGGTTGTCTGTTTTTGGTTGCAGGGGCATTTATCTATAAGGCCAATTTGTGGGAGATCAAGGATTTCCAGGGATTGGGAAGAAAAATGCCTTATACGTGTGCTGCATTTGTCATCGCAGCAATCTCCATGATTGGGGTGCCGCCAAGTGTGGGCTTTGTATCAAAGCTCTATATCATCCTTGCCTCGTTGGAGGCCAAACAATTCGTATTTGTCGCTGTGTTGCTCCTCAGCTCGCTTCTCAACCTCGTCTACTTCTGGCGTGTGATCGAAACGATGTACATGAAGGTCGAAAAAGGAACTGAACACACATCCCATGTTCCTCGCGACGAAATTCCCCTGAGCATGCTGATTCCTGTCCTCACTCTGTCCTCCCTGTGCATCCTAATGGGTATCTTATGGCTTACGAAGATACCCATCCCCATCTTGAATCGAGTGAATGTTCTGTTTGGATTGGTGGGAGGACCATGATCGACATCACGGAGTCCATTCAACCCTTGTTGGCCCTCTTGTGCCCAGCCCTGGGTTCAACCCTCATTCTCATCTTTGGCAAACGACCGAATGTTAGAGAGGCTTGGACTCTGCTTGCAAGTTGCTTTCAATTCTTGATCGTTCTCTCCATGGTCCCGACGATTTTAGATGGAAAGAGGGTGGCATGTTATCTCTTTACTATGTTTCCAGGGATTGACTTTGGATTTCACGTCGATGCCTTTGGTCTTCTGTTTGCGCTTACCGCTTCTTCCCTGTGGATCTTGGTCTCCATATATTCCATCGGATATATGCGCGCATTGAAGGAACATGCCCAAACACGCTTCTATTTCTGCTTTGCCCTTGCGATTTTAGGAGCAGTGGGCGTTGCCCTCTCGGGCAATTTGGTGACGATGTACATCTTTTATGAGATCTTAACCGTCTCCACCTATCCGTTAGTAGCCCATGAGCAGAGTCCCGAAGCGCTCTTTGCAGGTCGCAAATACCTTGCCTATTTACTAACCGGAGGTACTTTCCTACTCGGTGCCATAGCCTTGACCTATTCTATTGCTGGGACGACCGATTTTCGTCCAGGAGGGATTTTTACAGGGACGATGGCTTCTCGCTCCATGTTGCTTATCCTGTTTGTCCTTTTCGTAATAGGATTCATGAAAGCAGCCTACATGCCTTTTCACTCCTGGCTTCCAACAGCTATGGTGGCCCCTACACCCGTCAGCGCCCTCCTGCATGCTGTCGCCGTGGTGAAGGCAGGGGTCTTTGGGATCGTCAGAACGGTTTGCTATGTCTACGGAATTGATCTGATGCGGGACCTCGGTTTGGGGGTTATGCTTACCTCTTTTGCCGCCCTGACCATGATCGGCGCCTCGCTTTTTGCAGTCGCCCAGGACAACCTGAAGAAGAGGTTGGCCTATTCCACAATCAGCCAGCTGTCGTTCATCATCTTTGGCGTCGCTTTGTTGAGCCCAATGGGGGTAATGGGAGCCATGATCTACATTCCCTTCCACGGGTTTATGAAGATCACCCTTTTCCTCTGTGCGGGCGCGATCCTGGTCGCTTCAGGAAAGAAAGACATAAGTGAAATGGCGGGAATCGGACGTGCTATGCCCATTACGATGCTCGCTTTCACCGTAGGAGCTCTTGGCATGTGCGGCGTGCCCCCCGTTGCAGGTTTTATCAGCAAATGGTTTCTTGCCATCGGGGCAGTTCAATCTGGACAGATGGTCTTCCTGGCCCTTCTCCTGATTGCCTCTCTTCTCGACGTCGTCTACTTCTACCCCATCATCCGAACGGCCTTCTTTGAAAAAATGCCAAGAGATGAGGTGTTGAAGGAGCGGGAGGCAAAAGTGGCACTCTTTTCTAAAAAGCCAGAGATCATAGAGACAAGGCGTTTCCTCTATTATCTCATCCTTCTTCCCATCGCTATCACGGCGACCATTTCCCTCCTATTCTGTCTATTCCCTAACCTGTTTTACATGTACGGTCTCGCTCAGATGGCGGTGAGGAATCTCTTTAAGGGGTTATAGCATGAAAATCCTAAGGACATATCCCAAGAGACTTTTGTGGACAATCTATTTTGTCGGATTGGCGGTGAGTCTGATTTTAGATTTCGTATGGCTCCGTTTGAATGCCCTTCACTATCATTTCCCGTTTCAATACTTTCCACAATTTTTCGCCATATTTGGAGTCTTCGGTTGTATGCTTCTGATCCTCATTGCCAAAGGGATGGGTTATTTCATCGTCAAGGACGAAGATTACTATGAAAAGAAATCGAGGAGATGAGGAATGACTGGGTGGGTTCATCCGGGGGTAGTCGTCTTTTTAGGCGGTTTTCTCATCCCATTCATTAAATGGAGAAAAGTAAGGCTCACTTACTTCTTACTTCTCCCCATCGCGGGGATGACCATCCTCATCCTCACCTCGATTGGGTTTTTCGGGTCCGTTCCGTCCTGGCCCGAAGCGCTCCATAAATGGCGTATCCCTTTTCTGCAATACTCACTGGTCCTTGGCAAGATTGACAAAATGAGCATGATTTTCGCCTACATTTACCTCATCGCTGCGTTCTGCATGAATATCTATGCCCTGAAGGTGAAGAACGATTGGGAACATGTGGCTGCGATGGCTTATGTTGGGAGTGCCCTTGGTGCCATCTTCGCCGGTGATTTCTTGACCCTGTTTTTCTTTTTGGAGGCTATGTCTTGGGCACCGGTCTTCCTCTTGTGGTTTAGGGGGACACGGAAATCTATGGGAGCAGGGGTTCGATATGCTTTGTGGCATCATTTTAGTGGAGCCTGTATCTTGGCGGGAATTGTGATCCACCTCACTAAGACCGGTTCGATTGAGCTTGTCCACCTGCCCTGGGGTTGGGGGGGGGAATTCTTCGGATATAACCTCATGCTCCTCGGTTTCATTATCAATTCAGCGACCACACCCTTCCACTCATGGTTGTCGGATACCTACTCCGAGGCTACGCCCAGTGGTTCCATCTATATGACGGCTTACACCACAAAGACAGCCATCTATTGCCTTATCCGGACTTTCTCGGGTGTACCTCTTCTGATGTGGATGGGAGCGATCCAGGCGGTCTTTGCCCTTTTTTTGGCCGTCCTCGAAAATGATGGCCGAAGGCTTTGCTCCTATCATATCATCTCTCAGATCGGGTATATGGTGGCCGCAGTAGGCATAGGGACTGAAATGGCGATCAATGGGGCCATCTCTCACGCCCTTTGCCATATCATCTATAACGCACTCCTCTACATGGGAGCCGGCTGTGTCCTGGTGGTGGTGGGGACGGCGAAATTCAACGAGTTGGGCGGGCTTTACAAATACATGCCCATCTCTTTCTGGCTCTACATGGTCGGTGGTTTTTCAATCTCGGGATTTCCCCTGTTCAACGGATTTATCAGCAAGGTGATGACGATTGAAGCGGCAGAGTTGATCCACAATGCAC